>LSQX01293813.1_pt2 | contig 86468 bp, 71 predicted proteins | sample 654561 | NCBI WGS metagenome assembly LSQX01 (sample SAMN04489861, study PRJNA283612) | anaerobic digester metagenome | isolation source: 4 biogas reactors fed with cattle manure at either 37C or 55C with and... | place: Denmark: Kongens Lyngby | collected 2014 | reverse complement strand
CCTCCGGCATTGTCGGCAATTGGTCCAAATGCGTCGGTAGCTAGGGTGATTCCCAGAGTGGAGAGCATCCCTACAGCGGCAAAACCGATTCCATATACACCAGCGGAGAAATTTGTGAATCCACCGGCAAAACCATAGGCTCCAATAATTCCCAGAACAATGGTAACTACTGGCAACCAGGTTGACATCATGCCAGTTGCAATACCATCGATAATGGTTGTTGCTGGCCCTTGCTGGGCTTGTTTGGCAATTCCTTTGGTTGGTTTGTATTCGTCAGAAGTATATCGCTCAGTTCCTTGTCCGATAATTGTTCCGGCAACTAAACCGACCACAACAGCGCCAACAATACCCCAAGTGATCATGCCGGCAAAAGCCATGATAACGACCACAGCAATAATGAGTATCGTACTTCCACCGGTGCCCAATAACAGGGCATTAAGCAAATTCTTTTGAGTGGCCGATTCTTTGGTGCGAACCATAAAAATGCCGATAATTGACAGGATAATTCCGACTGCGGCTACAATCATTGGGGCAAGCACATTAGCTGTTTGTTCGGCAGCGTTTACCGAAAGTGCAGCACCTAACGCCGCCGTTGCCAGTATTGAGCCGGCATATGATTCATACAGGTCAGCTCCCATTCCAGCTACATCCCCTACATTGTCGCCTACATTATCTGCAATGGTTGCAGGGTTACGGGGATCGTCTTCAGGTATTCCGGCTTCAACCTTGCCAACCAAATCGGCACCTACATCAGCAGCTTTGGTGTAAATCCCTCCGCCAACACGGGCGAATAGAGCCTGGGTTGAAGCACCCATCCCGAAAGTCAGCATAATGGCTGTAATCTCAACCAATTTGTGCGATTCTTCAGTGCCGGCTTTTACAAAGTCGAGTCCTAAAAATGTGAGACCTTGTTGCATATGCTCGGCGGTGTATACCAGTTTGGTTAAAATAAGATACCACAGTGAAATGTCGAGTAAGGCAAAACCTACCACAACCAATCCCATTACGGCTCCACTACGAAAAGCAACTTTAAGTCCTTTGTTTAACGATACAGAAGCTCCTTGAGCGGTACGTGCCGAAGCATTGGTGGCTGTTTTCATTCCCAGATACCCGCATAATCCTGAAAAGAAGCCCCCGGTTAAAAACGCTATGGGTACAAACGGATTTTGTACTCCCATATAGGCCAAAATCGTGAGGACAATGAGAATTACAACAAATACAATGGTAACAACACGGTATTGACGAGAGAGATAAGCCATGGCTCCTTCGCGGACATACTGTGCTATTTCTTTCATCTTGTCATTACCCTCTGGGTTTTTCATCATCGACTTGTAGAAAAACCAGGCAAATACCAGTGCGATTACAGCTGAAAGTGGTATTAAGAAGAAGTAATCCATATGTTTAGTTTTTATCTAGTTAATTTCATTAAGCAACAAAAATAAGGGCTGAAATTACAATTTTATCACAGAAATCCATGTCCCAAGTTTTTATGTTTTTGTGTATTCGTTTTCAGTGAACGGTTCGAAAATTTGACTAGTTCAGCCTTTCCCTTTATCAAAAGAGTGCAGTAAATCCTCCTTTAATCTCTTCAACTTTTGAATACCCAAGGTCTCTGACAAAATTTAGGCACGAATCATGAATTGTTTGGCTATGAGTCGAAATAACTAAGATTGGCTTATAAGTTTTTAGTAATTCCCTTGAACCACACAAGGCTTTAAACTCTTCTCCTTCAATATCCATCTTGATTAAGTCTGGAGGGGCAATTGCTTTATCTTCATGTAGCTTATCTAGAGAATTTACTCTAATTGTAAGAGATCCTTTATCGGAAATCTTGCCAGTACCGGTTCCTCCTTTGTCATAAAAGGTTGATTCCCCAGTAAAATCACTAATGCCAATCCCAAGCAGTTTTATATTAAGGATTTTATTAAGCTTAATATGGCGATTAATATAGTTGATATTGATAGGTCTAGGCTCGAAAACGTAAACGGTACCATCTTTTCCAACCAGTTTTGATAATACTAGACTCAGATAACCAACATGGCCTCCAATATCATAGCAGCAAGAAGAGTTCTTAACATGTTGTTCAAGGAATGCCACAGTGGGTTGTTCATAAGTCCCCCGTATAAACGATAAACCACTAGCTGCGATAAAGCGATACTTTTCCAGAGGACCTTGTTTAATACGCAGATGAACTACTGATGATATGGATTTTATTACTTTTTTCACCTTAAAAAAATTTCTGAATCAAAGATAGCGTTTAACCAATGTTCCCAGAGCTGGATTTTAGTATTTATGCAGAATTGGATAAGTTTGACCTGAGATTATCTCAATAACTCAGTTCTTAACCTGTAACCAAAGAAATGTCAAGATGAAAAAAGTGTTATTGTTTTTTGTTCTGTTGCCGGCTTTAGTACTTAGCAGCTGTGATCCTGAACTGCCTGACGAGGAGTCATTCAAGGATGAGCGTGATGGGAATATTTACCAGACAGTCAAGTTTGGTTCGCAGCTCTGGATGGCGGAGAACTTGGCTTACCTCCCGGCAGTCAGTCCGGCTGATGTTGGTGCAGACTCGGAGAAGCACTATTATGTCTATGATTATGAGGGTACTAGTGTAGATGATGCTAAGGCGTTGCCAAATTATGCCACCTACGGTGTACTTTATAACCGGGAGGCTGCTTTATCGGCTTGCCCGGCGGGCTGGCATTTGCCGAGTGATCTGGAATGGTCAGTTTTAACCGATTATCTTGAGGAAAATGGATATGGATTTGAGGGAGACGGATCCGATATTGCCAAGTCGATGGCTTCAACCTCCGAATGGACCAGCTCCGATTTTGAGGGTGCTCCAGGGAATGCACGGACCACAAATAACAGTAGTGGTTTCAGTGCCCTGCCTGGTGGTTACCGGAGTCAATATAATGAGTTTGCTGGTTTGACTGATTATGCCTACTTCTGGTCGTCAACCGAGGCTAATGGCTCCTACGGCTTGCTGCGTAGCATCTTTTGCGGTGGATCAATGGTGGATCGGATGAACGGTGCATTCAAGGGAGGCTTCTCCGTTCGCTGCCTCAGAGATGAGTAAAGTAGGCTGATTTTCACCGTGGAGACGAACGGAATCGAACCGTCGACCTCTTGACTGCCAGTCAAACGCTCTAGCCAACTGAGCTACGCCCCCAAAATCGGACTGCTAAAATAGATGTTTTTTTGTTTCATCCCGATGACACCGGGTAGAATTTTTTCATAACCGTGTCAAACTAGCTGGTTGTCAGCACAACAAACCATCTAATCCCAACGTAAAACTATGTAGTTGAAGGTCATAGGGCTACAACTCAGGGTACAGAATAATCCCTGAAAAAGTGATGCCGGAATACCTTTGATATTGTTTGGAGAATTCATACTTTTATCACCTCAAAAATTTATTCTGATGGTACCAAAGAAAACAGATCGGGCAAACCTTGAGACGAAGAAAGGACTCTTCATCGAGATCGGGCTGGTCATTGCATTAGCCCTAACGCTGGCCGCCTTCGAATACACTAAAGAGGATTTGAGAACGGCAAATATTCAGGCTATCCGTGATGTACAAGGTGAAGAGGAGATTATCCCGATCACCCGTCAGGAGCTCCAAAAACCACAGGATCCTCCAAAACCAAAAACCGTCATCATTGACCTGAATATCGTGGAAGATGATATTGAGCTGACCGATGAGCTTGACTTTGAATCTTTCGACGCTAACCAAGATGACGCTATTCAAATCGCTGACGTCATCGGAAATATTAATAAGGAAGAAGAGGAGGAAGATGTGGAGGTTTTCTATATCGTAGAGACCATGCCGCAGTTCCAGGGAGAAGGAATCGAAGCTTTCCGTGCTTACATCCAAAAGAACGTGACATACCCACAACTCGCCCTGGAAAACGGGATCAGTGGTATCGTCTATGTCAGCTTCGTAATCAACCGCCGTGGAGAACTTACCAATATCAGTATTCTCCGTTCCGTTGACCCATCTCTGGATGAAGAAGTAATCCGGGCCCTGAAAGCTGCCCCTAAATGGGAACCAGGTAAACAACGCGGGAAACCGGTTAACGTATCTTTCTCTATCCCAATTCGATTCATTCTCAATTAAGTAGTTCATTCATAAAGGGAAAGGCTGCTCCTAAAGGCAGCCTTTTTTAATATCTGATTTACAGGGTAATAGATATATGACAGCTGGATTGATCGACAAAGAACTTTCACGGGGCGAACGGGCACTGCTGATTGGAGTGGTCCGGAAAAACCAAGACATCAGAACCGTTACCGATTACCTCGATGAACTGGAGTTCCTCGCTAATACCGCCGGCGCTACGATCCTCACCCGCTTCATCCAACGAATGGAGGATCCAAACCCGGCAACCCTCATCGGTAAAGGGAAGATGGAGGAAATCATGACCTATATCGAAGATCATGCGATCGATCTGATCATCTTCGACGACGACCTGACCCCTACCCAGCTCCGAAATATCGAGGGATTCTTCAAAATAAAAGTGCTCGACCGGACCAACCTTATCCTCGATATCTTCGCTAGCCGTGCCCAGACAGCCTATGCAAAAGTCCAGGTGGAGCTGGCTCAATACCTCTATATCCTGCCCCGCCTGGCGGGAATGTGGACACACCTTGAACGGCAACGAGGAGGAATCGGAATGCGCGGTCCCGGTGAACGCGAAATCGAAACCGACCGCCGTATCATCCGCGAACGAATCGCCCGCCTTCGCGAAGAACTCAAGAAAATCGACCTCCAAATGGCAACCCAGCGGAAAAACCGCGGGAAACTGGTCAGAGTCGCCCTGGTAGGTTACACCAACGTGGGAAAATCTACCCTGATGAACCTCGTTAGTAAATCCGAAGTCTTCGCCGAAAATAAACTCTTCGCAACCCTCGATACCACCACCCGTAAAGTGGTCATCGAAAACCTTCCATTCCTGCTCAGCGATACCGTGGGTTTTATCCGCAAACTGCCACACCACCTCGTCGAATCTTTCAAAAGTACTCTTGACGAAGTGAGAGAATCCGATATCCTCCTCCATGTAGTCGATATTTCTCACCCAGGATTCGAAGAACAAATCAGTGTGGTCGAACAAACTTTGGTCGAGCTGGGTTCAGGAGATAAACCCACTATTCTTATATTCAATAAGATAGATGCTTTTACCTACGAGGAAAAAGATCCCGACGACCTCACTCCGATCCGCCGCGAAAATTTTAGCCTGGAGGATTTGATGAACTCCTGGATGGCAAAAAACAATAATCCTTGTATTTTTATCTCCGCAAAACAAAAAACTAATCTGGAGCAGTTAAAACAGTTACTTTATGACAAAGTCAGGGAGATTCATGCCGCACGATACCCATATGACACTTTCCTCTATTAAACCTATTCTTCGTACAGTCGCCTTTATCCTCCTGGCAGCACTTCTCGCCCCGCCAGCCTGTGTGCGTTACCAAAGCAGCGGCGGCCAGGCAGAACCCGACGATCCTTACTTCGCTAATTTCCCAATTTATGCTGAACTAACGCCCGAAAGAGCCGAAATCACCGATAATCTCAGCACCTATTTCGAGCGAATGAATCGCGCCGGATTCAATGGCACCGTCCTCTTCGCCGAAAATGGCGAAATCGTCTTCGCTAAAGCTTACGGTTACTGCAACCTCCAACAAAAAGATTCCCTGTCGCTGGAATCATCCTTCCAGCTCGCCTCCGTGTCAAAGCCAATAACAGCTTTGGCTGTCCTGATCCTGGAAGAGGAAAAGAAACTATCTGTTGATGATACCATTACCCGGTATCTACCCGGATTGCCCTATGAAGGTATAACCATCCGACACCTGCTCTCCCATCGGAGCGGATTGCCAAACTATATGTACTTCTGCGAGGATTACTGGACTGATAAAGAGGGCGCTGTCTCAAATGAGGAGATGATCCACCTGATGATCCGCCATTCTCCTAAACGATACTATCTGCCCGACCGACGATATAATTATTCCAATACGAATTATGCCCTTTTAGCATCAATCGTTGAACGAGTCTCGGAAATGCCATTCGAAACATTCGTGAAAAAGCGCATCTTCGAGCCGCTACAGATGAAAAATGCCATGATCTATAATAAGGCCGCTCAACCATCAAACGATAACCCGGTGCTGGGTTATGTCTCCTCTAGATTGGTGGCCGAAAATAATTTTCTCAATGGCGTCGTGGGCGATAAGGGAGTCTATGCCTCCGCCTTCGACCTGCTGAAACTCGATCAAGCCCTCTATACCGATAAACTGGTCAGCCAAGAAACCCTCAAAAAAGCTTTCGAGCCCCAGCATAAGGACCTCCGACCTAATGATAATTATGGCCTTGGCTGGCGATTGGATGTGTCTGATGAGCTTAACCCGGTTGTGTACCATACCGGATGGTGGAAAGGCTTCCGAACCTATTTTATCCGGGAACTGAGTGAAAAGCGAACGATTATTATTCTTTCTAATACATTGAAAGCCAGTCGATTCAATACCAGAGAGCTGCGCGAGCTCTTCTGATTATTCGACAATCCCTTCAGCTACCAAATACTCAGCAATCTGAACAGCATTGGTCGCTGCTCCTTTTCGTAGATTATCTGATACAACCCAGAGATTAAGGCAATTATCCCTTGACTCGTCGCGGCGAATCCTCCCCACGAAAACCTCATCCCTCTCGTGCGCTAAGAGTGCCATGGGATACTCAAAAGCAGCCGGATTGTCCAATACGACGATCCCCTCAGTGTTTGTCAATAGCTTACGTACCTCAGCCAAATCATAGTCACGCTCGAACTCAAGATTGACAGCTTCGGAATGCCCGCCGGTTACCGGAACCCGCACGGCAGTTGCCGTAACCATAATGGAATTGTCGCCCAAAATCTTCCTGGTTTCATTCACCAGCTTCATCTCCTCCTTGGTGTAGCCATTCTCGAGAAACGTGTCGCACTGCGGTATGCAGTTCCGATAGATGGTATGCGGATAGGCTTTCTCAATAGAATCGGTTGCGGCTGGTAGGTGACCCGCAACGGCCAGAACCGTGGCCCGCTCTTCGTGCTCCAGCTGCCTCAGTGCCTTAATACCAGTGCCGGAAACAGACTGATAGGTGCTGACTACAATTCGTTTAATGCGGTACATGCGATGCAGGGGTGCAAGAACCATCAGCATCTGAATGGTGGAACAGTTCGGGTTCGCTATGATCCGGTCGCCCTGCCGTAGCATTCCGGCATTGATCTCGGGAATCACCAGCTTCACCTTAGGATCCATCCGCCAAGCCGAGGAATTGTCAACTACATACGTGCCAACTTTGGCAAACTCCGGCGCCCAACGCTGCGAAGTGCCGCCTCCAGCAGAAAAAATCGCTATGGCCGGCTTCATGGCAATAGCTTCCTCCATCGACCTGACAAGGTGTTCTTCTCCCCTAAAGATGACTTTCTTACCTACCGATTTTTCAGAGGCAACCGGAATTAGTTGACTGACAGGGAATTGTCGCTCTTCTAGTACTTGTAACATCTTACTGCCAACCAACCCGGTGGCACCTACAACTGCAACTTTCATTTTTTCCAATCCAAGGTTAAAAATCCATCTATACCATCAAACCCACAAAGATAAACGCAATGCTGTTAATATTTCTGGTCCTGATTAGTGAAATTATGTTCGACCCGGATCCATCGGTCGGATTACCGGCTTATGAATATGTTGAGTTGTATAATCCAGGGAATGAGTCGGTTGACCTGACCGGATGGATGTGGGTGGTTGGATCTAAAAGTCAGACAGTCAAGATGATAAAAAAAGGAGTGGTACCACCCGGCGGCTTCCTAATCCTCTGTAGCCAGTCGGCTACTAACCATTTTCGTCTTTTTGGTGAGGTGGGAGAAATAGAATCGTTTCCTGCTCTACGTAACACCGGTGACCGGCTCTCTCTGCTCAACCGAAATAGGGAGCTGGTGCATACTGTTTCTTATGCCCCCGATCGCTTTGACGACCTGATCAAGGAGAATGGGGGATGGTCGCTGGAATTGGCCGATTATTCAAAGCCTTGCTCAGATGAGGCCTGGCGACCTTCATGCGATCCTTCGGGCGGAACGCCGGGAAGAGCCAACTCACAAAACCTAGCCTTGCCCGATGTGGATCCGCCGCTGTTGCTTCGAGCCGGATGTTATGATTCTGGGGAGCTTTTCCTGCTCTTTTCCGGAGGATTGGCTCCGCTTCAGGCCCATGAGGAAATCTGCTGTAGGTTTTCTCCGGGTGAGCTGATTGCTAGTATGATACCATCACCAATGTATGGGTTTCCGGGGCTGTTTTTTGAACTACCCGAGGGTGTGGAGGTTGGACTAACCTATTCTATTGAGCTCCAGGGTGAAGTCTTCGATTGCTCAGGCCAGAAAGCCCTAACTTCTTCGATCTCTTTTGCTCTACCTCAACCGCCAGTCGCCGGCGATCTGGTCATTTCGGAGGTCATGTTCGATCCAATTCCGGGACAAGTGGAGTTTGTCGAACTGTTCAATCTATCGGATCATACCGTAGAATTGGGTGATCTTCTTCTGGCACGCGCCGATACTGCCGGAAAGGTGGTTTCGTTTTCGGATGATCAGGAGTGCTCTTACTTACTTTTGCCGGGAGAATATGCTCTTTTTACCGGAAATGGACGGCTTTTTCATCAGGCCTGGCCGGATCCAGGCCTGGCCTGCGCAGCAATCCGCTCCGATATGCCAACGTTGGTTAACTCAGAGGCCCGCCTGCTCCTGCTTACCTCCACCGGCGATACCATCGATCAGATCTCCTATTCACCCGATTGGCACTACCCATATCTGGCGGAAAAGAAGGGGATATCTTTGGAACGTGCTGATTTTCAGAGATCGGGATTGAATCAGACTAATTGGTTCTCGGCCTCTGCGGGAAGCGGTGGGGCAACGCCCGGAAGGATAAACTCCAACCGACCGGTCGCCCGGCAAAACGAGGGAACCCCTTTCACCATAGTTCATCAGGCAGAATGGAATCAGAATCATCAGGATCAAGCTGTTGTGGTTATAGCATATGCCTTTGATGATCCGGGCTGGTTTGCCCAGGTTTCGGTTTTTAATGATGTCGGTAAAGCTGTTCGGGTTATTTTCCCGTTCAATCAGTTGGGAAAAACGGGCTCACTGATTTGGGATGGTTTGGATCAGCAGGGGCGACTGGTGGAGGAGGGAATATACCTCTTGATAGCTGAGTATGTTCATCCATCCGGTCAGAAAGGGCGGTGGAAAAGTGCTTGTGGGGTAAGACGAGATTAGCGTACCAGTGCAAAATTATGGGCGTCGGATTCCCATCCTGGCGCTGATTCAATGGCTGGTAGAACCTCCTCAGGCTCCTTAACCACCTGCCACATCTCCCGGTGCCTGCTTCCGAGAAACTTGTTCTCTAACATGGAGTCCAATAAACTTACCAGAGGATCGTAATAACTAAAACTGTTCAAGATGATCATGGGTTTGGTGAATTGGCCTAATCGTTTGAGGCTCAAGGTTTCCATGAACTCTTCCATGGTCCCGCAACCACCGGGAAGGGTAACAACGGCATCAACCCGGTCAATCATGGCCTCTTTTCGTTGAGCCATGGTATCTGTCAGGATCAGTTCACTCAGATTGGGATGGTTCCACTCAACGGCGGTCATGAACCTGGGCATAATCCCGATAGCTTTTCCCCCGCTGGCCATCACCTCATCAGCCAGGACGCCCATCAGGCCGCTGCGACTGCCACCAAACACCAAATCAATACCCTCGTTGGCCAAGAGCCTTCCCAGCCGGCGCGCAGGTTCGATGAACCGTTCAGGCGTCAGTGTACTGGAAGCGCAGTAAATACAGATGCGGCGATGAACGAATCGGGTCATGCGAACGATGGTGAGTACGGCGATACGGGTAAAAGTCCGGAAAACAGAGCAATGAGTCGCGACCCGGCCCGACTGGCTGCTTCCTGGACATCCTCATGGGTGTTTTTGTCAAAACTGCCCGGAATACTGACGTTGGTAATGACCGATACTCCCAGAACCGGCAGGTCCATGTGCCTGGCCACGATAACTTCAGGTATGGTGGACATCCCGATGGCATCGCCGCCAATGATGCGGTAATGCAGATATTCGGCAGGGGTCTCAAAACTTGGGCCTGGGTTTCCCACGTAAACGCCTTCTTGAATCGTAAACCCCAGTTTTTCAGCCGTTTGGTGAGCCAGGCCAACCAGTTTTCGGTCGTAGGGTTCCGACATGTCCGGGAAGCGAGGTCCCAACTCTTCAACATTGGGTCCGCGTAACGGACTCTCCGGAAAAAAGTTGATATGATCCCGAATAACCATCAAATCACCTACACTAAAAGAAGGATTGATTCCTCCGGCAGCATTGCTTAGAAACAACTGTTTGATCCCAATCATCTTTAATACTCTGATGGGCAGTGTGACCTGCTCCATCGAGTACCCTTCATAATAGTGGAATCGACCTTGCATGGCGACAACGGGAATTCCCGAAAGCCGACCGAAGATCAGATTACCGGAATGACCCTCTACTGTTGTAGTTGGAAACCCGGGGATATCATTATATGGTATAACTGTCTGATTTGTAATATTTTTAGTTAATCCTCCCAGACCTGTTCCCAAGACAATGCCTGCTGCCGGAGCTAGTCCGGGCAGGGATCTGAGATAGCTGGCTGCTTCATGAATTCGGTGCAACATAATTATTATCAGTGGTTTAGTCAGCGATTTCTTAGCGGTTTTATCAGGGGTAATATTTGTGTGATAAGATCTTTTTCCCGATCGAAAGAGGGTACTGCTGGGATTCGGTACACCGGTAAACAGGTTAGTTCGGGGTACCGGGCGAGTTTGACAAAGTCTTTGCCGGTGGTGACAATAACCGGCGAATCGGATTTGTACTGATTGAATGTTTGTACGATTCGATTGACATCTCCTTGGGTATAGTGGTGGTGATCGCCAAACTTCAGGTGAGTCAGCACTTTGCCAAACTGTTCTAAATGCGTATGTAGAGGGCCGGGAGAGGCAATGCCGGTAACCAGGATGAGTGGTTTAAGGTCACTCAGTGGATCGGAGGAGCGATCCGGATGGGAGGGCAGTACCAGTTGTTGCGGGGTAAACAGGTTGAAAAGGTTGACGGGTGCTTGATAGTGAATCCTGCTGTAGAAGGTTGGGATGATCTGGCGGTATTTGATTGGAGTGTTGTTTGGAGGGTCAACTCCGGGTGGTATCTTGGTGATTATCAGGATGTCGGCCCGTTTCAGCTCAGAGAGAGGCTCTCGTAGCCTGCCGGTAGGCAACATTTTTTCTCTGAACATTGGCCGGTTGTAATCATCCAAAATGATTGAGAGTGTTGGCCTGATCTTTCGGTGTTGAAATCCATCATCCATCAGGATTACATCGATCTTTCCATACCGGCCGCTGGTGATGGTTTTGATGCCTCTTGATCGATGCCCGTCGACTGCCACCAGAATATCAGGGTGCCTGAGCTTAAGCTCCAGCGGCTCGTCTCCTGTCATCACCGGGGAAGAGGAGGTCTCAACGACTAAAAAGCCGGAGCTCTTGCGTTTATAACCCCTGCTGAGGACAGCCACCCGGTATTCTTTTTTCAGCTTATCGGCCAGCCACCCGACCATTGGTGTTTTTCCGGTGCCTCCGGTGACCAGATTCCCGACCACAATAACTGGTACTGGCGGATCGTAAACCGACAGTAAGCCTTTGTCGTAAAGGAAGTTCCTGGTTCTGATGATCAGTTCATACAACATAGTTTGCCGGTTAGGATCAATACACTTCGATCCGGTAAGGTAATCGTGCCTGCATCCTGCCGGAGTTTATCATCTCTTTGATATCCTGAATAATCGGAATATGGCGGGTCAGAAGTTCCTCTTCCGGAGAGGATTTTCCCATTAGGCTTTCAATTATCTGATTAATAGGGTCTTTGAGTTGTGGCATTTCGCGAACGCGCCAGGTGGCCAGTCCGGCCTCCGAGGCTGCCAGCCTGATCGCGTCATGGAGCCCACCGATCTCATCCACCAGTCCCAGCTCTTTTGCGGTAACTCCAGCCCAGATTCTTCCTTCGCCAATGCGATCCACCTCTTCAACCGGCATTTTACGGAACTTGGATACCTGGTTGAGGAAATAGGAATAGGTTTGCTTCAGCTGGTCCATAAAGAGGGCTCTTTCTGCTTCTGTCAAAGGCCTGAAGATCGTCCCGGCGCCGGCTAGTTCATTGGTTTGCACACCATCGATGGTAAGTCCGATCTTATCTTTCAGCAGTTTCTCTGCGTTTGGAATCATCCCAAAAGCTCCGATGGAGCCGGTGAGGGTCGTTGGGCCGGCTACAATCTTACTTCCCGGGGTTGAGATCCAATAGCCTCCCGAAGCGGCCAAGTCACCCATAGAGATGATCACTGGTTTTTCCTGGGCGGCTAGTTCCACTTCGCGACGGATTACTTCCGAAGCGAGGGCGTCACCGCCGGGAGAATTCACGCGAAAAACTATGGCTTTCGTTTTTTTGTCGAGCCGGGCTTTTTGAATGGTTTTGGCCAGATTAGCACCGATGGATTGTGGACCGGTTGATTCCATTGCGATGGAGCCAGTTCCGTAGATCACTGCGATACGGTCAGCTGTGTAATCCTCTTTCGCGGTGGAGGCGGCATTGGTATATTTGCTGATGGATACCGTACTGAGTTTGGCTGTCGATTTGGTGTTAGTTAACTCTTTCAGAAGATCCTGCACCTGATCTTCATACAGGAGACTATCAACCAATCCAGCTTTTACAGCCCCTTCGGGTGAGCGGCCCGACCACTGATCTGCAATCAGGTTGAGCTGTTCCGCTGTGAGGTCACGACTCTCTCCAACAGCTGTGATGATTCTGTTCCAGATCGCCTGCAGATAGGCATCCAACTGTTCGCGGTTTTCCGGGCTCATCGACTGTTGTTGGAAAGGCTCTACGGCAGCTTTAAACCGACCCTGACGGATGATCTGCATGTCTATGCCGATTTTATCAAGAGCCTCTTTATAGAACATGGTCTCCGCTCGTAATCCTCTGAATTCCAGGATGCCCAGAGGATTTAGAAACACTTTATCCGCAACGGAGGCGACAAAATAGGAGCCTTGCGAATAGATGTTGGAATAGGCAAATACAAATTTCCCCGATTCTTTGAATTTAGCCAGGGCATTTCTGATTTCATCAAGGGATGACAATCCATTGGCTTGCTGGCCAGTGAGGATAAGAACACCTGAAATGTCAGGGTCTTCTGCTGCCTTTTGCAGGTTGTTGACCACTTCATACAAGCCGATGGAGCTTCCCATACCAAAACCCTGAAGACTGCTAACATCAAAGGGACTATCAATGGTGCGGTCGGTAATAGGCTTGTTCAGATCGACAACGAGGACTGTATTAGGCTTAAGCTTAATGACTTCGGGCTTGGACGAAAAGAGTGCTGAAAAACTGCCCAGTCCGAGTAGAAAGATGGCCAGAAGAGCTAACAGGATAGCTAGGAAGCTGGCCAGGAAGTATTTAAGAAAACCTTTCATGGTAATATGGATGTGTTAGTATCAAAAGTAGTTTTAAAGGTCTAATTTTACGAACATTTTCAATGAGATGAAAGAGCTGGTCATCGGTTTGGGTAGTAATCTTGGTAATCGGGAGTGGAACATTTCGGAAGCCATCAGATTATTATCACTGGAATTCGGTCCACCACTAAAGGTTTCTTCCTTAATCGAAACCGAGCCTTGGGGCTTTAATTCCGATTATGCTTTTCTGAATGCCGTAGCTCTATTCAGTCCGGTGGTTGATTCAGAAGCATCTAGTGCAGAGCTTCTTGCCGGTTTCATGCGACTGCTCTTTCAGATAGAAGCTCAGTTGGGGAGGAACCGGACGAAAGAGGGTTATGCTGATCGAACCATTGATCTGGATCTATTATTTTATGGTGATACAGTATTGTGTCATCCGGAGCTTACAGTGCCTCATCCGCTGCTGCATAAGCGGGGCTTTGTACTCATCCCACTGATGGAGACCTGCCCCGACCTGGTTCATCCGGTTCTCAGGAAAACCACTAGGGAATTACTGGAAACGCTTAACACTAAAGAATAACAGCTTTTAGTAGAAATCCTCACCCCAGGCGGTTTTGCTGCCATAAGCCAGATCTCCGGCATCGCCCAGACCCGGAACGATGAATGCCTTGGATGTTAGCTCATCATCGATGGCTCCTACCCAAATCGTTGCTTTCCTTGCCGGAATCTTTTTTCTCAGGAATTCAATTCCTTCCCGACTGGCAACCAAAGTGAGGATATGCACGTGTGACGGAGTTCCTTTTTCAAGTAATGCGTTGTAAGCTAAGGCGATAGATGATCCAGTGGCAAGCATGGGATCAGCTAATACGACTACTTTCCCCTCGATAGATGGGCAGGAGATATGCTCGAAACGGATATGGAAGGTTCCATCTTTTTCATAAACCCGGTAGGCGGAAATAAAGGCATTTTCGGCTTTGTCAAAGAAGTTTAGGAGCCCCTGATGGATGGGAAGACCGGCCCTAAGGATAGTTGCCAACACCAGCTCGTTGGTTGGCAGGGCTACTTCGGCGGTGCCGAGGGGGGTTTTGACCTCTTTCCTCTCATAATTCAAGGTTTTACTAATCTCCATGGCAAAAACCTCGCCTGCTCTCACCAGGTTATGACGAAAGCGTAGGGAGTCTTTCTGGATCTGTTCATCCCTTATTTCGGCTATGAATTGGTTGAGGATGGAGTTTTTGGATCCGAGGTTTATGATCATAATGGGCGGCTTTGGTGTTCCCAAAAGTAACAAAAAAACCTATCAGCAAAGCACTCAGGATTTTCTGTTAATGGAAACGTCCAGGTGTGACAGCTTTAAGGAGGGGCGGCAGTCGATTGAACCGCATGGAAGGGTAGCTTTGCGGCTCTGGTCCAAACCCTTTGTAGAAGCGGGCGACATTTGGGATGTCAGAACCCTCAAAATCTAACAGATAATCTTGGCCTGCATACTGATGAATGATCCGATCGATTAAGTAAAACATGGCACGTTGCTCCTGACCTGTATTGGTCATGGCCGGGGCTAGATAATAGAGCACCTGCCGATGGATTCCCGTCAGCACTGCTGCAATAAGGCTGCCTTCCGGATCTCTAACACCAAAAATAATGCCCGACCGCTGTCGAGTCATGGCGCTAATAAGCCTGATTAACAGTGGTTTATTGGTGTCTGATAGCAGAATCTTACTGCCTGGGCTTTGATCAGCTTCGAGGAGGTCGAGGAATTCATCCTGGTTGATTTCGGACGTAAACCGGAGATCGCGGTTGGCTGCTTTTTGTAGGTTTCTGCGATGATTGGAGGAGTAGTGCCGGGCAATCTCTTCATACGAATTATTTAGTCGAAGCAGGTAGGTAGTGTGCCACTGAAACCGAAATGGTCCGGGGCAGATGGGATTGCCATAGTTCAGGGTAATTTCGGCAAGCCGAAAGCGTGTCGGGATGGAGCTCATGAACTCCTGCACCTGATCAGGTCTAACCGCGGTACTCGAAAAGATGCCGGCCTGCTGGCTCAAGAGTGGTTGGTACAAATAGCTAATGCCCAATTTTTTACGCCAGGTTAATGGCATCGCCAGCTGATAATTGTTGGCTACCAGAGCATGCCAATTGGGACTGACGGCATCCAGGTACCAAGAGAGGTGGTAAATTTTGCCGGTGAGGGAATGGTTCACGGCATGATCCCACAACTCGCGTCGAATCTGGTTATTATGAAGATACCGTATGCCCATAAGTTTGTATTTGTCCTGCAGCATGCTGGATGAGTTCGCGATAAACGGACGACCATCCTCTCCAGGCTTTCCATTCGCTGAGTGACTCGTTGTGCCAGAGGCTGATAAAAGTACCACCAACCTCTCTGGTGGTGTCAATAAGCTTCTGAATGAGTTGGGTGGCTTGGGTGGGATCGAGCTTCATGTATTGCCTTAAGGTTGTGTCCATTACCTCAAAGGGATACACCATGAGCTGTGTCGGGGTATTCTCCCGAAGATCGAAAAACCGGAATGGGATGGCAATACCTGCTCTGTACCCAACCCGGTCGGCGAAACCCAGACTGTACTCTTCCCGGATGCCGGCCTGGAGTAGGTCTTGGTAAGTTTCCGGAAATCTGATTTTTAGATAGTGCTGTCGACTTCGGATGACAGGCTGGCCCGTCATGCTAGTCAGTGTTTCCACCTCTTGGAGCAACAATGATGGATGGATATTGGAAGCATACGAAGGGTGAAGGCCGGTTTTGAATTCTTCCGACAGCTGCTTGACCAGTTGCCGGAAATTTCGGTTGGCAGGATTGATATTCTTATCGAACCGTCCATGCTTGCCCACTTGGAAGAACCAGATGGGTTCCGAAGGGTTCTCGTGATGAAAATACCGGAATAGGTTATAGGTGTCGAAGGGATCGGGTTGGTTCCCTCTTAAGACGGAAAATCGAAAATTCCTCCCTTCCATATCCCGCCGGTCTTTCCAGATTCCAGCCAGTGTTCGGAGAATACCTTTACCACTAAAGGCATAGGCGCTATCCACATCAATTGTTGGAATGAATTGATATTTAGGTTGTAAAATGCTGATATTTAGGGTAGTATGCTCCTCGAGTAGTTTTGAGAACGCGATAGCCCAACGATTAACTATTGGTTCTTCCAGCACATCAAGTCGGTAGGCCGAACTTTCATGCGATGGAAATCGGCCGTGTTGATCGGGTTTAAAGGGCAGATACTCTTCGTAACGGGCTACGAAATAGAAGGTGGCAGCCAAGATGTCAAAAGGTACCAGGGTTTTCTCCAGATCATTCCGCTGGGCAAAGATCACAGGCCAACCGTTCCATAGATCTCCTTTAACCAGATGATCAGTTTGAGGGTGTATGCTGTTCTCGAACAGCAGGCCGCATGCTTTTATCCAGGGGATATCATCGATAGGCTCGTGAGAGTAGGCCAGCTTAGGGCCTTGGTATTCGCGGATCTCATCAGTCCTGACCGTGATTTGGCAGGGTTGTCCCAGCAGTTGGCGAAACAGCAAGTCAATAGTCCAGGCGACTCGGTGATTATTTTCCGGAGAATAGATCAGCATTTTGTACGGATAATCGGCCAACCAAGATACAAAATATTAAGTGTGCTGACAGTTTAAGGCATCAGGTTCTCATCGGCCATGCTGAGGTATCCTTGATCTGAGACGATGAGATGATCGAGTAGGGAGACATCAAGTAAGTTGGCGGCATCCTTGATCTTTTTGGTGATCTTCAGATCGGGTTCCGATGGGGTGAGGTTACCTGATGGATGATTGTGTGCCAAGATAAGGGCTGAAGCCAACCTTTCGATTGCAGCATGAAGGATTAGACGGATATCGGTAACGGTACCTGAAATGCCACCCTGACTAATTCGAACCTGGTCGATCAGTTGATTAGCACGATTTAAAACAAGGATCCAGAATTCTTCGTGTTGTAGGTCAGCGAGTTTACCTTCGATAAGTCGATACGCATCCTGACTGCAGCGGATTTTTGGTTTGCTGGCAGGTGTGGCGTTGCGGCGCCGCCGTGCTAGCTCAAAACCGGATTGAATTTTAACAGCTTTAGCGTGACCGATGCCGGGGATCTTTTCCAATTCGGCTATGGACATCTGACTTAGCCTGACCAAATCGTTTCCAGCCTGTTGAAGAAGATTCCGGGCTAGGTCGATGGCTGAATGGTTCCGATTTCCGGTACCGATGAGAATCGCAATTAACTCTGTGTTGCTCAGGCTTCTAAGCCCTTGGCTCAATACCTTCTCCCTGGGGCGTTCCTCAACGGCCATGTCGAGGATCTTGATAAATGGGTACTCCATCGTCTTTGGTATTACTTCTTTCTTCTTTAGACGATGGTTACCCCAGTCAACGGAAAATAAAAGCCCCGCTTTTGGGCGGGGCTTAAACATTGATTGGAATATCTTAACCTATAAGCTGTTCACGTGCCTGGTGAGGCTCGACTTCAGGTTGGCGGCCTTGTTGGCGTGAATGATGTTTTTCTTGGCCAGCTTGTCAAGCATGGAGGCCACTTTTGGGAGCTGCTCAACAGCAGCTTCCTTTTCACCCGTAAGCCTCAATTGCTTGATCGCGTTGCGGGTAGTCCGAGCGTAATACTTATTATGTTCTTTCCTCGATTCGGTTTGACGAATTCGCTTTAAAGCTGATTTATGATGTGCCATTTGCTTATTATTATTTACTTGAAAGCTCTGTAGCCCGTAGGGGAATCGAACCCNNTCCTAACCGCTAGACGAACGGGCCAAATAACGCACCCAAGCAAAACTTGGGTCTGCAAAAGTAACTAAAAATTATTTTCGCGCAACAGGTGCATTCTTTTTTTATCACCTACTGACAAGACAATAACCTCATCGCCGGCGAAAAGAGTGCTATCTTTGTTAGTATGGCTGACATTGATTTTGAAACGATCCTGTGCGACAGCAGTCGGTCGCTGGCTGATTATGTTACTTCAGTGGTTGGTGCCGACCCTCAATTGTTTGACCAGGTTCTTGACCTGGCCTTGGAGCTGAAGCCACGAATCAGTATGCGGGCAGCTCGCGTGGCCGATCTGGCCTGCCTGAAGCATCCAGAACTCATCCGACCACGATTGGCAGAGATTGCAGGGCTTCTGCCAGATATCACAGACCATTCGGTGAGACGGATCCTACTCCATATTCTGATTCGGCACCCCTGGGTGGAGGATGAAGATGCCATGGGCCGACTCGTTGAAACGCTTCTGACCTGGTTGCAGGATGAACGACAGGACCTCGCCGCCCGATCCTATAGTATTAATATGATGGAAAAAATCTGTGAGGTCGAACCAATGCTGGGACGAGAGCTGGCTCTTGTTCTGCAGGAATCCCTGCCCGGCTGGAACTCTGTCACCCTCCGAAAACAGGGACAGAAGGTATTAACCCGTTTAATGAAGGAGCATGAGTTTTAAAACACAGGTAATGAGTCTGTTGCGATCGGTTAGACTGCTGCAACTCATCGATAAGGGCCGGTTTTGGCAAATGAAAATCCGTAATTATCGGCGCAACCGGAACTTCGTCAGAATGCATCCTGATGTGGTGCTCCCACCAGATTATCTTATGTACGAATCCTTTCAGCTGGATTATGCTCGATATTACCTGAATGGTGAAAAGAGTGCCGGATGGTTGATAGATCTGGTTGGGAACCATATCGACCTGTCAACGGCAAGAATTCTGGACTGGGGTTGCGGTCCTGCCCGGATGTTGCGCCATTTGCCAGTAATGCTACCGGGAGCAAGCTGTTATGGCACCGATTACAACAGAAAGACAATCGACTGGTGCTCAGGCGTTTTTGATGATATCACCTTTCATGCGAACGACCTGATGCCTCCGCTGATTTTCCAGGAAGACTATTTCGATCTGATTTATGGAATATCCATTTTTACCCACCTGTCGGAGGAAGCCCATCATGCCTGGCTGGCTGAGCTCCTTCGGATACTGAAGCCGGGCGGAGTGTTATTTCTGACCCTCCATGGAGCCTCGTTTAGGGGCAAGCTAACCGATCGTGAATTGACTGATTTTGATGCCGGAAGGCTGGTTGTCAGAGGGTTAGTAAAAGAAGGGCATCGCACCTTTACGGCCTTTCATCCGGAGAGCTGGGTCCAAACCTGGCTACCCCCAGGCTCTGTTGCTGAACATATCCCCGGGAATATAGGTGAACAGGATGTCTGGATGATTATAAAACCAACAAAAGAATTCCTCCGGTAGCAAGGGTCAAAAGGGTGGCCGGCAGGATATTAACTCCATTGGTGCCTTTGAAATAGGTTACCGGATTAATTGACTTGACTTGTTCTGATGTTTGATTCGGGTGTTGGTATCGTTCGGGTATATCCGGAATTCCGTTGCCATTGGTGTCAGGCAGTTGACTAGCGAACACCATCAATCCGGCCCACTCTTTGGCTTCCTGGATGCCAGGAGTATCCGGGTCGCGGTCGATCAAGCCCAGTTTAAGATCAGTCATCGCTGTTCCATCGGCCTGTTTGGGCTCGACTTTCAGAATCCCTTTAGTTAGCTGCTTAATCAACCCGAAGAACTCTAATACATAGGCATTTGTTACGATACTATAGAGCTGAGATTTGTTTTTAGTCAACGGAATGCGTTTAAAACCCTCCTCATCGTTCCCGATTTCAACTTCGAAAACCTGGTCCAGAGGCAGTCGGGTGCGGTTGTATCGGTAGCGAATGCCCGACCAGAACGGGAAGTTCCCAGTGGAGATACGCGGGGCTATCAGCATGACTTCGAGGATGTTTTTTAGTTCCCGACCGGTGACATAAATTTTGCTCATGGAATAGCCGGGTTGATTATCGTTAACTCCTTGTCCCAGAGGGAATATCCGAAAAAGATCAGAGGGAAGCTGTAGCCCAGTCGTGCCAGTCACGATATTATCGCGAATCAGTCCGGTAGTAACCAGGGCAACATCTGTTGATTTGTTGTCGATACTTCGGGCGTAATAGTAAAGGGCATCAGCGAGAAATGGGCCAAGATTGGAAGTTTTCAGTCCGGTTTGTTCGTTGAGCATCAGATCGAAGGAGGTTTCTAGAAGAGGTTGGGTAGCTTCGAAGCCATACGCTCCGAACAGTTCTGATCCGATCTTTTCTTGTTGATCAGCGATCCGGCGCTGGATCATCGGGTCACCAGGTATTTGGTCATTGACTGGTATCAATTCGCTTGAAATGAGGGTGATCTGTTCCGGGCTTTTTTCGATGACCAGCTTTCCCACGTAGCGTCCTTCGGAACCTGCCTGAACGATAATCGTTTGATTCACTTCTATTGGTTTAGCCAGCGGAGTATGCGAATGCCCTGAAATGATCACATCAATTCCCGATACCTGGTTAGCCATATCAACATCTTCACCTCTCCAGCCCTCATTGGGATCGAAATTCAATCCGGAGTGAGAGAGGCAGATCACCATATCAACGTTCATCTCCTCGCGGAGCATACGGGTCATGTTTTTTGCTGTTTCAATACGATTCGTGAAGGATGCCGGGGCAGCGTACGGGGCAACCGTGGCAGCTTCGTCTCCCATGAGCGCAAAGACTCCAATCTGCAAGCCTTCTCGCTCCATGATACGGTAAGGCATAATCAGGCCTTTGGTGAACAGCTCCTCCAGAGCATCATCCTCCTGACTATCGGGGTCGAACAGGATGTTGGAAAGAATTAGTCCGGGGATCGGGCCCTCAGCTGATTTTGAGATGATCTTGGCGAGATGTTCTGTTCCCATGTCAAACTCATGATTTCCAATGGACATCAGATCATATCCCATGGTTTTCATCAGCTGAAGCTGAAATCCTGTTTCGGTTTCAAGGGTATGAAACATGGTGCCCATCAGGAAATCACCGGCATCGAGCACCAGCAGGGATTCTGGCTGGTGATGGCGATGCTCCGCAATAACCGTGGCTATCCGGGCAAAACCACCGATAGTCTGATCATCCATGATGGTCATCGGGGTATATTCTGATTCAGGACTAAAACCCCAGAGACGGGAGTGCATATCATTGGTATGCAGGATGGTAAGCTTCTGTCCAACCAGTGGGGCAACGAAGAGAAGCGCCAAGAATAGCATGAGTGAAAATCGTTTCATGGGCTAGATTTTAAATCGAAAAGTACATTGTTTTTCGCAGTAAGTGGCTCCAAATTCGAAAATCAGGATTTCGGCCCTCCTTTTTTAACTTCGTCGCCAGAAAATTGTTTAGATACACGATGAAAAAAGTTAAGGCGATAATCTTTGATATGGATGGGTTACTCATCGACTCGGAGGTTCTTTACCGGAAGGTTTCTTATGAGATGGCTCAAATGTTGGGAAAACAGTTGACCGATGAGATTCTGGCCCGGCAAATGGGACGCTCACCCCTGGAGTCCTTGGTGATTTACCGCAAGGAACTGGGGATTGAGACGCACACAGCAGAAGAGCTGATGACAATCAGAAATGAAATGATGATCAGAGAGTTCAGAAATCATTTGGACCTGATGCCCGGTGCTCGTGAGATCATTCAACAGTTTCATACACGTAAGAAGCTGGCGATTGCCACCGGCTCACCGGAAGAATTGGTACAGGAAGTCATGCGAATCACCGGATTCGATGGTTATTTCGATCATATTCAGCCTTCTGACCAGATTGTGCGGGGAAAGCCGCAGCCGGACATCTATCAGGAAGCTATCCGGGTTCTGGGTGTAGAACCAGATGCGACTGTTGTTCTTGAAGACTCCGGAAACGGGGTGTTAGCGGGGCATCGGGCCGGAAGTTATGTTATTGCTGTTCCAACAATTCATACCCGGAATCAGGATTTCAGTCGGGCGGATAAGGTTGTTGATCATCTGGATGCGGCAGCTCAGTGGATTGAAATGCTGGATCAGTACCAAATAACGGATTGAAAATGCTATTTTTCTGAAGCCAAAAGACTAAACAGATGACAAATACTCCATCGAAAAAACGAATTGGCTGGTCCCTGAGCGGTTTTATCCGAACAGAAAGTGCCTCGGGGCTGGTTCTGATTGCCGTGACGATTCTGGCACTGGTATGGATGAATTCAGACTTGGATTATCTGTATAAATCCATTTGGAAAGAGACGAAGGTGATGTTCGGTATTGGGAATTTTGTTCTCTCCGAATCGGTTTATCATTGGATCAATGATGGTCTGATGGCGGTTTTTTTTCTGTTGGTAGGTCTTGAGATTAAACGTGAACTCATTGCTGGTGAGCTTTCTGATTTAAAGAAGGCTCTTTTTCCAATTGTGGCTGCTATAGGGGGGATGGTAGTTCCAGCGCTCATCTATTTTTCTATAAATCATGGTCATGCTGATTTTCGCGATGGGTGGGCGATTCCGATGGCTACCGACATCGCTTTCTCTTTGGGAATCCTGACCCTGTTGGGTTCGCGGGTTCCTCTTGCACTGAAAGTGTTTCTGACCGCCTTGGCTATTGTGGATGATATGGGAGCAGTCTTATCAATCGCTCTTTTCTATTCCAATTCCATTGAGATGACATGGATTATCATTGCTTTGGCTGTATTTATCTTCTTAATGGCTCTCAATCGCCTTGGCATTAGAAAATTATGGGTTTATTTGATCATTGGGTTTTTTGGTTTATGGCTGCCTTTTTACCTTTCCGGGGTACATGCGACCATTGCCGGGGTGCTGTTAGCTTTGACGATTCCGGCCAATCGCAAGATCAATACGGTGGCATTTAAAACGCGGATTCAAACGTTGATGGATCAGTTTTCTGGAGGTGACGAGGAATCGCGAGGAGGGATGCTAAATCATGTGAAAATGCAGGTGGTCAGTGAGTTGCACGAAACTTGTGATCAGGTTAAGTCACCACTACAATGGTTAGAGCATCAGCTAAAATGGCCGACGATGTTTCTGATTGTTCCATTGTTTGCCCTGGCGAATGCTGGTGCGAGTTTCAAGACTAACCCGGGTTCCGGGGTTATTTTAGATCCGGTGGCGTTGGGTATCATCCTCGGATTGGTTGTGGGAAAGGTGGTTGGAATCTCCCTATTCTCGTGGTTAGCCGTGAAGGCAAAGGTGGTTGCTTTGCCCGAGGGTCTTCAGTGGAAACATATTATCGGGGTTGGATTTATTGCTGGGGTTGGGTTTACGATGTCGCTCTTTATCAATGAGTTAGCATTTGAAAGCAGCGTCATAAACGAGGTGGCAAAGAAGGCCATCTTTGTGGGCTCATTAATATCAGCACTCGTTGGAACGGTTTGGCTACTCCTGGTTGGCAGGGGGAAGGATGAATCAGGGGTTGGGTGATTTACGCTTGCGGTATAATCCATCGAATAAAATGGTGAAGGTTTGACCGCCATCTTTCGATTGCTCCCAGACCTGCCTGACGGTACCATCGGCGTTTTCGTGCCAGGTCATCCGGTTGAAAATCCGGTTGCCTTTTTCATCTAAGATCTCATTGCTCCTTAGAATCATTTTTTTGTTGTGGTATTCCCCGGTCAAATCGAGCGTAGATCCCTGATTATCAATCCAAATGTGTCGCCATTTCTTGAGCTGTTTGTCGTAGAAATTGTAGCTTGTGCCTTTGTGGGAACTTACCACTGATTTCCAGTTTTCCCTAAGCAGGCAGTCATCCTCAATTTTGATGATTTTGTTAAATCCGACCATTTGACCACTGACATACACAACCCAGTCGCCAATCCAGAAATCAAACTGGGTGTATTGTTCTCCAGAACAGGGCGCATCAGTCTCCGAATGTTGTGAACGAGCCGGATTAACCGATAAAAGGGAAAAGATCAAAATGGTAAAAAAAATGTTTTTCAACATAAAACCCTGTTTTTAACAGGTAAATATAGGCATTTGAGATTTACCCGGAGGTGAAGTCACTAAGTCAAAAGCCCCGTTTGCGGAATTATTTACGCACTAAAGCCAGAAAAATGGTTGATTTGGGCAACGCCAAAGGATAAAATCTACCTTTGGTACCAATTGATTAGGTATGTCTGATAGGTGGTTACGAGCGGCAGCAATTGGGAGCATCTGGGCTTCGGTGGAGATCATTTTCGGCAGTTTCCTCCATAATATCCGGTTCCCTTTTGCTGGAACCATTCTCTCCTTTTTCGCTGTGATCCTGATGGTTGCTTTTTTACGCATCTGGCCACTCAGGGGGGTGATCTGGAGGGCTTCGCTGATTTGCGCATTGATGAAATCCCTATCTCCCAGTGCTGTAATTCTAGGGCCAATGACCGGTATCCTGATGGAAGGATTGCTGATGGAAGCCGGTATCCTGATTTTTGGGCTCAATCGTGTCGGATTGTTTCTGGGAGGGATGTTGGTAGTCTTTAGTGCACTGATACATAAAGCTTTAAATCTCCTGATTCTCTATGGTTGGGATCTTGCCAGGTTATTGGATAATCTGGTTCGTTTTGCAGCACGGCAGCTCAATGCTGAGGCTGTTGATGGCATCAAGATCTTACTTTTGCTTTGTGTCATTTATGTGGCTGCCGGATTCATAGCCTCTTTGATCGGACTGGCCACTGCCCGACGGGCTGAGGAGCTTCGGAAAAGTCGAAATGAAGATCACATTGAAGAGGTGCCCCGAAATACGCTGTTCGCCTATTCTGATCCGGGTCGCTATTCCGTCTCCGCTTTGTTCATCCATCTGCTTGCTATCATCCTGTTCCTACTGGCCTTAATTCGTCTGGGTACCTGGTGGTCTATGATGCTCCCATTGCCTTATCTTGTATTTTGCTACCTCCGCTATAAGAGAAGCCTGAGGCAACTATTACGGCCCCGATTGTGGATTCAGCTGGTGCTCATCACATTCCTGGCTGCTTTGTTTCTTCGGGGAATTCAAACAGGTAATGTATTTGATTCTGAGGGAATTAAGGCTGGTCTCATGATGAATGTCCGGGCCCTTCTGATCTTGACAGGGTTTTCTGCGATCAGTGTTGAGATGAAGAACCCCGTAATTCGCGCGATCCTGTACCAGCGAGGTTTCGCTTCCCTGTATCGTTCTCTTTCACTGGCTTTTGCAGTTCTTCCAGGCATCATGGAAGAGGTTGGCGAGGGTAATCGCAGGTGGTTTCGGTTGAAAGAGATCATCATAACCCAACTACTTAAGGCAGATCAGTTGTTTGAATATTTTAAAAATCTCGACCGTATTAGGCCGTCGGTAACCATCATCACTGGTGCCCGGGGGGAGGGTAAGACTAGCCTGCTGCAAGAGAGGGTCGATGAGCTAAAGCAAGCAGGGAAAATTCTCGCGGGATTTGTTGCAGTTGGAGTTCATGATGCTACCGGCCAACGTACGGGCTACCGGATCAGGCAATTGATGAGCGGTGAGGAGGTGGACTTTTGCTCCATCGATGGTAATCCCGACTGGGATGCGGTAGGGCGCTTTAGGATCAACCCACGGGGTTTGGCTATGGGGATGGAGTGGTTGAGCGCTGAGGCTGTGAGCGAATCCGATATGATCGTGATCGATGAGCTGGGCCCACTGGAATTGTCGGGACGAGGCTGGGCTCCTGCAATTGAGAGAATCCTGATAGAGAGTCCGAAGCCAATGATCTGGACTGTCAGAAGATCTTTGCTCACAAAAATCAGTCACAAATGGAATATCGGACAGATCGAAGTGATTGATTCGGCTCAGGAAGGGGAGCAATGATTTTATACCTTTAGGCCGGATTTCGATTGGTTCACCGTAATGAGAATTCTTCTATTTTTTCTTCTTTTCGTTGTCTTGCCCCTTCACGGGCAGACCTCCTTCAACTCTCCACTCTCCCCCGAAGGGTGCCGCTGGGTGGATTCTGTTTTTGAGTCATTAACTCCTAAAGAGCGTGTTGGTCAGCTGATTATGATAGCTGCCTATTCAAATAGGGACGCCAATCATCAGGCAGAAATCGAGCGATTAATCCGTGAATACGGAATTGGCGGGATTGCCTTTTTTCAGGGTGGTCCCTTTCGCCAGGCAGAGCTGGTGAACAGCTTTCAGGCGATCTCGCGGGTGCCGATCCTCCTGGCGATTGATGCTGAATGGGGCTTGGCTATGCGGCTCGATAGTACCACACGGTTTCCTTATCAAATGGCTTTAGGAGCGATAACCAATCCGCAACTGATCTATCGCATGGGAGCCGAAATTGGCCGCCAACTTCGCGAAGCTGGTATCCAGATGAATTTTGCTCCAGTGGCGGATGTGAACAACAATCCGAGAAACCCGGTCATAAATTACCGTTCCTTCGGCGAAGACCCCCACCGCGTGGCCCGACATGCCCGGGCTTACCTCTCAGGTATGCAGGATATGCAGATCCTGGCAACCGGAAAGCATTTCCCGGGTCATGGAGATACCGATACCGACTCGCATCTGGCCCTCCCACAGATTCGCCATTCGCGCGCGCGACTGGATACCATAGAGTTAGAGCCTTTTAGGCAAATGATCGGCCTGGGACTGGGTGCTATCATGATCGCCCACCTGGAGGTCCCCGCCCTGGAGCCTGAAGCGGGATTGCCTACAACCCTGTCGCGCCGAGTGGTCACCGGATTGCTGAAAGAGGAACTCGGTTTTAAAGGCTTAGTGGTTACGGATGCCCTTAATATGAAGGGGGTTACAGATTATTTCCCCGCCGGCGAGATCGAAGTGAGAGCCCTGCAGGCCGGATGCGATCTGCTGGTTTTTGTCGGAGATGCTGGCCTGGCAGTTAGATCCATCGAAAAGGCAATCGCTCAGGGAAGAATCAGCCGGGAAGAGGTGGAAAAAAGCTGCCGAAAAATTCTTGAAATAAAATATCAAACCGGATTACACCAGTGGAAACCAATTAAACCTGCTGAACAGATAGCTAGGCTTAATACCCCTGGCGCTGAGCGAATAAACCGGGAATTGGTAGCAGCATCACTGACTGTCCTGGAAAATAAAGAGGAAGTCATTCCGATACAATCGCTTGATAAACAGAATATTGCAACGATTTCGATCGGAGCTGAGGAGCATAATCCTTTTCAAGAACGACTGGCTGATTACGGTCCGATAGCGTGTCACCAGATTAGCCGGAGCGCTGGTGTGGGAGAGTTTATCCAGCTGCGAGAGACTTTAGCTGGCTCGGATCTGGTGATCGTTGGCATTCATAACATGGATATGCGAGCGTCAAGGAACTTTGGTCTGAGTCGCGAGACGATTCGATTCATCGACCAGATCAGCAAGGAAAAACGAACAATCCTAGTCCTATTTGGTAACCCCTATTCGGTCAGCCTTTTAACTAATCCCCAGCAGCTAGCCGGTCTCGTCGTGGCTTATCACGAAAATCCCCTGACAATGGATTTGAGTGCACAGCTGCTGTTCGGTGGCATCGGGGCGAGTGGCCGATTGCCAGTTAGCGCAATGCCGTTTTATCAGTGCGGTGACGGGCTGGATACGCGGGGAGGCATCAGGCTTTCCTTTACTACGCCCGAAATGGCCGGACTGAACGGTGAATTTCTTCGCTCACGGATTGATTCGATCTCCCAAGCAGGCATCACGGCGGGAGCTTACCCAGGTTGCGAAGTGCTGGCCGTGAGAAACGGGCAGGTTTTCTTCCATGAGTGCTACGGAACCCATACCTATGAGTCTGACAGACAGGTGGACCGGAATGATTTGTTCGACCTGGCTTCAATGACTAAGGTGTCAGCTGTGACACCGGCAGTGATGAAATTGTATGACCAGAAAAAGCTGAAGCTTAACGACCGGTTCTGCCATTATTGGCCAGATTTTAAAAGGACAGATAAGGCGCGAATGACCATACGCGAGGTGATGGCCCATGTCGGTCGACTCCCCGGATGGATCCCATTCTGGGTTGATACCCGTGAACCCGATGGTTCCTATAAGCCCAATACGCTGGAACCCGATTCCAGCGAGCTGTTTCCAGTAAGGGTCTCGGCAAACCTTTGGCGATATACCGGGTACGATTCGGTAATTTACCAGGCAATCCGCGATACTCAGGTGCTGAAACGAAAGCGATATGTGTACTCCGACCTTGGTTTTCATATCTGGCCTAAAATCATCGAACAGTTGGCAGAAAAAGATTATCAGGATTTTTTACAGGAAGAGTTTTATGGCCCACTTGGTGCTAATGACCTTGTATATAATCCATTACAAAAGGTTCCGCTGGAGCGGATTGTCCCAACTGAACGAGACACATTCTTCCGGATGGAGCAGCTTCATGGTTTTGTCCATGACGAGGGAGCAGCCATGCTTGGTGGAGTTAGTGGAAATGCCGGGCTTTTCGGTAAAGCGATCGATATAGCTAAGGTGTTTCAGATGTACCTTTGGGAGGGGATGTATGGAGGAGAGCGTTTATTGTCATCATCCGTGATTAGTGAGTTTACCCGCTATCAATATGCACCGACAGGCGTACGCCGCGGACTGGGGTTTGATAAACCATCGATAGATAACCTTCAGCTCAGCTGGGAAGATTCTTACCCATGCCCATCAGCTTCACCCAAGAGTTTTGGCCATTCGGGATATACCGGGACGTTCGTCTGGGCTGATCCTGAATCGGGCCTTCTGTTTATCTTTCTGAGCAACCGGGTTTACCCTACCCGCGATAATAACCGCCTTTCCAGCCTCTTGATTCGAAAATCTATACTTCAGACTCTTTATGATGCCATTGAGGATTAATTTTTCCTTTGCCAGTCTTTGTGCAAAAACAATCGCCGTTTTTGTGCTGATGTTGTCCGCCCAGCTTCGGGCACAGGGTGATAATAAGTTCAATGATCCGATTATCAGGGAGATCCATAATTGTGCTGATCGCCGCGATGTGACCGGATTGCTGCCCTATCTGCGATCAGAAAACCCAGAACACCGTGGAGAAGCCCTGTTCTGTTTTGGTAGCGTGCAGGATCCTGCAGTGGTGGACAGCCTCTACATGGCCACCAGGGTTGATCTTCCCCGGGTTAGAATGATGGGCGCCTGGGCTTTGGGCCAGACTTTTCATCAGGATGCAGTCCCTGTAATAAGGAAATTTATTGATAATGAACAAGATCCAATTGTACGGGGGATGTTGTACGAAGCGCTGGGCAAATGTGGAGGTGAACAAGAATTGGAGTATCTGACCGGCCTGGATGCAGTCTTTGAAGAGCGTGAAGGCCAGGTGGCCGGAATCCTGCGAATGGCCTTGCGAGGCATGCAGTCGGACCAGGGAAACAGTCAGGTAATTAATATATTACTCGACGGCACCACCAAGACCGGATCGGTTTATGCGTCCTATCACCTGGGGCGCTATGCCGCCATGGAGTGGCTACAACAGCGACCTGATTCTATCCGGCTGGTTTTTACCCGTGAACGGGATCCTCTGATTCGTGCCAACCTAATCAAAGCAGTGATTCGGGCAGAGGATGAGAAAGCCTGGCCGCTGTGCAAATCAATCCTGGAATCCGATGAGGACTATCGCGTCAAAGTGGGCGTTCTCACTTCTATGAAGCTCATCCCATGGAATAAAGCGGTAGGGAATGTTCTCCGTCTGGTATCCGGTGAGGATCCCAGTTTGTCGGTTGCAGCAGCCGAAGCAGTGCAACAGTATGCAGTTTATACCGATCTGGGTGCACTGCTCAAAACCATTGATGACACAAAAACCTGGCGGAGCCGCTCCCTCCTGCTGGGTAAAACCCTGGAGTTGGTGGCCGGGAAGAAATCCCTGACTAAACGAGTCGAAAAGATGATCATGGCCTCCGTAGAATCAGCCGGGAGTCCGGTGGAGAGAGCTTGGTACCTCCGGTCCCTTGGCTCAGAACCCCGGCATTATGCCTACCTCGAATCCTGGCTCAAACGAGGAACGGAAGCACCTATTTATACTGCTTGCCTCGAAATCATCAGTGAGATGCGAAGGCAGCCGAGTTTCGCCCAGGCCGCAAAAGAGTTACAAAGTGATGGTGTCGATCTGGAACAGGAGATCCGACGAATTCTGACCACCTACCCCATGCCGGTGGATCCAACCCCGGGGTACGGTCACCCGATCGATTGGGATCGAGTAACCAGCTTGTCGCCTAAACAGAAGGTGATGATTAAAACCACTAAAGGAGATCTATTTGTCCAACTGAATGTGACTTGGTGCCCAGCTACCTGTGCTGCTTTTGCTGAACTGATTGAGAACGGATTCTATCGTAACTTACAGATTCATAGGGTAGTGCCAAATTTTGTTGTTCAGGATGGATGCCCCAGAGGAGATGGATGGGGTGGCCCCGATTGGACCATTCGGTCGGAATTTACCCCGACACCCTTCATGGAGGGAACGCTGGGCATGGCCTCCTCTGGGAAAGATACCGAGGGCAGCCAGTGGTATGTCACTCACTCACCCACACCACACCTGGATGGTCAATACACCAATTTTGGGTTTGTGGTAGGAGGTATGGAAATCGTACATCAACTGGAGGTGGGCGACCGGATCCTAACTATGGAGCTGATCAAGGAGTGATCTCTCAAAAAAAGAGAGCTATGTTGTTGTAAACTATACCAATATAAAAAGTAAATTGCCAACTAATATGAAAAAACTTCAAACTGCGATTTTAGCCTGGATGATAACCTCCATGGCTTTTGGCCAGATCTCCCTGCCGTCGGTGATTGGATCCCACATGGTTTTACAACAGATGAGCGAGGTGCCCATCTGGGGTTGGGCTAAGCCGGGCGAATCAATAACGATCACCACGTCCTGGGATAGCCGGGTGGCGAACGTAAATGCAGATCAGGATGGGCAATGGCGTGTGAATGTGACTACTCCCAAAGCCGGTGGCCCCTATTCTATGCAGATATCAGGGAAGAATCAGATCAACCTCGAAGATATTTTGATCGGAGAGGTATGGCTATGCTCCGGACAGAGTAATATGGAGATGCCCCTGGAGGGCTGGCCTCAGTATGGCGATGTGATCCAAGACTCGGATCAGGAGATCAGAGCAGCTAACTACCCCGAAATTAGGCTCTTCTCTGTTGAGCGAAAGACAGCCTTCGAGCCTCAACAGGACTGTATCGGTCATTGGTCGGCTTGTACCCCAGAAACTGCTGCCCCGTTTAGTGCCGTGGGTTATTTCTTCGGCCGCGAGCTCCACCAGAAACTGAATATTCCGATTGGACTGATCTATTCGACCTGGGGTGGAACAGCGGCTGAAGCCTGGACAAGCAAGGAATTTATCAGCAGGATACCATATTTTACAACCGAGCCGGGTCGCCTCGATGCCGAAGTTTTCCTGAACAAAAAGCTGGAACAATACCAGAAAGACCTAGCCGAATGGGCCAAAACACTCGGTTTCTCCCCCGACCAGAAAGCTCCATCCTGGGCACTGTCGCCCAAAACTGATGGTTCGTGGATGGATACTGAGGTGCCCGCTGCCTGGGGCGAAAGCAATATCGGCGATTACACCGGTGTAGTGGATTATCACCTCTCTTTTACGGTCCCCAAACGCTGGCTCAAACGGGATCTGGTTGTCGAGCTGGGTCCGATCGATGAGATGGATGTAACCATGATCAATGGCGTGGTAGTCGGCCAACACCTGATGCCCTCCGACTGGCAAAAGAACCGTGAATATGATATCCCGCGTGGAACCTTGCACGAAGGCGAGAACGTTCTGGCTGTCAGGGTGGCTAATACCTCCGGGATTGGTGGAATCAATGGGAAGCCGGAGGTCATGAAAATCAGGCCAAAGAAAAATAAGACGACCTTTCAACCGCTCGCCGGAACCTGGAAAGTGCGTAAATCAACCTCCTACACAACAGCTCCAACACCGCCCACCTGTATCGGATGCAATCTTCCCAATACCCCGACAACCCTCTACAATGGGATGATCCACCCACTGATCCCCTTCCGTATCAAAGGAGCTATTTGGTATCAGGGTGAATCCAACCGATATGATGGCGAACTATATAAGGAGATCTTTCCTACGATGATCGCCAACTGGCGCCACGATTGGAACCAGGGGGATTTTCCGTTTTACTTTATTCAGATTGCACCCTATACCTACCGGGATGAGTTCAGTACGGGATTACTGCGTGAAGCACAGGATTATGCTGCTCGTACGGTAGCCAATACCGGGATGGTGGTTACCATGGATATCGGAAACCTGCAACGAATCCATCCTTCGAATAAACAGGATGTTGGCAAAAGATTGGCATTCTGGGCATTAGCTAAGGATTACGGCTTTAGCGGAATTCACTATTCCGCACCGGTGTACCGTTCGTGGCAGCGCGACGGAAACGAGATCCGCATCAGCTTTGATCTTTACGGGCAGCAATTAAAGACGGATGGTAAGGTGCTGAAACACTTCAGAATTGCCGGCAGCGACAGAAAATTTGTGGATGCCACAGCCAGGATTGACAATGGTACAATCGTTGTCTCCTCCAATGAGGTCAAAGAGCCTGCTGCCGTTCGTTTTGCCTGGGAATCTACCGATGAACCAAATCTTTTCGGATCTTCAGGATTGCCAGTGGGACCTTTTAGAACCGACCAATGGAAAGACTAACTATAACTAAATCATGCAATTAACCAAGATTACTATGAAAAAGACTATTTTCTTCGCTCTCGCCATTCTGTCCCTGACCTGGGGATGCCAGAAGCAACCCGCTGAGCAGGTCAAGCTGACCGGAACGATCCTGAATGCTGATACCCTGTTGGTTCGCTTCATTGAAGGACGAAATGCCGATACCATCACGCTGGCCGCCGATGGTGGCTTTGTTTACGAGAAAGAGATGACCCAGAGCATCTCCGGGAACCTCGTGGTCGATCGAAAAAACATCCCGATTTACTTGGTCCCGGGGAAAGAATTGATCCTTACCGTGGATTATGCCGATTGGGACAACACCCTGGCTTTTGACGGTGACCTGAAAGCTGTGGCTGACTATCTAATAGATAAGAGCAAGGTCCAGCGAGAATGGAGCCGGGGCCTGAGAGCTCAATATTTAAAAGAGCCCACTGATTATCGTGCTAGCCGGGATTCATTGACTGAGGTTTTCCACAGTATGCTGAATGCTAAAAAATTGGAGGCTGGGTTCGATCAGGATTTTGCGGAAATTGAAAGCCTGTCAATCCAATTTACCCAGATCATGGACATGAAAAATTACGTCTCGGCACACCAGTACTATACCGAGAAAGATACGGTAATTCTGCCAGACAATTGGAACTCGCTGGAAGAGGGTATTGACCTGAACCACCCGATGCTGGTAAATGTTCCGGCGGCGATGAGCTACCTGTCGAACAATGTTAACAATCAGGCTCAGAAAGAGGCTGGTCTGACGGGCGATTTGTGGGGCAAACCCGACTTTTTGGCTGCCAAATTCAATTATATCCAGAAAACCTTCACCAGTCCAGAATTGATCGAGAATTTGATGTACCGCGAACTGAGCCAGCAAATGGATGCCAACGGGATTGGCGGTATCGGAGATCAGCTTCAGGCTTATTATGCCTTGGCCAAGAATTCGGACCAGCTGACTGAAATCAAAACTACTGTTGCCCAATGGGAAGCCATTCAGCCAGGCAAACCGGCTCCGGATTTTAAAGTAGTTGATATGCAGGGAGTTGAGCATACCCTGGCCGAATATAGGGGTAAATATGTGTACATTGATTTCTGGGCAACCTGGTGTGGTCCCTGCAAAATTGAGATCCCTCACCTGAAAGACTTATACGAAGAGTACAAAGACAGTAATCTGGCTATCATGAGTATCTCAGTCGATCGCGACAAAAGCGCCTGGGAGAAAATGGTGACTGAAGAGGGGTTCTCTTGGTTGCAGTTTCATGATGCCACTATGGAGAACGACAAGTATATCGTGAAATACATCCCGACCTTTGTTCTGATTGGACCAGATGGCAACATCATCAATTGCCGTGCACCAAGGCCGTCAGAACCGGAGCTGAAGATTGTGCTGGAAGGGTTGAATATTTCCGGTTCCCTTGACCAGTAACGCCTGTACAATAGGAAGCCGCTTTCTTCATCACGAATCTTGCCTAACCTGTGGTAACCCTCAGCCAAAGAGACTATCTTTGGCCTAAATTTCTATTAAGCATGGCTCACTCTTTTTCCGATTTGTCCCGGGTTGCATCCGGCTTTCGTCTGACTGGCACCATACAATCCATTTTACCATGCGGTAGTGGCCATATCAATGATACTTACCAAGTTATCACAGTTGAGCCAGACTGCTACGATTACATTCTCCAGCGCATCAACCACCGGGTTTTCCCTGATGTGCCTGCCCTGATGGATAATATTAGCCGGGTCACCAGTCATATTCGGAACAAATTGGAGGCAATTCCTGGCACTGATCCAGACCGGGAGGTTTTGACGCTGATTCCGACGCATGAAGGAAAGTCGTATCTGATTGATCAGGATGGGAATTACTGGCGAGTGTACATCTTTATCAGCGACACCCGCAGTTATGATATCGTTGATTCTCCGGAGAAAGCGTATGAGGGTGGGCGAATGTTTGGCCGGTTCCAAGCTATGATTGCAGATCTGCCTGGCGCACCACTCAAAGAGATCATTCCCAATTTTCACAATATTGAGTGGCGCCTGGATATTTTTAGATCCACCCTGGAGCGCAATCCAAAAAACCGCGCCGGAGATGTCAAAAAAGAGACCGCCTTTGTTTTGGAACGAGCACACGAGATGGGAACAATCCTGCGATTGGGTCAAGATAGAAAAATCCCCCTGCGGATCACTCATAACGACACCAAATTCAATAACGTACTGCTTAATCAACAGGATAAGGGCCTATGCGTTATCGACCTCGATACCGTGATGCCCGGATACGTCCATTATGATTTCGGAGATAGCATTCGTACCTCCACCAACACCGGCGCAGAGGATGATCCCGATCTTTCCCGCGTGGAGATGGATATCCGGCTGTTCGAAGGCTATACCAGCGGCTTCCTGGATGAAACCCGTAGCACCCTCACGGGGACAGAAATCGATTACCTCGCCCTCTCGGGCAAGCTCCTTCCTTATATGATCGGTCTGCGTTTCCTGACAGATTATGTGGATGGGGATAACTACTTTAAAATCAAGCACGAACACCATAATCTTCAACGTGCAAGAGCTCAGTTTAAACTGCTACAAAGCATGGAACGGCAGTTTGAGGAGATGAAGAGGATGGTCATGCGGTATTCTTAGTCCGATTTTCATTGGCTGTAACCAGCCCGATTGGTCATTTGGAAAAATAATCACGATGAAAACCTATTTTTCCTACGTATGGCATTCCCTAATTCGGGGTGTTATTCTCTTGGTAGTTGCTTTTTCTGTATTCTCCTGTTCGGAGCAACCCGCTTGGCCTCCTCCCCCGGGCGGTGGTGGTGAGGCTTTCCCGGATTTGAAAACAAACGCGATGGCCATGCAGCAATGGCAGGATATGCGATTTGGAATGTTCGTTCACTGGGGCCCTGTCGCGCTTCAAGGAACAGAAATTGGATGGTCAAGGGGCCGCGAGGTGCCAATATCAGTGTATGATAGTCTGTATCTGCGGTTTAATCCGATGCTGTTTAAAGCTGATGAGTGGATTAGCCTCGCTAAAGAGGCTGGGATGAAGTATTTTGTGATCACCACCAAGCACCACGATGGATTCTCCATCTGGCCTTCGAAGTATACCGATTACGACATAGAAAGTACACCATTCAAACGCGACGTCTTACGAGAAATGCAACTCGCCTGCGAAAAGCATGGGATACTCTTCGGGACTTATCACTCCATTCTTGACTGGAAACATCCGCATTATACCACGCGTTACAACGATCCGCGTCCAGTGGAGGAATCGGATATGAGCATCTACAAGGAATTCCTCTTCAATCAGGTTGAGGAACTTGTGGAGGATTATCAAACCAATATCCTCTGGTTTGATGGGCAATGGGAAGCTTCCTGGACCCATCAGGATGGCATGGAACTGTACAAGTTTATCCGGGATCTGAAGGATGATATTCTGATCAACAACCGGGTGGACAAAGGGTATAAATCGATGGCTGGGATGACCGACAGTGTGGCGAAATATGCTGGCGATTTTGGTACTCCGGAACAAAGGATCGGCGGGTTTAATCGTGATTTTCCCTGGGAATCTTGTATCACTGTGGGTGAACAATGGGCTTGGAAGCCAGATGATCAGCTTAAAACATCAGAAGAGCTGATTCTTACCCTGATCAAAACGATCGGAGGTAATGGTAACCTGCTTCTCAATGTTGGACCGATGCCTGATGGCCGTATCGAGCCTCGTCAGGTGGAACTGTTGAAGGAGGTGGGTCGATGGCTTCAGGTGAACGGAGAAGGCGTGTATGGAACTCGTGGAGGTCCGTATTTGCCAAATAATCAATTGGTTACAACGCATAAAGGCCAGGATGTTTTCGTGCATGTCATGGATGATAATCTAAAAGAGATCATCCTCCCCCTGCCGGAGGGCATCAGAGTTCGAGCAGTCTCTTTGCTTGGTGGCAATCGGGTTAGCTACACAACTGATAAAGTAAATCTGAGGATTGAAGTTCCTGACAGGCTCCCGGCAGCACCGGCCTATGTTTTGAGGATACGAATTAACCGTCCGGCTCACCTGCTGGATGACATTAAATTGGAATGGTAGAAATGAGATCATTTGTTAAAATTTTGCTGGCAATTGTGCCAGCTTTATTAGCCGCGGGGACCTCCACCGCTCAGAATATCGGAAATTGGAGTAATGGGCCTGAGGTTAAGACTCATTATGGAATTGTCAGGGGCTTTTCCGATAAGCACCAGACCTGGGCCTGGAAGGGAATACCCTTTGCCTCTCCACCGGTTGGTGAGCTACGCTGGAAGGCCCCGGTTGATCCAGTCCCCTGGGAGGGGGTCCGAAAAGCACGAAAGTATGGAAGTCCTGCCAATCAGACAGTTCCGGTGATCGGAGCCGTAGGTTCGGAGGATTGCCTCTATCTGAATATTTGGCGCCCCAAAAGCGGGGAGACAGGCCTTCCGGTCTATTTCTATATCCACGGCGGGGGCAATTCGTTGGGCACCTCAGGGGTCAAAGACTATGACGGGGCGCTGTCGTCAAACCATTCTAATATGATTTTCGTTACCGCAAACTACCGCCTGGGCGTGATGGGATGGCTTCGCCATCCTGCGATTACAGGATCAGGCTCAGAGGCAGATCAAAGCGGAAATTTTGGCACGCTCGACCTGATTCAGGCACTGAAATGGGTCAAAGAAAATATCGCCGCTTTCGGTGGTGACCCAAACCAGGTAACCATTGCTGGCGAATCGGCTGGCGGAATCAATGTGCTGTCGTTGCTGATCTCACCCACTGCCAAAGGACTGTTTCATCGGGCTGTTTCAGAGAGCGGATTAACGCTGCTTTATAAAGCTGATGAATCGGAAAGGGCAACAAATCAATTACTTAAGAATCTTCTTGTGGTTGATGGATTAGCAGAAGGGGAACCAGATGCGGCCAAACGATTAGCGGGGATGACCCCTGCTGAAATCAACGAATACCTCAGAGGGAAATCGCCCGGTGAGCTGATGAAGAATTTTTCTACCATGGATGCTGGCATGGCCAAGTGGCCAAACGTACTAAGTGATGGATATGTGATTCCAAAAGAGGGGTATCAGGCGATACAATCTGGTCGGTGGGCCAATCCCGTACCTCTGCTTATCGGGGTGAACAAGGATGAAGCTGCCCTGTTTCGTTATATGGCCAAGGACCCTAAACCCGGGACGAGAGGGTATGAAATCCTGACAGAGTACCAGTCACTGCTCTGGAGAATAGGAGGGCTGGATTCGATAGCCACCTTGATCACGGCGCATCCGGATGCCCCACCGGTTTTTGCGTACCGGTTCGACTGGGGTGCTAAGGATGAACAGGGAATCAGTGTTTTACCGCGTAACAAAGGAGAGGTGCTGGGTGCACATCATTATGCCGAAATACCGTTCTTTTATGGCAACGGCCCCAGTCAGCTGTCAGTGATCGTGGGTCGAACATTTTCAGCGGCCAACCGGAAAGGACGGGAAAAGCTGACTAATCTCTGTATGCGATTCATCGGAAATTTTGCCCATACGGGAAATCCAAACGGCGAGGGGGTGCCTTTATGGGAACCTTGGAAACCCCTTGCTGGTGCTGACAAGCTAATCATCCTCGATGCCACCCGCGACAATCTGCGGATATCTTCCTCAAATGAGACTATTCACCTTGAAACGCTGATTCACAAGGCTGAGAACGAACTGAGCGGCGAGGAGCGAACCGACATGCTGAGAATCGTCCGTAATAAAATGGTGATGGGGAAATAGCCACCCCAAATGGAAACCAAAAGGACCCGAAAACACACTAAATTCCGACTTTCCTAAGCAACTCTATCAAGCCTGGGCTCGATGGCCTGGGGGCATTGGCATGGACAACCCGGCCATCGGGATCCAATAGGATGAATCGGGGGATCAGGTCAATATGAAAGGTCTCCGACAGCTGATCGTGCGCTTCCTGCCCTGCTATTAGTTGGGTGCCTTTTAAATCATTGTCAATGATGTAGTTGTGCCACTTTTTCCGATCAGCCTCCTTGTCAAACGAGATACTCACAAAGCGAATATTCTTGCCGTGATACCTCTTCTCTACCTCTTGCAGGAACGGGATCTCTTTAATACAGGGAGCACACCAGGTAGCCCAGAAATCGATGTACACAAAGGTTCCGCGAAGCTCCTGGAGCGTTACCAGCTGACCATCAGCGTTTTCCAGCGTAACCTCTGGTGCAGGACTCCCCTCAAGCATCCCTTCCATTGAATGGTATTTCTCTTTAACGACCGCCGCGATATCCGGATAGGGACAATCAGAGTCAAAACGGTCGTATAGTGCTTTCCGGAAATCGCGCGGAAGCGCGTAGGCCAGGAACTCATACCCGACTCGCTCCGGGATGTTGTTCAGGATGAAATTATAAAAGTCATCAGATGAGCTTGTTGAGTCTGATTCGAGCGAAAACTTCCGGCGCCAGACACTATTGAGGTAGTAATAATATCCTGTTCCTAACGGTCCGATTGCCTCCGGTTTTGGAAGTGAATCCAGGAATGCATAGTAATCCGTCGGCAATACTGCCGCTCGACCATCATTGAAACCCTGGTGAGTGCCGGGGTAGGAGAGTTTTTTTCGAACGGATTCTGTCTCATAATTGGATTGATACACTTTTTTCAATGCCGCACTCAGTTGATCCTGCTCCGGAAAATTGGCCAGAAAGGTCATCTTTTCTTCCCTAAGTAGATTGATAACCCTCTTGAAATCATTGGGTTGCCGGAAGGTGTAATGGTAATAATTTCCCAGATAACGATGCTTGTAATCATCGAATCGATTAGCTTCCAGGTTGATAAACCGGTTGTTTACGGCTCCGGTTCCACTGAAAGTTAATGTTTCGGCAATGTCAGCTGCATCCAGGGTCATAGCCAGGCTATCTCCAGGTTCCAGCCAGAGGTACACCATCCGGAAATCGGCCGACTCGACCGACAGGCTCGAGTCGCGACCATCAACTTGCACAATATCAAAATGATAGGTTTTCGGGACTCGCCCAAAGGAGAAGAATCCCTTCAGGGGTACGTCAGACTCCATCTCCAGATGAAAAAATCCTCCGGGCTCGAAATGGACATCAATTTTTTGTGTCGTACCGAGAAACTGGTAGGGGTCATAGGTGAAAACCGTGCTACTATCCTCAAAATTCAATACCTGCCCAGATACTATTATCCGGGTGGGTTTCTCCTGTGGCGTATGGTGGCAGGAAGAGAGGGCAGTCAGGATGATGAGGCCGATCAGTGGGAGTAGGTGTCTGGCATTCATTTGGTAACTATTTCAGGGAGCTAATATTAGTAATAAAACAGAGGCCGTCGTGCTGGAATCCTGATAATTTGACGGATCAAAGTAATATCTTGTCTAAAAAATTGTTTGAGAAAATAGTTCCCCAAACCCAACCGGATGAGTTCCGAATCTAACCTTCATACCGATGCCGCCGCTTTGGCAGCCCGATTCATCAACAAGACGAACCGGGATATTTTCCTGACAGGGAAAGCTGGTACAGGCAAGACTACTTTTCTAAGAAACATTGTCTTACAGACTCATAAGAACGCCATAGTGGCTGCCCCTACCGGTATTGCTGCGATCAATGCCGGAGGGGTTACGCTTCACTCCCTTTTTCAGCTACCCTTTGGAAGCTTCATCCCTGCCAGCACGCTTTCGATTTCCGGGAATATCAGTGTACAGCTGAACACCCGGGAGACTCTTTTGAAAAATCTCCAGATGCATGCGTCAAAGCGTAAGTTGTTGCAAGAGATGGAGTTATTGATAATTGATGAGGTTAGTATGTTGCGGGCCGACCTGCTCGACGCCATCGACACGATCCTCCGCTCGGTCCGGCGGAATCGCTCTGAACCATTTGGTGGGGTGCAAGTTCTCTTTATTGGTGATTTGTTTCAATTACCACCGGTAGTCAAACAGGAAGAGTGGGAATATCTGAAGCCCTGGTATCCTGATATTTGGTTCTTTTCGGCGCAGGTGCTAAGGGCGAGGCCACCGTTGTATATCGAGCTGGACAAGATCTACCGGCAGACTGATCGAGAGTTTATTACACTGCTCAATCATTTCAGGGATGACTGTGTAACCCATGACGATTTGGAGTTGCTAAATGGTAAATACAATCCGGATCTTCTTCCAGAGGATTTGCAGGGGTATATTTATTTGACAACGCATAATCGTAAAGCGGATGCCATTAATCATCAGGCTTTAAGAGAGTTGCCGGGTTGCGAGTTTTGCTACCATGCTGTAACAAGTGGAGATTTCAGTGAGTTTCTTTATCCTGTTGAGGAGTGTTTGGAGCTGAAGGAGGGGGCTCAGGTGATGTTTATTAAGAATGACTATTCTGGTGAGCAGCGTTACTTCAATGGCAGGATTGGCACGATCAGCGAGTTAAGCGAGGAAGAGATCTGGGTTAGTTTTGATGATGGAGGCCCTGATGTTCCGGTCGAACGTTATACCTGGGAGAATAAGAAGTACACGTTAGATCCAGACACGAACGAGATTGAAACCAAGATTGCGGGGACCTTCTCGCATTACCCCATCAAGCTGGCGTGGGCCATCACGATTCATAAGAGCCAGGGGCTCACGTTTCAGAAGGCAATTATCGATGTATCAGCAGCGTTTGCCCCGGGACAGATCTATGTAGCTCTTTCGAGGTTGGTGTCGCTAGATGGGCTAGTGCTTTCGTCAAGACTTCCAATGTCAGGGCCCCCATCGGATGGTTCAATCAAGGAATTTATTGGCAGTCAGGATGTTGCTGCACTTCCGGTTACTGTATTAGAGGAGGAGATCCGATCGTATCTTAGGAGTTATATCGTAAACTCATTTAATTTCAGCGACTTAGAAAAGCGCTTGCATCGAAATACCGAAGGTCACAATATGGATCGTAAACGTTCGGTTAAGCAGAAATATCACGATTGGGCCCGGCAGTTGGAGGAAGATTTCCGGACGGTACGGGTGACTGCCGGAAAATTTCAGGATCAGGCCAAGCGGTTGATCAGTTTGGGTGGGGCGGACTACCAATCCCGTCTTTTAGAACGTCTGGATGCTGCTCTTGATTATTTTTCGCCAATTCTGGAGGGTTTTCGTGCCAGAGTTGTTGAACACCTGAGTCTGGTTCAGGAGGAGAAGAAGACAAAAACCTATCAGGGGGAACTCCGTGAGTTGGAGCGGGCGATTTTTAAGCAGAATCAATCAATTAGCAAAGCCCGCGAGCTGGTTAGGTCGACCATTGAGGGCACCGATTTGACCCGTGAGAGTTGGCAAAAGGCAGAGGTGAATCAGGCCAGGAGTGAACAGATTGCACAACGGGCCGGTAAGAAACGGAAGAGAGGATCAGGTGCAGCTAGGCGATCGCGGGGATGAACAATCGAAGCAGAAGGTAGAAGCCACCGCCAACCAGGATCGTTGCAGGGATGGTCAGGACCCAGGCCAGGACGATATTCCCAGCAACACCCCATCGCACTGCGCTTAGACGCTGTACGGAGCCAACGCCCATGATTGATCCGGTGATGGTATGGGTGGTGCTGACCGGGATTCCTCCCAGCGTACTACTAATGACGGTGATAGCTCCGGCAGTTTCAGCACAGAATCCCTGCACTGGTTTGAGATGTGTCAGGGAGGTGCCGAGCGTTTTGATCACTTTCCATCCGCCTGCGAGTGTCCCGACAGCAATGGTGGTGTAACTAGCAAAGATGACCCAGGTTGGCACGTGGAACTCCCCACCCAAGTGGCCGGTGCTGAAAAGCAGGATGGTGATGATGCCGATAGTTTTCTGTGCATCATTACTGCCATGGCCCAGGCTAAAGATAGCCGAGGAGAGTAACTGTAGGCCCCTGAAAACACCGTCAACTTTACGGGGTGACCGCTTACGGAAAGCCCACATGGTTCCAATCATAATCAGGTAACCCAGTAGAAATCCAATAATAGGTGACAGGAAAATGAATAGAGAAACTTTAATAATCCCTTGCGCTACCAGAGCATCTCCACCTCCAATGACCAGTGCCGGACCGATTAAACCACCAATCAGAGAGTGAGAAACACTGATTGGCAAACCAAACTTTGTGCATATTCCAACCCAGGCGATTGAACCGATTAGTGCACTAAGAATCACGTATTCATTTACAATATTGGCATCGACTATCCCCTTACCAATAGTGGTAGCTACATGGACACCAAAAATGAAAACAGCGGCGAAGTTCCAGAACGCCGCCCAGATTACCCCTTGTAACGGCGTTAGGACTTTGGTTGAGACTACGGTGGCGATTGAGTTGGCTGCATCGTTCATCCCGTTGAGGAAGTCGAAGGCCAAAGCAATTACAATGATGGATATTATCAGTATAGACATGCGATCAGGCAGATTTGATGATGATGGTTTTCAGGATATCGGAAACGTCTTCTACCCGGTCGGTGGTCATTTCCAGCGTCTCCAGGATCTCTTTATGCTTGATCAGCTCGATGGCATTCTCTTCACGCTGGAAGAGCTCGGAAATCAGCTGATGATAAATCTCGTCGGCCATGTTCTCCAATTCGTTGATCTTGACACAGGCATCATTGATCTTCATGGGTTTCTTGAGGTTCCTGAGTTCCATCACGGCAATACGGATCTGCTCACAACCCCTGACCACGATCATGTTGAGTTCTCGGTAACCTGCAGGCAACTTCTTGGGTTTGAAAAGTTTGATCTGCTGACTTACCGCATTGATAAAGTCAAGCACATCATCCATTTTAGAAACCAACTGATGAATGTCCTCCCGGTCAAAAGGAGTGATAAAAGTGGTGTCAAGCGTATCAAAAACCTGGTGAGCAATGTCATCAGCTTGATTTTCTAAGCTTTTAATCTCTTTGAACTCCTCATTCATCTGGCTTGGCTCAGGGCTGTCAATGATCTTGGCCAGAATGTGGGCCGATTTGGATATTAGCTCTGCGAGTCCTTCGAACATGGGGAAAAACTTCTCCTCTTTGGGTAGCAATATTTTCCGTAAGATACCCTTTGCCATAATAGTCAGGTTTTAATTGGTTTAAATCGAATTTGCCATTTAAAATCGGGCGCAAATTAGCTATTAAATGTTAAGTTAATGTTAACGAACCTACCGTAAATTTCCCAAATTTCTGCCTCTTTTTTTAATACTTTTATCTTATGAAACCGACACAATTTCTATTGAAGGAAGCGGATATTCGCGACCTGGTTAGCAGTTCCGGTTACAGTATGGTATCCAATAAGATTACCGTTGACGGATTGCCGGTAGGCTATATGTACCGAGAAGAACGCATGGATCCGGAGGATTCGGGCTGGCGCTTTCTCTCTGGAACGGAAGACGAGGCCTATCTCGATAATCCTGATAACAGTAAAGCTCTGTCGGTCAATGTGGTAGCTAATTACGACCCAACTATCATTCCTTACCTGAAATCCAAAATCGGCACCGAGCTTGAGCGTATTGAGGGAACTGAAGATTTTGTAGAGATGGAATAGGGGATTAAGTTGGTATTTTTGTCAAAACTTTTGAAGAATGAACCCCTTATTACAACCATTTTCGACGCCTTACGAGGCGCCTCCGTTTAATTTAATCCGCGAAGAACATTATCTGCCAGCCATAGAGGAGCTGATCCGCCAGGCTGAACGGGAGATTGCCCTGATAACCGACAATCCTGAGGCACCATCTTTTCAAAATACCATCAGTGCCTTGGAACGATCGGGTGCGCGACTTGGTGTCGTTACGGCGATCCTTTTCAATCTCAACCATGCCGAAACGAGTGAAACGCTCCAAAAGATAGCCCAACAAGCTTCATCACTTCTGACGGAGTATTCTAACCGGCTGATGATGAACGAGAAGCTCTTTGAGCGGGTGAAAACAGTGCATGAGGCCAATCAAGGTCAGCAGCAATTGGGCGTTGAGGAACAGACTATTCTGACTAACTGGTATCGTGATTTTGTCAGAAATGGAGCACTCCTTAAGGGGGATCAGAAAAAACGATTTGCGGAGATCCGTACACGTCTGGCTAAATTAACACTGGAGTTTGCCGATCATGTGCTGGCAGAAACCAACGATTATGTTCTTCATCTAACAGATAAACAAGATCTTGCGGGGTTGCCTGCGTATGTGGTAGATGCAGCGGCTCAAGAAGCGCAGGAAGCCGGATTGGAGGGTTGGCTCTTTACTTTACATGCCCCAAGCATGGTCCCATTGATGAAGTATTCGTCCCGCCGCTGCCTCAGAGAAAAGATTCACCGGGCGTATGCTTTTCGGTGTAACCAAGGCAATGAGCACGATAATAAGGAGCGAATCCGAGAAATTGTGAACCTACGCTTGGAGTTAGCTAACTTGTTGGGATTCAAGGATTATGCCTCTTATGAGCTGGAATCGAAAATGGCTAAGAACACCACCACGGTATTGGCACTGCTAGACGAGCTACACGAGGCCGCCCGTCCGGTAGCCCTGGAAGAGTTGGATGAGGTGGCTTCATTTGCCAGAGAGAGCGGAGCAGATTTTGAACTCCAGGCATGGGATTGGGCCTACTACTCAGAAAAGCTGAAGGAACAGAAGTATGGCTTTAAAGAGGAGATGCTTAAACCCTATTTCGAGCTTACCCGAGTGATCGATGGAATCTTCCTGCTGGCAAACCGGCTTTATGGTATTCGTTTCACGCCGATCACCGATCTGCCCCTGTACCATCCTGATGTCCGCGCCTATGAGGTAACCGATCAGGACGAACGCTTCCTGGCCCTCTTTTATGCTGATTTTTTCCCACGAAAAGGCAAACAGGGTGGGGCCTGGATGACCGAGTTTCGCGGCCAGTGGATGCTTGACGGGCAGGATGTTAGACCTCATATCTCCATCGTCTGTAACTTCAGTAAACCTACCGGCGATAAGCCTTCGCTCCTGACCTTCGATGAGGTCAATACCTTCCTGCACGAGTTTGGTCACGCCCTACATGGAATTCTTTCCAATGTAACCTACCCTTCTGTCTCGGGAACAAATGTTTATCACGACTTTGTTGAGTTGCCTTCTCAGATCATGGAGAACTGGCTGGTGGAAAAAGAGTGGCTCGACTTGTTCGCTGCTCATTACCAGACAGGAGACCCGATTCCGCAAGATCTGATCGATAAGCTGATTCAGGCACGGAATTTTCTGGAGGGCTATGCCACCGAACGGCAGCTTGGGTTTGGATATGCTGATCTGGCTTGGCATACCATCACCGAACCTTTTAAGGATGATGTCATTGCCTTTGATCAAGCGGCTTCCGAAAAGACCCGGATTTTCCCGCTTCTGGAGGGCGCTTCAATGGCTCCAGCCTTTTCTCATATTTTTGCGGGTGGTTATGCAGCAGGCTATTACGGATATAAATGGGCTGAAGTCCTCGATGCCGATGCCTTTTCGCTTTTCCAGAAAAAAGGAGTGCTCAATCCTGATGTCGCCCACTCTTTCCGTATCAACATCCTGGAGCGGGGCGGAAGCGAGCATCCGCTAGTGCTCTACAAACGATTCCGTGGGCAGGATCCAGACGTTAAAGCCTTACTCGAACGCAGCGGTCTGTTGAGGTGAAAATAGAATTGACAACCTCAGATAAAAGAGCGAACTTTATCCTATTAATATAATATTCAAATGTCACTCAAATGTCCACCTCAAAAACTTATGCCTCAGCGATCCTATCGGCCGGACTGATTATCGCTGCCCTGATCCTGGGCCAATCGGCCATCCGGTTTAAAAAGCTCGACCGTTCGGTGGTAGTCAAAGGCCTTGCAGAAATGGAGGTTGACGCTACCCTGGCGATATGGCCTATTACTTTCAACGAAGCCGGGAACAACCTCTCCGACCTGCAAAGTGCCCTGGAAGATAAGCAGACCATCATTCTGGAGTTTCTTAAAGAAAATGGCTTTGCCGATGAAGAGATCTCTATCGGAATGATCAACATCAGTGATCAGAAGGCAAACTTCTACGGCGGCGGTAATCAATACATCGAATACCGCTATGTCGGTCGGGCGCAGATGACTGTTCGTACCGACCAGATTGACCGGATGACCAAGGCTATTACTCGTCTTACTGATCTGGTTGGCAAAGGGATAGCCCTTAATCAGGATCAGTATATGAGCCAGGTACAGTACCTGTTTACCGAGCTGAACTCCATCAAACCGCAAATGATTGAGGAGGCTACAAAAAATGCCCGCGAGGCCGCTGAAAAATTTGCTATAGATTCAGATTCAAAGGTGGGGAAAATCAAACGGGCAACCCAGGGGATGTTTTCTATCAACGATCGCGATATGAATACGCCCTATCGTAAAATTGTCAGAGTGGTTACCACTGTTGAATATTACCTGACCGGTAACTGATCGACAATGAACCCCCTGTTAGAGATTTGTGCCGGGTCCCTAAATTCCGCACTGGCTGCGCAGGAGGGTGGAGCTCACCGCGTTGAATTATGCGATAATCTTCGCGAGGGTGGTACAACTCCAAGTCTGGGTCAGATCCAAATAGCTCGTAAGTTATTGAACATTAATCTTCACGTGCTTGTTAGGCCTCGAGGAGGCGACTTCCTCTATTCGGATCTGGAATACGAAATTATCAAGGAAGATATTGTCCAGTGCAAAAAGATTGGCGTCGATGGAGTGGTGGTTGGATTTCTGAGACCTGATGGATGTGTTGATTACCAACGACTTGTGGAGGTTGTCGAATTATCTCGACCGATGTCGGTTACTTTTCACCGGGCGTTTGATATGGCGAAAGATCCGATTGAGGCACTGAACGTGCTCAAAGCATCGGGAGTGGACCGGATTCTGACCTCAGGGCAACAAAATAGCGCCATCAATGGCGCCACGCTGATCAGAGATTTAATCGCTAAGGCAGGCGATGAGCTAATCATCATGCCTGGCGGAGGTATCACGGTTGAGAATATCAATCAGGTAATGCGAATGACGGGTGCGCTCGAATACCACGCTACCCTTCGCAATACTTTCGATGGTTCAATGAGATTCCGCCGAACGGGTATCTCCATGAGCGGTGGATCCAATGAAGATGAATTCAGCATCCGAGAGACCGATCCGATGTTGGTAAAACAATGTGTTAATAAGCTGAATAATAAATGAATAAGAAAACCTATCCAATGAAAAGGCCGCCGTATAAACTCGGATTGGTCCTGGGTGGAGGTGGAGCTAGAGGCTTCGCTCACCTGGGTGTTACACGGGCATTGTATGAGCATGATATTAAGCCTGATATCATCTCGGGAGTCAGTGCCGGATCAATCGTAGGAGCCTTTTTAGCTGCCGGGCTAAATCCTGCAGAGGTTTTCGAACTGCTACGTGATCAAGATATTATGAAAATCACGAACATCCATCTCCCAAAAGATGGGCTATTGAAGCTTGGCGGACTGCAAAAGCAACTCAAGCTCCATATCCCGTTTAAAAAGGTGGAGGAGCTACCCATCAAATTGATCGTGGCGGTGTGTAATCTGAATAAAGCACGGGTAGAATACCTTTCTGAGGGCCCGTTGGCCGACTTGGTTCTGGCATCATCCAGCATACCGGTGCTGTTCGCTCCGGTTAGCCTTAACGACCAGCTATATGCCGACGGTGGCGTGCTGGATAATCTGCCGGTAAAACCGGTAAGGAAGATTTGTGAAAAAGTCATCGCTGTGGATATCAGTCCAGTACATGAGACCGACAAACTTGAAAATCTATTCCAGATTGCGGTTCGCACCTTCCATCTAAGTGTCTGGAAATATACCGTCCAGTGGGGCAAGAAAGCGGATATCCTGATCGAACCACCCGATGTGGATAAATATGACATCCTCAGTACTAAACATGTCGAGGAGCTCTATGAACGATCGTATCAATATACCCTCGATCTGATCCGAAAATCATCAGTATTTCATAATTTCGGTGCGGATTAGTTGCGCTCATAGAATCTGAAAACGCTTTGAAAATCAGCCTGATAATAAACGACCAATACCACACCCCCCTGGGGGTGAAGCGATATTGCCTTGATCGCCTCGTTCCTGGCCTGTCGCTTGGTTTCAAATGGAATTTTGCGAAAGTGGTAGTCAGGTCGAGAAGGGCCTGCTTCAAAGGATTATACGATGATGAGGCTTGGGCAGCATCCTCGTTGGAGAATTTTCGTCTGCTGGAACGCGCCGGGGGGGTGTTTCATATCGACGGGGTCGAGCATTTCCGGAACCTGAAGGGCCCTGCGGTTTTTGTCAGTAACCACATGAGTACGCTGGAGACCATGGTCTTCCCCTTTCTGATAGCACCCCATAAACGAGTCACTTTCGTGGTGAAGGATAGCCTGGTGACTCACCCTATCTTTGGGCCAGTGATGCGTTCGAGAGATCCAATTGTGGTGAGCCGCCACGATTCCAGGCAGGACCTGCTCGAAGTGATGAAGAAGGGAACCAGCTTGTTGTCGGAAGGTATTTCGGTGGTCATCTTCCCCCAAAGCACTCGACGGCTGGAGTTCCACCCAGAAGAGTTTAACTCCCTCGGGGTGAAACTGGCTGGCCGCGCCGGAGTACCCGTGATTCCCATGGCCATCAAAACCGATTTCTGGCTCAACGGTCGGATCCTTAAAGATCTGGGACCATTTGATATGCGTAACCGTGATATTCGGATCAGGTTCGGACAACCACTCACGATCACCGGGACCGGTAAGGATGAGAACCAACAAATCATCCGGTTCATCCAAACGAACCTCGAAGAATGGAAGGTGTCGGCTAACAGGTAACCGCTCGATGCTTTCTGCCTTTTGTAACTAAATAATTATCCTAGACGTCTAACCCTAAAACCATTCGTCATGAAAAAACCAAAACAGATCTTACAATCACTTTTTTTTCTCCTGATTATTACCGTTTTGTTCTCCCCCTCAGGACGAACACAGTCAATATCAGGTGATTGGTATGGCCTGGCAGAGGTGCAGGGAATGGCCTTGAGGCTCAACCTGCACATTTCCGATGAGAATGGAACCTTTAAAGGCACTTTCGATAGCCCAGACCAAGGGGCTTTCTCTATTCCCCTTACCTCGATAGTGATTGAAGGTCAGCATTTTACCTTCACATTTGCCCCCGGTGGGATCAACTATCAGGGAACGACCGATCCCGGGTACACCTTTATACTCGGTAAATTTCAACAGGGAGGCCAGGAATTCCTCCTGCCGTTTTATCGTAACCCAGTTGAACTGCCTGAGGATAGTCCCCAGAAAATCATGGAAATCTATGATAAACAGGAAGTGTATATCGAAATGCGCGATGGGGTCAAACTTTTTACTTCAATCTATTCGCCAAAGACGATGACCGAACCAGCCCCTATGATTCTCTTCCGATCACCGTATAATTCAGAACCGGGTGGACCGAACCAGTACAACCAGCTGGTCGGTATCTATTATCGTTATATAAAGGAGGGCTATATTTTAGTATTTCAGGATGTTAGGGGTAGATTCATGAGTTATGGCGAATTTGTCAATGTGAGGCCATTCAACCCTGATAAAAAAGGTAAAGAGATCGATGAGGCTTCTGATACCTATGACACGGCAGAATGGCTGATTAAAAACGTGAAAGGCAACAATGGACGGATCGGTGTTACAGGAACTTCCTATCCTGGCTTTTATGCTACTATGGCCGCCCTGGCGGAACACCCCGCAATCAAAGCGGTTTCGCCACAGGCTCCGGTAACAAATTGGTTCCTGGGCGACGATTGGCATCACAACGGAGCTTTCTTCCTAATCGATGGCTTCAGCTTTTACACCTTCTTTGGTGATCCTATGCCGGTGCCAACGCGCTTCAACCGGGGCATGATCCCATGGGGCGAACAGGATAGCTATGAATTCTTTATGCGCCTCGGCCCGATCAAAAATACGAAGGCCTATTTCCCTGATAGTATTCAATATTGGCACGACATGATGGCTCACCCAAATTATGACGATTTCTGGAAGGCTACCGATCCCCGCCCTCATCTGACTAACATCCGCCCGGCTATGATGACAGTTGGAGGATGGTTCGATGCCGAAGACCTGTGGGGTACGCTGGCCACCTATAAGGCCGTCGAGCAGCAGAATACCTCCTCACTGTCCAATACACTGGTCATGGGACCGTGGTCACACGGCCAATGGGCTATGAAAAGTGCCGAAAACGTTGGAGATGTCTATTGGGGCTCCAATACTAACCCCTATTTCCACCAACTCGAACAAGCCTTTTTTGATTATCATCTTCGCGATAAGGGCGATGGAAACCTGCCGGAAGCAGCCATCTTTGTGACAGGGGCCAACGAGTGGCAACCCTTCGATGCCTGGCCTCCCACGCAGGCAAAAGAACAGACGCTCTGGTTTCAGCCTAATCAGTTATTGGCCTTTTCTAAACCCGACGCTAACAACAGCTTTGATGAGTATATCTCCGACCCAATGAAACCGGTCCCCTATCGGGAAGATGTTCATTTGCGTCGCGATCCAAGTTACATGACTGATGATCAACGGTTTGCAGCAAGAAGGCCGGATGTTTTGGTTTATCAGACTGATGTGCTTGAGAATCCTGTTACCCTAACAGGTCCTATGGCGGTGGATCTATATGTCTCCACAACCGGTACCGATGCTGATTTTATTGTTAAGCTGATTGATGTTTTCCCTGATAACACTCAGGCTCCAGCCGGCAAAGAGGTGAATGTTCCTCATGGTGGCTACCAGATGCTGGTCAGAGGGGAAGTGATGCGCGGCAGGTTCCGTAACAGTTTTGAAAATCCCGAGCCGTTCACTCCGGGCGAGATCACCCAGGTTAAATTTCAGTTGCCCGATGTGGCCCATCAATTCAAAAAAGGCCACCGAATCATGATCCAGGTTCAAAGCACCTGGTTCCCGCTGGTTGACCGCAATCCGCAAACATTTGTCGATCCGTTTACCTGTGACGAGTCGGATTTCCAAAAAGCTACTGTGCGGATTTATCACGATAAGAGAAACCCATCGGGTGTTAAGGTGCTTCTGCTGAAGGAGTAGCCTGTCGGCTCAGGCTGATTATGATCTTTATCTATCTTTACCGGCGCTAACTTCAAATCCTGCGCTATGAAAACCCGTTTCTCCCTGCTGATAATCCTCGTGGGACTTGCCATGAGCGGAATGGCCCAGTCGGGCCGCTCAAAGGAATATGTATTAAATTCCCCTGATCAAAGCCTTCAGGCTATCATTCGGATCGATGCGGCCATCCAATTCGACCTCCTACGCAATGGCAACCTTCTCCTGTCCAGTCAAGAGATTGGCCTACAAACAGTTGACGGTCCTGTCCTTGGGATTGAACCAAAAGTTAGAAAGGTGAAGCGGACCGAGGTGGATCAGGTCATCAAACCCGAGATCCGTGAGAAATCTGAGAGCATCCGCGATCATTACCTCGAGCTGATCATGCTCTTCCGATCGGGCTACAGCTTGGAGTTTCGTATGTTCAATGAGGGTTTGGCTTACCGGCTGGTGCTCGACCAGCCGGATGAGCTCGTGGTGAAACGTGAGCTTGCCGGGTATCGCTTCGGTCCGCTGGATTCGGTCTGCCTCGCTCTGGAGGATAATTTTTACAGCGCGTATGAAACACCGTATATCCAGACAACGGTGGGTGAGCTGGAAGAGGGGAACCAGTTCTATCTCCCAGTGGTAGTCCGTAAACCCGATCGCACCCTTCTCTGGCTTGGTGAGTCAAACATCCGCGATTATCCGGGTATGTGGCTGAAAAAATCGGATGAGAGTACTTTCTCTGCCCTCTTTCCGGGTTATCCTCTGGAAATCAAGGGAGAGGGAAGCCCTTACGGCCAAACCAGGGTTACTGAATATGCTCCCTATAGCGCCCGAATTAGCGGGAAAAGAACCCTCCCTTGGCGAATTATCGGAGTGGCGAAAAAGGATCGTGATCTCATAATGAATCAGATGGTATATCTTTTAGCTGACTCTTGTGAAATCGATGATCCGTCCTGGATCGAGCCGGGATGGGTCATCTTAGATTGGTGGGCCAGACGGAATATCTTCGGAGTGGACTTCAAAGCTGGTATTAACACGGAAACGGCCAAATATTTCATTGATTTTTGCGCTCGTTACGGGGTAACCTATTTTCTGTTCGATGATGGCTGGTCCGACCTGGGAGATATCCTCAAAATCAGACCAGGCCTCGATATGGAGGAGGTCATGGAGTACGCCAAACAGCGAAAAGTCAAAGTTATGCTTTGGCTGGCTGCTGCAACGCTCGACCGGCAAATGGAGGAGGCGTTGGATCTGTATGAAAAATGGGGCGTTGCAGGTATCAAGGTGGACTTCATGAATCGCGATGATCAGCTCATGATGAATTTTTATGAGCGTGTGTTGGAGGAGACAGCCAAACGCCACATGGTGGTTAATTTTCATGGCACGTGCAAATCAACCGGATCAGGCCGTACCTATCCCAACCTGCTGACGCAGGAGGGGCTGATTGAGTTTGAATTTTCGGGTGTCTCCGAATGGGACAATCCCGATCACCGGAACATCCTGCCGTTTGTCCGGAATGTTGCCGGTCCGATGGATTATATTCCAGGTACTTTTAACAACGTGACAAAGAAGGACTTCCGAAAGGTTGCCGATTTCCCGCAGGGCATGGGTACCCGGGCCCATTTTATTGCAATGGCCATCACCACTACCAGCCCGATGCAGATGATCCCCGATTCCCCATCGGATTACAACCGAGAGGAGGAGTGTGCTGCCTTCTTGCTTGATATTCCGGTGGAATGGGATGAAACCAGGGTTTTAGAAGCCAAGATGGGCGATTATCTGATCATGGCACGACGCAACGGACATGAATGGTTTGTTGGTGCCACCACTGACGGATTGCCCCGAACCTTTACCCTTGATCTGAGTTTTCTTCCCGAAGGAATTTTTACCCTGAATCTTGTGAAGGATGGACCCAATGCCGATACCCGGGCCATTGATTATCAGATGGAAACACTGCGAGTTACCCGGGATACAAAAGTGGACATTAACCTAGCTCCAGGAGGAGGCTGGGCAGGAAGAATAAGATAACCCCTTTTCATCTACCTTTGCGCCCAATTTTTAAGGCCTGATGAAATGAAAGGGTTTTGGACTATCCTCTTGTTGGTGCTATCCAATACATTTATGACTTTCGCCTGGTACGGGCATCTGAAGATGCGCGAGTACAAATGGTTTGAAGGGCTCTCGCTGTTTGGTATTATCCTGATATCCTGGGGAATAGCTTTCTTTGAATATACCCTCCAGGTTCCGGCTAATCGTATTGGTTTCCAGGCTAATGGCGGACCCTTCAACCTGGTCCAGCTCAAGGTGATTCAGGAGGCTATCACTCTGATCGTATTCATGGCTTTCACTTTCCTTTTCTTTAAGGATCAAACTATCAAGCCCAATCACCTAGTCGGATTTTTCTTTCTGGTGCTGGCCGTCTATTTTATTTTTAAAGACTGACCTCTAGCTTGAGGAGGGAAGAGCCTTGCTGTCACGCTCCGATTCTCCTCACCTTCCCATTGCGGCTTACCTCGATCAGCAGGCTTTCTCCAGGCTGAAAAATCAGCTCGTACTCGATGCTTCTATTGGGTAGGTTGATCTTGATATTCCGCGACAAAGTTCCGGTGGTTTCTGATTGGCCGTATTTCACCGGGTACCTGAATTCGCGGGCAACGGGGTGGGCAAAGAATAGCAGGTATTTACTACCATCCTGACGCGCCCAGAAATAAGGCAGATTGTTGCCTTCCAGCAGGGGAGGAGCCAGATCCGCTGTCGGCCATTCATCCGGGCTCAACGCCATCAACCGTTGGGTCAGTTCGATAAATTCGGGGTGTGTGACCAAGCCAGCTTCCTGTGGAGTTTGTTTGATGAAGACTGGAAACCCGGATTCAGCTAGTTGGGTAATTGTTTTTAGTGTACTGATATCCAGGAACTTAGAGTCAATATATAAAATAGAAAAAGAACAATCCCCGACTTCGAACTTTAATCCACGATTGGTGTCAACCAGTTTCCCGTTTGCCAGGAACTGGTTGTTGATCCAGAGTGGCTGATATCCTCTCAGTTCTTCCGGGATGTCCAGGTAGCGCAATTCATATTCCCCCCAGGCCCAGGGTAGCTGTTTCTCTTTTGGCATCTCACCGTCAATCCACGCATCCTCGATGGGTAGGTAGATAGCAACATCGGAATAGACCTGGCCCCTGCGCAGCTGTTCGGAGGTAGATGTTAGATAGGAATTCAGGTGTGGGATTTCCGCCGTGAGGCTGCCTCCGGGCCCGGCGTGAACGGTTGCATAGAATGATATACTGTCGGATCCTACTGGATTGTACGGGGTTCCGTGCCAGACGATCTGATTAAGGCCGTGTGCAAAGAGTGCATCGGCAACGATTTTTAGATCGGAAGCTTTTTCTTGGCGATGGTGAGTCCGTGGCCAGCCATAGAGGCAGGTGAATGTTTCGGCTGTGATGATCTTTTTGCCGCTGAGAGCAGCCGCTGAGGCTACGATGCGTGTGTAATAGGGTTCATAAAGCATGGCTTCGGATTCAGGAACATCTATCATGGAGTATGCCTTGAGAATATCGGTGGGAGAGCCCATGCATTGCGCACGGCTGAACCCACCGTTGGCCCGCGCATTCTCGCTGAATGGAATAAAAAAGTTGTTGATCACCAGCTCTGAAACCAGCTTCATATAGTCGTAACGCGCTCCGGCACAGGTATCAGTGAGAATTCCTGCTTCCATCCAAGGGGTAATGTCATAGCCAAACCGCTCCAAAAACAGCGAATCAAACCCGTTGGTCCATATGTTCCTGGTTTGGACCTCCCAGGAATCGACAAACAACCCTGAGGGTTGGCCAGTTCTCATTGCTGGCTCGAGGGCACGGTTCATCCTGGTGGCATAGCGCTCAAAAGCCTGCCGATTGAGGTGGTCAATCACCAAACCTTTGGCCGGATAGTCCCACAAACCTCTGATCCACTGTCGGAAAGCAGTATCGCCAAACTGTTTTGAACTCTCTTCCGGTGTCACCTCAAGATCCCCAAAGGGCCAAAGGGAGCCAAAGGTGAAATCCATCGTCAACCCGATCGAGTCGGCGTACCGCTTAGCGTGGGTGACTACCTCCGTCCACTCCGGGCTTAACCACTTTTGGCGCGGAGTGTAATTCACAGTATCACCTTGCATCCGGTTGAGAGGATAAACCCAGGCTACCTCAACTCCACCGAATCCATTATTTTTCAGCCAGTTGAGTTGATCCTCTACATCAGCCTTCTGAATCTCCGAGGCAAACCACCACCAGCGTGTCAGAGGCCTGGAGCTGGGGTAAACTTCAGAGTCGGGTTGGGAGCAGGATGGAAGTAGGAGGAAAAGAAGCAGCAGCAGTGAAAGAGATCTAGCCCGTAGAATACTGTAATTAGCTGTCATAAGATCAGTTTTTTTACCTTTGTTAAAGATGGAAACTTTTCAGGAACTTCTGAGACAACAGTTTCAACTCCCGCTGCAGAACCCGGTGCTTGTATTTGCCCTGATTCTGATCATTATCCTCTTGGCACCTATTCTCTTAAGGCGCCTGAAAGTCCCGGGGATTATCGGTCTGATCATTGCTGGTGTTCTCTTTGGTCCCCACGGACTGAATGTTTTAGCGAAAACCTCAGCTGTTGATCTGTTTTCTACAATCGGGATGCTTTACCTGATGTTTATTACCGGCCTTGAGTTAGATCTGAGCGACTTTAGAAAACACTCATTGAAAAGTGTCGGATTTGGTTTTGCGACATTCCTGATCCCCTTGGCCGTTGGATTACCTGTCTGCTATTATATTCTGGGTTTTGATTTTATTCCAAGTCTGTTGATCGCAGCCATGTTTTCGGCTCACACTCTGATAGCTTATCCGGTGGTATTAAGCTACGGAATCTCCAGGAACGAAGCGCTAGCCGTCACCGTTGGTGGTACTATCCTGACCGATACCGCGGTACTACTGGTCCTGGCCGCTATTACCGGGTCGCGATCGGGAGGACTGAATACTGGATTCTGGCTCTCCATGGCAGCATCCGTCACCGTTTTTCTGGTGATCATGTTTGTGGTAATTCCTCGCCTGGCTCGCTGGTTTTTTAACCGTCTCGAAGGAGAAAAGTCTTCTCATTACATTTTTATTCTTGTCATTGTATTCTTGGCCGCATTTCTATCGCAAATTGCTGGACTTGAGCCGATTATAGGGGCCTTTTTAGCCGGGCTGGTGCTTAATCGCTTTATTCCAGCTTCTTCCGTATTGATGAACCGTATCCAGTTTGTTGGAAATTCTCTGTTCATCCCGTTCTTCCTGATCAGTGTCGGTATGCTGATTGATGTTGGCAGTCTGTTAAGAGATTTTACAGTTTTCTGGATCGCACTGGTTATTACCGTTGTTGCCCTCGTAGGGAAATACCTGGCTGCTCGGTTTACACAAGTGATTTTTCATTTCTCTCGAAGCCAGGGAATGCTGATATTTGGCCTGAGTACCTCCCGTGTTGCTGCTACACTCGCTGTGGTTCTGGTTGCTTACGAGGCGGGGATTGTGGGGCGAGAGCTCCTGGAGGCTACCGTATTACTCATTCTCGTGACTTGCCTAATTGCGGCAGTGGTGACGGAAACAGCAGCTAAACGTATCCTGAATGAACAGAATGCTAAAGAAGAGGAGATCCCTCTGCCTTGCATGATCCACGAATCAGTTCTAATCCCGGTAGTTAATATCGCTAGCCTTCGAAATTTACTGGATTTCAGTGTGTTAATAAAAGAGAGTCGCTCAGATGTTCCAGTGAAAATTCTCTCCATAATTAACAAGCCTGATGAAGATACTGAAGCTCAGCTTACTTTACAAAGGCGTCGTTTGGAGGATGAATTGATCAGAATTGGAGCTACTGGTACACCGGTGGAGCTCGTGTTGACTGTTGATCAGAACATCCCCTCTGGTATCAACCGGGTAAGCCGCGAGCAGGAATCTACTACCCTCATCTTGGGCTGGCCAGTTAAGGAATCACTGTCTGATCGGGTTTTTGGACCATTGACGGAACGTTTGATTGAGGCTAGTGAGAAAACGATTTTTATCTGTCGACTGTCGAAACCCATCAACACCAGAAAACGGATTGTGGTTATTTGCCCGCCGTATGCTGAGTTGGAGCCGGGATTCCAGTATGTCATGCGGAAGGCATTCAATTTGGCTGCCGAATTGTCGCTTCCAATCAACCTCTACGCCCGACCGAGAACCCGCGACCGGATCGAGGAGTTCAGAGCAGCTACCGGATTGAACATCCTTATTCGAAATAATGATTTCAATGATTGGGCCCATTTTGATGAGATCGTCAAAAAACTGAAACTGGATGATCTCGCTCTGTTCCTGGCTGCCCGGCCTGGCTCAGTCTCCTATAATCCCCACATGCATCATTTAGTCAGGCAAGTCAATGAGCTGGATTATGAAATGACACTCATTGTTAGCTACCCGATGGTTAATTCGCCAGATGAGAAGTTTGATGCGTACCGTGATTTTACTGTTGAGCCGGTTACCCGTAGCATGGAGGCATTTAATCGAGTTCAGCGCCGACTGGGTAAAGCGATTCACAAAGCGGAATAAGGCTACTTGATAAGCCCTGCCCAATTCCGCAATGTAGCCTTAACTAAAAGCCAGATCTTCTGCCTGTCAGATACACGATACCGCCGCTGTAAAATCTCCTGGGCCGGTGTTGAGCGTATCTTTTCCAATAATTCGCGGTAATAACGATAAGCCAGATAAACCCCGTTACGCACCTCTCTGGAGAGCTCTTTAATGCCCGAATGAGCTTCATGGAAGTCGTTCTCAATTTCCTCTTCGATCTCTAACTTTTTGTGAGTGAGGAAGTTGTCAAAATTCGTTTCCGGGAAATAGATTCTCCCTCGATTGTAGTAATCATCTTTAATATCCCGCAAGAAATTGATTTTCTGGAACGCTTCACCAAGCTTCCTGGCTGGATAGGTTAGGCGATCGTACGATTCGTCATCGTTAGGATAGAAAACTCGCAAGCACATCAACCCCACCACCTCAGCGGAGCCATAAACATACGTCTTGAACTCTTCCGGAGAGAATTGTTTCATGGTCAGATCCATTTCCATAGACTGCAGGAACGCCCGAATCAATTCATGGTCGATGCGGTACTCGTTCACTACCCATTGAAAGCTTTGGAGGATTGGATTGGTGCTATACCCGCGGCGGATAGCATCAAAGGTGTCGTTGCTGAAACGCTCTAGCAACAGCGCCTGATCCTGGTCGTGGTGCGTGTCAACAATCTCATCGGCAAACCGGACAAAGCCGTAAATTGCGTAAATTGGCTGGTGGTATTTTTTGTTGAACAGCTTGATCCCCAGCGAGAAACTGGTTGAATACCGGTTCGTGGTGAGTCGTGAGCAAGCCAGCGCGATGTCAGTGTACTGGTCCATACTGTTGCAGAATACGTTCGGTTGCCAACTTAGAACTGATCACAGCCATGGGGAGCCCGGTGCCGGGGACAGTGGAGGAGCCAACATAAAAGACATTTTTGAATTGTTCATCCACGTTTTTTGGCCTAAAATGTCCGATCTGGTTCAGATCATGTGCCAGGCCGAGACCGCTGCCGCGGTGCAGGTGGAAGCTCTTCTCCCAGTCAATCGGATCCATCACAGTTTTCGATATGATCCGCTTTTTTAGATCTACCCCAACCCGGGCCGACAGGTCGGCAATGATGTTGTCAACAATCTGGTCGCGGTCGCTCCAGTCGGGCTTGAACAAGCGATGCGGCACCGGACAAAGGATGAAGACTGTTTCGCAACCTGCTGGGGCACTTTCGGGATTGAAGCGCGATAGGGTATTCACGTAATAATAGGGTTGGTCGAGGCTGATCCTGTTCTTGAAGATTTTTGCGGCATAATCCTTGAAATTGTTGCCTAGGAAGTAATGGTGGTGATATAATGAATCTACCTGCTGATCCAGTCCGAGATAAATGGTCAGCGGGGCCATGGTCCAATGAAAACGATCGAGCCGCTCCTCCGACCACTTTTTCCGATTGAACACCTGATGCCGGAATACGGCGGCATCGGCATTGACTACAAATACATCAGCATTATGGACGATGCCGGCAGCATCGGTAAAGCCGGTAAGGCGACCGTTTTGAGCTTCAAAGCCTTTGATTTCAGTATTATAGCGAATAGAGATGCCCTTTTTGTTTAGCTCGCTGATGAGGCCTTCCACAATTTTGTACATCCCGCCTCTAACATTATGGTATCCGTCGTGCACCAGCTCGGTGTACGAGAGCAGGGTATAGACCGCCGGGGTGTCGAACGGAGTGGCTCCCAGGAAGAATGAAACCAGGCTGAGAATCTCTTTGACCTCTCTGGAGTCGAAGTAGCGGCTCATCTCACTCCAGACACTACGGAACATTTTAGGAGCATGGCCCCAGGGTACTCCGGCAAGGGATACCAGGTAATCAATCAACCCATCAAAGTTGCGCCGGATCACCCGGTTCTCCGTGTCATGAAACAGACGCCCGGTATCCTTTAAAAACCGCCGGGCTTTCTCTTCAAATCCAGGTTCCAACTCGCTGAATTCCTGGCCAAGTTTGTGTAAATCCTTGTAAATCTGATAATTGCGATTTGATCCGCGAAAGTTGACCGCGTAAAGCGGGTCGAGCTCCACAAATTCAAAGGGCATGTCGATACCGCAAAAATCGATGAACTCCTTGAACTCATAACTCATACTAAAAAAAGAGGGCGCCATATCCCAGGTGAAACCGTCCTTTTTAAGCTGGTTAAGCCGACCGCCGGCCTGCCGGAACATCTCGACCATCTCAACATCGTAACCCCTGCTGGCCAGTCTCAAGGCAGTAGTTAACCCGCCGAGTCCGGTGCCGACAATTAAAGCTTTTGGCATATTGTGGAATTTGGTATCAAGATAACAATAAAAAGAACCAGAGGTTAAAATCGCTATATTTGATGGTAATCATCAGGGTTTATGGCGGAAATAGCAATCATTGGTGCAGGCATCGCCGGGTTGGCAGCAGCCATTCGAATCCGGGCACAAGGATTTGATGTTCAGGTTTTTGAGAAAGAGGGTAGCCCGGGAGGTAAAGTTATGGAGTGGCGGCGCAATGGGTTCCGGTTTGATCTGGGGCCTTCCCTTCTCACCCAACCGGATCGTGTGGAGGAGCTGTTTCATCTCGCTGGGGAAGACCCTCCCAAACATTTCCGGTATCAACGTCTCGACACGGTATGCCACTATTTCTGGCCTGATGGATCCACCCTCGAGGTTCCGGACGATCCGGCCCTGTTTGCCCGTCGCGTTGGGCAGCTTGCCGACGGTGGTAGTGCCGAGGTGGAGCGCTATCTTGAAGAGGCAGCGCTCCTGTACGAGACTGCCGGGCCACTGTTTTTGGAGCGACCCTTTCCCACCCGGGAGGCCCTGATGAGTAGCCAGGGACAAAAGATCGGCCGAAATCCAATGTTGCTGGACCCCTTTTTTAGCATGCATGGCCGCAACCGCCGCTCCTTCAGCGATCCACGCATCGTCCAGCTCTTCGACCGTTACGCGACCTACAACGGCTCGAACCCTTACAAGGCTCCCGCTACCCTCAAAATGATCGCCCACCTCGAACATGCCATGGGCGCCTATTTTCCCGATCAGGGGATGTACTCCATCGCGCGAGAACTGTCCGCCCTGGCCCTCCGGATGGGGGTGATAATCAACTTGAACAGCCCGGTGGAAAAGATCCTGACCGCTAATGATGGAAAAAGCGTCAGGGGAATCCGCGTCGGAGGCAAAGAGCTGAAATTCGACGGGGTTGTGTCGGATGTAGATATCAATACCCTCTATCTTAATAAGATGCTAAGTGTTCGGCGACCGCTTCTCGGTCGCCACCAGAAACTAAGCAGCTCAGCTCTAATATTTTACTGGGGGGTGAAGGGCCATTACCCATCCCTCGACTTGCATAATATCCTGTTCAGTCAGGATTACCAACGTGAATTCGACTACCTGTTCCGTCAGAAAACACTTTATTCCGATCCTACCGTGTACCTGTTTATCAGCTCGAAACGTATCTCCACGGATGCCCCGGAGGGACACGAAAACTGGTTCGCGATGATCAATGCTCCGGAAAATCTCGGACAGGATTGGGATCAACTGATTAAACAGGCTCGGGAAAATATCTTAATGAAAATCAGAACGATAGCAAATATCGATTTAGCTGGGAACGTGGTGTTAGAGCATGTGGAAAATCCTCGGACTATCGAAGCTCGCACGGGATCCTGGCATGGCTCACTCTATGGCGCCAGTTCCAACAGTCGGATGAGCGCTTTCAGCCGCCACCCCAACCATCGGCGTGGAATTGAAAACCTCTGGTTCACCGGCGGCAGCGTGCACCCCGGCGGAGGAATCCCCCTCTGCCTGGCTGGTGCTTCAATCGTTTCGGAACAGATCGCCCAGTATCGAATTAATCAGAGAATCAAATGATCAATCTGCGTAAAACATTTCCAGATAAGGAGTTACGGAAGTTCATCGTCATCTTTTATACGGTCGGAATCATTGGGATGACGTTACCCCTTTCGAGGCCTGTGTTTATCTGGCTTATCCCATTCCAGTTTCTCCTTAACCTGGCCATCCTCTGGATATCCGACCGCACCGCTAACCCGAAGCTTTTCATCGCTGCCATCATCGCATTCTTGGTGGGCTTTTTTGTGGAGGTGGCCGGCGTAAATACCGGAATCCTGTTTGGCGGATATGCTTATGACGGCGGCATGGGCCCGGAACTGTTTAACACTCCGATTGTCATGGGAATTGTTTGGTTGATAATGGTTTATATGGGTGTAGCAGTTGTCCAGCGATACACCTTGCACCCCCTCTATCTGCCAATCCTGACCGGTGTTCTGTTGACAGTGTATGATTTCCTGATGGAGCCGGTGGCTATGTGGTTGGGAATGTGGCAATGGGAGGGTGGTTCTGTTCCCCTGATGAACTACATCACCTGGTTCATCGTATCAGTGGCCCTGGCTGCCCTGTATCCGCTTCTCAAAATCAGAATTAGTAACCGGGTGGCACCCATCCTGTTTCTGGCTTTCATGATTTTCTTCCTGATCTTGAACGGGGTTGCGCTCATCGAAAAATGGATTGCCTGATGATCCCCGCCCGCCATATCTTTTTCCTCGTCGATTTTTTTCGATATTATATTGACTTTCGGATTAAAGGACATTTCTCCCGGGTGGTGATCCATCCTCCGGTTCCGGAGCTGACCGATAAACCCCTCCTGATCATCGGGAACCATTTCAGCTGGTGGGATGGCTTCTTTACCCTTTGGCTGAATAATCACCTCTTCCATCGACGCTGCTATGCGATGATGCTGGAGGAACAACTACGTAAGAATCGGATACTTAACTTCATAGGAGCCTATTCCATCAATCCCGGCTCACGGGATGCCATCGCCTCCATCCGCTACTCAAGGGATATCCTGCTAAAAGGAACCGATCCATCCATGCCACCAGCCAAGCGACCTCTGTTGCTCATGTTTCCACAGGGGTCTATCCAGTCGATGCATGCGCGGTATCATCATTTTAAAGGCGGACTGGAGCATATCGTGAATGACCTCGAAGGCCAGATAACTGTGCTGATGACCATCGCACTGACCGATTATTTCTCGAAACCTAAGCCTGAACTGCATTTATACCTGAAGGAGTATCCGTTTAATAAAAAGCTTGATATTAAGGATCTTGAGATTGTCTTTAATCAGTTTCTCGAATACGCCAGGCAGGAGCAAAAACCTGATAACTAACTGTTTATTCTGATGCTTTTTATTCTGATCATTATTTTGTTCTTCGCCCTGATGCGTCTGGCGGTGGTGGCAGCCAACCTGGCTACAAAGCAGTGGCTGGGATTTAACCATATCGCTGGTCAGCACCGGGTATCCGTCCTGATTCCGGCGCGCAACGAAGAGACTAATATCGGGCGATTGTTGCACGAGGTGCAGCAGGCGGAGTTGACTCCAGAGCTTGAGATTGCTGAAGTGCTGGTTTATGATGATCTCTCAACCGATAGCACCGCGGAGGTGGTGCAACGGGAAGCAGAGCAGTGGTCCAGCATTCGCCTGATCCGCGGAGAGAGCCTGCCGGAAGGCTGGCTGGGGAAAAACCATGCTTGCCATCGGTTAGCCGCTGAAGCAACAGGCAATTGGCTCCTCTTCCTGGATGCTGACGTCCAGGTCGCTCCACGTTTTCTGGCCGATGCTATCGGCTTTGCGGAGCAACACGAACTTCACCTGCTCTCCCTATTTCCCGTCCAAATTATGAGAAGCCTGGGCGAATGGATGGTGGTGCCCCTGATGAACTGGATCCTGGTGAGCCTTCTGCCCCTGATCCTGATTCGGCTCAATGGTAGAAGTTCACTGAGCGCTGCTAACGGACAGTTCATGCTCTTTCGGGCCGATTCCTATCGTAAAAACCTATGGCATAGCCAGGTAAAGAGTCATCCCGTGGAGGATATTCTGATCTGCCGGGTGATGAAAAAGCATAACCTGAAGGTTGCAACTCTACTCAGCGGCGGTCAGGTGAGTTGCCGCATGTACAGTTGCTTTGGAGCCGCGATGCGGGGATTCTCAAAAAATGTGGGCCAATTTTTTAGCAATAGCTTGATCTGGATGACTACCTTCCTGCTGCTGACAACTTTGTTACCGTTTGTCATGTTGTTTTTTCTGCCGGCTATGACACCTGTCGCCCTGGCTCTTTTTCTCATCTATTTCTGCTTGGCATTGCTGATCCGGGTGGGAGTATCCCGGCTTAGTCGCCAAAATATGATCATAAACCTGATCCTGTGGCCTCTTCAACAAATCGTATTGCTGATCTTATCCGTTCGCTGGCTCCGGTTTCGCTCCGGAGGGAAAATTGAATGGAAGGGAAGGAACGTGTAAGTTTTAATTTAATCAATTCGTTATGAGTGTTTTACAAAATATTATGAAACCCCGGTTATCTACTCCAGTAGGTTTGGGTTTGGCTGCTGCACTGTTTGGAGGATGTTCTCCCCGCCAGCCAGAAAAGCCAAATATCTTGTTCATCATGTCGGATGATCATGCGTACCAGGCAATTTCTGCCTATGGCCATGGACTGAATAGCACCCCAAATATCGATCGCCTGGCAGCCGAAGGAATCCGATTTGACCAGGGATACTGCACGAACTCCATCAGCGCACCAAGCCGGGCAGTCATCCTGACAGGAAAACTTAGTCATCTCAACGGTTTACGAGATAATAGCGATGTTTTTGACGGATCGCAGGTAACCCTGCCTAAAATGCTCCGTCCAGCAGGATATCAGTCGGCCGTGATTGGCAAGTGGCACCTGAAAACCGATCCTGAGGGTTTTGATTTCTGGCGAATTCTGATCGACCAGGGACCCTATTATAATCCTGATCTTAAGGATTCTACAGGTGTAACCCGATATGAAGGTTATACTACAACCATCATTGGAGACCAGGCGATTGAGTGGCTCGATCGGCGGGATCCGGATAAGCCTTTCTTTCTGATGGTGCATCATAAAGCACCCCACCGGCGCTGGTGTCCAGAGCCGAAATATTTCGGATTGTTTGAGAAGCAACGCTTCCCTGTTCCTGAAACCTATTTTGATGATTACTCCAACCGGGGCAGAGCGGCAGCGGAGCAGGAGATGTCGGTCATCCAGGATATGACCCTTCATTATGATCTGAAAATATTTCCGCGGGAGGGCGACAGCCTCCAGGGTCCCGATCGCTCCTGGGATTCAGAACTGAAGAGAATGACCCCAGAGCAGCGTGCGGCATGGGAAAGCTATTACCAACCTTTGAGCGACCGTTTCTATGCAGCGGCTCTCACTGGGTCGGAATTGGCCCTATGGAAACTGCAGCGCTATCTTGAGGATTATCTGGCGGTAATTCAGAGCGTGGACGATCAGGTGGGGCGATTGCTTAATTATCTAAAAGAGAATGGGTTGGAAGAGAATACCCTGGTAGTTTACACCTCTGATCAGGGCTTCTATCTGGGCGAGCATGGATGGTTCGATAAGCGGTTTATGTACGAGGAGAGCTTCCGGACTCCGGTATTGATGCGTTGGCCGGGCAAAATCAAGGCCGGAACAACATCCCGGGCTTTGATTCAGAACCTTGATTTTGCCCCCACCTTCGTCGAGATGGCTGGATTAGAGCCAACAGAGACGTTACAGGGTGAATCATTGTTGCCCGTATTCACAAAATCAGACTCCGATGGAGCCGCGCCACCCGAATGGCGAAAATCAATCTATTATCACTATTATGAATTTCCGGGTTCTCATGCTGTCAAGCGCCACTACGGTGTGTATGACGGTCGCTACAAACTCATCCACTTTTATCATGATATCGATGAGTGGGAACTGTATGATCTTCAGGCAGACGCGCAGGAAATGAATAATGTTTACTCCGATCCGGCTTATGCTGCAATTTTGGTAGATTTGCAGGCCGAACTGAAGCGACTGCAGGTGCAGTACCAGGATACGGAATTAACGCAATGATCAAGAAATTAGTCCATTACACCCCGAGGTTGTTCCTGTCGATAATGATCCTGCTGCTGATGCCGTTGGATTCTTCGGGAGCGAACAACCAATCCCAAACCTTTCAGAACCGGATTTATCAAGCCTACATCACCGGAAACATCTCGACATGGGAAAAGCTGCTGGAAACGCTTCCCGCTAATCCCACCGAGTCAGAGTTGTACGAAATGGCTATGGCCCACTATGGTTACATCGGATACTGCATGGGCCGGGATGAAAAGAGGAGAGCGAGGCCTTATCTCGACCGGGTGGAGGACCTGACCGACAGATTGCTGGAAATCAGTCCGGAGAATCCCAAATATCTTGCCCTGCATGGCGCACTCTTTGGCTTCCGGATGGGCTATCAACCGCATAAAGTGCCGATTATTGGACCTAAATCCTTGAAAGCCATTAACTCAGCTTTGGATCATGGTCCCAACTGTCCAGAGGCATGGGTTGAATCTGCTAATAAGGACTGGTATCTACCGGCTGCTTTTGGAGGGTCTAAAGAACGTGCTATCGAGCATTATCTTAAGGCGATAGAGCTGATGGAGCAGAACTTGGCAGATTATCAGGGGTACTGGTATTACCTGAACACCCACATGATCCTGGCCGAATGGTACAATTCAAGGAATCAGGCTTTTCTGGCTAAGGAGGTTTATCGGAAATTGTTGGCCATGGAGCCCAATTTCCAATGGGCCACGGAAAAACTTCAGGAGAAGTAATAACCGGCCTGTTCGTCAGTGTAATAGAGAAAAATTGCCGATTTTTTTCATCAGCTTATTGGTTTATTCAGGTGATGCACTTTACATTTGAACCCTGAAAATTTAGTCTAATCAATGAATTCGATTCTACACAGCACCATCCTCATTCTTTGCGTCCTCCTTATGGGAGGGAGTTAGCGGGGGTGTTTTGTAGTAATCTGATTAAAAAAAAGATAATCATAATCAAAGCCTCCCCGAACGCCGGGGAGGCTTTTTTTTTCTCCGATAGCAAAACCACAAAACCAAAGATTTATGAGCAACAAAGAACCCTTGTTAGTGTTTGATACCACCCTGCGCGATGGAGAGCAAGTACCAGGATGTCAGTTAAATACAGTAGAGAAAATTCAGGTGGCCCGTGCGTTGGAAACCCTCGGAGTGGATGTAATTGAAGCCGGATTTCCGGTATCCAGTCCGGGAGATTTTGAAGCAGTGGTCCAAATTGCAGCAGCGGTGCGTGAGCCGGTTGTTTGTGGACTGACCCGCGCCGTGCTAAAAGATATCGACGTGGCCGCCGCTGCCCTGAAGGGTGCGCGGCGAGCCCGGATTCATACCGGGATCGGAACCAGCCCTTATCATATCTATAGTAAGCTTAAATCTAATCCGGAGGCGATCCTCGAACAGGCGGTGAAAGCAGTGCGCTATGCCCGTAACCTGGTTGAAGAGGTGGAGTTCTATGCGGAAGACGCCGGTCGCACCGATAACGAATACCTCGCTCGAGTGGTCGAAGCCGTGATTCTGGCTGGTGCAACTGTCATCAATATTCCCGATACCACCGGATATTGCCTTCCCTCCGAATACGGCGCCAAAATTCGCTACCTCATGGAGCGAGTCCCTAATATTCATCAGGCTATCCTTTCTACCCATTGCCATAACGACCTCGGAATGGCCACTGCGAATACCCTTGCAGGAGTGCTCAACGGAGCCCGTCAGGTGGAGGTGACCATCAATGGCATCGGAGAACGAGCCGGAAACAGCTCCCTGGAGGAGGTCGTGATGGCGGTCAGAACCCGTAAAGACTTTCCGGTAGATACCCGCATCAACACCCGAAGAATCATGGAAACCAGTAGGATGGTCTCATCCCTGATGAACATGCCCGTGCAGCCCAACAAGGCTATCGTCGGTCGTAATGCCTTCGCTCACTCTTCCGGAATCCATCAGGATGGAGTCCTGAAAGACCGCGAAAACTATGAAATCATCGATCCTGCTGAGGTAGGCGTGGATGAGTCGGCTATCGTCCTGACCGCCCGGTCGGGACGGGCAGCATTGAAGTACCACCTTGATCGCCTCGGATATCATTACTACAATGGTGATCTGGATACACTCTATGCCCGGTTTCTTGAAATGGCCGACCAACAGAAGCAGGTTACCGATCAAGACCTGCTAAAGCTGACCGGTCAGAATGAGGATTCTGGTACTGCGCTGAAATTGAAGCTATTGCAGGTTCTTACGGGCGTTTCTACTGTGCCCATGGCAACAGTCCACCTGGAGGTGGACGGAGCAGTACGGTCGGCAACGGCCGAAGGTAACGGAGCTTTTGATGCCGCCTTTAAGGCCGTGGCAAAAATAATCGATGAGCATTTCGACCTGGATGAGTTCCTCATTCAGGCGATCACCCGCGGCAGTGATGATGTGGGGAAAGTCCATGTCAGAATACATGGACGAAACCGTACTTGGTATGGATTTTCCGCAAATACAGACATTGTCACCGCCTCCGTTCAGGCTTTGATTGATGCACTTAATAAAATGATGATACACCATGAAAGGTAAAACACTGATAGACAAGATCTGGGATCGGCATGAAGTAAGAAAACTCGATGATGGCTCATCGGTCCTCTATATTGATCGCCATTATATCCATGAGGTAACCAGCCCACAGGCATTTGAAGGGCTCGACCGGCGGGGGCTGGCCGTATGGCGCCCTGATCGGATGGTGGCTACCATGGATCACAATGTTTCTACCTCAATAGATCCGGAGATACGGCGGAGCACACAATCAAACAGTCAGATGCTCCGACTTGCGGAGAATTGCTCAAGATCGGGAATTCGCCTTTTTGGAACAGGGGATCCGCGTAATGGCATTGTTCATGTCATAGGTCCTGAGCTGGGTCTTACCCTGCCGGGAATGACTGTCGTCTGTGGTGACAGTCATACCGCTACCCATGGCGCATTAGGTGCTGTTGCCTTTGGTATCGGCACCTCAGAGGTGGAGATGGTCATGGCTACCCAGTGCCTGATCCAACGCCGTCCCCTGACTTTCCGCATCCGTGTGGATGCTGCCTTGAACTCGGGGGTAACGCCTAAAGATTTGATTCTCTATATCTTAAGCAAGCTCGGAACCCGTGCTGGCACCGGGTATTTCATCGAATTTTCCGGTGAGGCAATTCGGAATATGTCGATGGAAGGACGGATGACCATCTGTAATATGGCCATCGAGATGGGAGCGCGAAGCGGACTTATCACTCCTGATGAGATTACTTATAGCTACCTCCAGAATAGGGATTTCGCTCCTACGAAAGAGGCTTGGGAGAATGCCCTCGAATTTTGGAAGAGCCTGGCCTCGGATCCTGATGCACAGTTCGACCGGGAGGCCAGTTTTGATGCATCGCTGGTGCCGCCGATGATCACCTGGGGAACAAACCCCGGGATGGCTATACCTATCGATGCAACGATACCCGATGTCAACGATACAGCTCTTCGATATATGGATTTCAGGGCAGGAGAAAACTTGCTTGGCAAGAAGGTAGATTATGTCTTTGTCGGAAGTTGTACCAATGGACGCATAGAGGACCTGCGGGCTTTTGCCGAAATGGTCAGGGGGCACCAAAAAGCTCCGGGCGTAACCGCTTGGATCGTTCCTGGATCAGCCCGGGTACGGAAGGAAGCTGTCGAGGAAGGTATCGGACAAATTCTTTCTGATGCCGGTTTCGAGTTGCGCGAACCTGGCTGCTCGGCTTGCCTGGCAATGAATGAGGATAAAGTTCCTCCCGGATCCTATTGTGTATCAACCTCCAACCGGAATTTCGAGGGCCGCCAGGGTCACGGAGCTCGAACACTCCTCGCCGGTCCACTCGTGGCAGCCGCTGCTGCCGTAACCGGAAAAGTTACCGATCCTCGTTGTTTCCAAAACGTTAAAATCCAATAAGTCATGCCTTTTCAACCTTTTCATACGCTCACTTCACGAATTGTTCCGCTGCGGATCGACCATATCGATACTGACCGGATCATCCCCGCTCGCTTTCTGACATCCGTCGAATCATCGGGATACGAGAAGTTCCTGTTTCACGACTGGCGCTTTCATCCGGATGGCAGTCCAAATGCCTCCTTTATCCTGAACCAACCGAAGGGTCAGGGTAAAATCCTGCTGGCAGGCCGGAATTTCGGTTGTGGATCCTCGCGTGAACACGCTGCCTGGGCCCTCTTTCAATATGGATTCCGGGTGGTGATTTCTTCCGGATTTGCTGATATTTTCCGAACTAACGCCCTCAACATCGGGCTGTTGCCAATCGAAGTCGAAGATCAGGAGCTTGATTCGCTCTTCGAGACAGCCGCTTCGGCACCACAAATCCAATGGACTGTTGACCTTCTAGCCCAGATGCTCATACCGGAGAAATCAGATGCCCTGGTGAACAGCCAGATGGCTATGCCAATGGAAATCCGATATGATATCAATGCTTTCCGGAAAAGATGCCTGCTTGACGGGATCGATCTGATTGACTATTTGGTTTTGCTCAAACCCGAAATTGAGCAATTTGAGCATAAACTAGCTACTTGGGAGGAGTAATGTCGAACTACAAGATAACCGTTTTGCCCGGTGATGGAATCGGACCGGAGATCTGCCGCGAAGCCGTCAGAGTGCTCGAAGCAGTTGAGAGTCGCTTTAAGGTACGTTTTGGCTTTCAGTATGGACTGATTGGCGGAGCTGCCATTGAGGCAACTGGAGAATCTTACCCTGCTGATACTCACTTGCTTTGTCAATCGTGTGATGCCATTCTGTTTGGTGCCATAGGTGATCCGCGCTACGATAACAACCCCAATGCCACGGTCAGGCCTGAGCAGGGCTTGCTGTCCATGAGGAGCCAGCTTGGGCTTTTTGCGAATATCAGGCCAGTGAAAGTGTGGCCTGAGTTAGTGGAGGAGTCGCCCCTGAAACCGGAGCGCATTGCCGGAGCTGATCTGGTGGTGGTGCGTGAGCTCACCGGAGGACTCTATTTTGGACAACCGCGGGAGCTGCGTGATGAAGACCAGACTGCTGTGGATACCTGCCTATACTCCGTGGATGAGATTACCCGGATCACCCGGGTAGCATTTCGTCTCGCCCGGCAAAGGCGGAAAAAAGTGACGCTGGTTGATAAAGCCAATGTGCTGGAAACCTCCAGGTTATGGCGCAGGGTGGTGACAGTAATCGCCAGCGAGTATCCGGATGTTGAACTGGATTACCTTTTTGTTGATAATGCAGCTATGCAGCTGATAATCAATCCATCAAGATTTGATGTTCTCCTAACAGAGAATCTGTTTGGCGATATTCTATCCGATGAGGCCAGCGTGATCAGTGGCTCCATCGGATTGCTGCCATCAGCTTCCATTGGCGACGGGGTGGCCCTATACGAGCCTATCCATGGTAGTTGGCCTGAAGGAGCCGGGAAGAATATTGCCAACCCGCTGGCAACGATTCTCTCCGTTGCCATGATGTTGCGGATGAGCCTCAATGAGCCGGTAGCCGCTGATGCCATTGAAAAAGCGGTGGAAGAGACTATCCGGAAAGGTGTACTTACCCCCGACTTGAATCGTCAACACCCATCCGGAACACGGGAGGTGGGTGAACAGGTGGCCAAAAGGATACTGAAAGGTTAATCTATCAGGATCTGCCGGAATGACTTACGGGCGATTGGTACGTGTTAACTCCAGATCATGAAAATCATAGCTGAAATCGGTCAGAGGAGATAAGGCTTTCATCCTGATCTCCTGTGCCTTACCATCAAAACCGGGTTGAAACAGGACGAGTGCATCAGCATTCAGGCCCCGGTCGAGCCACTTGGCGACGAACGTAAATCCTTTATAATGATGAAGTTCACCAGTAAGTTTGGGCGATCGTGCTGATTTGAACCAGAGCCTTCCGTCTGCATCATAAATGGTGACTGACCCAAACCAAGGATCTTGATAAGTGCCTGTTATCAAATCACTTGCGGGTTTATTTGGAAAGCCGCTGGCTCGCTGTTGTTCAATCTCGTTCCAGACGGATTCTACCATCCGATCAGCTTGACCGGCGCGGCTTTTCAGACGTTCATCCAAACTCTGTACCCAATCCGTTTCGGGGATGCCCAGATAGCTGTCTTTGATCTGGTTGGCAATAGCGGTGAAGGCTGCACCAACCTCCTGGTTGGTCAAAACTATGATTCCCAGGTTGAGCTCGGGGAATAGGGTGATCTGGGTGACCATTCCTCCCAAACCGCCGGTATGGGAAACTTCAAGGTGGCCTTTTACATCAGCCAGCACGAACCCGAGACCGTAAGCCATAAAATGAGTGTTGTATGGAGGGGAATTGCGAGCGCCCATAAAAGTTTGCGGCGTCCAAAGTTCGCCTATGGTGCTGCGTTTCAATAGTTGTTCTTTTCCATCCTGGCCATATGAGCCCCTGGCCAGCAGCATATTGACCCATTTGCATAAGTCGCTAATATTTGAGTAGATACCCCCAGCGGCATTCATCACCTCTCCTTTAGTCCGTTCGATAACCTGTATCTTTCCATCGACAGGACAGTGCGCATCGATCACATTAGAGGTATCGCGCAGTCGGTTGAAGCAGCTGCCGGTCAGGCTCATACCCAGTGGCTTGAGAATGCGGGTTTCGATGAACTCCTCCCAGCTGGATCCGGAAACTCTTCCGATCACTTCTCCGGCAACGATATAGAGGTTGTTGTCATAATCGTATTTCGACCGGAACGGAGATACCTGCTTGAGATACCGAAGGTTATGGATGATCTCCTGGCGAGTGAAATCATTCCCGTCGGGCCAAATCATCAGGTCGCCAGCACCGAGCCCCATCCCGCTTCGATGGGTCAGCAGGTCGCGAATGGTGAAATCGTGAGTTACGTATGGATCGTAAAGCCGGAATTCCGGAATATGATCCACCACTTTGTCGTCCCACTTCAGCTTGCCCTCTTCAACCAGCATCCCCAGCGCTGCTGCTGTAAAAGCTTTGGAGTTGGAGGCGATCCCAAAAAGCGTGTTTTCATTCACCGGTTTTCCTGTGTTGAGCGATCGCAAACCGTAACCCTGGGCATGAACCACCTGGCCATCTTTCACAACCCCGACTGCAATTCCGGGCACATCAAATGTTTTCAATGTTCGCTCCACAAGTTGCCCGATCTGCTCGCTGGTTAAAGCCTGAGCCTGAGCCATCAGTGGGAAGCTGATGAAAGCGAGGGTCATAAGACCTATCCAAACCTGTCGTTTCATTTTCTGGTGATTAAGAGTGTTATCGATTCTTTACTTCAAAGATAACCGAACGAGCCGGCAAAGGCTCTTTTTTTGACTATTTTTACCTGACGCCCAACACATAAAACCTGCTGCCATGAAAATCCGGTTTATCCTGCTCTCCGCCTGCCTGATTCTTCTCTCTGCCTGTCGCGAGCCTCAGCCTTCCGACAGTTTTGTGACTATTGATCCGGGTGATAGTCCCGAAAGTATCATCGAAAAAGCATCCCGTGTCGTCCCATCATCACGGCAGCTCGACTGGCAGGAGCTGGAGTACACTGCTTTTATTCATTTTGGGATGAACACCTTCACGGAGAGAGAGTGGGGCACTGGCACGGAAGATCCGGCCTGGTTCAATCCTACGGAGCTCGATGCCCGGCAATGGGCATCTGCCCTCAGCGAGGCGGGGATGCGGATGATCATCATAGTTACGAAGCACCACGATGGATTCTGCCTCTGGCCAACCGCCTACACCGATCATTCCGTTAAGAACAGCCCCTGGCGCGATGGCCAGGGCGACCTGGTCAAAGAGGTGGCCGAGGCATGTCGTGAGTTTGGACTAAAACTGGGCGTTTATCTCTCCCCATGGGACCGCCACGAGCCTTCCTATGGCACCGATGAGTATAATGATCACTTTGTGAATCAGTTGACTGAACTGCTTACCCAGTATGGTCGGGTGGATGAGGTCTGGTTCGATGGGGCTTGTGGCGAAGGCCCGAACGGGAAGCGGCAAGTGTACGACTGGCTTCGTTACTATCAGACAATCAGAAAATTACAGCCACAGGCTGCCATTGCTGTGATGGGTCCTGATGTTCGATGGGTAGGTACCGAGACAGGTTACGGCCGTGCTACGGAGTGGTCGGTGGTTCCCTATAACCTGACCAATACCGATCAGATCGCTGCCGGATCGCAGCAGCAGCCTTCCGATGGAGTCTTTGTGCCTGTGGGGAACATGATGGAGCAGGATCTGGGTAGCCGAAGCCGCATCCTTGAAGCCCCTGCCCTGATCTGGTATCCTTCAGAGGTGGATGTGTCCATCCGACCTGGATGGTTCTATCATTCGGAGCAGGATGATCAGGTGAAAACGCCGGAAAAACTGCTGGACATCTGGTTTTCCTCCGTTGGCCAGAACTCCCTGCTGCTCCTGAATATCCCACCGGATAAGCGCGGGCTGATCCATGAAAACGATGTGGAGTCGCTGATTGCGTTTAAGAAGCTCAGAGATCGCATCTTCGGTAATAATCTGATAGAAGGGGCCCGAATCCGGGCAAGCAGTTCCACGCCAGGACATAAGCCTGCCCACGTGCTAATCCACGGTAGGGATCAGTTTTGGATGGCCCGGAGAGGGAATACCGAGGGCTGGATTGAGTTCGACCTCGAGGGAGAAAAGGTGTTTGATTGCCTCGAATTGCGCGAAAATATCGAATATGGCCAGCGTGTCGAGGAATTTTCGCTGGAGATCCGAAAAGACAACCAATGGCAGGAGGTCATCCAGGGAACCACGATTGGATATTCCAGGCTGCTGCGCTTCCCGCCAGTGAGAGCCGACCAGGTACGTATCAGGATTATCCAGGCTCGTAACACCCCGACGATCAGTTTTGCCGGACTGTTCAAAAAACCTGACGGAATCTGAAACCGGATTACCGGGTCAAAACCTTCAGCTGCTCTTCCGTGACACCCCCCGCGGTAAAAAAGGATAATCCCTGTCCCCCCGCCGAAATCACCTGATCATAAGTGCGGGCCAACACCTCGGGTGTAAACACCTCCGGATTATTCATGATGCCGGCATAAACCGATGATGTATCGCCCATTTCCTCGCGGATGTCTTGAATACATTGAGGAATCCACTCGACAGGCTCATGATAAAACTGATGGTAGAGCATTGGCATGTAGGCATCAAGCTGAAAGCGCGACCAGTCCTGCCGGACCATACGGCGAGCAATTTCCGGCGTGGGGAATACCGCAGCGGTAACGACCGATTTGACCTCGTGAACAGCATCAGCAATGGCTCTAACCAGATCAACCAGCAAATCAAGTCGATACTGGTGCCACAATGTATCTGTGGATGGATCAGGCAGATCCAAGGGGTCATAACCATGGCGACTGCGAAATCCTTCGCGACAGCGGGGACAATAGCAGTAGTCAAACTCTGGCATTTCATGATCCTGTACCAGGTTATACTTAGGCTGCAATCCGATGGGGAGATAAATGTCGGAGTACCTGACATAGTCGAGATGCACTCCGCTGATTCCGGGTATAGCTGCTAGGGATCGATAGTCCTGGATCAACAAGTCGCGAACCTCCGGGTGCGACGGACAGAGCCACCGGTAATAATTGACATAAGGTGGATGATCAACAACCGATTGGCCCAGGCGGTTGACCGCGTACCATTCGGGGTGCTGTTCCAGGTATTGCCCCCGGTTGATGGTCCATCTCCAGGTATGTATTTGGATACCAGTCTGATAGCCAATTTTGCCCAGCTGTTCGTACAGCTCGTTGGGTCCACTCACCAGCAGCCCGTGGATTCCACCATGCTGTAACCGGTCAAATATTGCTTTCCACTCGTCAGGGGTGATCCTGGGAGATCCGTTCATCCAGGCCCAATTACCAGGCAGAGGTGTCGGCTTGGTGAGGCTACACCCTGATAGTGGGGCGATCGACAGCCCTGCCAGGCCGATCAGGCCGGAGTGGATGAAGGAGCGCCGTTTCACAACAGCTTGGGCACCAGGATGATCAAGCCGATCACGGCAGCCACAACAGCGGTTACCAGAACCCCAGCTGCCGCTAGGTCTTTTACTTTACCGATCACCAGATCGGTTTCAGAGGTGATCCGGTCGGCCAACCGCTCAATTGCCGTATTGAAAATTTCAGCAGCAATGACACTGCCGATGCTGTAGGCAATCAGAGCCCATTCCAGGGGCGATAGGTGCAGGATAATACACAAAGGAATCAGGACGGCAATTACCAACAAGTAAATCCACGAATTGTGCTCTTCGGTAAACAGCCATCGAAGGCCTTTAAAGGCAAACCTGAAGCTCTTAATTCGATCGGTTAACGAGAACCTGCGAGAGTTCATAATATTTTGAATATCAGTTCTTCCAGAAAGCAGGGGTTATCTCTGATTTTGGTATTCCCGGTCCTTCCCAGGAGACTGATAAACCCAATCCCCCTTCGCGTTGGAAATAGATCAGCTTAAACGGATGCAACCCGGCTTCTAATGCCACCGGCGCAAAACGTTCGTTTGCGCCATGTATCCCATCGTAATCAATTAGTTGATTTTCATCCAAGTAGATGCGTCCTCCATCGTCCGAAGCGAGATAGATCATGTAAACACCGGTAGTCGGAACATCGAGATACCCTTCAAACACCAACCCAAAATGTTTATCTGTGCGAGCATAGCTAAGATCGGGTTTGCCTGTCATGGTGCTTCTGGATGGTTTCAATGTAGCGAAATCGGGTAGCTTGTTCCAGTTTCCTTCGTAAAAGCTGACTCGTATTCCTGGTTTGGCGGATGCTGAAACTGCCGGCGCAGGAGTCACTTTTTTGATGGTATAGGAAGCAACACGGCTACTGGTCCCATCGGGGAACTCGGCAACGGTCCTGATGGTGGTGGTCTCTTTAAAGGTTAGTGGTTGGCTATAAACGGGAGAGGAAGCAATGGGGTCTGATCCATCGGTGGTATAACGAATGATAGCTTCTGGTACCGGTGAAACCAGTTCAGCCTCGAAGGTAGCAGTGAACTGTAGAGTTTTTGCATTGATCCTGGGTGGAATTTTACCTTGGTGCGCTTTCAGCACCTGTTCGATTCCCATCTTTACCTGAGCACGGTCGTAGGTCATCAGACCGTTGGTCTCCGTTTCTACGTCGGTTGTTTGGGTATAAATCACGGCACTCAACCCAGGGTTTTCCACCATTCGGAAGATTTCCTGGTAGAAATCTTCATATTTTTCTATTAACGAATTGATATCCTGCATCTTTTCGTATCCCCAATTTTCCTCCTGCCACATATGGCCAGGAGTGACCAGGCCGAGACCGCCGAACTCGCCCAGTACGATAGCCCGGTTCTCTTCGGCTGGTGGAGCGGCCGGTTCGGGATAGTTGTGAATATCTTTGATGTCGCCAAACCCGTTGTCAGTCCAGCCGCTAGCTTCATTGATCGGTCTGCTGGCATCGAGCGACCTGGTCAGATCGACAATTCTGCCTGTTTCATACTGCCCCCAGCCTTCGTTGAAGGGAACCCACATGATAATCGAGGGGGGATTAAAATGATCATGGATCAGCTCGGTAAGTTCTGCCTCAAAATTGGCTTTGACCTCATCGTGCCGGTCGGCAAATTCGGGCAATTCGAAAACATTGTAGTACATGCTTGGCATATCTTGCCACACAAGAATCCCCATCCGGTCGGTATGATAATAAAACCGCCTGGGCTCAACCTTAACGTGCTTCCGGAGCATGTTGAAACCCATCTGCTTGGTCACCTCCAGATCATAAACCATGGCCTCTTCTGTTGGGGGCGTGTTGAGCCCGTCGGGCCAGAAGCCCTGATCGAGCGGGCCATTCTGGAACAGGAAGCGGTTGTTGAACATCAATCGGGTAATGCCATTTTCATCTTTACCCAGACTGGTTTTTCGCATCCCGAAATATCCCTTCACCCGGTCCACGACTTTTGAGTCGCGCACAATGCTGATTTCCAGGTCATAAAGATATGGGTCGTCCAACTCCCAGAGCCTGGGATTGGCTATGCTGATGCGGATATTCTCTTCAGCGTCACCTTTTTCCGTATTGATCAGCTGTCCACTGCCCAAGACCTTAACCTCAACATCATCACCAGGTTTGTAATTGGTGGCAAGAACCCGGACAGTAACCTCTTCCGTGTCGATATCGGGAATCACGCGGTAATCGTTAATGTAGGTATCAGGTACTTTTTCCAGCCAGACTGTTTGCCAGATGCCGGAACTGGGCGTGTACCAGATGCCACGGGGGTCATGAGTCTGCTTGCCAACCGGCTGATATCCGCGGGTGGTGGGATCCAGCACCTCGACAAACAGGTCGTGATTTTCACCCGACTTCAGATAGTCGGTCAGGTCGAACGAGAAAGGATCATATCCACCCTGGTGTTCCCCGACCAGCTGGTCGTCGATATAGACTCTTGTCAGCCAATCGACTGCTTCAAAATGGATCAGGACACGCTCGGTCTTCATCCTAACGGGTGATTTCAATTCACGGTGATACCAAAGTTTTTCGCCTTCGGCGAGGGTTTTCATCACGCCTGACAAGGCTGACTCAACCGGGTAAGGCACCAGGATTTTCCCTGCCCAGGTTTCTAGTTTATCGCTCTCCACAGTGGTGATGGCATAATTCCATAACCCATTGAGATTCTTCCAGTTCTTTCTTTCCATCTGTGGCCTGGGATATTCAGTCCAGGCTTTTCCCGGCATAGCGTCAGCTGACCATTTGGTCATCAGTGGGGCTTTCTGCTGCGCCCAGTCGCCATAATCTGTTCGGGTGCAATTGGTCAGGGTACTCCCGGCTAATGCCAGCAAAACAAGAAAAAGCAGGGAGATCGGGGTTGTCCATTTCATGTTGTTGATATTTACAGGTTTATCTTACGATCGGTATAGGGATTGCGGTCATAAAAATAGCGAATAATCGCGAAGATTTGGCTACCCGGTCCGGATTACACCTTTCCGAAGCGGATTACCTTGCCCCTTTCTTGAAAAGTGATCGGTTTGCCCTATCTTGGTCTTTAATAATGGATCGATTATGAAAAGAAAGGTGTTTCGTACTGTTGGTATTTTTTTGGTCGCAGGATTGTTAGTTGCAGGAGGATTGTTACTCTACATTTTCCGGACCGGCCAGCCGGATATGATGAAAGTCAAGGCAGATTTCCACCTGACTGCCACAGAGCTCTATCAGGCTTTCGAAGCTGATGAGGCTGCTGCCATGTCAATGTATGCGGGAAAGATTATTGAGGTGACCGGCCGGCTTGAGGATGTCGAAACGAATGAGTGGGGGCATGTGACGATCAGCTTTGTGGATCCATTTTTTGGGGTTACCTGTACGGTTGATAGCCTGGTTGCAGCCAAACAGGCTGAACGAATAGCTTTGTTGGCGCGGGGCGACAGTCTGACTGTTAAGGGTAGATGTGACGGGATGCTGAGTGATGTCAGGCTGGTCAGGTGTGTGGTTTTGGAATGACCTGATTACCAGAAGGATCGGTTACCATTTTTTAAACCGGAGATGGCCAGTGTAACGACCATTGGACAGGGAGTCCAGTTCTTGCTCTCCGAGTGTTAAGTTATATACCCCATTGGTTATGTAGGTGGTAAAAAGCCCTAAACCATTAGTGATGTTCGAGTAGCCCGCACCATGGTAATCGTCAGCCATTTCGTATATCCTCCGGTAAAGCTCCATCTCTTGATTGGAGGAAAGGATGATGAAATCCACGTTCCGGGCAACCCTGGCCAGAACGGTGGTGTCGTCTTCGATGGCTGCCCGAACCTGTGAATAGAAGTTCTCCGGCCTGAAATAGTACGAGTAAAACGCCAGGGTGCCACCCGGGGAGGATGTCTGATTGACTTGTATTCCCTTTAAAACCCACTCCGCAGTCATGTCATGTTCTTCATACGCAAAGACATCCGTATAATGAAGCCTCACCAAGATCTCGAAATAGCCTTGGGGATTATCATCGGTCCATTGCATAAAGAAGCTGTTTTCTCCATAAAAGTAAACCTTATAAAAGGCTGATCTTGGCGAAGTTATCCGGGGCTTTGAGCGAAGTCGGGTAACAGACGTAACTGGTTCTTCTGTGCCGGGAATCTCGGCAATGATTTTAAGATTAAGATCATATGGTATGCCTTGCGATGCGTACCAAGCGGGTTTCAAATGCACCTGTGAGCTGTCGGTCTGGAAAACATAATTGGGCTCTCGGCTGAAGATTCCCGGATCACGCCGTTCGATCTCTGTCTCCGTCATTTCTATTCGTTCAAGCAGTTGCCCATCAAGGGTTTGAACCTCGAGATATACATGAGCATCCCGGTAGTATATAGAATCTGTAAGCTTTGAATAGTAGAGGGCATTCCCGGGCCCGACAAAAGTCTTACTCAGCCGTATGGAATATATCGAGTCGTCCGGATTGATGATTCCATAAACCACAGGAGTTGGATCAGTTTCAAGATTGGCTTGAAAATTGTCGGTACACGAATGAATGGCAAAGCCGGTAAGTAGGATGACTATTGCCGAAAAGGTTTTGATTGACATCTTTGTCGAAAGTGTGGCAATTTAGCAAATCAGCTTCAGTTTGAATCATTAGTGGAGCAAAAGGTTTAAAAGATGTATTTTTGAAAAAAAAGTGTTTATGATTCGGACAGGTCTCGTAATTATTTCGGTCGTTTTTTTCTTTCTCTTCTTCTCCTGCAAGCCGGATCATCAGAAGAGAGCCGAGGCCGATTTTCTTAAAGTAGAACAGTTTGCTCGCAATTCCCAGCCAAAATCAGCTATCCGGCTACTCGATTCGATGCAGGTTCAGTATGCCTCGGATTATGGAGTCGTTGGCAAGGTTTTGAAAATGAAGTCAATAATCGGAAATCGCTTCTATCAGGAGATGATTGAGGCGGCCAATTCAACCATGGAGGTTCTGGATCGCGAAATTGCTACTCTGGAGGGTAATTTTCGTTATACACCGGGTGAAGCCGGTCGGCCAGGCGTGTATGAACACCGCAGACAGTCGCCCCAAAACTCCTGGAACCGCACGTATCTCAAAATCAATCTTAACGATAAGGGAGATGTGTGGCTCTCCTCACACTATTATGGCAAAGAGTGGATCGATCACACATCGATTCGGGTGTATGACCGGGATTTATATGTTTTATCCGATACCATCCCTCTCGGAGATGTTTGGAATCGGAAGGTTGAAGATTTGGGCGATCGGTGGGAGATCATTGAATTTAGGGAGGGTACTGATGCAGGGATTATGGCTTTTATTGCTGATCATTATGAAAGGCCGCTTAAAGCGCGGTTTAACGGACGGAAGTTCCATTATATCGTCATGGAAACGTTCGACCGGGAAGCGATCCATTATGGGTGGCGCTTGGCACAGCTTTTGAAGGAGCGGGAGAGCCTCCGGCAGACTATCGATCTTTACCAGCGTGAGCTGATCAAGGTAGGTCCACTCTCCGAAGGTGTCGATAGTGTTAACTCAAACTAAAAGGTATGACTAATTTCAACAAGACACTCTTACGGGGAGTGGTCTTCCTTCCACTGATCTTGATGGTTCTATCATCCTGTGAAAAAGACAATTCTGATCTGCGCGATTATGTCGTTGGACAATACGAGTACGAAGTCAAGCTGTATGTCGAGAGCGGTGACGACCTGGTTTATATAGGCGATGACCCCGGTCTGTACGACCTCACCGGTAGTATGCGGGTGATCAAAAGCTCCAGTACACCTGGTGCCGTAGATTTTTATGATGGCAATGCTTTCATGTTCACCGGAATCGATTTCAAGGATACCGGTAATGCGGTAGTTTTTAATATCCCCGACCAAGAAGCCTGGATTGGGCCTGTGAATGTGCAAGTTACCGGGTATGACGACTATTGGGAAGTAGGCCATACCGGTTATCAGGGGGCCTATCTTTTTGATGATGATATGCTGGAGATTGCCTTTACGGCCTGGGTGATGGATGCCAGCACCGGTTTGGTCATGATCATGAATGCCTGGCGAGAGTAACCACGGCGGCCGGTTCAGCACAATGAATCAGTCGGCGAATGATGGCCGATATAAAAAAGGTTTTTATCTTTGTGGCCACTTTTTGCCAAGATAGTTAAAGGGTATAACAGCGGTTTCGTAAACCGCCGTTCCGGGTTCGATTCCCGGTCTTGGCTCAACTCTCTTCCAAAAACCCACCCAATGAATCCAATCCTGACCCGGCTATGGCTGTTGATATCAGCTGCTATCGTCTTGAACCCTGGGCAGGCACGCTCCCAGGTCATCCTGGAGAAGCCCTTGAGCCCGCGGATTGCTAATTATCAGATCAATGCACGCCTGGATCCGGAGACTAAGACAGTCCATGGCGAAATGAATTTCACCTGGACAAACCCATCCGCTGATCCAGTGAATGAGTTACAGTTCCATCTCTATCTTAATGCATTTAAGAACACAGAGTCTCTTTTTCTTAAGGAAAGAGGGAAAACGGCGATTAGCGAAAAGGAGTATGGCTTTTGCGATATCCTGGAAATCAGGGATTCTACTAACCAAGATCTGACCTCCGGACTTATTTTTCTGGCAGCATCAGGCTCCTCATCTTCCGATCAGACGGTTGCCTCTGTCAGCCTTCCTGACCCCATATTGCCCGGCGAAACCTTCCGAGGCACCATCCGGTTTACGTCCAAGTTGCCGCTCATTCTGGCACGCACAGGCTACGTGGATGACTATTACTTTGTCGCCCAATGGTTTCCGAAGCTTGGCGTGTATGAACCTTCCGGCATGCGTGGACGAATCGAGGCAGGATGGAATTGCCACCCTTTTCACACAAATTCAGAGTTTTATGCTAATCACAGCTTGTATGAAGTGGCTATCACCCTGCCTGATGATTTTGTCGTCGGTAGTGGTGGCCTGCTCCTAGATAGTACTTCGGCTGATGGTTGGAAAACGCTGAAATACAGGGCAGAAGATATCGTTGATTTCGCCTGGACAGCATCGCGGGATTATCGGGTTGTTACCGATCAGTGGAACCATGTCACCATCACCTGTCTGCTTCAACCCGAACATCTGCGTCAGGCTGATCGGCATATTAGCGCTGCCCGCTACGCCCTTGAATACCTTGATGCACATGTCGGACCTTACCCTTGGCCACACCTGACCATCATCGATCCTCCCCGCTATGCCCTCGGTGCCGGGGGGATGGAATATACTACCCTCATTACTGCAGGTACGTTCTATGCCCTTCCTAAAGGAATCCGACCTGTCGAAATGGTTACCATTCATGAGTTTGGCCACTCCTATTTCATGGGAATGATCGCATCCAATGAATTTGAAGAGCCCTGGCTCGACGAAGGAATCAATACCTACTGGGAAACACGGATCATGGATTGGGCTTATGGCGAAAAACAGGCCATGCTGGATTTCCCATTCCTCCATATTGGCGATACAGAATTTGCGCGAATGCAGTGGCTTATGGCATACGGATCAGACTTCTTCCCTGCCTCCGAAAACGCCTGGAGCTACCCAAGAGGAACTTATGGCGCCTCTGTCTACCAAAAACCAGCCACTATGCTCAATACTCTGGAACGAATGGTTGGTCAAAAGACTATGGATGAGATCTTTAAGAAGTATTACCGGGATTGGGCTTTTCGGCATCCATCAACAAACGACTTTATCCAGGTGGTGAACCAGGTTGTCACTGAAAAACATGGCAATGCTTTTGGCCCCGATCTAAACTGGTTCTTTGATCAGTTCCTCTTTGGTACAGCTAAAGTCGATTATGCAGTCAGGGGAGTCTCCTCACGTCCCGAAAGAGGGAAAGCCGGACTGTTCGACGAAAATGGGGCCAAGGAGTTCCGTGAATCACAAAAGGTTCCAGGGATGTTTCGCTCCACTGTCCAGCTAGAGCGAAATGGCGATGGGATCCTTCCAGTTGAGATCCTGGTGACTTTCAGCAACGGTGAAAAACTCCTGGAACGATGGGACGGGCAAGAACGGGTGAAAGACCTGATCTACTCGCGTGACTCGTGGGTGGTCTCCGCCGAAATCGACCCGGAAAAGAAAATCCTGTTGGATCAAAACCTCCTGAATAACAGTTATGCCATCAAACCACAGAAGGCCTACGCCTGGAAGTGGGCTACCCGGTTCCTCTTTCTGATCCAGAACCTTCTCCATACCTTCACGTTTTTTATCTAACATCAAGAAAATGAAAGCGATAACACTATATATCCGCGGTTACGATCGAGCCTCCAAATCTTTCCGGATGCTCTTTCTGATTTATGCCGCCTATCTGGTTGCCGCACTCCTTTTGGCTATTCCGTTCCTCTCCCTAGCAAAAGGTATGGGTGCTAACAGCATGCTCCCCGCAGAGCTGATGAACGGATTTGATGCTACCGTGATTCGGGAATTGATGGCCTCCGGAGGACCTGCTTTTGCCGTTTACATTAAGGGGTTTCTGCCCTGGATGATCGCCTTCCTTTTACTCCAAGTATATCTTACCGGCGGGATGGTCGCCTGGGTGTCCAACCCCTGGGGGCGTTTCCAGTTTCAAACCTTCGTACGCGAATCTAATAGGTTGTTTATCAGGTACTTAAAATTGATTTCCTGGATTGTGATCTGGCAGATCATCACAGCCATGGTAATCTGGCTCGCCTGGTCTATACTGGTTGGTACCCAAGAGCTGATATCCGATCAGACCCTCGTGATTACGGTTATCGTTGCGGGAATTATTCACCTGATGAGTTTGCTGTTTATCCTGATGGCTGCCGATTTGGCCCGTTCATCCCTGTTCCTGCAGGATTCGCAGAAGTCACTCAAAACACTCTGGCAGTCGGTGAAGTTGCAATTTCGAAGATTCTCTTCCATTTATCTGCTCTCCCTGCTCCTCTTTCTGGTTCCCTGCGCTTTGATTCTCCTCTTCTATTGGTTCCGCTCTGGAGTCATCGTCAACAATGGCTGGATCTTGTTAGGCGTCGTGATGATTCAACAATTGTTTATTTTAGCTAGGATTTTTCTCAGGATCTGGCGACTGGCCTCTGCATGTGCCTGCCAAATTCATTGCCCCGCTAAAGATGCGCTACAGTAGAAAACCATCGAACCGATCAGGCTGCTCTAACCGCTATTTTGTCGGAATGGTGAAGGTCAGGCCAATACCGACCAACTCCTTGAATTGCACCCTGGGTCGGAAATCATCCAGTTCGCCGTCGCCAGTGGTGTCTTTTCCGATCTTAATATCATAATCGTAAAGCAGGTGAGTGTTGATCGATGCTGTGAGGAATTTGTTGATTTTCATTAAGATAAGCGCCTCCCAGTTCACGTCAATACGATGTGGGTCTTTCAAGTAGTTGGAGAAAAAGTCCAAATTTGTAGCCAGGCTTACATTGGTCATTAAATCATGTTTAAATGCTGCCCGGATATAGCCCCCAAGTTCAGCCCGGAACTTCTTTCCTTCTGCTGCCCCAAATGAACCAGCAGCAGCCAGACTGTCGTCCATCACAAAGGTCATTTTGGCCGTTAACGGTGAGACAAATAGGGAAAACCATTCCACTTTTTTGTAATCCAAGCCAACAGCGCCCAGTAGGTAGCCTGGTGAAAGAAAATCGGAGATCCGGGTTTCTGCATCCGGGCTGTGATACCCAGGTGCGAACTGGGTCTTAAAAGTTGCCAGAGCAGCTGCGCTCAACGCATTGGTGATTTTGTATCCGGCTTTCGACAACAACTCAATCCGGTCATCGGTTTTCTGCCAGTCATATTTCCCTTGCTTAAGTAAGCCATAACCCACGTCAACCTGGTTGTCCCAGAGAAAACGATCTTTTTGATATCCGTAAAGACCATTGAACCGACCGTTGATAGCCAGCGAATTCTGTCCCCCGGCAGCCCAGTTGGTCAGGGATACCTGAGAGAGAGCTATCGAAATGTTGTTCACCGTTTTCCAACCGTTCTCGCCAGAGAGGGTTATCCCACGAATCTGCTTTTCACCATCGGTGACCTGTGCATAGCTATGTCCTGTTGCAAGGATCGCCATCAGAATGGCGATAATCAACTGATGATACTG
>LSQX01354365.1_pt1 | contig 86807 bp, 86 predicted proteins | sample 654561 | NCBI WGS metagenome assembly LSQX01 (sample SAMN04489861, study PRJNA283612) | anaerobic digester metagenome | isolation source: 4 biogas reactors fed with cattle manure at either 37C or 55C with and... | place: Denmark: Kongens Lyngby | collected 2014 | reverse complement strand
CACCGCCCATTCCTGCTGTAATAAACACCATTTTGGTATTGGAGTCAAGAAATTTTTTGATGTCTTCCATACTTTCCAAAGCAGCTTGCTCACCTACTTCGGGGTTTGCACCGGCGCCTAATCCTTCCGTTGTGGATTGCCCCAATTGAATACGATTTGGAACCGGGCTATTGTTCAGTGCCTGCGCATCTGTATTGCATACAACAAAATCTACTCCTTCTATTCCCTGCTGAAACATGTGATTGACCGCATTGGATCCGCCGCCTCCTACACCAATAACTTTGATGGAAGACGAGCGATGCTTTGGCAAGTCAAACATAAAATCTACGCTACTCATATCGTTATATTTTTAATTCAATTAATTATTCAGTTTCATTTATCATTTGGATAAATCGATCCGTCCACTTCGAAAATATCGACGGCCCTTTGGACTGTCTTGTTTTTTTCACTTTCTTTTTGGGTAATTCTACGGGAGCTTCTTCTTCCAATAAATTTTCTTCCCGACTTTCCACTGTGGCTTCTTTCTCTTGATTTTCTATCCTCTCATCTTCCGCTTCTTCTTCCATTTCCTCCATTTTCTCAAGTCCTTTCATGAGCAACCCAACCGAAGTTGCATATTCCGGCCCTGAAAGTTCATCCACTAAATCTCCTACGATATGTTCGTTGGAATATCCGATTCGAACATCCATCGCAGTCAGATACTCGGTTAGTTGTCTGATGTGCTTTAATTTAGACCCACCTCCTGTCATCACGATTCCGGCGATTAGTTTTTTCTTTTCGTCCTCACAACCGTAATGTTTTAACTCCAAATTGATTTGTTGAATGATTTCCTCTACTCTTGCATGGATGATTTGCGAAAGTCTTTTGAGTGAGATTTCTTTTGGATCGCGACCTCTCAAACCTGGGATTGAAACAATTTCACTTTCTTTATTCTCGCCGGGCCATGCCGAACCAAATTTTTCTTTCAGTAATTCGGCGTGTCTTTCAATAATCGAGCAACCTACTTTGATGTCTTCCGTAATGACGTTTCCACCAAATGGAATCACAGACGTATGGCGAATCATATTGTCTTTGAAAATCGCAATATCCGTCGTTCCGCCACCGATATCCACAAGTGCCACACCCGCTTCTTTTTCTTCTTTGCTCAAAGTTGCATCGGAAGAAGCAAGGGGTTCGAGTGTAATTCCCGCTAAGTTCAACCCAGCAGTTCTCACGCATCGGGCAATGTTTTTAATCGAAGTGACTTGCCCGACCACTACGTGGAAATTCGCTTCCAATCGGCTTCCGTACATCCCGATCGGCTCGGTGATATCGCCATCGCTGTCCACTTTGAATTCCTGTGGCAACACATGAATAATCTCTTCACCGGGAAGCATCACCAATTTGTACACCTGATTAACCAACTTTTTGAGGTCGTTTTCATCGATGACGGTCTCATAATCAGGTCGCGTAATATAGTCACTGTGCTGAAGCGAGCGGATGTGTTGCCCCGCAATCCCTACGGTAACATCTGTAATTTTATGGCCAGAAGATGCTTCGGCTTCAGCAACGGCTTCTTTTATTGAATTGACCGTTTGTGTAATGTTATTGACTACGCCACGGTGCACTCCCAAACTTTTGGCTTGACCTACGCCTAAAATTTCAATTTTTCCGTGTTCATTTTTCCGACCGACCATCGCTACGATTTTCGTGGTCCCTATATCCAAGCCTACAGCTATTCCGTTATTTTTCATCATTAATTCTTTTGGTTGCAACAATTTGGTTATTAAATCTCAGGTTAATTCTTTCATAATAATTCAACCCCACTTTTCCGAGGTATTCATCATAAAATAATTTCAGTTTTTCGAATTTCGATTCGATATTTTTTAATTCACCAAATTCAATGACGTAATCTCCTTTGTTAACTAACAAAATAAACGAATTTGGCTCTTCTTTTTTAACAGCTATGATGTGTTTTTTCAACAACTTATCAGCCGATATAAATTCGGCAAGATTCTTCAATCCTTCAAAGTCCGATTCCTCAATTTCTCCTCCTACCATCAGAACTTGGGCCGCATACAAATGAGACAAGGGGATTTTATTTAATTCTTCGGACAGATAAAACTCATCTTCCCCAGTGTTAACACGGGCTACGGGCGTTTCCTGATGGATTTGAATTTGCATCACACCGTCCACATCAGAGAATACCTGTGATTTGCTGACAAATGAATTTCGGTCTAAAATTTCTTCTACTTTGGCCACATCAATATTGCCAAGAGGAATGGAGCTTAAGCGAAGTTGAGGACCATCGAGAACTTTTCTCACAAGGCTATCGTTCACGAAATACTTACCGGATTCGTGATCTACCTTGATTTTGATTTCCGTCAAGGGTTTACAAGCGTGTCTGTTGGCTGAAAAACTCACCAAAAAAGCAAGAACCAAAATCCCAAGTCCCGTTTTCAGCAACCTCCACTTAGTCTTCATTTAACCATGATTTTAGAGGTTTAACCAATCTATCAATATTTCCCGCGCCTACCGTCACCAAAACATCGAAATCCTTCATCTGAATACGGCTCATGGCATTCTCCAAAGAAGAAACTTCTTTGTTTTCCAGATTTATCCTATCGAGCAAAGTCTTGGAGGTCACGCCTTCAATAGGCAGTTCACGCGCCGGATAAATATCCAGCAAAATCAATTCATCGAATCGACTCAGGCTCTCCGCAAAACCATCCATAAAATCCCGTGTCCGCGAAAAAAGATGCGGTTGAAAAACACCCAAAATCTTTTTATCGGGAAAGATTTCACGAACTGAGCTTGTCAATGCATTTAATTCGGTTGGATGGTGTGCATAATCATCGATGTAAATTTTATCTTTAAAATCCCATCTGTTAAATCTTCTTTTGACTCCTTTGAAGTTCTCTAAGGCATATTTGATTTTGTGCGCAGGAATTTTAAGATGCAAAGCAACGGCAATCGCTGCTACGGCATTTTCAACATTGTGTTTTCCCGGTAATTTTAAAATAAAGTTTTCAATTAAATCCTCTGGAGTTTTCAAATCAAAATGATAAATTCCATTTTCAATTCGGATGTTAACTGCATCAAAATCGGCTTCGGATTCTACTCCATAAGTAATCCCGTCAGGGATCGGCAATCCTTTCTTTACAAAAATTCTCTCGGAAATCTTTCGACCAAATGCGATGAAAGCTTCTTCAAATTCTTCTTTGCTTCCATAAATATCCAAATGGTCTGCATCCATCGAAGTGATGATTCCGATTTTTGGTGAAAGTTTCAGAAAAGACCGATCAAATTCATCGGCTTCAGAAACTGTGATTTTGTATCCATTGTTTAAAAAATTGGAATTGTATTCTTCCAAAACCCCACCCAGAAAGGCAGAGCTTTCCATTTCGCTATGGTGAAGAATATGCCCCAAAATGGACGATGTTGTGGTTTTACCATGGGTTCCTGCCACAGCGATTCCGTAGGTTGCATCGGTAATTTCACCTAAAACTTCGGAGCGTTTCATAATATCAAACCCGTTTTGCAGGAAATATTGGTATTCTCTGAGTTCTTTTGGCACGGCTGGTGTGTAAACAACCAATGTATTATCGGGCGTGAGATAAGGCGCAATTTTGTCCAGATGATCTTCAAAATGCAGATCAATCCCTTCTCTTTCCAACTCCCTTGTCAGATCTGTCGGTGTTTTATCATATCCAATTACTATTTTCTCGAGTGATTTAAAATAGCGAGCAAGGGCGCTCATCCCGATACCTCCAGCTCCTATGAAATAGTAATATTTTCTTCCTAAGACATTCATTTGATTTTGCTTAATAAAATGTCAACAATTTCTTTTGTAGCATTGGGTTTCCCCATTCTTATCAGGTTTTCTGACAGTAAAGACTGTCGATTGGTATCCTGAATTAAATCCAGCGCCGTATTGACCAGCTCTGTTGAGGCCTGTGAATCCGTGAGCATACAAGCGGCATTTTTATCTACCAAAGCTTTGGCGTTTTTGGTCTGATGGTCCTCTGCTGCGAAAGGAAAAGGCACTAAAATCAAAGGTTTCCCCACGAGGGATAACTCTGAAATGGCCATGGCTCCGGCACGTGAGACAATCAGATCGGCTGCAGAAAATGCCGTTTTCATGTCGTAAATGAATTCCGTTATATGAATTCCCTTCAAATCTCCGTCCAATTCGGTTTTGATTTTATCGAAATCCAATTTACCTGTTTGCCAGATTAGCTGAACTCCGACATCTTGTAATTTTTTCAGATCCGATTTCCAAGCATAGTTCAAAGTTCGTGAACCTTGGCTTCCACCGATGGAAAGAATTGTTTTTTTCTCTGGATCCAAACCATAGGAATGAATCGCTTGTTCCCGATTACTTAAATTTTTAAATATTTCGGAACGAATTGGATTTCCAGTATAATGGACTTTTTCGGTCGGGAATTGAGAAATCCCTTCATAAGCCACACAAATGGCTTCCGCACGGTTTTTCAATAATTTATTGGTTATTCCAGGAAAAGAATTCTGCTCTTGAATCACCACAGGAATTCCTTGTTTTGAAGCTTGCCACAAAAGAGGTCCGCTTGCAAATCCACCGGTTCCGATTGCGATGTCGGGTTTAAATTCTTTCAGAATTTTCTTGGCTAATTTTAAACTTTTCTGAAGTTTCAAAGGAAAGGAAAGATTGGACAATAGATTTCCCCGATCAATTCCGCTAATAGGCAAACCTTTGATTTGGTAGCCTGCTTTTGGAACTTTTTCCATTTCCATTTTCCCCAATGCACCTACAAACAAAATCTCGGAATCGGGCAAGCGGTTTTTGATTTCATCCGCAATGGCGATTGCAGGATAAATATGACCACCTGTTCCTCCGCCGCTTATGATGATTTTAGGCGATGTCTTGGATAACTTCATCTATATTTTTTCTTTTTTCAAATTCAATTTCTTCAGGGGTTTTAATCGCCCTGCTCACACTCAAAATAATCCCAAAGGCAATACAAGTCACCCAAAGAGAAGTTCCCCCATAACTAATCATAGGCAAAGGTTGTCCTGTCACCGGAAACAAGTTTACAGCCACACCCATGTTGACCATGGCCTGAAAAACAACCGGAATCCCCACCGCAAGGACGACAAGCGTCCCAAAAAATGTGTGGATTTTCGTTGCAATGACCATAATCCGAAATAGGATGAGAACAAAGAGAAATATCAAGAAGGTTGCCCCTATAATTCCATACTCCTCTACTACAATCGCAAAAATAAAATCCGATGAAGATTGGGGAAGCGTTTGTTTGAAAACACTTTTCCCAGGACCTACACCGCCGAGCCCACCTCGGTTGATGGCCGCTTTCGCATGATGTACTTGATAGGATTCGATGCCGTCATCTTTGGTGAAATTTTCAATTCTCGACTTCCATGTATGAACCCTCGAATTCGGAATTAAATCTCCATAATTAAACGCAATAAAGATAAATAGCCCTCCCGCTACAATACCTGTGGCAAAGATTCCAGCGAGAATTTTCCAAGGAAAACCTCCGATAAACAGCAAAACCATACACATGAAAAAAAGAATCGCTGCTGTAGAACCATTGGCCGGAAATATCAATCCAATGATCACAAACATGGGAAAGAAAAGCGGGAAAAAAGATTGCGCAAAACTTACTTCTTTGTCCCGAATTTTCGTCAAGTATCTGGCAATGTAAACCAAAAGAACCATCGAGGCGAAGGTCGAAGTTTGGATGGTAATTGAAGTACCCGGAAGCTTCAGCCATCGAGCCGCATTGGCCCCTTCGATTGTGGTTCCCTGAAGCAAAGTAAAAACGAGTAGAAGAAATATAATCGGTAGTCCCAATAAGGCCAATCCTCCGAAATATTTATAATTGACTCTTTGGAGTGTTACGATGATAATCAATCCGATAACCAAAAAGGCTGCGTGTTTCCCCATGTGAGAAAACACCGATCCAGAACCCACCGTATAAACAAGATTGGAACTTGCCGAATAAACAGGAAGGAAGGAAAATATGGCCAATATGAAAATAAAAGCCCATAGATATTTATCTCCCTTTATGTAATTTTTCAGAAATCCCAAACCCTTCATATCAAAGATTTTTTACTTCTTTTTTAAACTGATTTCCTCTGTCTTCGTAATTCTCAAACAAATCATAGCTCGCACAAGCAGGAGAAAGCAGGACAGAATCTCCTTTTCTACCAAACATATAAGCCGTTCGAACCGCATCTTGCATGGATTTGGTTTCTACAATATTTTCAACCAATCCATCGAAGGTTTCTAAGATTTTAGAATTGTCCAAACCCAAACAAACAATGGCTTTGACTTTCTTTTTCACCAAAGGAATTAATTCCGAATAATCATTTCCTTTGTCGGTTCCTCCGACAATCCAAACGGTCGGTGAGTTCATACTTTCCAAAGCATAATAAGCCGCATTGACATTGGTTGCTTTGGAGTCATTGATAAATTCGATACCTCCGATTTTTAAAATCGACTCCAAACGATGCTCTACTGCTTTGAAATCGTATAAACTTCGTTTGATGGTTTCTTTTCTGATCTTTAAAATATTTGCCGCCGTTGCAGCTGCCATCGTATTGGAAACATTGTGCTTTCCTCTCAATGCAAATTGAGAAACCGGCAATTCCAAACGATCAGGGAAATTCAGGATTAGATTTTCATCTTCTTCATAAGTTCCGTCATTTAATCTTTTGTCCATAGAATAAGGTACTTTTTTTGCTTTTGTGTTTATATTTTTAATTAATTCAAGTATGTTATCGTCGTCAAAATTGTACACGAAATAATCTTCTTCGGATTGATTTTCGGTGATTTTAAACTTTGAGCGAGCGTATAATTCCAATTTATAATCATATTGATCCAAATGATCTGGTGTGATGTTCAGCAAAATGGCGATGTATGGCTTGAACGAAACTACATCGTCCAATTGAAAACTACTGATTTCCAACACATAATAATCGTGATCATCTTGTACGACCAATTCGGCAAAGCTTTTTCCGATATTGCCTCCTATGCCCACTTTCAATCCGGCTTCTACCAAAATGTGGTGAAGCAAAGAAGAGGTAGTCGTTTTTCCATTACTTCCGGTTACTGCAATAACTTTCGCATCGGTATATCTTGAAGCAAATTCAATTTCCGAAACAATTGGGATATGTCTTTCTTTTAGTTTTTGGATGATTTCGACTTTGGAAGGAATTCCAGGACTTTTCACCACGAGATCGGCTTCCAAGACTTTGGACTCTGTATGTCTTTCTTCTTCGAATTCGATTTCATTTTGAAGCAACTTCTCTCGGTATTTTTCTTTGAGTTTCCCTTTGTCAGAAAGAAAAACTTGAAATCCTTGTTTTTTTCCGAGTATCGCCGCTCCGACTCCGCTTTCGCCTCCGCCCAATATGACCAACCGCTCCTTCATTTACCTCATCTTCAATGTTATAATCGTCACAGTCGCCAAAATAAACCCTACAATCAACATCCGATTTACGATTTTGCTTTCGTGGTAACCTTCCTTTTGGAAATGATGGTGCAAAGGCGACATCAGAAATATTCTGTGCCCTTCTCCAAATTTCCTTTTGGTGTATTTGAAATACGAAACCTGCAACATCACGGAAAGACTTTCTGCAAAGAAAATTCCGCATAATACGGGCAACATCAATTCTTTCCGAACAATGATAGCAATCACCGCAATGAGTCCGCCAATGGTCAAACTTCCAGTATCGCCCATGAAAACTTGCGCCGGATAAGTATTGTACCAAAGAAATCCAATCAAGCCACCGATAAATGCTGTACAGAAAATCACCACTTCTTCGGTTCTTGGAATGAAGACGATGTTTAGATAATCCGCAAAAATTATATTACCGGAAACAAAGGCAAACAAACCCAATGCAGCAACTATAATAACTGAAGAACCCGCGGCAAGCCCGTCGATCCCATCGGTTAAATTGGCTCCATTTGAAACGGCAGTGATGATAAAAATTACCGCAATCAGAAAAACTATCCATTCGTATTTCATTTTTCCATTATTGTCCATCCAAAAAAGAAGTTCTCCGTAGTTAAACTCATTATTTTTAAAAAACGGTACGGTAGTGTCCAAGCTTTTTTCTTCTTCTCCGAATTTCACAATTTTCGCTCCTACTACCTGACCTTGCTCCACTGGAACTTGATGCTTCACCGTCACATCGGGACTAAAATAAATCATGGTTCCGACAAATAATCCCAACCCCACTTGACCCAGAACTTTGAATTTCCCGGCAAGTCCTTTCTTGTTTTTCCGAAAGACTTTGATGTAATCATCTAAAAATCCGATGACCCCAAGCCAAAGTGTGGAAACAACCAGAATGATGATGTAAATATTTTCAAGTCGGGCAAAAAGCAAAGTCGGTATCAAGGTTGCCAATATGATGATAATCCCTCCCATCGTCGGGGTACCGGTTTTTTCCTTTTGTCCTTCCAAACCTAAATCACGAACGGTTTCCCCTAATTGTTCACGACGTAAGTAATTGATAATTTTCTTTCCAAAAAACAAGGCAATCAACAAAGCTGTCAATACGGCCATACCGGCACGGAAAGATGTGTATTGAAACATCCCTAGCCCCGGAATGTTAAAGTTTTTGTCTAAAAAGTCAAATAAATAGTACAGCATAATTTATTTATTGAGTTGATTGCTTAAATCCATCAAGGTTTCTAAATCATCGAAATGATGTCGCACTCCGTTGATTTCTTGGTAATTTTCATGTCCTTTTCCCGCGATGAGAATGATGTCATTTTTCTCCGCCATTTTCAAAGCGGTTTTTATAGCTTCCTTTCGATCTCTTATTTTGAGCGTCTTTTTATAATTCTGTGGTTCTACTCCGACTTCCATTTCTTCTAAAATCAAATCCGGATCTTCGGTTCTTGGATTGTCGGATGTAAAGATGGCAAGCTCAGACTCTCGGGAGGCTATCTTGGCCATCTCCGGTCGTTTTGACCTGTCACGATCCCCACCACAGCCTACTACGGTAATGAGTTTTTCGCTTCTTGTCCGAATGTTTTGAATCGTATTCAATACATTTTCCAAAGCATCGGGTGTGTGTGCATAGTCAATGATCCCAATGATTCCTTCTTTTGTAATTATAGATTGAAAACGCCCGTCAACGTTTTTAAGACTACTTAAATGCCTCAATATTTCTTCTTGGTCAAATCCTAAAAGTTTCGCAATTGAATAAACCGCTAATAAATTATAAGCATTGAATAAACCAATTAGAGGCGTCCAAAATTCTTTCCCATCCAACATCAACAACATCCCAGTAAATTGATTTTCCAGAATTTTTGCTTTAAAGTCTGCATCTGTTTTCAAAGCATAGGAATAGCGTTTGGCTGGCGAATTCTGCAACATCACAATTCCATTTTTGTCATCAATATTGGTCAGTGCTATTGAGTTTTTTGGTAATTCATCAAAGAACTTTTTCTTTGCTTTGATATATTCAGCAAAGGTTTTATGATAATCTAAATGGTCGTGACTGATGTTGGAAAAAGCTCCGATTTCAAATTTCAATCCGGCAATTCGGTTTTGATGAATTCCATGGGAACTCACTTCCATCACTGCGTACTCACAGCCCGCTTCCACGGCTTCGCTGAACATTTTATTCAAACTAAGAATATCGGGAGTCGTATGCGACGAAGGATATTCTTTCCCATGAATTAAAATTCGAATGGTTGATACCAAAACCGTGGCATACCCGAGCGACTCCAACAAATCATAAGTCAGTGTAGCCGTTGTCGTTTTTCCATTCGTTCCAGTTATTCCAATTAGTTTTAATTTTTCGGTTGGATTTCCATATAAATTGGAAGCGATGAAGCCCAAAGCGATGGATGAATTTTCTACAATGATGTAGGTTATATTTTCGATTAAATTTTCTGGTTTTCTTTCACAAACAATGGCTACAGCTCCTTTTTCAATCGAGGAATCGATGAAGTCATACCCGTCCACTTGGGTTCCTGTTTGAGCAATGAACAAGGAGTTTTCTTCGATTTTTCTAGAATCAAATTGCACAGAGGAAATTATCCTTTCGGTGTCACCGATGGTTTCAACTCTTTGAACTTTATGTAGTAATTCATTTAATTTCATCCTTCCAATTCCAAATAAATTGTTTCACCTTTTCGAATGGGAGTTCCCGCCGGGATGGATTGATTTCTGACCTTTCCAATTCCGGTATAGCGCACATCCAGCCCTATGTTTTCTAATGCCGGAATGACTGCTTCGCCACTTTTCCCTACCAAATTGGGAATTCGTTGAGATTCATAATCCAACTTAAAATCTGGCGTCGTAAATACTTTGTTTACATCCACCATTTTTGGTAATTCAGGTGTGTTTTTTGGAGTTCTGGAATACACCCAATCTGCAATTTTCTTAAATACTGGCGCAGTAACACCTCCCCCATAATATCCTTTTCTTCGGTCAGGTTTGTGCACAATTACTACGCAAGTATATTTGGGATTATCTGCAGGAAAAAAACCAGCAAACGAAGCTCTGTATTGCATAGGTTGATCTTTCAACCAATATTCCACCCTGGCAGTTCCGGTTTTACCAGCGATTTCATAATGTTCTGTAAAAATGTTTCTTGCGGTTCCTTCGGATACTGCAAGTCGAAGCATTTCCGTCACTGCTTTTATATTTTCGGGACTCGACATTTGCTCTACTAAAACTTCTGGCTTGTATTCGATAGTTTTCCCGGTATTTTCTTCAATTTTATCAATGAACAAAGGCTTCAAAAGCTTTCCACCGTTGGCTATTCCATTGTAAAAAGTCAGAATTTGAAGTGGAGTCATTTTAAAACCATATCCATAGGACATTACAGGCAACGTCACATTGCTCCACATCGGATCTTCCGGGCGGTGGAACTGTGGTACTGCTTCCCCTTCAATATCAATCCCCAATGGTTGGGTCAAATGCCATTTATCCAATTGATTAAAATATTCTTTCGGATCACTTCCGTATCCGGCATTGATGAGCTTCGCCATACCGATGTTGGAAGATTTGATTAAAACCGTTCCGACATCGATTGTTCCATAACCTCTTGAATCACGGATTGTCCGATTGTAAAGTCGATAAGCACCTCCTCCGGTTTGAACCTTTGTTTCGGGTGTGAATTTTTCATTTTCCAATCCAGCCAAGATCGATACCGTTTTAAAGGTAGATCCCGGCTCGGCTCCTTCTCCCACCACATAATTCAAAACATCCGAATAAACGCTATCTGCAATTCTCTTCAGATTTACAATTGCCCGAATTTTTCCGGTTTCTACTTCCATCACTGCCACACATCCATGTTCGGCATTGTATTTTATCAATTGATCTTGCAGAGCACTATAGGCTGCAATCTGCATCCCTGCGTCGATTGTCGTGTAAACATGCGAACCATTCACGGGTTCTTGTTCCCAAGATTTAAAAGGTTTCCATTGGCCTCGTCCCATGAATTGCACCCATCTTTTCCCGGCGTTTCCTGATAGGTAATTCGAATAAGCCCCTTCCAAACCTACTCTTCCTCGGTGATCGTCATAACCAATCGTTCGGGCGCCGACATCTGATAAAACCAATTCACGTTTGGGCCGTGTATCGTGTATAAATCCCCCTCTATTTTGTCCTTCTCGAAAAATTGGGAAGGATTTGATACGCATATATTCTTGATAATCCAGGCCTTTGATCAAGGTCATATAGCGGTTTTTTTTATTGCGTTCGGTTCTTAATCGGTTTTCAAAATAAGCGGCCGGTTTTTGAAACATTTTTGAAAGGGAATCGGCCAATACACCTACTTCAGCCTCAAACAATTCATCTTTAATCACCACCAAATCCAAGAAAATATCATGAACGGTCACAGTCGTCGCAAGTAAATCCCCTTCGGATGCGTACAAATTCCCTCTTTCGGCCGGCTCTTCCACCAAATCAAAATTTCTTTGGGCGAAAATATCCAGCTCTTCGCCTTCTTTCACCTGAATTTTAATCATGAAAGCGAAAACCCCCAAAGCAATCAAAAGCAGCCCACAACCGACTGCATATCCTCTAATGAGTAAATGTTTACGGTTCTTGATCATAGATTTTTTGAGTTAATACATAGAGTTGTTCATCTGTTAATTTTATTCCGATTAATTCGGACTGTCTCATAATTTCTGGCTCGAGCTGCATTTGCATCAGCAAACGATGCGCATCTGTGTATTGGGCTTTGAGATTAGATACTTGCTCATCGAGTTGATTGATTTTTATCACTTTTTTATCCAACCAGTGCGAACTTGAAATACTTACAAATGCTAAAAAAACAAGGTACATCACAAAGCGCCAGTTCTGCATGGAACCATCATCTACCAAGAATTTCCCCTTCAGAATGTCCTTAATATTGATATTACTTTTCTTATTTTTTGCCATTTCAAATCAATTCTTAATTGCTATACGCATTTTCGCACTTCGCGCTCTGGGGTTTCTTTCGATTTCCACCTCAGTCGGAACAATTACTTTGGAATGAGTAGGCGCAAACGGCGCGTCCCAGTTCCCAAATACATCTTTCTCCGGCTCGCCTTCAAACATTCCGGTTTTCATATATCGCTTCACCAAACGATCTTCGAGCGAGTGGTAAGAAATCACGACCAGGCTTCCTCCCGGCGCTATCAGCTCCCCGCATTGTAGTAGCAATTCACGCAATGCAGACATTTCATCATTTACTTCAATCCGAAGTGATTGAAACAATTGAGCTAAAACCTTATTTTCTTTGTTTTTAGGAATATAACTGAACAATTGCTTCAATTGTTCGATGGTTTCAAAAGGCTGATTTTTTCGCTCCGACACTACTTCTCTTGCCATTCTTCTTGCCGATCTTAATTCACCGTAATTGTAAAAAACATCAGCAAGTTGCGCTTCTTCATATTCATTCAATATTTCAGCCGCTGTCAATTTTTGACTTTGATTCATCCGCATATCCAAATCCCCATCGAACCGAGTCGAAAATCCTCTTTGCGGTGTATCAAACTGATGAGAAGAAACGCCAAGGTCTGCCAAAATCCCATCGACTGTTTTGACTCCTCGATACCGCAGGTTATTCTTTAAAAAGCGAAAATTCTGCATTACCAACTCAAAACGTTCGTCCTGAATGGTGTTCTCCCGTGCATCTTCATCTTGATCAAATGAAAAAAGCTTCCCATTTTCGCTCAGACGATTTAGAATTTCCCGCGAATGCCCGCCACCTCCGAAAGTACAATCCACATAAACTCCGTTTGGATCTCCTATCAGGGCGTCAATACTTTCATTCAATAAAACAGGGTTATGATATTCCATCATCTTCGCTACTCTTAACATTCCCCATCACATCTTCAGCCAAGGCTGCAAAGTCCAACTCTGTAATATCCACCGTCCTTTCATAAGAGTCCTTATCCCAGATTTCAAGAATCATGGAGTTGGGCGACAAAACAACTTCCTTATCAATTCCGGCAAAAGCAATCAGATCTTTGGCAATCTGAATCCGGCCATTTCCATCCACTTCCACCACTTTTACTCCTGCTGTAAACAACCGTATGAAGTCATTGTTTTTCTTCACAAACCGATTCAATTTGTTTACATCTTCCATAACTTTGCTCCACTCTCGCATCGGGTGCAACTCAAGGCATTTTTGAAACACAGAACGTTTCAGCACAAAACCATCTTCCATCACTCCTGCGAGCTGCTTTTTGAGAGCGGCCGGAAGAGGAAGACGACCTTTTGCGTCAACTTTACATTCATGTGTTCCTATTAATGGCTTCAACTGGAAATTTTTATCAAAAATATAAACTTTTTACCATTTTTTACCACAAAATACCACTTTGTTGAAAACTTTTACCACTCAAAGGGATTAAAAATCTTTATTCTCTGGGAAATACTTTACTCAAAAGAAAGTCAAAGAGTTAATTTGCGATCGAATAAGAAATCGTTTGGGAATTAATTATTTTTTAAGAAATTAATATAGAATTCCCTATTTTTGTTTTTAAACAAAAAAGTGGAATGCTTTTAAAACTTAAAAAGTCTAATAAATTTTCCTATTTAGAAGAAGGCGATGGAGTTCCCATTGTGCTACTTCACGGCCTGATGGGAGAGTTGAGTAATTTCGGCTCTCTGATGCAGTATTTTTCAGGAAAAGGATACAAAGTCTATGCGCCGGAATTGCCCATTTATAGCTATTCCCTGCTTAATACAAACGTTTCGAGCATCGCTAAATTCGTCGCTCGTTTTCTAAAAGAAATCGTGAAAGAACCTGCAATTTTAGTGGGTAATTCTCTGGGAGGTCATCTGGGACTGGTAGCAACACACAAGCATCCAGAATTGGTAAAAGCTTTGGTTTTGACCGGTAGTTCGGGGCTTTACGAAAGATCCTTTGGCGAAACTTTCCCAAAAAGAGGGAGTTATGATTATGTATTAAAGAAAACACAGGAAGTGTTTTACGATCCTGCCGTGGCGACAAAAGAAATCGTGGACGAGGTTTTTGAAACGGTAAATGATCGCAAAAAAGCAATCAAAACCTTATACATTGCCCGAAGCGCTATCAAGCACAATATGAAAGATGATTTGAAGGAAATTCAAACTCCGGTTTGTTTGATTTGGGGAAAACAAGACAATGTAACGCCACCCGAAGTAGCCGTGGAATTCAATGAAGGCTTGCCTAATTCAACTTTATATTGGATCGACAAGTGTGGGCATGCACCCATGATGGAACATCCTGAACTTTTCAACGAACTTTTGGAAAAGTGGTTGTTGCAAAATCAAATGGCTCCTCTTAGATGAATTTAAAACCAGAATTTGTAAAAAGCGCTCCGAAGTGGTCCGATTGCCCGGAACCTAATCAACCGGAATATGCCTTCATTGGTCGTTCAAATGTCGGGAAATCCTCACTCATCAATATGTTGGCCAATCGTAAAGATTTGGCAAAAACTTCCGGCACACCTGGGAAAACACAATTAATCAATGTTTTTTTGATGCAGGAATCTTGGTTTCTCACAGATTTACCGGGCTATGGATATGCTCGTGTTTCAAAATCTAAAAGAGGTGATTTTGAAAAGATGATTACAAATTACCTAACCCAAAGACCAAATTTGGTCAATACTTTTGTATTAATTGACTGCCGAATTCCACCCCAGAAAATTGATTTGGAATTTATGGAATGGTTGGGTAAAAATCAGATTCCTTTTTCGATTGTTTTCACTAAAATCGATAAAATCAGTAGCGCGGCCTTGCAAAAAGCATTATTAAATTACAAAAAAGAAATGCTTAAAACTTGGGAATCCATGCCGCTAGTATTCACCAGTTCGGCTTCGTCGAAAATCGGTCGTTTGGAAATTCTAAATTACATCAGTTCACTCAATGAACAATTAAAAGGGAAATTTTAGACCTTTAATAATTTTTCAATTGCTATTTTATATCCCTCAAGTCCTTTTCCAGAAATAATTTTGAGACAATTTTCGCTTGTAACGGATATCTTTCGGAAATCTTCTCGGGCATAAATATCTGAAATATGAACTTCCACAACCGGAACTTCGATGGCCTTAATCGCATCTGCAATGGCATAGGAATAATGCGTATAAGCGCCGGCATTTAGAACAATACCGTCATAATCAAATCCGACTTGATGTAATTTATCGATGATATCGCCTTCGTGATTGGACTGAAAATAATGAAGTGCTGCATTTGGAAAATCCTTACGAAGCCTTTCAAAGTACACTTCAAAACTCTGATTTCCATATATATTCGGCTCTCTTTTTCCAAGCAAATTCAGATTGGGCCCGTTGATGATTTGAATTTGATACATGACAAAATATTCATTCTTTATTTAATGTTTAAAATTACTGATTTAATTGAACTTGAACTTCGTATCGAAATTATTTTTAAATAAAAGGATTTAAAACGGCATTGTAATTGTATAAAACCCAAGGAATTAAAAAACCTGTTAATTATGAAAAAATTAATGTTAACCAGTACAGCACTTCTTATAAGTGCTTTTATGGTGGTTTCTTGTGAAACCAAAAATCAAAATGAAACTATCGAGGATGTATATCCGGAAGATACGATAGAAGTTGGAGATACGATTTATTCGGCCGATGCTGAATGGCTTCAAGCGGAGCAAGATCTCAAAGATGCGGAACAAAGACTGATTGAAGCAAAAGAAAGTGGTGATGAGGCCGCTCTACGTGCTGCAGAGCAAGCAAAAGAGGATGCGAAAGCAGCTTGGGACGCAGTCAAAGATCAGGCTAATCGTACGACAGACGCTGTGGAACAAGGAACAAAAGACGCTGTGGACGGTATAAAACAAACAGCAAATGAAATTGGAGAAGCCACTTCTGAAGCTTATCAAGACACCAAGGAAGGAGCCAAAGAAGCAGCTCAAGACTTGAAAGAAGGAACTAACAAAGCGGTAGAAGACTTAAAAAATCTTGGGAATAATTAATCATCCCTAATCGATTTGATTATTGCACAAAAAAACCACGTAATTTATGAATTGCGTGGTTTTTTGCTTTATTACACCAAAAAAGCTAAATGTTCAATTCGTGTTCAATTCTTTAAATTAAAAAAAACCTAAACAGCTACAAAAACTATTTAGGGCTTTATTATTGTGACCTCGGCAGGGTCGCAACTTCACTCTACAACCCCACAAATATAACCAGTTCCTGAATTCCATTTTACAAAAGGGGGCGATATAGGGGGCTATTTCCTTACAATTTCTATAAAATCATCAAAGGAGTTTTTCTTTATTAACCCATTCAATGTATAAACGAATTTTTCTAATTCTCTATTAAGAATATTTTCATATTCTTCTCCAAATACTTTGTATTCTTCAGGCAGCAATTCTCTAATAGCGTAGTTAATACCAGTCAAAGTAGAAGGAAAATCAACAATTAACAATTCGCCCGTCTCCAATAATTTACTATTAACTTGAAATGGTCTCGGTCTTCCTAAACACTCAATTTGAACTTGATCTACTCCAACTTCTCTTTTAATTTTCTCAAATTGAAGGTTTATATCTTCATCAATTTTCTTAGGAATGATTATTTGAAACCTACATCTATCATATTCAACTTCGTTAATTTTCAGCTTTCCGTCTTGTACAATTTTAGCGCAGATTGATTTTACAAAATTCTCAAAATATCCATAAGCTAATGTATTAGAAGGGAAGAAATTGAAAGTATCAAGCTCAACGGACAGGAACGCTCGTTTTATTTCATCAACTTTATCCACTAAGTTTTTTTCATTAAATTTGGATACGAAAATTCCACTCAAATCACTTAAATCTTTTACGTTTTCATGAACTAAAAAGAAGCTTCGTTTTATCCCTAATCTTCCAATAAATAAACCCAATTCAAACAAAATATTATCTCGTGCTTGTAAATATTCTTTACCTCGCACTTCAACTTTATCGTCGGGAGAGCCTATTAAAATACCAAAATCAAACTTCAAAGGAGCTTTTAATAAATCGTGTAGAAAATTACTATTAAGCTTAAATACTGATTTTTCCCAAAGGTTCTCATTCCAAATGGTAACATCAAACTCGCTTTCTAAGAGTTTTTGTACAATTTTAGCAGTTCCAATTTCCTCCGAAGAACTACCTATAAAAAGTCGAGGTTTTTTCATATTGAATAATTTAGGTTATTAACAAACTTAAAATCACCAAATACACCAATAAGCTCTTCATTCAGTTCTCTTAAAGCTTTAACCTTATTAGGTTTTCCATAAAAAATATATTCAGAACCGTCAACCGATTTTAGAGAGTTTCGATAGCTTTCATTTGAAGTTAAGCGATAGAACTCATCAACAAGTACCACAACTAATTCAAAATACTTTTTAGAATTATAATTATTAGTATCTATGTTATAGCAAATCGCATTTATATCGAAACTATTCAAATCTATTTCAGAACCCGAGTCCACTTTCAAATTCTTTAAAAATCGAATCATTTTTTTCAATCTACCATTCACAGATATATCCTTAGAATTAATTCGTGCAATACCAACAAAAGGAGATTCTATCCGTCCAATTTCATTTTCATGTTTATCATAAATCTGAATATTTCGTAACTTCTTATCATTTTCTTTTATCGCTTGGATAGTTTTATACCAACAGGCAATAACCACATCTACATCTCTATGAAGATTCTTATTTTTTAGACGAATTGCTTTAGGTTTAGAGATATCACACTCGCTATATTCCTTAGTCAATTTATTTTCAGATTCAATTCTATTTCTTTTTAAATCGGCAAGATAATTTCCTTGATAAGAAGTAGATTCTTGAGCAGACTTCAAATTTATCAATTGATAACTTTCTAACATCAATCTTTCTAAACTACTACTAAGTAAAGAATTAACACCAGCTCGATCAGAGAAATAAAACAAATCTGATATTACTAATAAATCTATATCGCTATTTCCCCTAATATGGGTATTCGTCATTACAGACCCCTGATATTCATAATCTACATCCGATAGACATGCCTTCAAGTGATTTTTTACAGCTTCTCCAGCTTCCTTACTTTTACGAGTATAATCTTCACCAACACCATCCATAGCTCTTTTAATATATTCTAATATTAACGTAGGAGCTTGAATCTTAAATTCATTTTCGTAATGTTCCCCAAATAATCTTCTTTCAGAAATAGATTCTGGGTTAGTTCTCATTTTTACTTTTCGTACGAGTTCATCGTAATTCTTCATAATATTTTCTTTTAATTAACAAAAGAGGGCTATCTCTTAGCCCTCTACAAATCTTACTTCTTTTTCTTCCCTTCTTTTTGGGACAACGCACTTCCAGCAACCGATTTGGCAGCTTTTCCATACCTATTATCTCCTAAAATTTTTGAAGCGGTAGAAGCAACCTTTTTCGAGGTGACTTTTTTAGCCATATTCAAATATTTACATTATACCCTATTTTACAGAAAGGGATTTAACCGAGAAGACTAATAAAAATCATTTGGATATTAAAAAAAAGAGAATATTTTTACACCAAATTATAAAATAGATAGATTCTTCTAAGTTCTATCCTTTTTTGCACAAAAATTAGGGCTCTCCATCGCCAAATTTTGAGCCCTTTTTCATAAAAAGCGAAAATAATGCCATAAGATTTATTTATGACAGTATGTCATAAAATAATCTTAAAATTCATAAAACTAAATCTTAAACCCCTTTCTTACAAAGAGTTTAACAGCGTGTCAGTCAAGATACATTTTGACAGTCAATGGGATTAATTTATCAATTCCAAAGAATCAGAGAAGTTATTGATTCTTTCTAAAGCAATATTTACAAAGTCGTGATTTGAGAATAATTCCGTTTTTCTGTTACTCCAATCATTCAGTTTAGAGATTATCATTTCGGAATCTTTGATATTTTCTTTTTCGGTAATATAATCAATCGTGGAAAGTAGTTCCAATCCAAAAGGAGAATAGAATCCTTCCAAAAAGCTTTTGGTCTTTTCGATTATTTCAAAGTATTCCTGATTCGGTAAAGTTTTCAGATAGTTCAAAACTTCGTCTTCGGTATCCATTACCAAACCTATTTCTTCAAAAGGCTTTTTATCTTTAGAACTATATCCCAAAATATAACTTCCATTTAAGTAGTACAGTAAATGCTTTACTTTTCCCGAATATGGACCATAGAAATTTGGTTTATATTCTAAATTAAAGGCATTTTTAGCCCCAAAACGTTGAAGAAAATAAGCTATTTTTTCAGCCGAAAATTCCGATACGAATTCTCCATTTTTTACCAATTCATACAAAACAGCTAAAAGCATCGCACGAGCAGGAGTTAATTTCACTCTTTCTTTTTTCAGAACTTCTTTAATTTTAGCGTTCGGCTGATACACCAAAATAGAGGCATTTAAATCACTTAAATATTTTTCAATAAGGGTTTTTACCTTTTGCCAGTCTAAACCACCGTTACCAGCACCCAAAGGTGGAATAGCAACAGATTCTATACTATTATCAATAATAAATTTCCGTAACTCTATAAGTCCATTCTCAATATAGCTATACTCTGAAGGTTTCCGCCAATCGGTTTTCGTGGGAAAATTGATGATTATCTTTTTTCCAGAAATAAGATTTTCTTCGATAGTGATTAAGAGCTTTCCAACACCCACCTCTTCATTACCACAAGCTTTTCGGTAAATTTTATAATTAGAAGGGAAAGCGTTCTTAAATTGTAAGGCAATTCCTTTACCCATAACCCCAACAGTATTTACAGTATTTACCAATGCTTGGGCATCGCTTTCCAATAAATTACCTTCAACGTACTTAATCATCAATCAAAAATAAAAATTTTCACGAGTTACAATCTTATCATTCGGAATTCCCAATTCCAACAATCGCTTTTGAGCCACTTCATTATAAACAACCCAACCCGAAATAACCTCCAACGGAATATCTCCTTCAACCAAAAATTCGGCTTCTTTTCTCCGTTTCAAATCCAAATCGTTTTCATCTTTCCAAAAGTCTTTTTTAATCGCTTCAAAATCCAAGATTTCTTCCAGCAAATGAATTTCTTCTTTTCCAAAGAACTTTGACAACTTACTTACGGCATGACCATTCGTAAAAACAAACGGAAGTCGAGAATGGATTATTTTCTCAACGTTCGTTACACAATATACGATATTTTCAGGATTCTGAGCAGGAACCCCATTATAACCTTTTTGAACAACATACAACATCGGCATCCGACACCAAAAATAAAAAGGCAGAAATTCATTCAGGTTTTTACCGTTAGGAACGGTTACGGAACTCCGTCTATCAATTAGGCTATTATCTCCAATGGGAACGTAATTTTCATTCGCATTCTCTGAGGTAGCCAATGTCAAACCGTTCGCCAAGATATGCGATACATTTTCAATATGCACCATCCGAAATAAACGAATATGGCTTGTATTAATCATTCAGACAAAAGTAATTCATTTACGCTTGTTTTCAATTCAATTCAATTAAAAAACATTCAATCAAAATAGGTAATTTAAAAAGGAATATATTATCAATTTAAAGGTTCAACATTTTAACTTGTTATAATAGTATTTACTTGATTTAAAAACCCAAACGTACTTATGCGTGGTCGTTTCTATATCATATCTCTTATTCAAGTTATTTAGATAAATAGTATAATAATTTATTCAATATTACTCTTATTATATATTCTATTTAATTTCTTCTCCAAACGTTCAAAAAACTCCGCTTTCAATTGATCATCTTTTACCTTAAACGATTCATAAAGTTTAATCAAGTCGTTTATATATTTCGTTTTATTATTATCCAAGATTCCCGTATGATTTAAGCAATCCAAGCATTCAGATAATCCATAATTATTTATGCCTTCATACGCCAGAAAATTTCTAAATTCTGCATATGTACCTATTTCCCGCAATCCATTTTCATCGGTTAAAACATTTACAAAATTTATATTCCCGAAACGTTTTCCAAATTCTTTTAAAATTTCGTCCCAGTTTTCTTCTATTTTTCTCAAAGTATTTGCCTTACTTTTAAAGAAAGGTGTTCCCGAAACTTTATTCACAGCAATTTCAAATCTTGGGAAATGAAGGCGTTCATTTACTTCATTATATGGATAACTATCCAAATTCTTCCTTTTGTTCATTTCTAAGTATTTATCATAAATCTTGAGTTTATAATTTTTAAATCCAAAATAAACAGTCGTTATTTCATCACCTTTTTCAAATCTTGAAGCGTTTCTATATCTTACAAAACAATCCTTTATTCCTTTGAATTTCTTATCCACCAAAAGCGTTACACCAACCTCTACTTTCATTACTTTAGTATTCCAAAGCTCACTTTCTCTTACTCCTATTTCATCGGCAAGGAGACGAATACAATCAACGAATTCGGTATGGTTTAAGTCTTTTCTCGAATTTTCCTGATAGTACCATTTCCGAATACTTCCACTAATAGATAAAGAAAATTCGTCTTTTCTTTCATCAGCAGTAAGCAATAACTTCAAGGAATGCTTTTTCTTTTTAAACTTACCATTAAATAGCTTCGCTTTCTGAAAGGTTTTATGAGGAAAAGCAGAATTATCTTTATTTGACGGTTTCCAATTAATCTTCTCGTTCGGAGAATAATTAGTTATGGTTATTTTTATATTATCTATCATAAAACAATTTTTCAAATTCCTTTCTAACAATCCAAACAACACCCTTTTTATCCGATTCAACAGGAGGATTTAACCCTTTATCCTTCCTCATCCTATCTATGGTTTTTCGGCTAATTTTAAATTCATCGATTATTTCTTGAATCGTCATTTTCTTATCAGGGTTTAAAGCTTTAGAATCTTCTTGAAGAAGATCAATCTTCTTCTTTAAAACCTTAATATCAAGATTTTTTGTATAAACAAGACTTTTATATTTTTTGACCAAAGTCTTATTTAGTTTTTCTAACCGTTTCACTTCCTTTTCCAGTTCTTTGATTCGTTCTTGGTTTTTCATAGTTTTTAAAGTTTACATTAAACATAATTTCTTTTAGGGTTTCTTCGTCAGAATTTACATAACGAGAAGTCATACGGATATTTGTATGCCCCATCAATTTCATTATAAAATAAGGCTGCACACCTTGTTTAGCTAACAGAGAGCCAAAACTATGGCGAGCCATATGGAAATTAATTCGTTTAGGAATTTTGGCAATTTTAGCAATGATTTTCAAATCTCTATTTACAGAAACATTCGTTCTTCTCGGGAATACAAATTCCTTTTTTACCATATACTTATATCTCATCAAGAGTAATTTCGCTTCCCTATTAATCGGTATCTCAATTTTACGGTTCGTCTTCTGCATTACAATCACGATTTTCGAACAATTCTCAACGATATTCTCTCGTTTAAGGTTCATTACATCTGAGAAACGAAGTCCAGTAAAACAACTAAACAAAAATAGATTTCGGCTAAGTTTAAATCCATCTGAATAAACCCCTCCACTTAAATCCGCATCCACAATTTTTTGAACTTCCTTTTCAGTCAAGAACTCATCTCTTTGATTTTCTTTCGGTCGCTTTATTTCTTGACATGGATTTTCTTTTACCAAACCTATACGCTTAAATTCATTAAACGTACAAACTAAAGTTTTTCTTCGAGTTCCAATACCGCTTTCGCCAACACTTTTTTCAGTTCTTAAATAATGAAAGAAATTTACAAAAAAGTTATAATCCATTTCGTCAAGCAAAAGATTAGGTTTATACTCGTTCAATTGCTTCTTCAATAAAGAATAATGATTACTCGTTCCTTCCGAAATTTCAAGGAATTTCTTTTTACAAAATTCATCAAAATGGTAGTAGAAATCTCTGGAATTCTTCCCGTCAGTAAAGCCAAGGTACTTTTCCCTAATCAACTCACGGGTCATCGGTTTTCCTGACAAATCAACTTCAAGTAATATTTCTTCTAATTTTCTTACTTCTTGTTCTAACTTTTTCCTTAAAGTAGCATAAGATAATCCTCGAGGAAGACCTTTCACAGAATCCCACTTCGATAAGTGTATGTTATGACCCGTAGATAATTTCATTCTTTTAGAATTTACAATTACGAAATAATTCAATGGACAAATCCCACCTTTTTTAGGTTTGTCACTTCTAATAATTACTTTTACTGAGTAAGAATTTCTCATATTTAAAAAATTTAATTGTTATACTTACATAAACTCGGTAGAGATTTTTATTCAGCTCAATTTTGGACTATTTCAAAACTTTTAACAAAACTTTAACCTTTTCAAAAAAGACATAAAAATACAATCCATTTATTTACAATAGATTAAGCCAATTATTAAAACTTTTTAGGTTTTTATATTAAAAACAGATAAATCAACCTTAAGTCACATAGCTATTCGACAGTTTTCGACAGTTTTCGCTTTCTTTCCCTCTTGATTTTCCGAATTTTCTTTAAGGAAAAATTAAATACTTAATTTTTACTGATTACTTTTTCAACTTTATTTTCCATAGATAATCGACATTTCCGTCATAATTTTTACAGCGAGGTCATCATTATATCTTTTAATGATAGAGGGAATTCTAAACCAATCTAGCAACCACCAAATTAATAGTCCCCAAAGAGTAACAAAACAAAGCAATTGAGTTCCCCATTTTCTTACATAGGCATAATGCCAGCCAAGCGGTATAAGTAGTAAATAACCAATTAACACAGACTTTTTTCTTCGGTTGTATTCGGATTCAAAAGCATTTCGTTCAGGAATAGTCATATTATTCAATTTCCCTTGAACAATCATTGGATAGGTTCTCATAGATTTATATTTTCTTTCGTATTAATTTCAAAGATTTAGATTTAGAGTTTTCTTTATGGGTAGCAATGAGTTTAAAGTTTATTCCGTTTTCATCCACATATCTCTCATAATCTTTATTCTTTTTCTTAAACCCAAGTCTTACCAAATCTTCTTCAACGTCACTTATAAAAAAATCTTCTTTGTTATTTCCCTTCAATTCCAAGCCTGAATAAAGAACCTTACTTTTCACCCAATCTACAGAAGTAATGAAAATCAATTCCTGAGCATGTTTAGGATATTTTACCGATACGTATGTTATAGTTTCTACAACATTTCCATTATCATCTTTTTTTCGGGTAGTTTCTTGCCCTCCAAATTCCCAACCTATATTTACAAGATTAGTCACAGCATCATTTATCATCATATTTTCTAACCTCAAAAAAGTTTCAAGATTAGTTATCTGGGCATTTAATGAAAGAGGTAATAACCCAATAAACAATAATAAAGTTTTCATATCTATTCAGCATTTACAATAACAATTTCATACGCTCCATCAGGAATAGGATTTTCTTTCAAAGATTGTAATTGAATTTTCACAATAGTTTTATTCTTACTAAAAAGCAATACCTCATCTCCCGAAAACTCTGATATATAACCATACTTTTTTAAATCACTTTTTAATTTACCCAAGAGAGAAGATTTATCAAACAATAAAAACGTTGATTCTACGACATTATCCGTTGCCTGATTATAAGTAATACTTTTTCCTAAAATTTGAACTTCTTCACTATTTCGGAAAGCAAAATGATGTTTCTCAGTACTCCTAATTCCCACATTATTATGAGTCACTGGCATGGATACCCAATTATTCTTTTTGCTCAAATTAGAATTAAAGGCATCCAATGACATTTCATAGTAACTTAATAATTCAGAAAAATTTGAGATTTGAGATTTCAAAGAAGAAAAACACACGAGTAAAACGGTTGATAAGATAATTTTTTTCATAGTAATTACAATTTACAAAGCGAATATAAAGTATTTACCTAATATAAGCGGTAAAATATAAGCTACATAGTTCGGAATTTTCGGGCATAATGGAGATTTCGGACGAACAAATCAGTTTCAAAATAGAGCAGATAGCCCAGAAGATTAAACAACTTCGCAAGGATAGCGGTTACACGAGCTATGAAACTTTCGCTTACGATAAAAATTTAAACAGAGTTCAGTATTGGAGGATAGAAAAGGGTCATAACATTACGTTAAAGACTTTGATCAAGGTTTTAGACATCCATAAAATGTCCATGGAAGATTTTTTCAAAGGGCTATAAAATCATCCATTTTACAAGAGGGGGCGATATAGGGGGAAGAAATTTGGGTAATTATTGTCCAACTCGCCCCTTACAGAAAATAGAAAACCCACTAAAAAAGCGGGTTTTTAAACAGTTCTCCCAAGATTTATTCTTAGAAGTTGTGACCTCGGCAGGATTCAAACCTGCAACCTTCTGAGCCGTAATCAGATGCGCTATTCAGTTGCGCCACGAGGCCTTAAAATTGGACTGCAAATATACACTATCTTTCTTTTTCCACCAAATTCCTTAAATTGCGTTTATGAAATTTTATTGTTTTTCTTTTCTGCTACTGGTTTTACTCGCTTGTAAACAGACAGATACCCAAAATTTAAATTCCAATTCTGACCAAAATATTTCTTATATCAAGCAGATGAATTGGGAAAATCGAGGTGATTCTTTAATTATCAAGTCGGAAAATGAGCAAATTATTTTCAAAAAAGAGGATCTTCCCATCCAATCGGCGATGGTTATTCCGACTTCGGTAATTGCTTATCTGGATGAATTGAATTCTCTTGATAAAATTAAAGGTGTCAGTCAACCGGATTTTATTTTCAATCAAAAAATTCACACAAAATTAAATCAAAATGAAATCGAAGTCATCGGAACTTTCAACGAAATATTTATCGAAAGGGTGTTGGTTCAACAACCCGATGTTTTCATTTCCACTTCGAGTCCGACGTTGGCTAAATTCCATGAGTTACTGAAAAAACAAAACATCAAAGTTTTGCTGATTGACGAATATGAAGAACTCAATCCGCTTGCGAAAGCTGAATACATAAAGCTCATGGGTATTTTGGTCGGAAAAGAAAAAGAAGCTGAAACCATCTTTATGGAAATCGAAAAAAATTATCTTGAAATACAAAATAAAGTCAAAAACTCTTCCAAAAATCCTCCAAAAATATTGACCAATCACATGTACGGCGATGTTTGGTATATGCCCGCTGGCGAAAGTTTTCAGTCGATTTTATTTGAAGATGCCGGCGGACAATACCTTTGGGCTTCGAGCTCAGGTAAAGGCGCGCTTAATCTTTCCTTTGAAACAGTTTTTGAAAAAGCAAACGATGCCGATGTCTGGATGAATGCCGGAGATTTCCCGAGCAAAGCCGCTCTTTTAGCAAGTTTCCCGAATTACAATTGGTTCAAATCTTTCCAAAATGGGAGAATTTACAATTGGAACAAAAGAAAATCCGCTACCGGCGCCAATGATTATTTCGAAACCGGAACCGCTCGTCCGGATTGGGTTTTGAAAGATCTGGCAGCAATTTTCCATCCGGAATTATTTCCTGGACATGAATTGGTTTTTTATGAGAAGTTAGAATAACTCCGACTTAAACTGCTCCAAAAATCGGATGTCATTTTCGGTGTACATACGGATGTCCCCGATTTGGTACAACAACAAAGCAATTCGCTCGATTCCCATTCCAAAGGCGAAACCGGTATATTCTTCCGGGTCGATGTTTACATTTTTCAAAACATTGGGATCGACCATTCCGCAACCCATAATTTCCAACCAACCGGTTCCTTTGGTCATACGGTAATCGGTTTCGGTTTCCAATCCCCAATATACATCTACCTCAGCACTCGGCTCGGTAAACGGGAAATAAGAAGGACGCAAACGAATTTTTGATTTCCCGAAAAGCGCTTCGGTAAAATAACTCAAGGTCTGACGCAAATCGGCAAAAGAAACATCTTTGTCAATGTAAAGCCCCTCGATCTGATGGAACATCATGTGCGAACGGGAAGAAATCGCTTCGTTTCGATAAACTCGTCCGGGCGATAAAATCCGCATGGGCGGTTTATTTTCTTCCATATATCGGATTTGAACCGAAGAAGTATGTGTTCTCAAAACCATATCGGTACCAAAATCCTGTTTTTGCTCGATAAAAAAAGTATCCTGCATATCACGCGCCGGATGGTGTTCAGGAAGATTAAGTGCTGTAAAATTATGCCAATCGTCTTCGATTTCCGGCCCATCAGAAAGTGTAAAACCTATGCGCGAGAAAATATCAATGATGCGGTTTTTCACAATGTTTATGGGATGACGCGCACCTAATTCATAAATCTCTCCGGGACGTGTAACGTCCAGTCCTGAATTCACTTCGGCTGTATTCTCAAAGGACGCCTTAAGTGTAGCTACTTTTTCGTTAACCAGGTTTTTCAGTTCGTTTACGACTTGTCCGAATTCTTTTTTTTCTTCGTTCGGAACGGATTTAAACTGCGCAAACAAATCATTTAAAATACCTTTTTTTCCAAGGTATTGGATTCGAAATTCTTCAACTTCTTTTGGACTTTGGGCAGAAAACTGCTTAGCTTCTTCAATATGTTTCCTGATTTGTTCGATCATTTTGTTAAGGGCATTTGGAACTGCAAATGTAAATTTTTCGCATTAAAACAAAAAACTTAGGCAAGACTTCCCTCTTGCTAAATTTTATTTTGAAATTAAATCGTGGTAAGTCGTACCGTGTTGGTCATTCCTTTTTCAAATACCGGCATGGCATTTAGGTTAATGACATAGTCTCCGACTTCTACAAAGCCAAATTGCAAGGCAAGTTTGTTTACTTCGATTACGGTTTCATCGGTACTTCTCTCTCCTGGATCAAAATATACAGCCTTCACACCCCAAAGTAGGTTTAACCTCCTTACAATTTGCTTGTTGGGTGTAAAAACCAAAATATAGGCAAGTGGCCTGTACGATGAAATCTGAAAGGCTGTATAACCGGAATAAGTCAATGTGGAAATTGCTTTTGCGCCGGTTTGGCGAACCATTTTGGCTGCATTGAAGCAAATTATTTTGGTGATGAAACGATCGTTTTTATTGTTGGGCTTCAAGGTCGGAACACTGATCAAATCAGAGTCTTCTACCCTTTGAAGGATTTTGGTCATGGTTTCAATTACTTCAACCGGATATTTTCCTACCGAAGTTTCTCCACTCAGCATAACTGCGTCCGCACCATCGAACACTGCATTTGCCACATCGTTTACCTCTGCGCGAGTGGGTGTCATACTGCTGATCATGCTTTCCATCATTTGGGTGGCTACGATCACAGGAATTCTTCTAAGTTTGGCTTTTGCAATTAGCATTTTTTGGTATTGCGGCACCACCTCCATTGGCATTTCCACGCCTAAATCGCCTCGTGCAACCATTAGTCCATCTATGGATTGCATGATTTCGTCAATGTTCTCAAGCGCTTCCGGCTTTTCGATTTTGGCTATAATCGGAATTTTATATTCGGAATGAGCATCGATTAAATCCTTAAGCGCATGTACATCCTCAGGTGTTCTCACAAAAGACAATGCAATCCAGTCCACACCTTGGCTGATTGCAAATTTCGCATCTTCGATATCTTTCTCGGTCAAAGCAGGAAGAGAAATTTTGGTATTGGGAAGGTTCACTCCTTTTTTGGAGCTCAAAGGACCTCCCTGAATGACTTCGGCTTTGACTTCGTCTTTTTCATTTGTGCTGATTACTTTCAGAACTAACTTTCCATCATCGATCAGAATGTTTTCACCTACTTTTACATCATTGGGAAAACAACTATAGGTCATATAGGCCTTTTCTTTATTCCCAATTATTTTCTCGTTGGTAAACGTAAAAACATCGCCCGGTCGTAATTCAACTCCTTCTTCCATCACGCCAATTCTCAGTTTCGGACCTTGAAGATCTCCAAGAATTGCCGTGTTAAATCCGTGTTCTTCGTTTAACTCATGAATCCATTGGATATTTCTCACCACATTGTCATAGTCAGCGTGTGAAAAATTAATCCGAAACACATCAACTCCTTTTTCCATGAGTTGGTAAAGCATTTCTTTACCTTCAGTTGAAGGCCCGAGTGTTGCTACAATTTTTGTTTTCTTTAAATATTTCGCATTGTATGACTTCATTTCTTCTTTTTTTTAAAATATCAATCGATTGATTGTTTTGACTGAATTAGTTTCTAATTCTTTTATTATTTGAATGACTGCACTTTCTTTTAGGGGCATTTCATCGGTTTCTTCTCCGCTGATTTTTAACAAATAATTGAACTTTTTGTAGGGTTGAATCAGCACTGGTTCCACTTCAAAAAGCGAGGACAAAGTTCCGAAACTTTCATGAGAATTCTCTGTGTAACCTAAATTTTTAATGATATTATAATATGTTCCTGTTTGTTGGTCTTCCCATTCGAAGACTGGAAAAAAAAATTCTTGGTCATCAATCAAGACATCCAAATCTTCGCATCTTTCAAATCGGGTGTCGAAGTTTTTATTTACATGATAAACAAAACGAACGGGATCTGTAAAGGAAGAAAGGATTCCAAAGAGTTGAAAATCTATGAATTCGGCTTCGTCAATCAACAAGGTTTTTGCAGACATCAGAGTACATTTTCCATTTTATTTTGCAGGAAATAATAGGCGCGCTTCGCTGCATTTTCTTCTGCTCTTTTTTTGGAAGTTCCTCTTCCCTTCGACACGACTTTTTCATTTAATCGCACAACGGACACAAATACTATCAGATCTTCTGCATTGTCTTCTTCAAAGGTATTGAAACTGATTTTATTTTTGGTTTTCTGTCCCCATTCGAGGATTAAACTTTTGTAACTCGAAATGGTTTTTTCAAGTTTTTCTAAATCGAGGTGTTTATCGATGATTTTTGTAAAAATAAAATTAGCTGTTGTCTCAAATCCTTGATCCAGATAGACAGCACCAATCAAAGCTTCTACTAAATCACCGTTAATGTCTTCTCCTAAATTGGGGTTCCCTGCCGGGTGTAGTCTTTCGGCTAATTTCATTTGCTTCCCGATTCCGTTCAATTGGTTTCTGGAAACAATTTTAGATCTCATTTTGGTGAGATATCCTTCTTGTTCATCAGGTGCTTTCTCAAAAATAAACACGGCAATAATCAGACCGAGAACGGCATCTCCTAAAAATTCTAACCGTTCAAAATTGACATCATTTCCGTTTTCATCTTTTACTTGAGCCGATCGATGGATGAATGCTTTTCTATACACCTCTAGGTTTCCTGGTTTAAAATCAAGGATTTTGGTCAGGAAATCATTAAGTTCAGATTCTTCCTGCGTAAGATTCTTAGAATTACTTTTGGCAAGTCTTTTTTTGATTTTTTCCCAGAAGAGCATAGTTCATTAAATTTTTCTGAACACAACACAAGCGTTATGTCCTCCAAATCCGAACGTATTGCTCATCGCAACATTTACCTCAAGATCCACTGCTTCATTGAAAGTGAAATTCAGTTTTGAATCGAGATTTTCGTCATCGGTAAAATGATTGATGGTAGGCGGCACTTTGTTGTGAATGATTGAGCCTACGGCTGCTACAGCTTCGATTGCTCCTGCGGCTCCCAACAAATGTCCCGTCATGGATTTGGTAGAATTTATCTGAATATTATAGGCATGATCGCCAAACAATTTCTGCACAGCTTTTGATTCAGCTATATCACCAAGCGGTGTAGAAGTACCATGCATATTGATGTGGTTTACTTCTTCGGGTTGGATTCGGGCATCTTCCAATGCATTTCTCATTACATTAAATGCCCCCAAACCTTCGGGATGTGGAGCCGTCAAATGGTGCGCATCTGCCGACATTCCTCCTCCTATGAGTTCTGCGTAAATCGTAGCACCTCGAGCTTTGGCGTGTTCGTATTCCTCCAAGATTACCGCTGCGGCACCTTCTCCCATAACAAATCCATCACGATCTTTGTCAAAAGGGCGTGATGCTGTTTTGGGGTCGTCATTTCTGACAGATAGTGCGTGCATTGCATTAAACCCTCCAATACTAGCTGCCGTGACGGCTGCTTCTGACCCTCCGCTGACTATGACATCTGCTTTCCCCAAACGAATCAACATAGATGCGTCAATCAAGGCATTGGTCGATGAAGCACAGGCTGAAACCGTTGTATAATTCGGCCCCATGAAACCAAATTCCATAGAGATATGCCCCGGTGTGATATCTGCAATCATTTTGGGAATAAAGAAAGGATTGAAACGCGGCGTACCGTTTCCAGTTGCAAAATTACTCACCTCTTCTTCAAAGGTTTTGATCCCTCCAATTCCGGAACCCCAGATTACACCGACTCTTTCCTTGTTCACATTTGAATCCAGCAGTCCACTGTGCGCTACCGCTTCTCGGGCTGCTACCACACCTAATTGCCCGCACCTGTCCATCTTCCTGGCTTCTTTTCGGTCGAAATGATCTTCTGCGTTGAAGTTTTTGACTTCGCAGGCAAAGCGTGTTTTAAACAAGCTGGCATCGAACAAGGTTATGGGTGCAGCTCCACTGACTCCACCAACAAGTGACTCCCAATAAGATTGGAAACTATTGCCAATGGGCGTGAGCGCACCTATACCTGTTACTACAACTCTTTTTAATTCCATAAAAGGAAATTGTTGAAAGAATTATTTATTTAAATCTTCAATATATTGAACTGCTTGTCCAACTGTTGAAATTTTCTCTGCTTGATCATCTGGGATTTGAATATCAAATTCCTTTTCAAATTCCATAATTAATTCTANNACGATGATTGCTTTTACTCTTGATGTAATGTCAGACATAATAATTGTTTTAAATGTTTTTTGATTTGGCAAAAATATAAAACTTTAACTAAAGTTTGGAAAAATTATCATACAAACATAACGAACCCTTCCTTTTAAACAAATTATACTCCTATAATTCTTTTAAATTCAAGGGTATCAGAAAAGCTTCCGACGCATTTTATTTCTTAAAATTTCCTATTTTAAAACGATTCTGACTTAATTTCTGATGAATATCATTAGATTTATTGGTTTGAAAATTACATATTTGTCTAAATTTGGTCGCTAAACGCAATACCTAAAAACAAACAATTAGTTATGAAAAACATCAGAGTAATCCAGGAACTTCACCAAATGGGAATCACGGGTTATCACGAAGTCGTTTACAATCCGACTTTCGAAGAGCTTTTTAAAGCAGAAACCTCCGATAAAAACTCAGGATTTGAAAAAGGAATCGTTTCTGAACTAGGAGCAGTTGCCGTAAAAACCGGTGTTTTCACAGGACGCTCACCAAAGGATCGCTACATCGTTGAGGACGATATCACAAAAGATACCATTCATTGGGACGGAAAAGTAAACTTACCAACAACTCCAGAAATTTTCACACATTGTAAAAATTTGGTTTTGGATCAATTATCCCAATCCAAGAAGCTATACGTCGTAGATGCATTTTGCGGAACCAACCCTGACACAAGACTGAAAGTTCGTTTCATCATGGAAGTAGCCTGGCAGGCACATTTCGTGACCAATATGTTCATCCGACCTTCCAATTACGAACTGGAAAACTTCGGTGAACCGGACTTCATCGTGATGAACGGATCCAAAACCACCAACCCGGACTGGGAAAAACAAGGATTGAACTCTGAGAATTTCATCATGTTTAACCTGACCGAAAAAATCCAGATCATCGGTGGAACCTGGTACGGTGGCGAAATGAAAAAAGGAATGTTTGCCATCATGAACTATTACCTTCCACTTCGCGGAATTGCTTCCATGCACTGTTCTGCCAACGTAGGCGAAGAAGGCGATGTGGCTTTGTTTTTCGGGCTTTCAGGAACCGGAAAAACAACTTTGTCTGCCGACCCAAAACGTTACTTAATCGGAGATGACGAACACGGCTGGGACGACCACGGTGTATTTAACTTCGAAGGAGGTTGTTACGCAAAAGTAATTGACCTTTCGGAAGAAAAAGAACCGGACATTTACCGCGCTATCAAAAGAGATTCTTTACTGGAAAACGTGGTAGTAAAAGAAACCGGCGAAATCGATTTCACCGATGGTTCTATTACTGAAAACACCCGTGTTTCTTATCCGATTTATCATATCAACAAAATTGTCCTGCCGTCCAAAGCCGGACACGCCAAAAAAATCGTTTACCTATCGGCTGACGCTTTCGGCGTTTTACCTCCGGTTTCGGTTTTAGACGACGATCAGGCACAATACCATTTCCTTTGCGGATATACTTCCAAATTGGCCGGAACGGAAAGAGGAATTACAGAACCTCAACCTTCGTTCTCGCCAGCATTTGGAGAGGCTTTCCTAACATTGCACCCCACCATGTATTCCAAAACTTTGATTGGAAAAATGAAGGAACACAATGCCAAAGCTTATTTGGTAAACACAGGTTGGAACGGTACCGGAAAAAGAATTTCTTTGAAGGACACTCGTGCGATCATCGATGCCATCATTGATGGATCCATTGAAAACGCACCAAAAACAAAAATTCCAATTCTGAATTTGGAAATCCCAACGGAACTTCCAAATGTTTCTCAAGGAATTCTGGATCCGAGAGATACCTACAGTAGCGCCGCCGAATGGGAAACCAAAGCAAAAGATTTGGCCGGCCGATACATTGAGAATTTCAAAAAATATTGCGACACACCGGAAGGAGAACGCTTAGTTGCCGCCGGTCCTCAGTTGTCCTAAATAAAGAATTTCTTTATTTTGCCTCACCCGAATCTGTTGTAAACAGATTCGACCTCTCCAAAGGAGAAGTGAAGCGGAAACCCCGAGGCAAGCCTCGAAGAATTTTTTAGAAAAACCATAAGAAGAATTGTTTCAGTTTGTCAAATTGAAACAATTCTTTTTTTATGTTAAAATTCCCGAAACAGGATTAACAAAAATACCAGCCTAATAGACTGATTTAAAGATAATCAATTGATTTTAGCTAAAAATAAATTCAAATTATTAATAAATTTTACGAAAATAAATTTGTGAGATTTAATGACAGGCTATAAATTCGCGCCAATTTATGCAAACTTTAAAAACAAATAATTTATTATGCAAGACTTATTAATTCCGCAGGGCGCAGTCGCCCGAGCAAATGATTTGGCATTGGTTCCAATCATTGATCCCAAGAAGTTCTCTTTTGTAGTTAACAAGATGAGAACTTTTTTTTTGCGCAAAGGTTTCGTTGAAGTTCACACCCAAAACCGCTTGAGTATATTGGCTGCTTGCGAAAACCCTCATTCCATTGCTTCGTACGATTATTGCGGCAATGTTTGGCCACTCCCTCAAACCGGCCAAATGTGGTTGGAATATGAATTATTGACGAAGCCGGAAGTTCCCGGTTTTTTTTGTGTCTCGACGAGCTATCGTAACGAGAAAAACCCCATCAAAGGACGGCATCAACGGATTTTCCCCATGTTTGAATTTGAAATGCACGGCGGCATCCAAGAACTGATTGAACTGGAAATCGAATTGCTGGAAGATTTAGGTTTTGGCAAAGCCGAAGATTTCATTCACGCCGACTATGAAGACATTGCAAAAAAATATGGTGTGGACACCATTGAGTCAGATGATGAATTGAGAATTCAGGAAGAATATGGAAATGTTTTCTTCCTTGAAAATTTCCCTGAACGCACCAATCCTTTCTGGAACATGAAAAGAAACGGCGAAACAGCCAATAAAGTCGATGTTCTTTTGCACGGAATTGAAACCATCGGATCGGCCGAAAGAAGCAGTGATGCGGTAGAGCAACGCGATTCTTTCTACTCGATTGAAGACGGAAAATACGCCGAAAAATTATTTGATCTCTTCGGAAAAAGCCGTGTGGAAGACGAATTAGAAGACTTCCTTTCGTTTGAATTCTTCCAACGCTCAGGCGGCGGAATGGGCGTGCCGAGAATGATCAGAGCTTTCGAACTTTCGGGATTAATTTAACATTATCCTATTTAACTAACACATTCAGAGGCGGAATTCGTTCCGCCTTTTTTTAGGGTTTTTCTTTGATACCTGCCTGATGTGCGAAGTTTTCCGCAAATTCTACAATGTAATCTGCAACTTCATCTTCATTGGTTGCTCGCTGATAGGAATTGGCCATGGAAATAAAAATCTGATGATAGAACTGTTTCATATCGTCCATCGGCATGTCTTTGGTCCATAAATCGATTCGCAAAGCTTCTCTTTCCTTATCATCCCAAACCGAAATCATCGCAGCTTTGGTTTCCTGATTGTTAATTCCTCCGTCCTGCGCATTCCAGGTCATTTTCTCCGGAACATGGTTTTCGTCCAGTTCCACTTCTACTGTTATCTGTGTTTTTCTCATTTTTTTATTTTACATATTTTAAATCCCCTCTCCTCTGGAGAGCCTGTCCTGAACTTGATTCGGGAGGTTAGATTGAGACTATTCGTACTTTTCTATTTCGTCGTTGCTTTCATTTTTGGTGGGTTGGTAATCACCGCCACCTTTGCGTGGTTTGTATTTGGATTCTTTAAAAATCAATTGTGTATCCTGATTTATAAATTCCTGCAGGCTCATTTCGGAATTTTCATCCAGGTATTTTCGGCAAATCTGCCAACCTATCCAGGCGCCAATTCTCCCGGGCGAGTCAGTTTCGATTTCATTTAAAAATTTAGAGAAAGGTCCAGGTTGAATGAATCGTTCGCGTAACGATTTATCGGTATCAAACACCATGTTTTGTTCTACGAAATAATTCCAGATATCACCTTCATTGGCCAACGCCCAATCTAATTCCTCTTTTGTATAACCGATTTTTAACTCGTCCGAAGTCTTGGGTAGCAAAGCATCTGCCAGCACCAGTTTTTTTCCTTCGTCCACCATCAGATCGATGAAAGCTTGCTGACGCGGGTTGAACGGTACAATTTCCCGACCGATTGCTTGCACGACCGCCGGGGCAATGTTTTCAGGATTCATGGTTTTAGTTATATAAGGAAAAACTCTTTCTTTTTTATACCATTCGCTGTTTTTACCTAAAAACCCGTCCAAAGCAATGAAAAGCATTCCTTCGCGCCTGCCATATAAAACCGGCTCATACATATTCTGAAGCCCGGATGAATAAGTATAAACTTGTGGAAGTTGCTCGTTTGGAAAATGAAATTGATAATAGGCAAAAAGTGATTTTAATTCATTCTCAAATTCTGAATCAGCAAATATTTCACGAATGGAATCATAAACAGCGACTTCCAAAGTATCTCTGCGCTGGTTTTCCCAAATTGAATTTTCTACGCGATTATCAAAGAAGAAAGGATATTTAGCTTGAATTTCAGTCAATGGAATATTGGTATCAAAAAAATCCTTACTGATATCGGTTATATTCAAATCCACTTTTTCCTGTGGTAATTCTACGTCCCAACGATTTTCTTTTCCGCAGGAAATCAGAATAACCGAAAAAATTAATACGAACCAATGCGTAGTTTTCATCTATTTATTTTTAATTAATTTTTCAATTTACCAATGAATTGACTTTTTCCAGTCCCAATAAGTGGGAGCCATTCATTATCTTTGAACTAATTTGAACCGCAAATTTAATGATATAATGCAGACCGAAAAAATCATAAATCACATTGTCAATTGGTTGAGCGATTACCTGAAAAATTCAGGCCAAAAAGGATTTGTTTTAGGGATTTCGGGCGGCATTGATTCCGCAGTGGTTTCAACGCTTTGTGCCAAAACAGGCTATCCGGTTCTTTGTATGGAACTCCCGATTCATCAGGCAGAAACAGAGGTGAACCGTGCTTTGAATCATATCAATTGGTTGAAATCAAATTTTGAAAAAGTAGAAGGAAAATCAGTCAATCTGACCCCGGTTTATGATAAATTTGTTTCGACAGTGGATAAATCGGAAAACGAATATTCTTATAATTTATCATTGGCCAACACACGAGCGCGTCTTCGGATGACCACGCTTTATTATTATGCCGGATTGTACGGCTACATCGTGGCGGGAACCGGCAACAAAGTGGAAGATTTTGGGGTAGGATTTTTCACCAAATATGGCGATGGCGGTGTGGACATCAGCCCGATTGCAGATCTGATGAAATCGGAAGTTTATGAAATCGCCAAATTTCTCGACATCAATTATGAAATTCAAAAAGCCACTCCTACCGATGGTTTATTTGGTGATAAGCGAACCGATGAAGATCAATTGGGTGCTACTTATGACGAATTGGAATGGGCGATGAAAGCCTTTGAAAGTGGAAAATCAGCAACTGATTTTTCCGGACGTGAACGGGAAGTTATGGAGGTTTATGAGAAACGCCATCGTGCCAACCTGCATAAAATGGTTCCGATTCCGGTTTGTGAAATACCTGAAGAATGGAAATAATTTATCCAATTTTCACGGAAGTCATGGAAAGCGAACCTCCTACCAAATGATTGTTAAAAATCTCCACATCGTCTTTCGCGTCCTGTAAACCAAGCGAATACATAAGCGGATAATAATGATCGGGCGTTGGGATTGCCAATTTCCCTGCTTCGCCAAGTTCTTGTAGATTATATAGTTTAGAATGTTGTTTGTTTTCTATGAGTTGAATGAATTGATTGTTCAGTTCTTCGGCCCAGTCGTAGCCTTTATTTTCTTTCATCATTTGCCAATCAATCATTCTCAAATTATGAATCATATTTCCACTTCCGATGATTAGAACTCCTTTTTTGCGAAGTTTCATGAGTTGATTTGCCAAATTATAATGGTAGTGCGCAGGTTTTGAATAATCGATACTCAACTGCAAAACCGGGATATTGGCTTCGGGAAACATATGCCTAACGACCGTCCAAGTTCCATGATCCAATCCCCATTCGTGATCCAATCCGACTTCCACAGTTCGAATGTCCTTTTGAATTTCAGTTGCCAAATCAGGACTTCCGGGCGCAGGATATTGGATTTGATAAAGCTCATCGGGGAAGCCACCAAAATCATGAATGGTTTCTGGAAAATCCATGGCTGTGACATGAGTCCCTCTCGTCAGCCAATGCGCTGAAACAACCAAAACTGCACTTGGTAATTCCATGGCTTGGGCCGCATCGATCCATCCTTGAGTAAAGGCATTGTCTTCGAATCCATTCATAGGTGATCCATGTCCAATGAACAAAACGGGCATTGTATTTTCTCTTTCTTTGAAACTATTGATGTAATTCTGAAACTGCAAATCCATTTTTCTGATTTTAATTACAAAGGTTGAAAAGATAAAGGAGGAATACATTGACCTATGATAGGATTGGGAAATTAACACAAAACGGATTCAATGAGAATCTTCTTCTCCATCAATCTGAAGACTTTCCAGCGCGAGTAAAGTACAACCCATTTTCCGTACCACAATTAGGCTGATTAAATTTGAATTGTTCTTTCAAATTTATATAGGTAGTATCCCACTAATTTTGGAACATGACTGAGTCACGGGGTTTTTCTACAACTTTTACATTTATAACGTTGATTCCGTTGTTTAGTCTTGCCATGCTTTATAAGTTTTCCTTCACAATAGCTGCAAATTTTATCTCCACCAACACTTCTGATACACGACATTCTATTCTGCTCCATTTTAAGCGTTTTAAAGAACTAAAAATAAAGAAGATGAACCAATCACCCGTCTCCCAATAATTTATTTCAACCAATCTACACATTGATTCTCAGCGATATATAGTTTTCATTTTTCATCACCCACACATTTGGAACATGACCTATCCTCGGAGCCACACGATACGCTGATGCCAATCGTGCGGCAGCGGGGGTTTCCCATCCATCATAATAGAAATTTATAAAGTCACAATCTTCACACAACCCCGTTGGGTCGTTAAAGAAAACAGGGTTATTAAAAGCAAAACGATAAGGTGTCCAGTCGGGGGTAAGCTCTCCCAACGGATCCGGGCTATGAAATCTCCCAATGGCAGGATCATAATTCCTGAAACCCATGCTGTACGAATTGAGACCAAGCTCTCCTTGCCATTCTGTAAAGATTGTTCTATCCTTTTAATCAGCAAACCATTCCATAAAAGGATCGAAGACTATATTATATATAATAATACAAATTGCAATTAATATTAGATACCAATTTACCCTATTTATGCTTGTTTTTATTAAAAATGACACAAAAAATAATATAATAATTAAACAAAATGAAATAATTGAAATATTTAAAGATAGATAAACTAATTCTTGATGAAGTTCAAAATTAAATAGACTTGGGTCTGGATTATTATAACTTGGCCATCTTGATAGGGTAAAATATGCCCTAAGAACAAAGGAATAAAATGCAAAAATGTATAAATATAATATCCCAATTAAAATTAATATGATCAAATTAAATATCTTATTTACTTTACTGACTACTTTCATTTTGTTATAATTCTATTCCCAAAGTTTTAAATAATGCGCCCCAATGTTCTTTATTATATGATTTTTCTTTGCCTACCTCAACTTCCCCAATGTCAGGAATTATCACTGTGTCAGGTTTACTTATAGACTGTAGCCATGATTTATCTTTTAACCTTCCCTTGATACTTTGAATAATACTATGAGCAAATGTTTTACCTGAAGTGTTAAAATCATTATTAGTAATTACAACCGAGTTACCATTAGTAACTTTTAATACTTTATCATTATATAAATGCGGCATAGATATCCCATCAAATTTACCATAATAATTATTATTAGGTTTTAAATCATACACATTGTTATTGCTTTCATCTAAAATATGAATTGTATAATCTGAAGTGTTTGAAATTGTTGGATTGGGATTTTGAATTTCTTTTTCATTAAACTCATTACCATTATCTAAATCATACTCGTAGCCCTCCGCCCCAAAACTCTCATACATATCCTCCTGGCTCCAATCCCCTGTGGCTAACGCATCAAGGTTTATATCAACCCCCCAGTTACCTTTAAAGAAATTTTCAAAAAATGAACTCTGCGTTTCCCATCCATCATAATAGAAATTTATAAAGTCACAATCTTCACACAACCCCGTTGGGTCATTAAAGAAAACGGGATTATTAAACGCAAAACGGTAGGGTGTCCAGTCAGGGGTAAGCTCTCCCAAAGGATCCGGGCTATGGAATCTCCCAATGGCAGGATCATAATTCTTGAAATCCATACTGTACCAGTTGAGACCAAACTCTCCTTGCCACTCGCGGTAATTGTATTTATAATCGTAGGCATAGTAATTTTCCACACTGACATCAATGTTAACGACTGCTTTTTCTGTTTCTGTTTCATTGGCCATGACATCTCGTAAGAAGGGATTAGTATATCTTTGGTGCTTTAAACCAAAAGGGTAGTAGTGGTTTTCATTGAGGATTTTTAAGTCGTCGGTCTCCGGATCCAATACATAGCTTACTCTCACATTGCCCAAATAATCTGTATAGTTATTCATCCCGTCAAATAAGACTTGAGCCGGTTTCTTAAAAACATCTTCCCATAATGGGTTTTCAAATATTTTTCTCGTTTGGTGGCATCTTGTTGATTGATACATCCTTCAAAATATATTAACTTTAATGGTCTTCTCGATTTTGTGGACTCGACTTGTCCTTTCTTGTGCTACTCAAGTCTTAATTTTAAATTTGAAGTATAACCTGTATAAAACTTTCCGTCAGTTTCGCTTTCCAATACATAAATATAGTAAAACATTCTAACTCAAATTTAAAATTATTTGACAGGATAAACATAGTTAAAGGCATAATTAGTATTAAGCCTGTCGATTGGCGTTACTTTTACATAACCCTCTGCGTGCGGGAAGAATTGCAATATTACTCCTGCATATTGCTCATTGTTGCCTAGTTGTGTCGCTAAAGCTCCAACGGGTATTCGCGAACCTCGTGCCTCGGTTTGGAAACCATCTAAGTAATCCACTATCTTGATACTATCACTGTACACCACCGTTTTCTTTAGTTTTTGTCCAACCGAATTATAAAGATAAGTAATTTTATTATTTGTGCCTTCAAATTCTATCTGCGTAGGCAAGTTCAGGTGGTTGTACGTTATGTTGGAAATTCCTTTGTTTCTATCCTTTATCATATTTCCATTGGCATCGTACTCATAATCATCCAGGTTTGGGTCGGTGTTCCCGTCTTTGAAGCCTTCGTTACTGCCTGTCGTTACCGCATCCGCTACATTGACCAATAGATTTGAAAGACCGTTTCCGTTTTGATAAGTATAGGTCAGGTCATCCATATCGATGTCGTTGTCGTTGGCATCGCCTGTGGTTCGGGTAAGATGGGTGATATTTCCGTTTATATCGTACGAGATGAATTCACCATAAGCCGTTAGGTTTCCAGCTCCCTGTTTGTAGAAATCAGCTCTGCGGAGGCGGTTCAAACGGTCGTAAGTGTAATTATATCCCCTTTGGGTATTATCACTTGCCGTTTTCCAAATCGTCTGGGAGATATTTCCATTGTACAAAGACTCACCGTCGTTTGTAGGATCGGTATAACGAATGTTGAAAGCAAACAAATCATCGTTGGGAGCGGGCGGCACTGTATTTTCTCCGGCAACCAGTACCATTGGATTATTGATATACGTAAGCCATCCCCGTATGTTGTAATTGTACCGCACTTCCTGCCAACGGTCTGCGGCATTGGTCTGGGTTCCGCCTACTTTCTTTGAGATCAATTGTCCCCTGCGGTCGTATTTATTTTGAGCTATAAGGTTTTTGACCGTGGAAGTGTTGATGGACTGGGTATGTTTGACGAGTCGTTCCCTATTGTCGTAGGTGAAGTAGTCTTTGGTTATGACTTCCACTCCCGAAGCATTTCTTTTGTGAACGGTTTGGGTTTGAATAGGTTTCCCACGGAAATCCAATTCGCTTTCGGTTTTAGTAAACCCACCCAAATGGTTGGATTTATAGGTTTTCTTGATGATTTTAGGATTTTTACAATGCGGACAAATTTTCACATCACTAACTCTGAAACAATTGGTCTGATATTTCATGATTTTAGAAGGTTTAAGGAACACGAAGACAATAAAAGCAGGATTTTCTGCTCTTATTATTTATATCTTTTTTTTCGAAAGCATTCTTGTTTTCAGTTAGTTATGTTTTATTTTCTATCCATCACTAACTTTGGTGCATTACCGGAATTTTAATAAAGTTTTTGTTCTAATCGGAATATTCGATTCTATAAGTTCCTTATCATTTAATAAAATACAAAATCTACAATAATCATATAATGCCGATACGTTTTTGATTTGAACAAAGTCTTCCTCCCCGATGGGAATACATCCCAAAATAACTTCAATACTAAACTCATACTGTTTTAAGTTATCCTTAAAATATTTATAATCATTATAAAAAAGAACTTTATTATTTTCTATTAGAAATACCTCTTTCCCATAGGTATTCCATAAAAACATTCTCAAGAAAAAAGCAAAGGAAGCAATAAATAGAAGTAGTGAAAAAATGTATCCAACCCCTATTTGCCTACCCACACCTATTGCATAGAAAAGAATGACTATAGGTACTATAATAGAAACTAATATTAAAATAATTAAAATTAGTCTAGCAATTATATGAGACTTATTTACCGATACCTCTATCAGGATTGAGTTTTGGTGCTGTACAACACTGAATCTATCGTCTTCCATAACCATTTTTTGATTTCCATTTAGAATACTCGTTCAATCTTGCTTTATTTGCAGCCTCAGAAGAACCAAATTTTTCTTTTGTAAATTTACCTACTCCCATTTCTCTATTAAATAATATCCAAGGGTTTTTATTGGCATTAACTAAATTTGGGCTTGCATTAACATTAATACTGCCTTTAGTTTGCTTAACTTTAATTTTAGGTGATGGTAAATGATTGACGGGGTTAATCCAATATTCTACTACTTCGGCAGAACAATATGCCATCCAGTTAAAAAGGGTAGGGTCTTGCCAATATTTTATAAGTTTATTCCTACTCCAATCACTTGTAGCTACAGCAAAAAAATTATCCAATTCTTCTATTGACTCAAAACCCAATATCTCAGTTTTCCAATAAGCGTTCCACCCCTGAGAGTCCAGTCGATCTTGATTTGTCCAAGCAACATTTTCAACAAAATCATCAAGCATATTATTAGGGACAGTAACAACATCAGAAGAACCGTCGTCTGTTATTGCTATAGTTTCTCCTTTTTCAGTTTTATACTCAGTATCTTTTTTATCCCCTCCCTCATTCTCAATTTCCTGAAACCCACCTGACCAATGATAACTGCCCATCATATCCTGTGAGTCTATTATTCTGTCATAACCAATATCTACAGCATCTGCCCCGCTCGGATCTGCCCAAAAAACAGGGTTGTTGTCAAAAGCATTATATGGGCTCATGCTGTGATGTGTAATAGGATCTATAACTACCCATCTACCAATGGCTGGGTCGTATTGGCGCAAGTCCATTGCATACATATTTAATCCAAGCTCATCCTGCCACTCCTGACCGTTGTATTTGTAGTGGTAATCCGTTTTAGTAACGTTGTTAAGGAAAACATGCTCACCTTCCGGATTTGAGGAATCTACTTCAAAATCTCTCAATCTACCCGCAGTATAAACACTATGCTTCAACCCAAATGGATAATAATGGTTTTCTTCAAGGATTTTCAGTTGATTAGTTCGCGGGTCTTTGGAATAAGAAACCCGAATGTTGCCTAAATGGTCGGTGTAATTATATACATAGTTATACGCATAACCCATATCTCCCGGACGGGAATAAGTAGGCGTTACTTTTACATAACCCTCTGCGTGCGGGAAGAATTGCAATATATTTCCTGCGTACTGAAACCCATCTAAGTAATCCACTATCTTGATACTATCACTGTACACCAATGTTTTCTTTAGTTTTTGTCCAACCGAATTATAAAGATAAGTAATTTTATTATTTGTGCCTTCAAATTCTATCTGCGTAGGCAAGTTCAGGTGGTTGTACGTTATGTTGGAAATTCCTTTGTTGCGGTCTTTGACCATATTTCCGTTTGGCATGCACGATTTCTTACGCATCATAGTTTTTTTTTTACTGTAAACTGTATATTGTAATGCTGTAGAATGTATTTTCCGAGCTTCGAAGATCGTAGCTCCTTGTCATCCAGACGATAGGATGGATCTAAGGAGCCTGTAGAGATTCTTCACACTCATTCTTCGTGTTCTGAATGACAACTAACCTCTTTCTTCTAGTCTGCAAAACTCCTTGTCATCCAGACGATAGGATGGATCTAAGGAGCCTATAGAGATACCTCACCATCATTCTTCGAGGTTTCGGAATGACAACATCTTTTTCTTTTACAGTTGTACTATGTCACTCAGAGCTGAGTTTACGAAGCGAAGAGTCTCAGGTTTTCTTGCTGTAAAATGTATATTGTATTCTTGTATATTGTACTTCGAACTTCGCCCTCCTAAGTTCTACGCAAGTAGCTATGAACTCTATACCACGCTCACTAAAAAAACTACTGTAACTATGTGGTTCAAAAAAAACAGTTAACGTAAGCACAAACACCTTCTACTTTCAAACTTCTAACTTCTGCCTTCTAACCTCTAAATTCCATCCTCTAAATCCACCAAAAAAAACACCCATCTCAAAAATAAAAATACCCCTAAACGGCGAAACAAATCCCCTTATTCCATAGATACTCCATAGATACTCCCAGTATACTCCCAGTCAACCCCCAGTATACTCCCAGTCAGAAAACCCCAAAAAACCATGACATACATGCATTTAAACGCCATAATAGGACAAAAAACGACATATTGCACAAAAAGCCGATACCCCAAAACGGCGAAATTTAAGCATCGATTTTTCAGCCTCAAAAACAACCAAAATCCAAGCCTCATTTTAACTTAAAAATACGGAAATTTACCTCCGAAATTCGGACAGAGATAAAGAAAAAATCACCACACAAACTTCTAGCCTGAGTTCGATTATTAAAGATTAGATTTCAATGTTTCAAATTTCAGGGGAAGCTTTTTGGGTAGGAAGTGATAGGCAATAATGCCTGCAATCAGATTGGTTATGAAATAGTTGAGCGTTTACTTTATCGGATAAGGTCATCAAGCTACCTTTCATATGGTTACGGATATTTGTGATTAAATCATAGAAATAGCCACTAAACATTTGGCATCCAGAATGTTGAACACATAGCTATTTCTTGTTACATCCTACTTTTTATACAAAAAGATTAATCGAACTCAGGTTAATAAGAAAAGCCATCTCGGTTGAATTGAAATGGCTTTCAGGTATTCCAATGAGTATTTATCCCAACCAAGCCTCCCATGGAATTCGGGAAACCACACAAGCAAGTGCTATAAGACCTAAAATAGCCGGTGTAATTTTAACCACTTCAGATTTTTTCAATTTGGAATTGGCAACGGTAATTAAAATCACTGCCGCAAACATCATCAAAGGATGCTCCATGGCATACAGCCGATTGATAGGATCTTTCATAGTGTTTTCTGTCCATTGCGCATAAGGAGAAACAAAATAAAGTACGACTCCCGCAATGAGTTGAATGTGAAAAACGAGTGTGGTAAAGAAACTTAATTTGGTAATGAAATTATTTCTTGCCTTTTTGTTGATGGCATAATAACCGATCATCACAAAAAATAAAACGCCTGCTAACAGGGTCAGATAAGCCCAACCGCTGTGAAAATTTTGTAAAAAATTGTACATAATGTTTTTGCTTTTATTGCTTCACAAAACTATAAAAAAAAAGCCATCTCGGTTGAACCGAAATGGCTTTAGGTATTTATAACGATACTAAATTAGAAGTTGAATTGGATCCCTGCGTTTACAGTTCTTCCGATCCCCCATCCGTATCCGAATGCATCTTTTGTGATGATGTATTGCGTATTGGCAAGGTTTTTCACGTTACCTCTCAATCGTACAGACTGACGTCCAAATCTCAATTCGTAAGTAACACCTGCGTCAAGCAACGCAAAAGGAGCTACTTCGTCTTGGATTTGAGTTTTTGGATTAAAAGTGGTTGGGTCAACCACAGCAAACATATTTGCGTAATAGTTCATGTCAAAGTCAAATGAAAGTCTTCTTGTAACATCGAACTGAGTTCCTAATCCAAAGGTGAACTGAGCTGCTTCCGGAACTCGAACTCCTGTGAAATCATGTTCACCCAATTCAGTCAATTGGAAAGTTTCGTTGTCTCTTTCCATTACTCTGGATAATCCATCATATTGCCAGTCACCGTAAGAAGCATAACCTCTCAAAGTCCATTTTCTAGCAAGTCTTGCCATGAAATCAACCTCAACTCCTTTGTGAACTTGTGTTACATTTGGGAATATTTTGGTATAATCAGGACCTTTTTCAGATGCACTGGTTTCAAAACGGTTGGCCCATTCTGTATGATACAAGTTTACATTCACTTTCAATGCTCTTGTGTTGTAACGGTACCCTACTTCAAATCCTGTGATTTCTTCGTTGTCCACTTCTGGCTCATACAAATCAACCGTGTTAGGAACGAAAATATTATCAAGGAATGGCTGACGTGAATAGAATCCGGCGTTACCGAAAATCGCATGCTCATCGTTGAACTGATAAGCCAAACCTCCTTTGATGTTGTAACCTAATTTGTTTACTTTTTCTGATTCTGCTTCAGTTGCATAGTTCCATCGGTCGATTTTCACATACGACTGATTGGAAATAGCTCCTTGTACGAATGCCGAGAAACCTCCCATTGCAAATTCAAATTGACCAAAACCTCCTTGGTAATTGATTTTCTCAGAGTTGTCATAAGCTACTCTTTGATCTTCACTTGCACTGTTGAACAAAGCGCTCCATGGATCTGCTTTGAATGATTCGTTAACGATGTGAGGCGCAGCTCCATCATAAGCCTTTCTGTCTTGCCATCCTCTCAATCCTAAGAAATCAACCACTTGTCTGTAGTGATCTCCTTTGTAGAAACGTAAGTCAGCTCCCACGTTGAAAGTAAAATATTCGTTGATGTCATAGTTCAAATTCGTAACCGCACCATACCAGAAGTGATTGTTCACAGAAGCACGAATAGCTCCGTTTCTAAAATCACCACCGTTGTTACCGATTCCATCACCGTCTGCTAAGTTATTTGCATAAATCTGATCAAAATCAATTTCACCGTTTGCATTCAAAAGATTGGTCGTATTGCTTGAGCTACCCAAGTTTCCGGTTCCTCCACCTCTACCCAATGAAGCATAAACAACAGTTGACAATGACAAATCATTGTTGATTGTCCAGTCCCAGTTCAAGTTCGCAACTGGTTTATGGTAATAGTTTCTTCTAAAGTTCAAAGCTTCTCCATTAAGGAATCCATAGGTATTATTGTATTTTTTTCCAAATCCACCTTCGGCTCCTCGATCCCACTGAGATTGAGATTTTGTCGAATAGTTTTGGTCATGCCACTGTGGCGCACCAAATACCATCAAGTTCAAATTGTGACGATCGTTTGGTTGAAATCCAACAGAGAAGAAATAACTCTGTCCCTGACCTGCTGTACCACGAGCAAACTTTCTGTGGCCTTGCCAATAGTCAAGTAACATAGAGAATCCCCATTTTCCTTGCAGTCCAGTATCATAAGAAACGGTTCCTTTGTAGTAACTATCGTTACCCATCACGAAACGAGCCATACCTCCTTTTGATTTTTCAGTCGCTTTTGTTACGATGTTCACCGTACCTCCCACTGAAGAAATCGCCAATTTAGAAGATCCTAAACCTCTTTGAATCTGGATTACGTTGGCAACATCAGTCATAGAACTCCAGTTCGACCAATACATATTACCGTCTTCCATACCATTGATCGGCTGACCGTTCAATAAATAAGCCGTGTTGGATTGATCAAATCCACGTAAAAACATTTTAGAATCTCCAAAACCTCCCGCTTGACCTGCTACATAAACAGAAGGAGTGTTTCTCAAAATTTCTGGAAACTCCACATTACCTACTGCTTTGTCTTGAATTTCCTGTTTAGTAATTGTCGAAACGGCTACCGGAGTTTTTCTGTCTTCCTCCAAGTCAATAATTCCTTTACCGACAATTACAGTTTCAGTAAAAAATACATCGTCGTCCAATTCTTCCGAATCGACTACAATAGAATCCTGAACCTCAGGATCTACCTGTGCATAAGTTAAAGTCGCACCTCCCAGCATAAACAGGAAAGCCGTCTTCAATAAAGTAGAGTTTTGCCTCATAACAATAATGTTTTATAATTACGGTGCAAAGTTGCAAACAGTTCCGATTATAATTGTTAACTGTCTGTTAATTTTATTAACTTGATTTCAACTTTTTGCATGAAATAAATCAGTTATCTCACAGCTTTTAAGCTCAAATCCTTATTGGAAGCGGAGTGTATGATGGCACCCGAAGAAATATAATCCACGCCCGTTTCAGCTACTTTTCTAATGGTCTCAAGGGTAATTCCACCCGAAGCTTCCGTTTTGCACTTACCATTGATGATTTTGACCGCCTCACGCATCTCATCATTGCTCATATTATCTAGCATAATGATGTCAACAAGATTGGTAGCCAATGCTTCTTTTACCTCATCCAGATTACGGGTTTCGACTTCTATTTTTAAATGGGTATAATAATGATCCAAATATTTACTCACCGATTCCACCGCTTGCGTAATTCCACCTGCATAATCATTGTGATTGTCTTTCAACATCACCATATCATAAAGCCCATAACGATGATTATATGCGCCTCCTATGTAAACCGCCCATTTCTCACACATCCTAAAATTTGGAGTCGTTTTTCGGGTATCCAGAATCCGTACGTTTGTTCCTTCCACCGCTTTTACCATTTGATTGGCAAGGCTTGCAATCCCACTCATCCTTTGCATACAGTTCAGCACTAATCGTTCTGATGTTAAAATTGAACGTGCCGAACCTTTCAGTTTCATCGCAATATCTCCTTTCCGGGCTTGTTGACCGTCCTGCATGAAAACTTCAACCTGAAGTTTAGGATCGAAAAACTTAAAAATTTCTATGGCAAGTTCCACTCCGGCAAGCACACAATCTTCCTTGACCAACAACTCTGCTTCTTCCTGAAGATGTTCGGGAACACTTCCCAAAGTCGAATGATCACCATCGCCCACATCTTCTCTGAAAGCTTCGGAAATAAAATGCTTCAACCGCTGATCGGTTACGTATTCAGGTCTTTTCATAATGCAGAAATAAAAACGGTGGCTCTCAATTCAGACAGCCACCGCCAAATTTATTATTTTTAATTGAATTTAAAATTTCAAATCGCCGTTCACCTCACGAACTGCTTGGGCAGCCGTTGCAAACTTTTCTTTTTCAGCATCGGTCAACCTGATGTCCACGATTTTTTCTACACCGTTTTTCCCGATGATCGCCGGAACACCTAAACAAATATCCGACTCTCCGTATTCGCCATCCAACATCAAAGAACAAGGAATCATCTTTTTCTGATCACATAAAATCGACTGAACCAAAACCGAAACAGCCGCTCCCGGTGCATACCAAGCTGAAGTCCCCAAAAGTTTGGTCAGAGTCGCTCCACCCACTTTGGTTTCTTCTACTACATAATTTTGCTCCTCTTCACTCAAAAATTCCGAAACCGAAACACCGTTTCTCGTCGCTTTTGAAATCAAAGGAACCATCCCCGTGTCAGAGTGAGCCGCAATCACCATACCGTCCACATCAGAAATCGGACAGTCAAGCGCTTCAGCCAAACGATATTTGAAACGAGCCGAATCCAAAGCTCCACCCATTCCTATGATTCTTTCCTTTGGCAAACCTGAAGTTTTATGCACCAAATAAGCCATCGTGTCCATCGGATTAGAAACCACAATGATGATTACATCAGGCGAATGCTTAATCAAATTGGCCGTTACATCTTTTACAATTCCGGCGTTGATACCGATCAATTCTTCGCGTGTCATTCCGGGCTTTCTCGGTATTCCCGATGTGATTACGGCAACTTTTGAACCGGCTGTTTTGGAATAATCTCCGGTCGTTCCGCTGATTTTTGTGTCAAATCCATTCAACGAAGCAGTCTGCATCAAATCCATTGCTTTTCCCTCGGCAAATCCTTCTTTGATGTCCACCAAAACGACTTCCGAAGCGAAATTTTTCATTGCAATATATTCGGCACAGCTTGCGCCTACTGCTCCTGCTCCTACAACAGTTACTTTCATGATATGTGTGATTTTTTAAATTAATTTTAGGGTTGTAAATATAATTAATTCATCCCAAACTATCTGATTTCAGACTATGATTGTTTTCAGATTCAAGTTTTTAAACCTGAGTTCGATTATACAAACAAAGTCAAAATTAATAAAAGTATTTGGATGCAAGGCGTATTTTTGAAGGGATAGCGGGCTATCTCGTGAAAATACAACGCAGCAGACGGATGCTTTTATGAACAGCAAAAGAATGAAACACTTTTAAACAGCAATCTGTTTCGGTTTTTCTTTCCACAATAACTTTTTATTTATCTTAATATCAAATATTCAAGAAAAATCTCACATCTCACTATTTAAAAGCGTTTTGACAAAGTTTCAATAACCGAACTCAGGTTTGAAGTTTTTTTGGAGCTTTTTCCCGCTATCCGCTGCTATCTTTTTTGCTCGTTCCTCACAAAAAAGGATATCCGCTACTATCGGGGCTATGGGTTTCATAAACAATTCAAAATTCACAAAAAATCCCTCCGGTCGCAACCGAAAGGATTTCTCTTGTGATAAAAAATTATAAAAAATGAAACTTGTATTAAAATCCAATTCCACCGCCGGGCGCCTGCTGATGAGACTCCTGCTGAATGTTTCGTTTGCGCACATCGCCTCCGAAATTATAAGAAAACCCAACATATAGTGTATGACTTTCCCAATGAAACTTCCCGATTCCCGGCACCGGATTATCGATATGTGCCTCAGCATGGAAAGTTTTGAAAATATCGCTAACTCTCGCACTCAATGTCGCTTTCCCGTCCATAAACGTATAGCGTGCACCCAAATCCATTCGCCACATAGGCTGCATTTCTCCCTGTACAAATTTGAATTTACCTCTGTACATAATGAAGTTCTGCAAACTCAGGTTTTTCAACAAACTGAAATTATTATTGATTCGGAAGTTCCAAGGTGTTCCGGTTGATTCTTCCGTTCCAAGATAAAATTTATTCGAAAAAACATCAAAACTCGAATTGAAACTCCACCATTTGGCCGGTCTGTAATTGGCGCTCAACTCCAATCCATAACTTTCCGAATCGTCATAATTGACATACAATTGATTGGTAATCCGCGGATCGTTTTCATCTGTTTCCAGATAACGAAAAATCATATCGTTTACTTTGCGGTAAAAAACAGTGGCATTCAGACTTCCGCCTTTAAACCTTTGCAAATAACCTAATTCATATGAATTCGTAAACTGCGGTTTCAGTTCTGGATTTCCCAAACTTTGCATGGTTGCCGTGCTCCATTCGGGAACCGGCGTCAATTGATTGATCCCGGGACGGTCCACTCTGCGGCTGTAATTCAATGCAATTTGTCCTCTTTCTGTGATGTCATACGTCAGAAAAGCCGACGGATAAAATTCGACATAATCATTTTCAAATTTCCCTGTTCCAGTTGGATTTACATTGTAATTTGAACCTTCCACAACCTGCTCAGCTCTTACGCCAAATTGCATCGCAAACTTCCCGAATTTCTGTCCGTAATTGGCGTAAGCCGAATAAATATCACGCGTGAAATCATAATTCACATCGGGCTGATAATTAACAATTTCGCCTTGATCGTTGATGTAACTCAGATTTTGGGTAGAATTCATCTTACTCTCGGTTTTTTCCTGTCTGAACTGAAGTCCGGCTTCGATTTTTCCACCGTCCACAATCTGATTGGTATAATCCAGATTGATTCGGGTATTCTCGTTGCCGCCCTCTCTTGTTTCATTGTAAAGATGCGGCGCATTTAGTTCGGGAAAACGATTGTTATAATCCCGAAAATCATCGTTTTCAGAAGTTGAGTAAATCGCATCCACCACGATATGATGATTTTCTTTTCCGAAATCCTGTTTGAAATTCAGGCTGTAATCCTGATTGTTATAAGTCCCGTCGTTTACATTCAGATTTTCATAAAAAATTCCGTTTGAATTATCCAGAACATTTGAAAAACCCATTCCACTCCCATTGTAGAAAAAGTGGCTGGTATAAAGGGTCAAAGCGGTTTTATCGCTGACGAACCAGTCAAATCCTACTTTAAATACTTGGGAAGTATTATCGTTTTCCATATCAAAAGACTGATCAAGCAAAGTTTCATAGTTGGTAACGGTTCCGTGGAATCTGTTTTTTCCTAGATTTGCATTGTAATTTCCAAAGAAATTGAAACTCCCCGTGTTGATATTGGCATTTACCGAACCATTGTGGCGCGAATTATCACCTTGCGTATAACCCAAATCCATTCCTACATTATAACCTTGTCTTTTGTTTTTATGGGTAATGATATTGATGATTCCAGAATTCCCTTCGGGTTCATATTTCGCCGAAGGATTGGTAATGATTTCCACTTTGGAAATCGCGTTGGAAGGTAATTGTTTTAATAATTGCGCTGCGGGAATATTGGACGGTTTTCCGTCCACCATCACTTTTACATTTTCGTTTCCACGAAGAGAAAGTTCCCCTGTTTGTTGGTCCACACTAACCGAAGGAATATTGTTCAAAACCGCCGCAGCATCGGCACCGGCACTTACCAAATCCTTGCCCACGTCCACTACTCGTTTATCGATTTCGGTGCGATATTGTGAAGTTTCGGCACGGATTTCGATACCTTTCAGCATCACCATTTCATCTCCCAAAATAATCTTACCCAAATCATTTTTCAGTGCACTGATATTGATTTCCAGAACTTTATCAGCAAAACCAACCGCCATCAGCACCAATTCATATTCACCAAAAGGAACTTCGTCAATCTGAAAGTTCCCATTTTCATCGGTCATCCCGCCGGAAATCAAGTCCTGAACTTCTCCTTTTGTATAAATTTCTATTGATACAAACGGCAACCCATGTCCGGCTCCATCCTGCACCACACCAATGATCTGTCCACTTTGGTTATCACCTCCAAAAGCCCAAACGGCACTAAAAAGCAACAGCATCAAATAAACTCTTCTTAAGCTCATAAATATTTTGTTTCAATTAATTTTTAAGATTTTTTTCCATAAATGGTCAAAGGTTCCAATAATATAACTGAACCGTTCAGATGGATTACCCCAAGGTTTTTGTCACGTCTAGTAAGAGATACGTACTGAACTTTTTCATCAAAACCATCTGCTTTTATGACCAATTTATATTCTCCGGGTTTTAGGTTTTTCAATCGAAATCCGCCATCAAAATCGGTCACTTCCCTATAGACCAACTCATTATCACCCGTTGCTTTATAAACTTCCAATGTGGTAAATAATATACCAACTCCTGAATAGTTTTGGATTTTCCCCGTCAAATCTGCCTTGTTTGGATGAGCAATGAATAAAATACCCATCACACAAAGAATTACTAAGATTAAATTTTTATTTTTCATTTTTTCTGAATTAAATTATACAAACTACTTGGCTATACATAGTGATTAGATTTAATGAGGCTCATTTTTGTTTATAAGACGAATGGAATCTTTTATCCGTTACAGTAAAAAATAAAATTCTATTTATTCATTTTCATTCTAAATAAACAATTAATTGAAATCTTCTATATTTGCTGACCATGAGATCAGTAGTAATTATTGGAGCCGGTAATGTAGCTTTTCATCTGACACGTGCCTTGATTCAGAACACGGTTAATGTCAGACAGATATTTAATCGTACGCTCTACAAAGCACAAGAATTGGGCGAGGCCAACAACATAAAATACACCGATAAGATTTCGGAACTTGAAAAGGCGGATCTATATATCATTGCGGCTTCGGATTCAGCTGTAGAAGAATTATCTCATTATATTCCGTTTGACGATACATTGGTTGTTCATACTTCGGGTTCGCTAAGCACCTCTGTCTTGAAGGGAGACTACCGAAAAGGTGTATTTTACCCCTTTCAAACCTTTACCAAACGAAAAAACCTTCGTTACGAAGAAGTTCCCTTCTTTGTGGAAGCTGAAAATAAGGACGATGAAGAAGCGCTGTTTAAATTGGCCGATAAAATTTCCAATGAAGTGTATCGAGTGGATAGTGAAAAAAGACTAAAAGTTCATTTGTCGGGCATTTGGGCAAGTAATTTTGTAAATCATATGTATCAAATCGCACAAACTATTTGCAAGGAGGCTGATTTACCGTTTGATGTACTTCGTCCACTCATCGAAGAAACCGCCAAAAAGGTTCAAGATTTGGAGCCATTTGATGCACAAACCGGTCCTGCAAGAAGAGGTGATGAGCTAATTATCAATAAACACCTTGAAGTTTTGAAAGACTCAAGACATCAGCAATTGTATCGATTGATTTCAGATTCCATTCTTAGAACTTACCGAAATGATTAGTTACAAACAAAAATTAAAAAACATCACTACTTTCATATTTGATGTGGACGGGGTATTGACCGATGGCTCTGTCATTTTAGCTCCAACCGGAGAAATGGTTAGAACCATGCATACCAAAGATGGTTATGCTATGCAACTCGCTTTGAAAAAAGGTTTTCGAATAGCTGTTATTTCAGGAGGACGAGACAAAATGGTGGAAGAAAGATTACGTTATTTAGGCCTTAGCGATATTTATCTTGGCATTCGCGATAAATGGGATACCTACCAAGAATATTTGTACAGTTATAATTTGAAACCGGAAGAAATCATTTACATGGGTGATGATGTTCCGGATTTTGAGGTCATGAAAGACGTTGGGCTTGCTTGTTGTCCAAATGATGCTGCTTCGGACATTCGACTCATTTCCGAATATATTTCTTTGCTCGATGGCGGAAAAGGGTGTGTGAGAGACATCATCGAACAAACGATGAAGGTTCAAAAAAAATGGTACGATGAAACGGACAATACGACTTCTGAATAATTTAATTTATGCTTTCTGAAATTTATTCCGATAAAAGATTTTTGCTTGCTTCGAAATCTCCACGAAGACAAGAACTCTTAAAAGGACTTGGAATTGATTTTGAAATCGTTAGCATTGAAGCCGATGAAAGCTACCCAACCCATCTCGTACGAGAAAAAATCACCGAATTCATTTCTAAATCCAAATCAAATGCCTTCCGACAGCTTGATACAGATGAAATTCTCATAACTGCCGATACCTTGGTTTGGCTCAATAATAAAATTTTAGGAAAACCTAAAACCTATCAAGAAGCATTTGAAATGCTCACTCAATTATCAGATTCGACTCATGAAGTTTTCACTTCAGTTACTGTTAAATCCATCCGAAATCAAATGACATTTTCAGATTCCACAAAAGTAAGTTTCTCTCCAATTTCTGAAGATGAAATTCATTTCTATATTGAAAACTTCCAACCTTTTGACAAAGCAGGTGCCTATGGAATCCAAGAATGGATTGGTTTTGCAAAGATTCTCAGCATTCAAGGTTGTTACTATAATGTTATGGGACTACCTCTTCAGAAATTGTATTCGACGCTGGAATCCAATGAATTCTAATGAAAAAAATGAAGGCATAAAAAAACCTTATTCTCGTCTCGCGATCCGAATAAGGTCTAAATAGTTTTTTTTCCTAAAAAATCCTCTACAAATCTATGGATGAATTCCCAATTAAACAAATAAATGTTGAGATATTTTTTAACATTTAATGAGTCAAGCTCAATAAATCCCACTCCTCCTGTTGAAAATCAGAACTTAATGAAATTAGACAATAAAAAAACCCGAAAACTAAAACGCTTACGGGTAATTTTAATTTGATAATCTATAATCTATTCTTATACGTCAATTTTTGCATACATCGCATTTTTTTCGATAAATTCACGTCTTGGTGGGACGTCATCCCCCATCAACATGGAGAAAATACGATCGGCTTCTGCCGCATTATCAATCGTTACTTGGCGAAGTGTACGGTTATCGGGATTCATGGTGGTTTCCCACAGCTGTTCGGCATTCATTTCCCCCAAACCTTTGTATCGCTGGATAGAAATTCCTTTTCCGGTCCCATCCGACCACTCATCTACAATTCGCTCGCGGTCGGCTTCACCCCATGCATATTGCTGACGCGAACCTTTTTTCACCAAATACAACGGCGGTGCCGCTATGTAGATATATCCGTTTTCAATCAATTCTTTCATATAACGGAAGAAGAAAGTCAAAATCAAAGTTGAAATGTGGCTACCATCCACGTCAGCATCCGTCATAATCACAATTTTATGATATCTCAACTTCTCCATATTCAGCGCCTTACTATCTTCTTCTGTCCCGATGGTTACCCCCAAAGCGGTATAGATATTTCTGATTTCTTCGTTTTCCAACACACGGTGAGCCATGGCTTTTTCTACATTCAGGATTTTCCCTCTCAAAGGCAAAATCGCTTGAAAATGTCGATCACGTCCTTGTTTGGCAGTTCCGCCTGCAGAATCACCCTCTACGAGGTACAATTCGCTTTCTGCCGCATCTCTTGAGGAACAATCCGCCAGTTTCCCTGGAAGTCCGCTTCCACCCATCGGGTTTTTGCGCTGAACCATTTCACGGGCTTTTTTGGCCGCTTGTCTTGCTTTCGCGGCAAGAATTACTTTTTCAACGATTATTTTGGCTTCGTTCGGATGTTCTTCCAAATAATTCGTCAGCATTTCGCCCACAATTTTATCCACCGCACCGCTCACTTCGGAGTTACCTAATTTGGTTTTGGTTTGTCCCTCAAACTGAGGCTCCATTACTTTCACCGAAATAATCGCTGTCAATCCTTCGCGGAAGTCGTCTCCTACGATTTCAACTTTTTCTTTTGCCAGATTAAAATTCTCATCAGCATATCTCTTCAAAGTTCTGGTCAAAGCTCTTCGGAATCCGGCCAAATGCGTTCCTCCTTCGTGCGTATTGATATTGTTTACATAGGAATGTAGGTTTTCATTGTAAGAAGTATTGTAACGCATGGCAACTTCTACCGGGATATCATCACGCTCACCTTCCATATAAATTACATCCTGCATCAATGCTTCGCGATTTCCATCGATGAATTCTACGAATTCCTTTAAACCACCTTGTGAATGAAATGTTTCACTAAGTACCGATCCGTCTTCATTTTTCTCACGCTCGTCAGTAATAATGATGGTTAATCCTCGGTTCAGAAATGAAAGTTCACGCATTCTCGAAGCCAACGTATTGTAATTATAAATCACTTCGTTGAAAATCGTATCGTCAGGTAAAAATGTAACAATCGTTCCTCTGTCATCCGTTGCGCCTTGTTCTTTTACATCATAAATACTTTGGCCTTTCTCGTATTCTTGAACATAGACTTTTCCTTCTCGGTGAACTTCTGCTTTCAAATGAGTGGAAAGTGCATTCACACAGGATACACCCACACCGTGAAGACCACCAGAAACCTTGTAACTATCCTTATCGAATTTACCGCCCGCACCAATTTTAGTCATCACGACTTCAAGTGCAGATTTCCCTTCCTTTTTATGCAAATCGACAGGAATCCCCCGTCCGTTATCTCTTACCGTAATGGAATTATTTTCATGAATAGTGACGGAAATCGTATCACAATGACCGGCAAGCGCCTCGTCAATCGAGTTATCCACTACTTCGTACACCAAATGGTGAAGACCTCGCGCGCCTACATCCCCAATGTACATCGAAGGACGCATACGTACGTGCTCAATTCCCTCTAACGCCTGAATACTGTCAGCCGTATAAGTGTTCTTGCTCATAAAATCTCTTACTTTTTTAACCTAACAAAGATACAAAAATTAAAGGGATTTCGGGCTATAAAACCCTTTTCAAATCAATAGTTTTCAACAATTTTTGAAGTTTTTCACAGTGGCAGATACACCACTTTTTTGGTATCGAAAAATTCCTCTAAAAAATAATCGGAAATCGGATGAATTTCTGCTGCTTTGAAGTCTTTTAATTCCTCCGAAAGGTCGCCTCCTTTCAAGTATAAAATCCCGTTGGGAAGCGGATTTATATGTTCCTTTTTAATTTTCCCGCGCACCCATCCGACGAATTTCGGCATTTGGGTAACGGCGCGACTGACGATGAAATCGTATTTTGAATTTAATTTCTCGACTCTTTGGCTCTCGGCTTTTACATTTTTCAATTCCAAAGCATTTGCGACTTCTGAAACGACTAATATTTTTTTCTGAATAGAATCCACCAAATGAAAATTTACTTCAGGAAATAAAATCGCCAGTGGAATCCCCGGAAAACCTCCTCCAGTTCCGACATCCAAAACTTCAGTTCCGTCTTTGAATTTCATCACTTTGGCAATTGCCAAGGAATGCAGAACGTGTTTAATATAAAGTTCATCAATGTCTTTACGCGAAATCACATTGATTTTTTCATTCCATTCAAAATACAAATCTTTCAGTTTTGAAAGCTGCTCAATTTGCTTTTCGGATAAATCGGGAAAATATTTGAGAATTTCGTCCATCAAATTATTTCAGAAACTTTTTCACAAACATAATTCAATAATTCTTCATCGGTGTCGGTAAACGGATCAATCACGTGACTATCAATATCGATTTGACCGATGTTTTCGCCGTTTTTGAAGATGGGAACCACGATTTCCGATTTGGTTTCAATGCTACAGGAAAGATAATTATCCTGCGCCGAAACATCGGGCACGACAAAAGTCTCATTGGAAACCGCAACTTGTCCGCAAATTCCTTTTCCAAACGGAATGATGGTGTGATCGGTTTCCGCACCTACATAAGGTCCTAATTTCAATTCTTCTTTCTCTCCGTTTCGGAAATAAAAGCCAACCCAATTGTAATGTGCTACTTCGTCGTGCAATAACTGACAAACTTTCTGCAATTTTACTTCTGCCGACTGATCTGCATTGAAAATCGTATCAATTCTAAGTCTTAAACGCTCCATACCTTCCTTTTAAGCTTACAAATTTATGAAATTTTGTTCGGTAATTTCTGATTAACTTTGTCGCAGAATCTAGACAATGAAAGAATTCAAACCCGTTCTGATTTTTTTACTCAAATTCGCCGTGACGGGAATCGTTTTGGTCGTTCTTTATAATTTGTACCTGCACCAATACCATCAATACAATCTTCCTGATCCTTATAGTCAGTTTGTGGCGGACTGCACGGTTTATTCAATGAATTCGCTGGGTTTCGACGCCATTCAGGTGGTTGATAAAACGCGACCTTGGATTTGGATTGGAATGAATAACGAATGGCTTTCTTACATCAACGAAGGTTGTAATGCGGTTTCTGTAATGATTATTTTTGTTGCTTTTATCTTTGCATTTTCTACCACTTGGAAACAAACCTTGCTTTATATTTTGGGCGGATTGATTATCATCAAAATAATGAACATCGCCCGAATTGTATTATTGAATTATATTTTTGCTTACCACAAAGAATACGGCAAAATCGCACACGATTATCTTTTCCCGGCGATTATCTACGGAACCATTGTCGTTTTATGGATTATTTGGGTGAAATATTTTGCATTGAAACTTAGAAACAAGTCCGATGAACAAGTGGATTAGATATATTTTTACAGCGGTTTTAATTTTCGGATTAATTCTCGTCAGAAAATACGAAGACATTCTTTTTTACGATCCGTTTTTAGCTTTTTTCAAAGGGGATTTTCTGAATAAAGAATTTCCCGAATACGATTTAGCCCGAATAAGCATTCATATTATTTTCAGGTATTTATTGAATTCCATTTTAACTTTGGGGATCATCGGACTCCTTTTTTGGAGCTGGAAATATGTGAAATTTACGGCTTTGGTTTTATTGGGATTTCTGCTAATCCTGCTTCCGCTTTATTTATTTATGATTGAATCTGAATTTTCAATCGGAGAAAATTTAGGGTTCTACATCCGAAGGTTTTTAATCCAACCGATGGTGTTATTGATTTTGATTCCTGCTTTTTATTACCAGAAATTTCTGAAAAATCAGAATTCGAAAGAAAATTAATTGGGCAAGTCCTTAGAACTCGGACTTGTTTTTTTCACTCGATTTGGAAACATAAGGTTTTTTATACAACCAACCCAAAAATCCGCCAATCAAAACACCCAATCCGCCTCCGTAAAGTAATCCAAGCGCAAATTCAGGCTCGGTAATCAAATCTCCAAAGACAAATTTCCCTACAAATGAAGCTACTAAACCGATGGCGATTAGTAAAATTCCGATAATAGTTGTGTATCTCATAAACTAAGATTTTAATTCAAATTTAGTTAATTCGAAATTAACGCAATAAAAAAACCTCCAAGGTTTTGAAACTTTGGAGGTTTGTGGCTTCGAGAACCTCAGCCACTGAGCTTATTATTCTTCTACAATCCAGAGTTGCTTTTTAAAAATCAATATCCACTCCGATGTAGAAACTCGCCGGCATCACGGGTGCATAGACCATTCCGCCGTCGAAATAATTTCCAAAGGGATTTTGCGCATCAATGATGGCGTGCTCTTGGGTAAATCCGGTCAGGTTTTCTGCTCCCAGATAAACACGTAAGTTTTTATTGAAATTTCTGGAAATCTGCGCATTTAAACGGAAATAGGAATCTCCGTATTCCGGCATTTGAAAAGCTACCGGATTGGACGAAGTATCGGGCAAACGCTGTTCACCCACCCATTGCAAAGTTGTATCGAAACCCCATTGGGCTCCATTAATTTTCTTCATTGTAAAATAACTTAAATTAAGGAAACCACGGTGTTTCGGGGTGAAAGGCAATTCTTTAGAGCCCGACAAATAATCGGTTTTTGTGTCGTAATATTTATAAGCCAATCTCGCTTCCAATCTGCGAACGGGTTGAAAGTCCCATTGCACCTGAAAGCTATTGGCATAAGATTTTCCGTCCAGATTATAAAACAAAATACTTTGTGGCGAATTATCCAAATCCATCACAACTTGGTTCTCGAAATCGGTACGGAATAAATCGGCTACCAAGGTACTCGTTCTACCAAAAATTCGGAATTCCTGTTGCAAACTGATTCCATAATTCCATGCAATCTCCGCATCCAAACCGTAGATATCGCCGCCGTTTTCAAGGATTTCGATTTGGCGGTTGGAAGCCAAATAAGCCTGAGACTCCGCAAAAATATTGGCTGTTCGGAATCCTTTTCCGGCCGATGCACGAAGAATGGTTTTCGGCGTGATATCGTATTTCAGATTCAATCTCGGTGTAAATTGGGTTCCGGCCAAATTATGCAAATCGACTCTCGCGCCCGCAACCACAGTGAGTTTATCTCCCGAATAAGTGTATTCGAAAAACGCTCCCGGAACGGTTTCGTCGCGTTTGAAATTCGTCAGATTATAGATTTCATCGTAATGATCATACAAGAAACTCAATCCTGTTTTGTATTTGTGCGCGGTATTGCTGAAAATACTTTCGAAAATTAAATTCGAATAAAAAGTCCGTTGTTCGGCATCATAATTCCGCAATCCAAAATAAGATTTCTGTTCATTGTAATTGAATTGATTCATCCAACCGATGCTCTGATAAGGCTTTGCCGGAAAAATATAGCCGGTTTTGTTCCATACTTGAAATCGCTGAATGTCCACTCCGATTCCATAGGCATTTTCGGTTCCTTTGTCGGAATCTTCACGAAAATCCATTTGACCGCCCAAACGATGATCATTCACATAATTCACTCCGAAATGCGTCATTAAACCGGATTTTGTCAAATCTTCATAATTCAGCAAATATCCAACATTGATATTTCGGCCGATGGGTTGATCCATAAATCCATCATCATTGTGATCTTTCCGATCCAAAGTCGCATTTCCGTGCAGTAAAATGGATTGCGTCCATTTGTCATTCACCGCATCATTGTGCACAAAATTTGCTTCCAATCGGGTTTCGGTATCACCAAAAAAGTTGATGGAAGTTTTGGCTTTGTCGTGGGATTTATAAAGTTCGGTATTGATATGTCCGGCAATGGCTTCGTATCCGTTCGTAACCGAACCTCCGCCTTTGACCAATTGAATTCCCTGAATCCATCTACCCGGAATGAAATTCATTCCATAAGCGGAAGTAATTCCTCGTACTTCGGGCAATAATTCTTTGGTCATCAAAATATATTTCTGATCCAGCCCAAGCATTTTCAATTGTTTGGTTCCTGAAACGGCATTCGAATAAGATACATCGACCGTGGCATTGGTTTCAAAACTTTCTGACAAATTACAGCAAGCTGCTTTCAACAATTCTCTGTCACTGATGTTTTCCATCAATCCGGCCGCTTTTTTATCAAAAGCATGTGCCGGTTTGTTGCCGGTAATCGTCACGGCGGTGAGCCCCACTAAATCATCTTCCTCTTCCAATCCATGGTCGTGTCCATCGTGTAAATCATGATGCGAAACACCATTTTCCTGCAAATGAGTTCCGGGACTATTTTCGATATTTTCCCAATCTATTTCACGGTCATAAAGACAACAAGCGGGAAGGTTTTCATAAATGGTATTTTCGGAAGTGAAAAGTTCGTTGTCGTGCCCAACTTCCGCAATTTTTCGCATAATCGCTTCTTTGGAAGTTTGATTTGGATCATAAATCAAAGTCAGAACCTTGGTTAAAACGTCCCAAGTTCCATTTGCGGAAGGAAAAGTTTTCACGGCATTTTCAATCCGGTTTTTACAGGAAATACAATTTCCACGCACCTTGATCGTTTCGGTAATCTGAATTGAATTAGAAGGCTCCATTCGGTCGTAAAGACAACAGCCGTGAAGATTTTCATAAACCGAATCTTCGGCACGATGAAGCGCATTGTCGTGTCCAACTTTGGCAATGTTCTTGGCAATTTCGTCCAGATTGGTTTTGGATTCATCAAATTGAACGGTCAAGATTTGAGAGCTCATATCCCAGTTTCCGTTGGCTGATGGGATTTCTTTGACGGCGTTTTCGATGCGGTCTTTGCACATTCCGCAGTTTCCACTTACTTTTAAATTAGCTGTTTTTTCCTGTGACCAAAGCATTGTCCCCAGGGTCATCAGGAATATAAATAGGATGTTTTTATACATTTCATTTGATTAAAATTTATATTAAATTTTCGAAATCGTCCCGATAGCTGTTGGGATCGAAGTTCGAGATTCACTAAAATCAAGAAATGTATTTGGGTGGATTCCAGAAGGAGTAGCTTAGATCTTTGATCGCCAAAGATGAATAATTATCGGATTTTAATTTTTCGAAGGAATTGATTCCAATTTCCTTTTCAGATGAATTAATTGGAATATAAACATGAAATGAAATGACCTGATGCAAATGGCAATCATGGGTTGGGCAACCCTTATCGTCGCAATTATTTTCGGTCATCGGCTCACCGGAATGGCAGCAATCATGGGATTCTTCCGAATCATCCATGGCGCAACAACTCATTTCAGACGCATGTTCTTCCACAGTCAAAACCGAGGCAAAAGAAAGCACCGGCGACAGAAAAACGAGCATCGCCAATAAAAGGGTTAGTATCTGAAATGGTTTTTTCACTGATGCAAAATTACGAAAATTTATTTCAATTAGTTATTTCCAGAATTCCCACCATTTTTTTGGTGAATGATCTCTTTTGTTTGGATGGGGTTGGTCTGGAGTTTGGACTTTTTGTTTAGGCAAATGGTCGTTTAATACTTCTAAATAAAATTCTGTATCCTTGGGATCTATACTAAATAACCAATCTAATTGCTTTTGAGTGAAATATTTATCAAGAAGAGGTTTCGCTTCCGGGTTTGGTAATAAAATTTCTTTGATTAAATAATCATAATTCGATTGAAATACAGACTCTTCCGGCATTTTCCCTTCCGCATCGCCTCCTACTATGTAATGATACATTTCAATCTCATTTTCAACTGCATGTGCCTGAAATATCTCAAACAGCTTGATTTGATGTTCAAAATTTAATTTAGCTATTAAACGGCTATCCATAAACCTTAATAAATATCGGCTTCTGATGACATAATCAAAGTCTTTTAACAACTCCTCAGCTCCTACATATTTAAACCGATAAAAATCTTTTCCCTCAAAATCCTCCAATGTCAAACCGGTTGTTTCTTTAATTTGAGCTTTTATCAATTCTGTATAGTCCTGAAACTCCAACTCGAGCGGAAGTTTTTCCCCAATCGAATGATCTTCCAAGTAAAGATTATCTTCAACTAAAAATCTTCTTTGCTCTAATTCAGATTCTTTGCTCCATTTAAAGCTAAAGTACATTGTGGATTCTTGTATAAGAAACGAGAAAACCTCATATTTCACTGATGTTCTGCCCCAAAATCCCGTTTCAAGGTCAGTTAAAATTAGCGTCGCATTTTCCAAAAAGCATACGTCAAAAATGCGGGATTTTTTATGTTTTTCGAACGCCGTTTCCCAATTGATTTTTTTTTGAAATTTCCAATAAAATTCTAAATCCCGACCTAAATCAAATCCATCTTTATCAAAAGAATGATTTACACAAATTCCCGCTAAACTTGTCCCCATAATTATTTTAATTAAAATCCGCCCTTTGCCTCACGACTTCATACAAAAATACGCCGCAGGCAACCGAAACATTGAGCGATGAAGTTTTGCCAAACATGGGCAATTTCACAATATGATCGGAAATTTTGATGAGGTCATCGGAAATCCCGTCTTCTTCACTTCCCATCACAATCGCTGTGGGAACCGCATAATCGGCTTCGTAAATGAAATCACTTGCTTTTTCAGTCGCGCTTACGATTTGAATTCCCGATTGTTTCAAATACTGAAAAACTTTTCGAAGATTGGGTTCTTTACAAACCGGAATATTGTACAAAGCACCGGTTGAAGTTTTGACCGCATCGGCATTTACAGAAGCCGAACCTTTCTGGGGAATGATGATGGCGTCCACGCCTACGCATTCGGCTGTTCGCGCAATTGCACCGAAATTTCGGACGTCACTTACACGATCCAAAATCAAAAGAAAAGGAGTTTTTCCTTCTTCGTAAATCTGAGGCAATAAATTTTCAATCGAATAAAATTCAATCGGAGAAAGAAAAGCAAATACGCCCTGATGGTTTTTCCGCGTCAAACGGTTTAATTTTTCCACCGGAACGTATTGGGTCGGAATTTCATATTCGGAAATCAACTTTCTCAGTTCCGAAAAAATTTCGCCCTGCAATCCTTTTTGAACAAATAATTTATCAATGGTTTTACCCGCTTCGATGGCTTCGATTACCGGTCGTAAACCAAATATCCCAGTTTCTTTTTCTTTCATTCTGCGAAAATACGAATTTAGAACTTCGAATTCCGAAGTTTCGAGACAAATACACTTTAAAACTTGTGAATATCTCAATTAGGTAAATCCTATATTTTATCCGAAATTTGCCTTCACTACCGTGGAATTTTAATCAAGAAAGAAGAAATTATGCAGCAATATCTGGATTTGGCCAAACATGTAATGGAAAATGGAACTACGAAGGAAGACCGCACCGGAACGGGAACCAAAAGTGTTTTCGGATATCAAATGCGATTTGATATGCAGGACGGATTCCCCATGATCACCACCAAAAAATTACATTTAAAATCCATCATCCATGAATTGATCTGGTTTTTAAAAGGCGATACCAATATTCAATATTTGACCGATAACGGCGTACGAATTTGGAACGAATGGGCTGATGAAAACGGGAATCTTGGTCCGGTTTATGGCCACCAATGGAGAAGTTGGGGAAAACCGAACGGCGAAACGATCGACCAGATCAAAGAAGTCATTCACCAAATCAAAACCAATCCGGATTCGAGACGAATGATCGTTTCGGCCTGGAACGTAGGCGAACTGGATCAAATGGCGCTGGCACCTTGTCATGCTTTTTTTCAGTTCTATGTAGCAGACGGCAAATTGTCCTTGCAATTGTACCAAAGAAGTGCCGATATCTTTCTGGGTGTGCCTTTCAACATTGCTTCTTATGCGCTTTTACTGAAAATGATGGCGCAGGTTTGTGATTTGAAAGAAGGTGATTTCATCCATACTTTTGGGGATGCACATATTTATTCGAACCATTTTGAACAAATCGAATTGCAATTGTCGCGCGACCCGAAACCGCTTCCCACGATGAAAATCAATCCCGATGTGAAAGATATTTTCGATTTCAAATTTGAGGATTTCACTTTGGAGAATTATGATCCGCATCCGCATATCAAGGGTGCTGTGGCGGTTTAATTGATTTTTATTTAAGAATTATTCCAACAAATTAAATCATGACACTGAATGAGTTTAAGCTTGATGAGACCAATCATTTCATCGCCATGGAATATTATTATTTAATTGCAAATAGAATCTATTTAATCTTGATTTTGGAAGACCAGCTTATTGGAATAAAAGCAAATGGACTCATTTCAGCTCCCAACGAATTTAGTTTTTTATTTAATGAAGTTTCTGAAGATTTATCAAACCCAAATTCCTATTTAAATCCAAAATATATAGATAAAGTCAAGAACTTGAATTTAGTTGATGGAAGCATTTTAAAAAACAATAAAGAAAACTTCATAATTAAAAAATCTGACATTAAGTCTGCAAATTACAATCCTTACAAAAAATTTGGAATGGGACCTTATCCGCATGACGGTCGCGTAACAATTAAGACTATAAGCAACGAAAAACGTGAGTTTATAATTCTTGGAAATCAATCAGGAAAAAAAATCTCAGAACTTATAACACAAAAGTAATTTCCACAACTTAACAACCCATTCACAAACCGAAGTAAGATTTTTCTTTATCTTTCGACCAATTTTGGTTAAAATTCAGTTCAAAATGAGAAAAGAATTATTCAGCATAGCATTTGCTTTTTGTATTTCCATCAGTGCCTATTCCCAAGTTACAGAAACTCTTCCCCCGAGTTATCGGGAAAATCAATCCAATAAAATGGAAATCTTTCGCGCCGAAGCCGAACGACTAACTGCACTTGTTCATACCAAACTCGATTTAAAGTTTGACTGGGAAAAAGAACATGTAAACGGCGAGGCCTGGATTACCGCAAGGCCTTATTTCTACGATACAAATAAATTGATCCTCGATGCCAAAGCCATGCTGATCCACGAAGTTTCATTGGTTACGGGCAACACCAAAAAGAAATTGAATTTCACCAATGACGAATGGCAATTGTTCATCGATCTGGATAAAACCTACAAACGAAATCAAGAATACACCGTTTACATCAAATACACCGCCCGACCTAACGAAGTTAAACAAGAAGGAAGCGCTGCCATTGCCGATGCAAAGGGATTGTATTTCATCAATGCCCAAGGAACCGATCCTGACAAACCGACGCAGATCTGGACGCAAGGCGAAACTGAATCTTCTTCTTGCTGGTTCCCGACAATTGACAAACCCAATCAGAAAACTTCACAAGAAATTTACCTGACTGTTCCCGATAAATTCGTGACACTTTCCAATGGAGAACTGGAAAAACAAACCAAAAACTCAGACGGAACCCGAACCGATTATTGGAATTTCAAAGAAAAACATGCGCCTTATTTGTTCTTTGTAGGCGTTGGTGATTATGCCATCGTGAAAGACAAATGGAAAAACATCGACGTGAACTATTATGTCGAACATGAATATGCGCCTTATGCCAAAGATATTTTCGGAAATACACCCGAAATGCTGACTTTTTTCTCGGAATTATTGAATTATGGATACCCTTGGAACAAATACCACCAAATCTCCTCAAGAGATTATATCAGTGGTGCGATGGAAAACACAACGGCTGTGCTTTTTGCAGAAGGCGTTCAGCAAAAGCCCGGTCAATTAATCGATAAAAACCGATGGGAAGGTACCATTGCACACGAACTTTTCCATCATTGGTTTGGGAATTTGGTCACCACCGAAAGTTGGGGAAATCTTACCGTGAACGAGTCTCTTGCGAACTATTCAGAATATTTATGGTTTGAGCATAAATACGGAAAAGACCGTGCGGAAGAAGATCGATACGACGACCTTGAAGGATATAAAATGGACCCAACGAATCTAAGTAAAAACTTGGTCCGAACTCATTACAACACTCGTGAAGATATGTTTGACGGCGTTTCCTACAACAAAGGCGGAAAAGGCGTTTTACACATGTTGAGAAGTTTCCTCGGCGATGAAGCTTTCTTTGGCGGACTTAGCAAATACCTTCACGATTACGAATACGGAACAGCCGAAGCAGTCCAAATCCGTCTGGCAATGGAAGCTGTAAGCGGACGCGATTTGAACTGGTTTTTTGACCAATGGTATTTCGCCAATGGGCATCCGCAATTAAACGTAGCTTACGATTATAATTCGGCTAATAAAAAAGTAAAACTTACCGTAGTTCAATCCCAAAGCAATTATTTCGAATTCCCATTTGCAATTGATGTGGTGGTGGACGGTAAACCTACAAGGCATCAGGTTTGGGTAGCCAAAAAACGAGAAAACACATTTGAGTTCGATGCAGCCAAAGCTCCTGAAGTAGTCATCCCTAATGCCAATCAGGATATTTTATGCGATATAAGTGAAACCAAATCCATTGAAGCTTTTGCGGCTCAATACAAAGCAGCCAAAGATGAATTCACTTCGAGATTATTGGCGCTTGAAAAACTGAAAGATGCCCAATCCACAAACGAAACGGCCTTGAATACTTTGGTCGAAGCGCTGAATGATCCTTACGAAGGAATTCGCGAAAGAACCATCAATTTCTTGGATGCAAATGACGCCAAAGTCAAGTCCAAAACCATTTCGGTTTTGAAAAAACTAGCAAGTTCTGATCCACGAACTCCGGTTCAGGCAGCGGCTTTGAATAAATTAGATGAAATGGGCGAAACCGATTTAGCATTGTTTCAAAATGGATTAAAATCAAAATCTTTCAGTGTACAAGCAGCAGCAGCTGTTGGTTTATTGCGTCTGGATCCTTCGAAAGTTTCTGAATTGCACTCACTTGAAGACGAAGTTTTGATGTCCAATGCGAAATTAATCGGTGAAATGCTTCCAACTTGGATTGCAAACAACGATAAATCCAAACTAAAAGTTGCTGCTGAAGCCGTTGCATTTTATCTATTAACAAAATACGAAGATCCGGTTTTGGGTGGAAAACTTGAACAAGGTTTTCTATGGGTTTTGAGTTCTGATGATATGAATTCAACCCAAAAAATCGCATCCACTTATAAACAAGTGCATCGCTATTATGCAAAAGACAATCCGGGGTTGACTATGTTGCTTCGAAATTTAGTCGATCAGGCGATTTCTTTAAAAGTTCAAGCCAATCAAAAATCACCTTCGAAAAATTTTGAAGAGCAAATCCAATTACTCAATGAAACCAAGGAAGCTTTGAAATAAACTGAAAATCCAGAAAGTAAATTCATTTTGCTTTCAAGTTTTAACTTAAAAATTTAAACTTTGAGCTTTACACTCACTATCATAGTCGCCAAAGCGGAAAACAACGTCATCGGCAATGAAAATCAGTTGATTTGGCATTTGCCGAATGATTTAAAACATTTCAAAAACCTGACGTCCGGCCATCCGATTATCATGGGTAGAAAAACCTTTGAATCCATAGGGAAACCTCTTCCCAATCGCACAAACATTGTCATTACACGAAATTCCTATTGGAATGCTGAAGGTGTTTTGATTGCGAACTCTTTGGATGAAGCCATTGAAAAAGCAAAAGAATTGGATCCTGAAGTTTTCATAATTGGCGGTGGAAATATTTACGAACAAGCGATGGATCTAGCCGATGTTTTGGTCGTGACAGAAGTTCATCATTCGTTTGAAGGCGACACTAAGTTCCCGGAAATCGATTTGAACATTTGGAAGGAAATTTCAAGAGAAAAATTCGGAAAAGACGAAAAGCATACGTTTGAGTATTCCTTTGTTCTTTACGAACGAATTTAATCAGGAAGGCGTAGCCAAAAGTGTAAAAGGATAAAACGGTAGGTTTCTGATAATTCCAAAGACCAAAAGACTTATCAGAAAAATCCACAGCATCTTATTGGAAGTCAAAAAGTTTCGGGGTTTGGGTGTTTTCCAAAACATTCTTCGAATTTCGTAGTAAAACAAAATGGCGAGATAAGGAGTGAGTAGTACAAAAAAAGCATTGTATCGAAAAGCTTCTGCCCATTCGAAATGCAAAAGATGATGCACCGAACGCTGGCCACCGCATCCCGGACAATCCAATCCCGTGAAGTCTTTGAATGTGCAGCTCAGGTAGATATTTTCCTTGTCTGAAGGATCATTTGAATAAAAATAATAAAGCAAAACTGCCACAAGGATTAAAATCCCAATGGCAGTCATATAAAGTTTTATATTCTTTTTTTTACTCACAAATCTTACAAGCCCATTTCTCGCTGATAAGCTTCAATCATTTCCATGTATCCGCCTACCCCGCCATATGCAATCAACTGAACAATGGTAATAATGATACCTAAGACTCCTAATCCAATCGAAATATAGGAAAGCGTTTTCACATTTTTGGCTGAACTTACAGCTCCCGCATAATCGCCTGCATTGAATTTCGTATTGACTTGTGTCGCAAAAACAATTGCAATGATCCCGGTAATCAAACCGATGCAGCAAGGTGAACAAAGCCCAAGAACCGTACCCACGATTGCCAAGGTCATATTATTTTCCGGTGGCGTCGAAGGTGTATCAAAGGCTGAAAACTGTTCTTGATTTTCCATAAAATAAATAGTTAAAGGTTTTTATTCTCACGAATTTAATAAATTCCTCTTTAGTAATCGGATTTTGAACAACTTATTTGATAAAATTCAAAGACTAATGTGTAGTTTTAATTTCATTTGGGTTATGCTTGTATTTAAACACAATCGCAAATAAAATCGTGATAATCAATGCATAAACCGCAAAAATATACCAAGAAGTCGTCCAGCCTTCCAATTGAGCAACTGGATCGGTTTGCGTATAAACATAGTGATTTACTACTTCTCCTGCGGCAAGCATCCCGATTGTGGCACCAAATCCATTGGTCATCATCATAAACACACCTTGCGCACTTGAACGTATACTTTTATCGGTTTCCTTATCCACAAAAAGTGAACCCGATACATTGAAGAAATCAAAGGCAATCCCATACACGATCATCGACAAAACAAACATCCAAACACCCGTTCCCGGATTCCCGACACCAAAAAGTGCAAAACGCAGGAACCAAGCAAACATCGCCATGAGCATTACTTTTTTAATTCCGAATTTTCTCAGAACAAAAGGAATCAATAAAATACAAAGTGTTTCTGAAACCTGTGAAAGCGAAATCAAAGCATTGGCATTGTTCGCCCCCCAAGTATTTGCGTATTCAGGAATTTCTTTGAAACTCGTGATAAACGGATTGGCATATCCGTTTGTAATTTGAAGTGAAACACCCAAAAACATAGAAAAGATAAAGAAAATCGCCATTTTTTTGTCTTTGAAAAGACTGAAGGCTTTCAATCCTAGTGCATCGTACAAAGTTCGTTTTTCACCCGAATTAACTACGGCAACTTTTGGAAGTGTAAACGAATAAAAGAAGAGCATCAATCCCAAAGCTCCCGATACGAAAAACTGACTGTAACTATTTTGGAAACTCGGGAAATCATTTTGATTGGAGAAATTAAGTCCAAATTGTCCGTCCGGTGTACCTGCGAAATTTACAAAAAGCATCGCACAGATAAACCCTACGGTTCCCATCGTACGAATCGGAGGAAAAGCCTTAATCGTATCATACCCATTATTGGTCAAAACGCCATAAGCTACGGAATTGGAAAGTGCAATCGTCGGCATATAAAAAGCAACGCTTATCGAATACAAAGAAAACAAAGTTCCGAATTCCGCTTCAGCGCCCATATTCATTCCATAATATCCTGCTGATATAATGAAAATCGCTGCGATGGCATGGCAGATTCCCAATAGGCGTTGCGCCGGAATCCATCGGTCGGCAACAATTCCCAGAATGGCCGGCATGAAAATCGAAACAATCCCCTGCATTGCATAAAAAAGTCCGATTTTCGGCCCTAGACCGATCGAACCCAAATAATTCCCCATAGAAGTCAGATACGCACCCCAAACAGCAAACTGCAGGAAGTTCATAATGACCAATCGTAATTTTATCGACATATAAAGTGTAGTGTTAATTAACGTTTATCCAATTCGTCGCGCAGACGTGCGGCCAATTCGTAGTCCTCATTTCTGACCGCTTCTTTCATTTCTCGCTCCAGTTCCTCTTTGGTTTTGGACGAAAAATCAAATCGCTTTTCTTGTTTGGCAACCTCTTTTTCAATTTCCCTGATAGCCGACGCAATGCTTTTTTCTTCTTTTTCCTGAACTTCCAAATGAATTCCGGCTTTTTCCATCACATTTTCCAACGCATAAATCGGTGCATCAAAACGGATGGCAAGCGCAATGGCATCAGAAGTCCGGGAATCAATTTCCTCTTCTCTTCCGTCCTTGTCCTCCATTAAAATATTCGAATAAAAAACGCCGTCCTCCAACTTATGAATAAAAACTCCCTTTACAAAAAATTGAAATGCTTGCCCCATCGACACAAATAAATCATGGGTCAAAGGCCGCGGTGTACGAATGTCCTTTTCAAGCGCCAATGCAATCGACTGAGCTTCAAAACTTCCAATGATGATGGGCAATTTCCGCTGACCCAATTCTTCCTCTAAAATCAAAGCATAAGCACCCGTTTGGGTTTGGCTATATGAAATGCCTTTTATGTTTAGTTTCACCAAATTCTCCATCAGGCTGTAAATCTAATAAAATCTACAATTTAGGGAAATTATTTTAGTCATTAAAATCAATTTTCTTAAATCATTCAGCTTCCTACCCTTCAGCTTTTCAACCTTTACATACCAACTCCTCTCCTCTATTTTCTATTTTCTAAATTTGGGCGCATCCCGTTGCGATTCCGAAACTCTGCCCAAATCAAAACACGAACCGCAACGGGTCGGGCTATCCATTGCAATCTTTTCTTCCCTTGTGACTTCGAGGACCTCAGTCACCGGTCAGAAAAGGATTTCCACTTCTATCCCTTGCGCAAACTTTCTAATTCCTTCAAAAAATTTCACAAAAAAAACCTCCAAGGTTTTTAAAACCTTGGAGGTCTGAAATTATCTTAAAACTATAGTTTCTACTTCTGCCGACTTAACTACTAAAAAACAAACCCAAATCGTACATCCAAAGCCAAAATCACACCTTCAGAGCCGCCTTCTGCCCACTGATATCCGGGTCCGGTAGCTAATTCAAAATTAAATCTATTGGATAGATTTCTTCTAAAACCATATTTAGAGGATACGGTAAAGGTTCTTAAAACATAAATATTATCTACACTACTACTCGTTGCCCAACCCGGCGTAAAATCCGTTTCTACCGCTAAGAAATTCGCGGCATTGTTCATGGTGTTTTTCCCTTTTTCAATTCTTCGGTTAAAATTATAATAATACCTTCCTTCCAAGCTGAATGTAGTCGTGAAAACATAATTAACGCGGTCACTCACCCAGCTACTGTAGAAAAAACCACCTTCGTAACCAATTTCCCCATTGATTGTAAAATCGGGCGAAAGCGCCTTTTCATACCCAACCCAAGCTCCGATCAAACCCAGCTTTGCACTGAAAACATCGGTTGCTTTTTCCTGAGAATAGGAAGTAATTCCAATAATTAAAAGTAAAAATAATAATGTTTTTTTCATTTCATTAGCTTTATAATTCTAATCCTGCACCGATTCCAAATCCATACATATTGTAATATTGAATAATTCCGGGATTTGATTCAAATTCTTTTCGTAACCCTTGATACGTGATTATTCCTTCCAGATTCAAGCATAATTCTTTATAAATCGGAAGTCTATAACCAATTCCGGCTCGGAGCAAAGGTGCAATTTTTGCCAAATCTCCAAACTGAGTTCCAACATTCAACCGAAAAATAGGAGCTTCTATTTTATCTCCACCTATACTGCTTCTTAAACTTATATAAAGTGGAACGTAAGAAATATCCGGTTGATTAATGTATTCATAACCTGTTCCTAATCCTAAAATCCAAAATTCATCGAAACGATAACTAGCTTCAAAATTAATTCCGATCAAGCGAGAATCTCGTACATGCATTAAAAGTTCATCAGGCGTTATGTCTATTTCATCTATATTTCCAACTACCAACGCAAATGCTTGGGCATTGAACTGAAACCCTTCAGGGCGTGCTATATTGGTTTTTTGAGAATATGCGTTTACCAAAAAACAAGAAAGTAGCCCTATAAATGCAAATTTCATTTACTTAGAATTTAAATCTATTCCCATGCCATTGGCCACTCCTTTTTGCCATTCCAAATGCAGACATTCCTACTAAACTTGGGTTTCTAAAATCCATTTCATAACTAAATGAAAAAGACCCACCTCCTGAACCTGGACCAAAATGATACGTAACTTTAGGAGTAGCAACACCCCAGTCAATGATACGTTCTTTTTTATCACAATTCGTACAATCTGTACTTAAATCATAAAACTGTGTCCATGTTGATGTAGGGGTAACAATAACAACTCCAGCTTTTTTCAAATCTTTATTATATTGAGATTGCATAAAATTTTTAACCCCATCCCATAAAGAAGAATAGAAGAAAATTCTTGCTTGTTCCTCTGTCTGAATAAGCCGATTATCAATTGCTATTTCAACTAAAACATCAACTTTATTTTTGAATGGAAGAATAGGGATTTCAGAATTACCTATATATATAGGATTATGGTTTCCCAGTTTGCTATATAGTTTACCGTCACTAGTGTAATAACGTACAGCTACATCAGCAGGCGATCCAAAATTGGAAAAATCCGCGCTATGATCAAATCGCCACGATAAACTATTTACTCCTAAGACTACTTTATCTGTATTCTGCTTTCTCCAAATTCCGGTCCAACCTTTCTTTTGGTGTTTTACCTTAATTCCTATTGCATAAGCTAAAAACAGATTCACAGAATAATATTTAGTTTTCACACGATGATCACTATTATACTTATCTGTACACAACTTAACCGTTCCAAATAAATTCCCAAACCATGGAGAGGATGGACTGCATACTGAGAGAGAATTCGATATTTGTGCATAATTCTCTTGTCCGCCACCGCCTGACCCACCTGAACCTCCTCCATTTCCTCCTCCGGAACCATTACCACCAGAAGATCCTCCACTATTTCCGTTGTTACCGCCATTTCCGCTTCCACCATTAGATCCTCCACCCTCTCCTGGGTCTGTACTAATGGGTGCCGTTCCACCTCCTGCCATTCTATTATACCCCTCGGAAATATAATGTTCCAATCCTTCTTCAATCTGAACCAACCCTCCATTTGGGTTATAATCTAATTCTCCCTCTAAAGGTTCAATATTATTCACATCACCTAATGAATGGATATTGTTTTCTACCATAAAAACCTGTATCTTATGATAATGTTGGACAGGCGCAATTAAAAGTCCTTGATCTGTATATTTATATATTTTATTACCTACTTGAATTTCAGCTTCAGAATTTAAAAAACTCTCAAAAACATCTTCGCCAACTATCTCTTCCAAATCATCAAAATGATCTAGAATATCTTCTGTTGTTGGAGCAGCTACTTTACCATATATTGTCTGAGATTTATCCAGAATATTGTCCAAATGCTTTTCTCCGTAAAGACCCTCTGTTCTCTCATTTAAAATTGGAACTAATGAGTAAAATCCTTTATTATAGAACTCGGAACCCAAAATATCCGCCACCTCATACTCTCCCTTTTCTTTAACATCATAATAATATGCTTGAAAGGTTTCTAAATTTGGAAAATAAAGTCGTCCATCGACCACATTAATTTTACCTAAATCAATGTTTTCAGAGTTTGCTGAATCTGCTATTGACTGTAAGTCATCTTCATTACAAGAATAAAAAACAAACAGCAAATTAATTAATAGAAATAGGTTGAAATTTTTCATTAGAGTAATATTTAAATAGTTAGATTTCAAATCTATGCTCATTTCTTAATTTCATTTATGATATTTATCACATCAAGCCTATTCTTAACTTCAGGATTATAATAAAAAAACCTCCCGATTTATAAAAACCGGAAGGTTTGATATTTAATTAATAATGAATTTTCAAATCAACTCATTTTCAAATTTTCAAATCAAGTTAAGCCCCTTTGAACTTTTTCACTTCTTCAATCAATTTCGGAACGATTTCAAATGCATCGCCCACGATTCCATAATCGGCTGCTTTGAAGAAAGGTGCTTCGGCATCGCTGTTGATAACCACAATCGTTTTGGATGAATTCACTCCTGCCAAATGCTGAATGGCTCCGGAAATCCCGATGGCAATGTACAATTTCGGCGCGATGGCTTTACCGGTTTGTCCCACGTGTTCACTGTGAGGTCTCCACCCGATGTCCGCTACCGGTTTGGAAGAAGCCGTTGCTGCGCCCAATAAGGAAGCCAATTCTTCAATCATTCCCCAGTTTTCAGGACCTTTCAATCCACGTCCACCGGAAACCACGATTTCCGCTTCTTTCAAATCGATTTTATCGGTAGAAGCTTGTTCTACTTTGACTACTTTCACTTTGGAGTCCGCTTCGCTCACGGAAACATTGGCTGTTTCTTCCGTTCCTGAACTTGGGTTTTCTTTTAATCCAAAAGCATTTTGCAATACGGTCAAAACTTTTGCGCCTTCACTGACTTCAACTTTTTCAATTCCTTTTCCGGAAAAAGCTCTTCTTTCGGCTGTGAAAGGCGAAACGTTTTCAGGAGCTGAAATTAAATTCGTCACCAAAGTCGCATCGGTTTTCAATGCCAAAAGAGGTGCAAAGCTCGATGCATCGTTGGTAGCCGGAAGAACGATGGTGTCTCCGTCTTTTAAATCGGACAATACTTTTGCATAAGCATTGGGAGAGAAATTTTTCAAAGCATCGTTGGATACTTTCAAAACTTTGTCTGCACCGTATTTATATAATGAATCGGAAGATTCGCTTGCGTTGATTGCGACAGCCGTTACGGTATCTCCCGATTGGGCTGCAATGGATTTGGCATAAGAAACTGCTTCAAATGCTGCTTTTTTATATTTTCCGTCTGCTGCGGATTCTGCGTAAACTAAAATTGCCATTTTAAATTTTGTTTAAAGTTTGATTAAATAACCTTTGCTTCTTCGTGTAAAAGTCGAACTAACTCGCCTACATTGTCCTTGTCAATCAAAGTTACATTTCCACGTTCTGCTGGTTTTGTATAACCTACCACATTTAATTTCGAAGAAGTTTGTTCGGCTTCTACCACATTTAGTGGTTTTGTACGTGCTGCCATAATCCCGCGCATATTGGGGATTCTCAATTCGGTTTCATCCACCAAACCTTTTTGTCCGGCAATTACCACCGGGAACTGCGCTGAAATGGTTTCCTTTCCACCGTCGATTTCGCGAACGGCTTCCACCGCGTTTCCATCTACATTCAGTCCTACACAGCCGTTTACAAATGCATAATCCAGAATTCCTGCTACAAACCCTGGAACTTCACCTCCATTGTAATCAATGGATTCACGTCCGGTCAAAACGAGGTCGTAACCTCCTTCTTTGGCTACTTTTGCAATCTGAGTTGCTACAAAAAGTCCGTCTCTTGCGTCTGCATTTACACGGATGGCGTCGTCTGCTCCAATCGCCAAAGCTTTTCTCATGACAGGTTCAACCGTCGCATCACCTACTGTCAAAACCGTAACTTTCGCACCTTGTGTTTCCTGCAACTGAACTGCACGCGTCAGACTGAATTCATCATGTGGGTTAATCACAAACTGAACACCATTTTTATCAAAAGCCTTTCCGTCTCCTGTGAAATTTATCTTTGCAGTCGTATCGGGAACACTACTGATACATACTAATATTTTCATTTGATATAATTTAAGTTTATAAACGCCCGTAAATATAGTGAAAAAAATATATTATGCACGCATAGTATCTACCAGATTTTTATCAGCTTTTGACCAAATCTCGTTTTTCCTTTTTGATTTGTTTATTGAACACATACTTAGTTATGAGAATGCTCAGTTCATAAAGTAGAATCAGAGGAAAAGCGGCAATCAACATACTCATCACATCGGATGGTGTGATGACGGCAGCAATGACCATAATCACCACCAAAGCATGTCTTCTATAAGTCCTTAGGAAATGGGGTGTTAAAACTCCAATTTTCGCCAAGAAATAAGCGAAAACCGGAAATAGGAAGACAAGTCCCATTCCCAATAAACTCTGAACAAACATGGATGTATAGCCCGACAAACGCCATTCGTTTGAAATCCCAAAGGGATTATAGGAATAAAGAAACTGAACTGAGAAAGGTAAAATAAAGAAATAACTGAAAAGAACACCAATCAGAAAGAAAAGCGTGATGGCCAATACTGTTCCATTTGCGTGCTTTTTTTCGTTATCTGTAAGACCGGGTTTAATGAATCGCCACACCTCCCAAACAACATAAGGAACGGCAATAATTAACCCACACAATAAAATGGTATAAATCTGTGATGTAATCTGTCCAGATGGATCCAGGTTTTTAAGTTCCTTTGTATAATTAAATGAGTCGGGATAAATCGGACTTAACCCTATAGCTTCCGCCAGCGAATTCAGTGCTTGATAAGTTAAAAAGTCAGACTTCAGAGGCGCCATTATAAAATTATCGGTAATAAACCCCCAAAACACTCCGCACAATACCGCTCCGACCAAAATGGCTATAAAGGATCTGATTAGATGCCCTCTTAATTCAAAAATATGTCCTAAAAAGGACATTTCTCTTTCTTCCGTTCTCTCTGTCATTATCCTTCTATTCCATGTTTAATTAAAGAATGCAAATCCAAAATCCCAAAATATTTTTTGTTTCGATCCGTAACCACTAATTGACCAATATTATAATCTCTCAATTTATAAAAAGCATCCACCGCTTTCTCATCTTTGGAAACCATTTTTGGGTTGGCCGACAGCATATCAATTGCTGTCAAGTGCTGATATTCTTTATGTTTCTGAAGCATTCGACGCAAATCACCGTCGGTAATCACCCCTAGAATTCTTTCATCGTCCAAAACTACTGTGATACCATTTCGGCCCGAAGTCAGCGAATCAATGACTTCGTAAACTGAAGATTCGGGATTCACAAAAGGTCGTTGATAGGTATCCATTACGTCTTCCACACTCCAGAGTAGTCTTTTTCCTAAAGCTCCTCCGGGATGAAACTGAGCAAAATCCTCGCTTGTGAAGTTTTTGATTTTCATCAGTGCAACTGCCAACGCATCTCCCATGACCAATTGAACTGTGGTGCTTGAAGTAGGTGCAAGATTGTTTGGACAAGCTTCCCTGCTGATGGCCAAGTTCAGAATCACATCGGCATGTTTTGCTAAATCCGATTCTAAATTTCCGGTCATAGCAATCAGCGCTTTTGCATTTTTTTTCAGCAGAGGCGCTAAATCTTTAATCTCTTGACTATTTCCGCTCTTCGAAACACAAATCACAATGTCATCTTTGTCAAGCAAACCCAAATCCCCGTGAATGGCTTCGGCTGCATGAAGAAACTGACTTCTAGTTCCGGTAGAATTAAAAGTAGCAACCATTTTATTGGCGATATGTGCGCTTTTTCCAATTCCTGCCACCACTACCTTACCTTTTAAATTGCTCAATAATTGAACTGCCTGAGCAAACTCATCTCCTAAATTTTGAGCAATACGGGAAAGTTCTGTAATTTCGTCTAGAAAAACCACTTTGGCCGTTTCTATAATGTCCTGATTTTTCAAATTCAAAAGATTTTGCCTGTATTATTTTATTTTGTACATTAGGTCATTCGACCAAAAAAATATTTTTTTCAATTTATTGAATTGAATTGTCAAATATAGGAACTTTGAAAAGTAGAAAAAATTTATAAATAGTCTTTTTGTTAAGATGAATAGTCCAACGGAATTATCTTCCCATTTAAAAAAACATTTTGGTTTCGACCAATTTAAAGGTGAACAGGAAGAGATTATCAAAAACCTTCTTGCAGGAGAAGATGTATTTGTATTGATGCCTACAGGCGGTGGAAAGTCGCTTTGTTATCAATTACCTGCTTTAATTTCAGATGGAGTAGCGATTATCGTTTCTCCCTTAATTGCTTTGATGAAAAATCAGGTCGATGCCGTTCGAGGAATTTCTTCGGACAACGACGTCGCCCATGTCTTGAATTCATCCTTAAATAAAACCCAAACCAAAAAGGTGATGGATGACATTCGCAGTGGTTCTACCAAGATGCTGTATGTCGCGCCCGAATCCCTGACCAAGGATGAATACACTGATTTTTTCAAAACGGTGAAAATTTCGTTTTTTGCCATTGATGAAGCGCATTGCATCTCGGAATGGGGACATGATTTCCGTCCGGAATACCGTAATCTTAAACACATCATCAACAAAATCGGGGATGCTCCCGTCATCGCACTGACGGCGACAGCCACACCGAAAGTTCAAGAAGACATTCAGAAAACTTTGGGCATGCAAAACGCAAAGGTTTTCAAAGCATCCTTTAACCGCCCGAATCTTTTTTATGAAGTTCGTCCGAAGATCAATCAGGACAAAGAAATCGTGAAATTCGTTCACCAATACGCCGGAAAGTCAGGCGTAATCTATTGTTTAAGCAGAAAAAAAGTAGAGGATTTCGCGCAATTACTTCAGGTCAACGGGATTAAAGCCATTCCTTATCATGCCGGACTCGACTCTAAAACCCGTTCGCGCCATCAGGATATGTTCCTTATGGAAGAAGCCGATGTGGTGGTCGCAACCATTGCTTTTGGAATGGGGATTGACAAACCCGATGTTCGTTTTGTGATTCACTACGATATGCCCAAAAGTCTTGAAAGCTATTATCAGGAAACCGGGCGTGCCGGCCGCGATGGCGGAGAAGGTTATTGTTTGGCTTTTTATGATTACAAAGATATTGAAAAGCTGGAAAAATTCCTGGCAGCCAAACCGGTTGCAGAACGCGAAGTCGGGCTGCAACTCCTGAGCGAAGTGGTGGCTTATGCCGAAACTTCCATGTCGCGAAGGAAATTCCTTCTTCATTATTTCGGGGAAGAATTTGACGAAATAAATGGATTAGGCGCCAATATGGATGACAATATGCGCAATCCAAAAAAGATGATTGACGTAAGGAAAGATGCCAAACTCGCATTGGAAGTCATTCTGAAAACCAAAGAAATACTTCGATTAAATGATGTGGTCAATGTATTGATGGGCAAAGAAAGCTCGATGACCAAATCTTATAATTTACAATTGGAGGATTTCTTCGGAAAAGGAAAAGAACATGAAGATTATTATTGGAAAAGCATCGTTAGACAATTGATTGTCAGAGATTATCTCGAAAAGGAAATTGAAACTTACGGTACTATTAAATTAAAAGCGAAAGCGAAAGATTTCATCAAAAAACCGGAAGAATTCTTGATTGCAGAGGATGTCGATTTGAAAAAATTATTATCGGAGGCTTCATCAGAACCGGTTCAACAAGCACCGGCTGCTTTTGACGATACCTTGCTGAAACATCTGAAAGATTTACGGAAGAAACTCGCCAAACAACACGGAATTCCGCCCTTTGCGGTTTTCCAAGATCCAAGTTTGGACGATATGACCATGCAATACCCGACCACGATTAAAGAACTGACCAATGTTTTTGGTGTGGGCGAAGGAAAAGCCAATAAATTCGGGAAACCATTTGTGGAGTTCATCGCAAACTATGTCGAAGAAAATGATATTGAACGTCCCGACGAAATGGTTTTCAAAGGCGTTGCAGACAAATCGAGTTACAAAGTTTACATCATTCAGAGCGTAGACCGGAAGCTGGACTTGGAAGATATGGCTGATGCCAAAAGTTTATCCATGGACGATTTATTGTCTGAAATGGAAAGCATCGTTTATCAGGGAACCAAATTGGATATCACCTATTATATAAATGATATTCTAGATGAAGATCAGCAGGAAGAAATTCACGATTTTCTGATGGAAGCAGAAAACGATTCCATGTCCAATCTGCTCAAAGAATTCGGAGATGATTACGATGAAGAAGAATTGCGTCTGATGCGAATTAAATTCATCAATGATATTGCAAATTAGCCCTACTAACCTCCCGAAGTGGGAGGAACTTATAATTTAAATAAAAGAAATTTAATAAATGAACCAAAAAGTCATGCTGATGATTTTGGACGGATGGGGAATCAATCCTGACACCAACGTTTCAGCAATCGCAAAAGCGAATACTCCTTTTATTGATAGTTGCTTAAATAATTACCCGAATGCGAGTCTCATTACTTACGGAATTGATGTTGGATTGCCCGAGGGACAAATGGGAAATTCTGAAGTCGGACATATGAATTTAGGTGCGGGTCGTGTGGTGTATCAAAATTTAGTTCGGATCAATATGGCGGTTCAGGACAAATCTTTTTTGAAAGAAAATGTTTTGAACTCACAGTTTCAGTTCGCTCGCGACAACAATAAAAAAGTTCATTTTATCGGGCTAACTTCCAACGGTGGCGTTCATTCGCATATTAACCATTTATTTGGACTTCTAGAAGCTGCACACGCATACGGCTTGACTGAAAACGTTTATGTACACGCATTTACAGACGGTCGGGATTGTGATCCGCATAGCGGAAAAGGATTCATTCAGGACCTTCAGGAGCAAATGACACACACCACCGGAAAATTGGCTTCTATCATCGGGAGGTATTATTCTATGGATCGTGACAAACGCTGGGAAAGAGTCAAACGGGCGTATGATTTAATGGTAAAAGGAAAAGGAAAATCTGTCCTCAACCCACTTCAGGCTATTCAGGAATCCTATGAGGAAGGAATTACAGACGAATTTCTGGAACCGATTATTATCGACAAAAACGGACTGATTGAGGAAGGCGATGTGGTGATTAATTTTAATTTCCGAACGGATCGAGGACGCGAAATCACCCAAGTTTTGACCCAAACCGATTTCCCTGAATTTGGAATGAAAAAACTTTCACTCCGATACATTACACTAACCAATTACGATAAAACTTTCAAAGGTGTACAAGTGGTATATGATGACAATGAAATTCCTGTTACCCTGGGCGAAGTATTGGAAAGACATGGAAAAACCCAGATTCGAATTGCAGAAACAGAGAAATATCCGCATGTGACTTTCTTCTTTTCCGGTGGTCGTGAAAAGCCATTTGAAGGAGAAAAAAGAATTTTATGTCCTTCTCCGAAAGATGTACCTACTTATGATTTAAAACCGGAAATGGCGGCATTTGAAATCACTAAAAACATCATTCCGGAAATTCAAAATCAAACCGCTGATTTTATCTGTCTAAATTTTGCCAATACGGATATGGTCGGGCATACAGGTGTTTTTCAGGCCGCAGTAAAAGCAGCCGAAACCGTAGATCAATGCACGGAGTCGATTGTGAAAACCGCATTGGAAAACGATTATTCGGTAATCATTTTAGCAGATCATGGAAACGCCGATGTGATGGTCAATAGCGATGGTTCACCCAATACCCAACACAGCACGAATTTGGTTCCTGTAATTCTGGTTCAGAAAGAAAATAAATTCAATTTAAAAAACGGAAAATTAGGCGACATTGCTCCTACTATATTGAATTTGATGAGCCTTCCCATTCCGGAAGAAATGACGGGTGAAATTTTGCTTGATAATTAATTTATACCTTTGCAGGCTTCAGTCAAATAAAAATGAAAAGTTATATAATCGCAGTCGATTTTGACGGAACCATAGTGGAAGATGCTTACCCGAGAATCGGAAAACCGATGCTCTTTGCTTTTGAGTCTTTGAAGCAACTTCAGGCACAAGGACATCGTTTGGTGCTTTGGACCTATCGTCACGGAAAAGCTCTGGAAGAAGCGGTTGAATTTTGTCGTGAAAACGGAATTGAGTTTTATGCTGTTAATTCCAGTTTTGAAGAAGAGGTTTTTGACGGCAATTCACAAAGTCGCAAAATCCATGCAGATGTTTTCATTGACGATCGCAATTTGGGCGGATTTCCCGGTTGGGGTGAAGTTGTGCAAATCATCAATAAGCGAATTGAATTTTCGATTGGTGAGCATGGAAAAGTTAAAGAAAGAAAAAAGAAAAAAAGAGGACTTTTTGGATTATGATTCATTTAAAAACCAAGGAAGAATTAGAGTTGATGTATGAATCGGCTCAGCTGGTTTCCAAAACTTTGGGGATGCTAGCAAAGGAAATCAAACCCGGTATAAAGTCGATTGACCTCGACAAATTGGCACATGATTTCATCAAAGATCATGGTGGCGAACCAGCCTTTTTGGGGTATGGTGGTTTTCCTTATTCGCTATGTATTTCACCCAACGAACAAGTTGTTCATGGATTTCCAAATGATGATATTTTGGAGGATGGCGACATACTTTCGGTGGATTGCGGCGTGTACATGAATGGATTTGTGGGTGACCATGCTTATACTTTTGAAGTGGGCGAAGTAGCCGATGACATCAAAAAATTACTGCGAATTACCAAAGAATCTTTGTACAAAGGAATTGAACAAGTTTTACCCGGAAATCGTGTGGGCGACATCGGTTATGCCATCCAAACTTATTGCGAAAAGGAAGGTTATGGTGTGGTGAAAGAACTGGTCGGCCATGGTGTGGGAAGAGATATGCATGAAGATCCTCAAGTTCCAAATTATGGAAGAAGAGGAACCGGAAAAGTATTGAAAGAAGGAATTGCTCTGGCCATTGAACCGATGATCAATATGGGAACCGATAAAGTTCGTTTTCACAAAGACGGATGGACCGTAACAACACGCGACAATCAGCCGTCGGCGCATTTCGAGCATGATGTTGCCATTATGGACGGAAAACCGACTTTGCTTTCTACATTCAAATATGTGTATGAAGCACTGGGAATTGAATCTGACGAAGAAGAACCGTTTTTGTATAAAAAACCTTCCTGATGTTTCGCTATCTCCGTTCGATCCGATTTGCCATAAACGGATTGCTTTATGCACTTCGGACGGAACGAAACGTTCAAATTTGGTTTGGCGTCGCCGTCCTGACTTTTCTTTTTTCAATCTGGATGGAAGCTTCCCAAACCGAACTTCTAATCATCCTCCTTTGGATGTCGCTCATCGGAACTGCTGAATACTTGAATACTTCCATCGAGAAATTATCGGATCGGGTGACACTCGAATACGATGAAGAAATCAAGCGCGTAAAAGACATTGCGGCCGGAGCGACTTTTGTGGCATCCATCGGCGCGATTATTTCGGGGTTGATTATCTTTGTTCCGAAAATTCTGGAAAAATTTGAAATCTATCTTTAAAAAAATCATCAATATCATTCCGCGTCCCTTGCTCATCACACTCAGCATTTGGGCAAGACCGATTTTGGTTTGGATGTATCGCGGCGACAATTTCACGGATCCGATTGACGGAAAAAATTATAAAAGCTTCCTGCCCTACGGATACGAAAAACAACGTCAAAATGTGCTTTCACCGGGAACTTTATCTTTGGAAAGGCATCGTTTGATGTGGTTGTATTTGCAAAACGAAACCGATTTTTTAACTTCGAATTTGAAAGTTTTGCATATGGCGCCGGAGCAATCCTTCTACAAACGGTTTCGGACGATGAAGAATTTGAATTATATAACTTGCGATTTGGACTCACCGATTGCCGATGTAAAAGCGGATATTCAGGATTTGCCTTTTGAAGAAAATTCTTTTGATGTGATTTTTTGCAACCATGTTTTGGAACACGTGGACAATGATCAAAAAGCTTTGTCGGAATTATTTCGGGTAATGAAACCTGGCGGATGGGGAATTCTGCAAGTTCCGATTCGTTACCAACAAGAAAAAACTTTTGAGGACCCGACGATTACCGACCGAAAAGAACGCATTGAAAAATTCGGGCAATATGACCACGTTCGGGTCTATGGAATGGATTATTATGAAAAACTAGCTGATGCCGGATTTGAAGTGGAAAAAGTCAATCTTTCCGAAAAACTTTCTGATGAAGAAATCAAAAGATTTGCTTTGGAGAAAAATGAGATTTTGCCGGTGGTGAGGAAAGTTTAATGCAGAAACTTTGTCAAAGTTCTATGGACACTGAATATAACTTTGACAAAGTTAGAGGTTCAAAATTATTTCACCGGAAATTCAGGGACTGGTTCGGGTTCAACCATTAAAACTTCTATTTGATGAAGAAAGATAGAGTCTTCTTTATCATAAAAATCTTCTTCTGAATAAGAGTTATCATAAAAACTGGAAATTTTGGTCAATTTTAAATCCGACTTCACTTGACTGAATTTTGCTTTTACCCAATACCAATCATCGCATATTAAAGCTTCGTCTTTTCTCTCTATTAATTGAGCATCTTTTAAGTCAAAATATCTATCGGGACGAATACTTCTTTTGTCAACCCAAATCGAATAATTTTTCTCTCCAATTTTCTCAGAAAAACTATAAAAAGAAGAATTCACACAATCCATCACAGAAGTATGAACATACACATGATTTTCCGTCGTAAGAATATAAATGTAACCCGTAGTGCATTATTAAACGA
>LSQX01283663.1_pt1 | contig 86832 bp, 106 predicted proteins | sample 654561 | NCBI WGS metagenome assembly LSQX01 (sample SAMN04489861, study PRJNA283612) | anaerobic digester metagenome | isolation source: 4 biogas reactors fed with cattle manure at either 37C or 55C with and... | place: Denmark: Kongens Lyngby | collected 2014 | reverse complement strand
CGTCCGCAGTTCTACTTCCGTACCACCGATGTGACCGGGGTGATCCAATTACCGGAGGGGGTAGAAATGGTTATGCCGGGAGACAACGCGACCTTTGAGGTTGACCTTATTGTACCTATCGCCATGGAAGCGGGACTTCGTTTCGCAGTCCGTGAAGGTGGTCACACAGTGGGTGCTGGCGTTGTCACCGAGATTCTTGCATAACCCCAAAAAAGGGGGTTGTTGAATTTTGGCTAAAAAGATACGTATTCGTCTGAAGGCCTTTGATCATAGGGTATTGGACAGTTCGGCCTCTCAGATTGCTGAGACAGCAGAGCGGAGTGGGGCTAAGGTTTCTGGTCCTATTCCCTTGCCGACTGAAATCAATAAATATACAATCTTGAAATCCCCGCACAAAGACAAAGATGCGAGGGAGCAGTTTGAAATGAGAACTCATAAGCGCCTTATAGACATCGTCAATCCGACACAAAAGACAATGGATGCGCTTATGCAGCTGAACCTTCCTTCTGGGGTGGACATCCAGATCAAACTGTAGGAAGCTCTGAGCTGAAAGGAGTGGAAGTGGATGAGCATTGGAATACTGGGGCGTAAATTAGGGATGACTCAGATATATAACGAGGCTGGACAAGCTGTGCCTGTAACTGTTATACAAGCGGGTCCTTGCCCTGTGGTCTCTCTGAAGACTCCCGAAAAGAATGGCTATTCGGCCGTACAGCTTGGTTTCGGCGAAATAAAGCCCCACAAGCTCACGAAGCCCGTAAAAGGGCAATTTGACAAGGCCAGCGTAGAGCCTCAGCGTTACTTAAGGGAATTTCGCTTAGACAACGTGAAGGGCTATGAAGTAGGCCAGGCTATCACTGTTTCTCTTTTTGAGGAAGGCGAGAAAATCAATGTGGTAGGTATGAGTAAGGGGAAGGGTTTTGCCGGTGTTATGAAACGGTTTAACTTTGGTGGTACTTTTGCGACCCATGGAGTTTCTAAGACTCACCGTCACGGTGGTTCGAGTGGAGCCAGCAGCTATCCCGGAAAGATTTTTAAAGGGAAAGCTATGCCTGGCAGGATGGGCGGCGAGCGTGTCACTGTTAAGAACCTTACTGTAGTGGCAGTCGATACGGATAACAATCTCCTGCTTGTAAAAGGGGCCGTTCCCGGTGCTAAAAATGACATCGTTACGGTCTTTAAGCAGGATTAGGTCGGGAACAGAAGGAGGGCAGAACGATTATGCCTACCGTAAAGCTTGTTAGTTTTCAGGGTGAACAGGTAAGTGACCTCCAGCTTTCCGACTCTGTGTTTGCTGCGCCGATCCACGTACCGGCCATGCACCAGGTTGTTGTAGCTCAGCTGGCGAATCTTCGCCAGGGAACCCATAGCTGCAAAGGAAGAGGAGAGGTAAGAGGCGGTGGAAGAAAGCCTTGGCGCCAGAAACATACTGGTCGTGCTCGTCACGGCAGTACGAGATCACCGATCTGGGTTGGTGGAGGAGTAGCTCACGGGCCTAGCCCTCGAGACTATAGCCAGAAGGTTAATAAAAAGGTTCGCCGTCTTGCGTTGAGAAGTGCCCTGTCTCTTAAAGTCAGAGACAATCTTTTGACCGTGGTTGATCACATTGATCTTGATACTCCATCTACAAAAGAGATGCTTGGTTTTATCGACAAGATGGGTGTAAAGAAGCCATTGATCGTTCTTCACGAGCCTAATGACGCAGTTTCAAAGTCTGTGAGAAACATTCCAGACGCAAGGGCCATCAATGTGGGCAATATCAATGTATATGATCTTTTGAACTATCAGAACCTAATTTTGACGCAGGAAGCAGTAGCCCGGATCGAGGAGGTGTACTCCATATGAAACTCCTTGCTCATGACATCATAATAAGACCAATTATTACTGAGAAGAGCAGCCGGATGATGGAGCATAATAAATATACTTTTGAAGTACATCAGGGTGCCAACAAGATCCAGGTGAGAGAGGCTATAGAAGAAATCTTTAAGGTTAAAGTTACGAACGTACATGTTATGAAGGTAAACGCTAAGCCCAAAAGAATGGGAGTATTTCTTGGAAAAACTCGTTCTTGGAAGAAAGCGATCGTAAGCCTTGCAGAAGGCGAACGTATCGAGTTCTTTGAGGGCGCGAGCATTTAGTGGGGGGGAGACGAGAAGAATGTCTATAAAAGAGTTCAAACCCTATACGCCAGGCCGCCGCGCCATGTCAAGCCAATCTTTTGATGAAGTTACAAAAAGCGAGCCTGAGCGCGCCCTGACTACAGCATTAAAAAAAGCTGGCGGACGGAACAACCTCGGTCGTATAACCATGCGCCATCGTGGCGGTGGAATGAAGCGACTCTATCGAATTATCGACTTCAAGCGCGACAAGATTGGAGTTCCGGGAAAAGTTGCGGCCATTGAATATGACCCTAACCGCTCTGCCCGTATTGCGCTTATTCACTATTTAGATGGTGAGAAACGCTATATACTGGCGCCTGCTGACCTTAGTGTTGGAGATATGGTTGTCGCAGGGCCAGAGTCTGACATTAAACCAGGCAACGCATTGAAACTTAAAGATATGCCGGTTGGTACAGTTGTTCATAATATTGAGCTAGAGCCAGGTTGCGGTGGAAAGGCCGTACGATCTGCCGGAACTTCAGCGCAGCTTATGGCGAAAGAGGGCAAGTATGCCTATATTAGAATGCCGAGCGGAGAACTTCGTCTTGTGTTGAATGAATGTATGGCAACAGTAGGACAGGTTGGCAATGTGGAACATGAGAATATCTCTCTCGGTAAAGCGGGCAAAACTCGCCTGTTAGGCAGAAGGCCTAAAGTTCGCGGTGTAGTTATGAACCCAGTTGATCACCCCCTCGGCGGTGGAGAAGGACGGAGTAAATCTCACAAGCATCCTGTTTCTCCGTGGGGAACACTGGCAAAAGGTTATCGTACCCGGAAGAACAAGCCTTCTGATAGGCTCATTGTTCGCCGCCGGTATGCGAAGTAGCGTTAGGAGGGACTGATATGGCTCGTTCAACAAAGAAAGGGCCCTATGTTGACCTTAAACTTCTTCGCAGGATAGAGGAAATGAACGTTTCAGGGAATAAGAAGGTATTGAAAACTTGGTCTCGACGTTCAACGATCGTTCCGGCGATGATTGGTCACACTATAGCGGTACATAATGGTAGAATTCATGTTCCCATTTATGTAAGTGAGAACATGGTAGGACATAAGCTTGGAGAGTTTGCTCCCACTCGCAAGTCAGCGCGACATGCGGGTCAGGAACGCTCTTCGAGGATAAGGTAAGGGGGAGTGTCGGTTATGGAAGCAAGAGCCCTTGCCAAACAGGTGCGGATTTCACCTTATAAAGTGAGACGCATTCTTCCTCTTATTAGAGGTAAAAAGGTAGACGAGGCGATGATGATCCTCAAGTACAGCCCTCAGAAGGCTGCAGGGATTGTCAGCAAGGTTCTGCAGAGTGCAGTAGCTAACGCCGAGCACAATTACGGCATGGATACTGACAAGCTGCGGGTGGTTAAAGCTACGGCAGATCAGGGACCAAGAATGAAACGTTTCCGCCCCGTATCAATGGGGAGGGCCCATCCCTATCAGCACCGTACCAGCCACGTAACGATCATCGTTGCGGAACGTTAAGGAGGGGGAACTCGTGGGACAGAAAGTTCACCCAGTAGGTTATAGATTAGGTGTAGTAACAGAGTGGGAATCCAAGTGGTATGCCAATGGCAAGGATTATGCCAAGAAACTTCATGAGGATCTCAAGCTTAGAAAATGGATCATGGATAGATGGGCTCATGCCGGTATATCCAGGGTTGACATTGAGCGCGTTGGTAATGTTATTCGCTTTTCAATTTGGACCTCCCGGCCTGGTGTAGTAATCGGTCGAGGCGGATCTGAGATACAGGTAGTAAAAGACGAGCTTCAGAAGCAGACCGGATCGAAGATAATGATAAATGTTCAGGAAATAAAGAATCCTGACTTGGTGGCTCAGCTTGTTTCAGAGAGCGTTAGCTCGGCGCTGGAGCGTAGAGTCAGCTTTAGAAGGGCAATGAAGCAGGCCATTTTCCGTGCCATGAAAGCTGGGGCAAAAGGTATTAAGGTTCAGTGTGCTGGTCGGCTTGGCGGTGCGGAGATTGCTCGGACAGAATGGTACAACGAAGGGCAGCTTCCCCTTTCCACCATTCGAGCTGATATTGATTATGGTTTCTATGAAGCCAAGACCATGTACGGCATAATTGGTGTGAAGGTCTGGATTTTCAGAGACAAAGAAAATGAAAGACCTGCGCAGCCAAGACCATCCAGGAAGAGGGGGTAATCCGAAATGCTTATGCCAAAACGAGTTAAATACCGGAAACCCTTTCGAAGACCTCTTCGTGGAATGGCCAAGGGCGGGGCAACTGTAGCCTTTGGAGACTATGGACTTCAGGCACAGGATTGCGCTTGGATCACAGCTCGCCAGATAGAGGCTACTCGAGTTGCAATTTCGAGAAAGATGAAAAAAGGTGGAAAAATCTGGATTCGCATTTTTCCAGATCATCCTTTTACCAAAAAACCTCTTGAAACCCGTATGGGTAAAGGAAAGGGAACTCCTGAGTTCTGGGTAGCCCCTGTCAAACGCGGGCGGATTCTCTTTGAAGTGGCGGGGGTGTCGCGGGAAGTCGTGGAAGAAGCATTCAGAACGGCATCTCATAAGCTCCCTGTCAAAGTCAAAATTGTTGCCCGCGAAGGTCTGGGTGGTGAATAGATATGGATGCGAAGAGTTTGCGAGATTTAACCCTAGAAGAGCTTCAAGAGAAACATCGTCAGTACAAAGAAGAGCTATTCAATCTTCGTTTTCAGAATGCAATAGGGCAGCTTCAGAATACTAGCCGGATTCAGGCTGTTAAGAAAACCATTGCTAGAGTACTGACGGTAGTGCGAGAGAAACAGCAGGCAGAAAGCGCTGCTGGAAGGAGGTAACGACTGATGGAGGCACGTACTCCCCATCGTAAAAGACGGGTCGGCACCGTTGTCAGCGAAAAGATGGACAAGACTATTGTTGTCCGTGTAATTCGCCATGACATTCATCCTCTTTATGGGAAAAGAATAGTCAAGGCTACAAAATATATGGCTCATGACCCAGAAAACACATGCCGTATTGGGGATTTAGTGAGTATCGCTGAAACTCGACCTGTGAGTCGCAGAAAGTGCTGGATTCTTGAGAAGGTAATTCAAAGAGCTCCAGTATTTGATAGAGCCGCTGACGAATTGGCCGAGGAGGAATAGGTCATGATTCAGCTTAGAACAGTTCTTAATGTAGCAGATAACTCTGGTGCGAAAAGCCTGATGTGTATTCAGGTTCTAGGCGGAAGCGGACGGCGCTATGGAACCATCGGAGACGTTATTGTTGCTTCCGTCAAAGAAGCTATCCCAAATAGCAATATCGCCAAGGGTTCTGTTGTGAAAGCTGTCATTGTCCGTACTAAGAAGGAGTTGCGCCGTTCTGACGGTTCTTATGTCCGTTTTGACGATAACGCAGCTGTAATAATTGACAACAATGGAGATCCTAAAGGGACGCGTATCTTTGGCCCTGTTGGAAGAGAGCTCCGAGCCAAGAAGTATATGAGAATACTGTCTCTGGCTCCTGAAGTTGTCTAAGGGGGCAGTGCCATAATGAGCAAGATAAGAGTGAAAAAAGGAGACTTTGTAAAAGTCATTTCCGGCAAAGACAAGGGAAAGGAAGGGAAGGTCCTTCGTAATATTCCTAAAGAAGGGAAAGTTGTTGTAGAAGGAGTTAATATGGTTACTCGCCATGTAAAACCTTCTCAAAAGAATCCCCAGGCTGGAATTGTGAAACAGGAAGCTCCTCTTTACGCCGCAAAGGTTATGCTTGTTTGCCCAGCCTGTGGAAAAGCTACGCGTGTTGGCCGTGCCTACTTGGAAAGCGGGCAGAAGGTAAGAGTTTGTAAAGAATGCGGCGAAATTGTGGATAAGGTATAAGGAGGCACGACGATGAATCCTCGTTTTATTGATAAATATAAGAACGAAGTGGTGCCTCATTTGAAGGAGGAGTTTAGTTACTCCAATGTGATGGAGGTTCCACGTATAGTCAAAGTTGTAGTCAATGTAGGTGTTGGCGAAGCTAAGACCGACACGAAGTATATGGACTCCGCAATAGCTGAACTTCGTGCAATAACTGGCCAGCAGCCCCTTATGAAAAGGGCGAAGAAGTCCATTGCTGGATTTAAACTTCGACAGGGTATGCCAGTAGGATGTAAGGTAACACTCCGGGGAGCCCGGATGTGGGAGTTTTTAGATCGCCTTATCTCATTGGCATTGCCGACCATTAAGGACTTTCAGGGTGTTTCTCGTAAAGGTTTTGATGGACGAGGCAATTACAACCTCGGGTTGAGGGAACAGCTTATCTTCCCGGAAGTTGACTACGACGATGTTATTCGAACTCGCGGAATGAATGTGTCTATCGTAACAACCGCGAAAACGGATGAAGAGGCGTTTGCCCTGCTGAAAGAGCTCGGCATGCCTTTCAGCAGCCGTTAAAGATAAGGGGGAAAGAGAAATGGCTCGTAAAGCAATGGAATACAAAGCTAAACAGCCCCCAAAGTTTAAGGTGCGGAAGTATAACAGATGCCCGCTTTGCGGACGTGTTCACTCTTATATGCGTGCGTTCGATATGTGCCGCTGCTGCTTCCGCAAACTGGCACGGGAGGGGAAGATCCCCGGTGTCGTTAAGTCTAGCTGGTAGGCGAGAGTGAACATAAGGGGGTCACAGGAATGTACGTAACCGATCCAATAGCTGATATGCTGACAAGGATACGGAACGCCAACGTGGTTTACCACGAAAGCGTAGATGTCCCTCACAGCAATGTAAAGCTTAGCATTGCTAAAATTCTTAAAGAAGAGGGATATATCCGAAATTATAAGGTAATCAACGATCCTAAAAAGCCTTACGCTGTAGTGCGTGTTTTCTTGAACTACGGTCCCAATAAGGAGCGGGTTATTCAGGGACTTCGCAGAATCAGCAAACCGGGGCGAAGGATCTATGTTGGCAAAGATAATCTCCCGAAAGTCATGGGTGGACTTGGAATAGCAGTTATTTCCACTTCCCAGGGCTTAAAGACCGACACTGAGGCTTCTCAGCTAGGTCTTGGCGGCGAGGTTGTTTGCTACGTTTGGTAAGCGAGGGAGGGAGATTTTATGTCACGCATAGGACGTAAACCAATTCCCCTCGCCAAGGGAGCTACGGTCACAATAAAAGACGACAAGGTTATTGTGAAGGGGCCAAAAGGCGAGCTGTGTTCGGATCTTGTGCCAGGTATCACTGTTTCTGTTGAAGATAGTGGTATCGTAGTTGAACGAGAAAATGACGAGAAACAGACGAGGGCCTTTCATGGAATGGTGCGAGCCCTTATTGCCAATATGGTAACAGGTGTTACCGAGGGCTTTGTAAAAAACCTTGAAATCGTTGGAGTTGGTTACCGTGCTCAAATGCAGGGGAGCAAGCTAATTCTTAATGTCGGGTATTCAAACCCTATCGAATATGAGCCACCGAAAGGTGTAGAAATTGCGACTGAAAGTCCGATAAAGATTTCAGTTAAGGGTATCGATCGACAGCTTGTAGGTCAGGTAGCGGCGATCATTCGTGAGTTCAGAAGCCCAGAGCCCTATAAAGGGAAAGGTATCCGCTATGCTGGTGAATATATTATCCGTAAGGCCGGCAAAGCCAGTGCCAAGTAACCTGAGGTGACGTTGATGAAAACGAAAAGCAGAAATGATATGCGTATCATCCGGCACCGGAGACTCAGGAAAAATGTTTCCGGAACACCGGAGCGTCCAAGAATGGCCGTTTATCACAGTCTAAGCCATATTTACGTTCAGATTGTTGATGATATGGCAGGGCATACCCTTGTCTCGGCTTCTACTCTCGACAAAAGCCTCAGGGACACCCTTTCGGCAGGAACCTGCAATATCGGAGCGGCTGTAGCCGTAGGCAAGCTTGTTGCGGAACGCGCCCTTGAAAAAGGGATTTCGACAGTGGTATTTGACCGTGGGGGACATATGTACCACGGAAAGGTCAAAGCCCTTGCAGATGCGGCCCGTGAAGCAGGCCTGAAGTTTTAAAAGGGAGGACCGAGGATGACCATGAAACGTGTTGACGCTAAAGGCTTAGAGCTCAGCGAACGCGTAGTTGCCATCAACAGAGTAAGCAAGGTCGTAAAGGGCGGAAAACGCTTTAAATTCAGTGTACTTGTTGTTGTAGGTGACGGCGAACAGTATGTTGGCGTTGGGATGGGCAAAGCGAAGGAAATTTCTGAAGCCGTTAGGAAAGGCATAGATAAAGCGACAAAAAATCTTCAGGAATTAAAAAAAGTTGGAACAACGATCCCTCATCCGATTGATGGGCACTTTGGTGCGGCTCATGTTCTTTTAAAGCCGGCTGCTCCCGGTACGGGAGTTATCGCAGGCGGAGTTGTCCGGGCAATTATGGAGCTCGGCGGCGTGAAAGATGTGCTGACCAAAGTTATTGGGAGAACTGCCAATCCTGTCAATATTGCGTGGGCAACGCTTGAAGCTTTGCGCGAGATGAGGACGCCCGACGAAATTATGCGTCTGAGAGGGCTAGAAACCGCTCAGATAGAGGCAGAATAAGGAGGGGTCGGTTCTATGGCTAAACTTCGCATAACATGGGTTAGAAGTGCGATTGGACAGCAGGCTCGTCACAAGAAGACTATTAAAGCTCTCGGACTCAGAAAACTGCACCAGACAGTAGAGTACGAGGATGTCCCCCAAATTCGCGGTATGATTAACCAAGTCCACCACCTTGTAGAGTGGACTGTTGTTGAAGACTAGGAGGGGCACACCATGAATTTACATGATCTTCGACCTGCAAGTGGTTCACGGCGTAAAGCAAAGCGCTTGGGACAGGGGCATGGCAGCGGCACTGGCAAAACAGCTGGAAAAGGAAATAAAGGCCAGAAGTCAAGAGCCGGAGGCGGAGTACGCCCTGGTTTCGAAGGCGGTCAGATGCCCATTACACGTCGAGTTCCTAAGCGTGGATTTAATAATGCACGGTTTGCTAAAAACTATCAGATAATCAATCTTGAGGAGATAGCTGATCGTTTTGAAAATGGCTCAGTTGTGGGAGTTGAGGAGTTCTACAAGGCGGGTCTTATTCAAAACTTGACGACTCCTGTAAAAATTCTCGCGAGAGGAGAAATTTCCCAGGGCCTGACGATTAAAGCCCAGGCCTTCAGTGCCCAAGCAGCTGAAAAAATTGTAGCTGCGGGGGGGAAGGCTGAGGTGATATAAGTGCTTGATTCTTTCAGGGATGCCTTTAAGCTGCCAGATCTAAAAAGACGGATACTATTTACGCTTGGAGTTCTTTTTATTTTCCGTCTCGGCGCCCATATTCCCACGCCGGGTATTGATACTGCTGCAATGGCGCGATTATTTGAGCAGGGCGCTGGTGTGCTCGGGTTCCTTGATATATTTGCAGGTGGTGCGCTGAGGCGATTTGGCATTTTCGCCCTCGGCGTTACCCCCTACATTAACTCGAGCATCGTTTTTCAGCTTCTTGTAGTTGTTTTCCCTGCACTTGAAAAGATGCAGAAAGAAAGCGAAGATGGACGAAAGAAGATAATACAGTTTACTCGTTGGGGTACAATTCTTTTTGCCGGCATTCAGGCGGTTGGCATGACTTTTTGGCTAGGACGACTTGGTATTTTCAGTGGCGGCCTTTTTGCCGGATTGATCGTTGTTTTAACAGTAACTGCTGGTGCTGTTACTGTTATGTGGTTGGGTGAAGAAATTACGGATCATGGAATAGGCAACGGCATTTCTTTGCTTATTTTTGCAGGTATAGTTGCTCGTATTCCAGAGGCTATTCTCAGAAGCTGGCAGATGCTGCGTCTTGGCGAAATGAATATTCTTGTACTCATCCTTGCTATAGGACTCATGTTTGTTGTTATTGCAGGATGTATTTTGCTTCAGGAAGGTCAGCGACGACTGCCAGTGCAGTATGCAAAGCGTGTTGTCGGGAACAAGGTCTACGGGGGGCAGAGCACCTTTATTCCTTTAAAGGTGAATCAGGCTGGCGTTATGCCAATAATTTTCGCATCGTCAGTTCTTCTTTTCCCTTATTCCATTGCCCGTTTCTTTACTGGCAATATTGCGACAATGGTACAAAAAATGTTTGAACCGGGCAGTGTCGTATACATAGTTCTTTACATTTCGCTTATAATTTTCTTTGCATACTTTTACACGGCAGTAGTTTTTAATCCTGCTGACATCGCCAATAATATGAAGAAGTACGGCGGATTCATTTTGGGGATACGTCCTGGACGTCCTACGTCGGAATTTATTGAGAAGGTTATGTCAAGAATTACGCTGGGCGGAGCAGTATTTCTCGCCATTATCGCTCTTCTTCCCACATTAATGACAAATCTCATGGGGATTACGAGCTTTTACTTTGGAGGGACTGCTGTTCTTATCGTTGTAGGTGTAGCATTAGACACCGTACATCAGATCGAAGGTCAGCTTCTGATGCGGCACTATGAAGGTATTTTGAAACGCCGTGATTCCAAAGGCGGAGGCTTCCTCCGATTCTAAGGAGGGGGAAGAGAAAATGCGAGTTATATTGTTAGGGCCACCTGGGGCGGGCAAAGGAACTCAGGCGGCAGAAATCAAAACAAAATACAAAGTTGCTCATATCTCTACTGGGGATATACTTCGTCAAAATGTCAAGGAAAAGACAAAGCTTGGTTGCCAGGCACAAGAATTCATGAATGGAGGAAAACTTGTGCCGGATGAGATTATCGTTGGAATGATGGGAGAGCGCTTGAAAGAGAAAGACTGTGAAAAGGGTTTTCTCCTTGATGGATTTCCGCGAACCGTCCCCCAGGCAGAAGCTCTAGATCAATTGCTTGCAACAATGAATCTCTCTCTTGATGCTGTTATATTGCTTGACGTGGATGACGAAGTGGTTGTAAAAAGGCTCTGTGGACGTCGTATGTGCCGCCAATGTGGAGAGATTTACCATGTTACATTTAAACCGTCTTCACAGGGGATGCGCTGTGAGAAATGCGGAGGGGAACTTTTCCAGCGGGATGACGATAAAGAAACAGTTATTAGAAGTCGTCTCAAAGTTTATCATGACCAGACAGCTCCACTTATCTCTTATTACGACGAGAAGGGGCTTCTGAGAAAGGTGAATGCCGGAACGTCCAGCTCAAGTGTAATGGCAGAAATAGAAGCATTGGTTCAAGAGAAGGTAGCTGAATGATTACCTTGAAGAAGGAAAAGGATCTTCAATATATGCGAAAGGCTGGACAGATCGTAGCAGATGTACTTGACCTTATCGCAGAGATAGTTAGGCCCGGCATTACGACGGCTTATATAGATAAAGCCGCTGAAGATCTTATTTCAAGGGAGGGTGCCACTCCGGCTTTCAAGGGATATCGCGTTCCAGGAATACCTATTGCTTTCCCTGGAGCTGTGTGCGCATCTATAAATAATGAGATAGTTCATGGCATTCCTTCTCAAGACCGTTATCTTGAAGAAGGAGATATTATCAGTATCGATGTAGGAACCTGTTATGGCGGATATTATGGCGATGCAGCCTGCACCTACCCGGTAGGTAGAATAAGCCGCGAGAGACAGAGGCTCATCGATGTGACCCTTGAAAGCCTGAATAGAGCTATAGCAGAAGCAAAAGATGGTAATACCATTGGTGATATAGGACATGCTGTAGAGTCTTATGTTATCGGGAATGGATTTGGTCTGGTGCGGGATTATACGGGACATGGTTTAGGAATGCACTTGCACGAACCGCCGCAAGTGCCAAATTTTGGACATCCAGGCAGAGGAGTGACACTTAAGGCTGGTATGACTATAGCAATAGAGCCTATGGTAATGTCGGGAGCAGAAGATACAATTGTAGGTTCAGATCGATGGGTAGTTCTTACTGCCGATGGTTCTGACGCTGCTCATTTTGAAAGATCCGTTCTCATCACAAAAGATGGGGCTGAGGTACTTACTCCTTGGAAATGGGCCTGATCGGAGGAAGTCTGTTTCAAATAGGTCAGGTAGTGCTATCAAGGAAAGGGAAAGATGCTGGGAAATGGTATGTGGTCGTAAAGATCCAACCTGAAGATAACAGAATATTTGTTTCAGATGGCGATAAATTTCCGGTGTCCAAACCGAAAGCCAAGAATCCTTTACACCTTCAAGGAACACGATGGGTTATTGAAGAAGTTGCACAGAGGATCGCCCGAGGAGAAGAATTGGACAAAGGACGCTTACAGTATCTTTTATCCCATGTAAGGGAAAAATGAACAGTAGTCAGAAGCAGGGAGGTTGACAAAACCGTATGGCGAATAAGGACGATGTCATTGAAGTTAGGGGAACAGTCATAGAACCGCTTCCGAATGCCATGTTTAGGGTGGAATTGGAAAATGGGCACAAGATTTTAGCTCATGTTTCAGGAAAAATGAGGATGCACTTTATTCGAATTCTGCCAGGAGACAAAGTTCTCGTAGAAATTTCACCTTATGACTTGACACGAGGACGAATAGTGTATAGATATAAATAACTTGTGTTCTGCCCTTATGCTTAACCGCGGCTGGTAAAAGCATTAAATAGATAGGTCGAGAGATACCCGGAACGTCGATAAAGATCGGGTAAAGGTTTTCTCGGAGGAGCGTGGAAGAAATGAAAGTCAAACCATCGGTTAAACCGATATGCGAGCATTGCCGTGTAATACGGCGAAAAGGAGTGGTCCGGATCATTTGCAGCAAAAATCCGCGCCACAAACAGAGACAGGGTGCAAGGAGGTAACGAGCACATGGCCCGAATTGCTGGTGTAGATCTACCGCGCGAAAAGCGGGTTGAAATAGCGCTTACATATATTTATGGAATTGGACTTCCTACATCTCATTTGATTCTGGCTGCTACGGGTATTAATCCTGATACGCGAGTAAAGGATCTCACAGAAGAAGAAGCTCAGAGAATACGTAAAGAAATACAGGAGCATTACAAGGTAGAGGGAGACCTGCGCCGCGAAGTAACCATGAATATTAAGCGGTTAATGGATATTGGTTGCTACAGAGGACTTCGTCATAGGCTGGGGCTTCCTGTTCGTGGTCAAAAGACCAAAACGAACGCTCGTACACGGAAAGGGCCACGCCGTACCGTAGCTGGGAAGAAACAGGCCGGGAAGTAAGAAGCAAAGATTGAACATCAAGGAGGCTGACGGACGTGGCCAAACGTACACAGCGTAGAGGAAAAAAAAGAGAAAAAAAGAATGTAAACTATGGGGTCGCTCACATTTTTTCTACCTTTAATAACACTATTGTGAGCATCACAGATAAAGGCGGAAACATTCTATCCTGGGCTTCTGGCGGTAATGTAGGTTTTAAAGGCACTAGAAAATCTACACCCTTCGCAGCGCAAATTGCGGCTCAGCAGGCAGCCAAGACTGCACAGGACCACGGGGTGAAGGAGATCGACGTAATTGTTAAAGGGCCCGGACCTGGCCGCGAATCTGCTATTCGTTCACTGCAGGCAGCGGGACTCCAGGTAAACATGATCAAAGATGCGACGCCTATTCCGCACAACGGCTGCAGGCCGCCGAAGCGTCGCAGAGTTTAATTTCACCCCTATAAGGAGGCGAAAAACACCTAATGAGCAGATATACAGGACCCGTATGCCGTCTCTGTAAGGCTGAAGGAGTAAAACTCTTTTTAAAAGGAGATCGTTGCTTTACAGAAAAATGCGCGATAACACGGGGAGAAACTAAGAATAAACAGAGGAGAGGCAGACCTCGCGCTAAAATGAGCGAGTATGGCCTTCGACTTCGTGAAAAACAGAAATTGCGCCGTTTTTATGGTATGAATGAAGGCCAGTTCCGACGCATGTTTGGCGAAGCTTCCAGAATGTCTGGAGTAACAGGACATAATTTTCTTCAGTTGCTTGAGCGTCGCCTTGACAACATTGTTTACCGTATGGGGCTGGCTACAAGCAGAAGCCAGGCTAGGCAGTTGGTGCTTCATGGCCATTTCACAGTAGACGGGCGTAAAGTGGACGTGCCAAGCTACTTAATTCGTGCCGGTGCGGTTGTAGCTGTTGCTGAAAATAGCAAGGAAGTCGCCATAATTCGCGAAAATGCAGAAGTAGCGGCATCGAGAATGATTCCGGAATGGCTGGAGGTTAATAGCGAGCGGATGGAAGCGAAAGTGCTTTCCATACCAATGCGCGAACAGATAGATGTTCCCGTCAACGAGCAGCTCGTTGTTGAGTTCTATGCCAGATAGTAGGCGTGAAAGGTGTTGGACAAAGTGGAACTAATGCGGCCTGAGATCCGAATTGAGGAGTGTAGCTCGACCTTTGGGAAAGTTATTGTAGAGCCCCTTGAAAGAGGATATGGTGTAACGCTGGGTAACGCTCTCCGTCGCGTGTTGCTTTCCTCTGTGAAGGGGGCAGCCATTACTTCAGTCCGTGTTGATGGCGTTCTACATGAGTTCAGTACTATTCCCGGTGTGCGTGAGGACGTAATCGAACTGATGCTGAATCTTAAACACATCCCAGTGCATTCATACAGCAAGGATGTTAAAGTGTTGCACTTGGAAGCGGAAGGACCCAAACAGGTTGTTGCGGCAGATATTCAGCCCGATAGCGAAATTGAGTTTATTGATCCTGACGCGCCAGTATGCGTACTGGAAGATGGAGCACAATTATCGATGGACCTTTATATAGAACAGGGAGTTGGGTATGCCACTATTGATCGACCGCGACCTGCTTACCTTCCCGCGGATGCCCTTTTGATCGATGCGATTTACTCTCCAGTGCTGAAAGTGCATTACGACGTAGAAGCTGCCAGAGTAGGACAGCGTACTGACTATGAACGACTCGTTTTAGATGTAACTACAAATGGCGTTATTGCGCCGGATGTTGCTGTAGGAGAAGCGGCGAAGATTATCCGCTCATACTTCGGGTTTATCGTAGAGGATGTCGATAAGTTACACCCTCTTGAGGGGATTGATGAAGAAGAGGCAGCTCTTTCAGCGGATGAGGCTGCGGCAGAGGCTGCAGAAGCTGCCAAAGAAGAAGATGACCTTCTTTCTCGGCCTGTGAGGGAGCTTGAGCTTTCCATACGGAGTGAGAACTGTCTTCTTCGCGGAGGTATACACACTATCGGTGATCTTCTAACGCGTACACGGGACGACCTGCTTAAAATCCGTAACCTCGGAAAGATATCTCTCCGTGAGATAGAGGAAAGACTTGAGAAGCAGGGACTTCGCCTCAGCACAGAGAAAAGCGAAGAGAAAGCAGTAAAGGAGGACTAGTTCCATGAGACACCGTATGGATCATAGAAGGCTTGGCCGTTATGGAAGTCATCGCAGAGCGATGCTCTCAAATTTGGCAGCGAGTCTTTTTATAGAAGGAAGCCTTACCACAACGGTGACCCGGGCGAAGGAACTTCGCCGTGTAGCCGAAAAATTTATTACAAGGGCCAAGGGCGGCTCAGTTCACGACCGTCGTATTATACGTGCTCGTCTTGGGCATAAGGAAGCTTCTATAAAACTATTTGAAGATTTGGCAAAACGATATGCCAATCGCCCAGGTGGTTACACGAGAATAATTAAGACCGGCCCCCGCCTCGGCGATGGCTCGCCTATGGCAATTATAGAGCTGGTTGAATAGCAATGACCCCAAAGATAGTCTGTACGCTTCAGGGTGTAGGTTTTTCCTACCCTGAAGCGGACAGTTCTGCACTTGACCAGGTGAGCTTTCAGGTCAGGGAAGGGGAATGGCTGGCACTATTGGGCAGCAATGGTTCAGGTAAATCAACGCTTGCCAAACATTTGAACGCCCTGCTGCTTCCTTCGCAGGGCGCTTGTTTTGTTTATGGCATGGATACTCGTGAAGAGAAAAATCTATGGGCGATTCGAAGCCACGTGGCCATGGTTTTTCAAAATCCCGACAATCAGATAGTAGGGACTGTCGTGGAGGACGATACTGCCTTTGGACCAGAAAACATAGGACTTTCTCCTCTCGAAATTCGACAGCGTGTGGACTGGGCTCTTTCTGTGACAGGGCTGTCCCATAAGATGCAAAATCCAACGTATTCTCTTTCTGGCGGTGAAAAACAGCGATTGGCTGTGGCGGGGGCATTAGCCTTAGACCCTCCGTGCCTTGTGCTTGATGAACCTACAGCCATGCTTGATCCACAAGGGCGTCGAGACCTGCTTGACGTGTTAAAAACACTTCATGCTCAGGGTAGAACGATAATTTACATTACTCATCGCCTTGAAGAAACAGTTCATTGTGATAGAGCGCTTGTTTTAAAAAGTGGGAAAGTTCAATGGGATGGCACCATTTCAGAACTTTTTCGCCACACAGAAAAACTCAATGAATGGGGTTTGGAATGTCCGCCTTTTATTGAATTATGGCAAATGCTGGTTGCAGAGCGGCTGATCTCTGAAAAAACGCCTGCAACAGTGGATGGAGTACAAAAGGCTTTATGTCAATTATTATAAAAAATCTCACCCATACATATCACCCTTCTACGCCGCTTGAAACAGTGGCCTTAGAAGGGATTAACCTAACAACAGAAAAGGGGCAATGGCTCTCCATAGTTGGCCATACCGGTAGTGGAAAATCTACTTTGGCACAACACCTTAACGCTTTGATCGTTCCTGAAAAAGGCGAGGTTATCGTGGAAGGCTTCGTTTCTCGCCCCAAAAGCCAGGATTTGCGGAAGATCAGACGACTTGTGGGCCTTGTCTTTCAATACCCGGAACAGCAGCTATTTGCTGAAACTGTTTTTGACGAAGTAGCTTTTGCTCCAAGAAATTGGGGTGTCTCAGAAGAAGATTTGGAAAAAGTAGTTAATGAAACCTTATTAGAGGTAGGTATCCCATTAGATTTTCTTGACAGGAATCCATTTCAACTATCAGGAGGAGAAAAACGACGAATTGCGCTGGCTTCTGTTCTTGCCGCTGAACCTGCTTACCTGGTTCTTGATGAGCCGACAGCCGGTCTTGATGCGACTGGCCGTAAGGACCTTATTAAATTACTGTCAAAACAGAAGAAGAAGGGGAGAGGCATTATCTTTGTAACTCACGATCTTGAAACAGCGCTTATGTCCAGCGACTCCATTTTGGTGCTTGAAGGAGGGCGGGAAGTAGTGCAAGGTGCTCCAGGCAAAATAATAGAGGAATTGAGCCGTGGGGCAATAAGGGGCCTTCGTATGCCAGAAGTCCTTGAACTAGCTATGTGTCTTGAGCAAAAGGGCTGGGCAGTTCCCTTGACATGGAGTCATTACGACCTTTTTGAGTCTTTGAAAAAGCAGGTGAGATTGTCATGAAGTTTATGAATCACCTCACCTTTGGACAATACGTTCCAGCTCAATCTATTATCCATGCTATTGACCCTCGATGCAAAATTATAGGAACTATATTTCTTTTGACAGGGATTTTCCTTGTAAAACACCCTCTAGCCTTCGGTGTTTGGGGGCTTTTGCTTCTGCTCATCAATTATTTATCCAGGCTGCCTCTTTCTCTTGTTCTTCGTTCTGCGCGGCCTGTGGTGATACTTGTCGTTTTTACAGCAGTGATTCATCTTTTTTTTACCAAGGGGACACCCATTTTTCAATGGGGCATTATTACTGTTACAAAAGAGGGTTTTCGAATGGGTGTCTACATGGGCCTCCGACTGTTGTTTCTTGTCCTCTTTGCTAGTTTTCTAACTCTAACAACAAGCCCAATGGAGTTGGCCGATGGGTTAGAAAAACTATTTTCACCTTTGGCCCCTATGGGTTTTCCTGCCCACGAACTGGCAATGATGATGACCATAGCCCTTCGTTTTATTCCCACTCTTCTTGATGAAACAGATCGTATAATGAAGGCACAGTTAGCCCGTGGAGCAAACCTTGATAAAGGAAATCTCTGGCAGCGTTTACGCGCTATGCTCCCCGTTCTTGTTCCTCTTTTTGTTATAGTTTTTCAAAGGGCGGAGGATCTTGCCACGGCCATGGAGGCCAGGTGCTACAGAGGTGGTAATGGGCGTACTCGTCTAAATCCGCTTCTCTGGAAAAGGCGCGATACTGTAGCTTTGCTTCTTCTCGTTTTCTCTTTATCCCTTCTTATCTATGTTGATCGTATGGTAATTCTCTAATGCGTTATGCAGCAGTTGTATCCTACGATGGGACAGCTTTTTGCGGGTGGCAGAGGCAACTAGGAGTAGCCAGTGTCCAACAAAGCCTGGAAGAAGCCTTGTCCAAACTTTGCGCAACTTCTATCCCCATTGTCGCAGCTGGCAGAACTGATGGGGGAGTCCATTCAAGAGGGCAAGTTATTTCTTTCTCTCTACCTTCCTTTTGGGAACCAAGAAGACTCGTCCTCGCCATTAATTTCTATTTGCCTGAAACTGTGCGTATAATGGGAGTTTTCCCAGTAGAAGAGAGTTTTAGCGCGAGGTTCTGTGCCTTGTGGCGGGAATACCGCTATTATATTTGGCATGGTCCAGCTTTCCCCCCCTACCTGGCACAAAGAGCGTGGTGGAATCGTTGGCAATGGGACAAAACTGCAGTAGAGAAGGCGTGCGAATACTTAGAGGGAACCCATAATTTTAAAGCATTCTGTCCGATCAAGGAGTGCCCTGAAGATACAGTTCGCACAATTTTACGCATAAAATATCTAAGGAGCGGACATCTTTCTGTAATTACAGTGAGAGGCAATTCTTTTCTTATGAATATGGTACGATCAATAGTTGGAAGTCTTGATCTTGTTGGTAAAGGGAAAAATGATCCGGAGTGGATAAAGGAACTTCTTGATGACGAAAAAAAGGATCGCACTTATGCAGGAATGACGGCTCCAGCCCATGGGCTTTATTTTTGGAAGGTCTGCTATAATGCCCATTGCTTTCTTACTATTCCGGAAATACGAGAAAGGGAGATAACAGACGTATTAATCCCTTCTGATTTTGCGTAGAAACACATATAATATTTTCCTGAGAGTGGGAATGTTTTTCTGATAAGGAGGCTACGTTCGTGTTTGGAAGCGATATAGGCATAGACCTGGGAACAGCTACAGTCATTATTTACGTTAAAAACAAGGGTATAGTGCTGCGAGAACCGTCTGTTGTAGCGATTGACCTTGAAAACGGTAAAATTCTTGCAGTTGGGAACGAGGCCAAAAATATGGTGGGACGAACACCAGGAAATGTTATTTCAGTGCGACCCCTTCGAGACGGGGTTATTGCGGATTATTCCATGACAGAAGCCATGCTTCAGTATTTTATGAAGAGGATCAATAAAGGTTTTCGACGTTTCTTTAGAAATAGAGTGATGATCTGTGTCCCTTCAGGGGCGACAGATGTTGAAAGACGGGCGGTGCTGGAAGCAGCAGTAGAAGTTGGAGCGAGGTCTGCCTTCTTAATTGAAGAACCTATGGCTGCCGCAATTGGCGCTAACCTCAACGTGGAAGAACCCAGAGGCAAAATGATCGTAGATATCGGAGGGGGAACAAGTGACATTGCTGTTATTTCTTTAGGAGGCATCGTAGTTTCAAAATCCCTGCGCATTGGCGGGGATAAATTTGATGAAGCTATTATGCGTTATCTTAGAAAACACTATAGCCTTGCCATAGGGGAACAGACAGCTGAAAATTTGAAAATTATGATTGGTACTTGTGGCCAGCAGGATGAGGAAATGTCCATGGTTCTTAAAGGCAGAGATCTCGTTCAGGGGTTGCCTCGGCAGATAGAAATAAGCAGTACTGCGGTAAGCCAGGCTATTGGGGAAATGATCCAGACACTTGTTGACGGCGTCAGAAATGTGCTTGAAATAACGCCTCCAGAACTTTCAGCTGATATTATAGATGGTGGAATAGTCTTAACCGGCGGTGGATCCCTCCTCCGTGGTCTTCCTGAGCTTATTACGGAACAGACAGGTATTAACTGTTTTTGCGCTGATGATCCCATGGAGAGTGTTGCCCTTGGAACAGGTAAGGCACTGGCTGAAATAGACAAGCTTAAGACCACTGGGCGAAGTGGCATTCTCATGACATCCTCCCGCAAAGGGCGAAAGAAAGCGCGTTAGGGGAAGATGGATAATCCACAGATTTGGTGGAGTGATGGCCTTCATTTTGCCTGTTTGGGGTGTGGTCGATGCTGTAGAGGAGAACCTGGCGCAATCTGGGTTTCCGAAGAAGAAGAAATAATTATAGCAGCGTGGCTGAATTTATCTGTTGAAGTTTTTAGGAATAGTTATGAAACAAGACGATGGGGACCTTTAAGCCTAAAAGAGAAGTGTGGAGGAGACTGTATTTTTTATAACCGAGAAGGGGCAAGATGCTCAATTTATCCCGTAAGACCTTCACAGTGTTCTCTTTTCCCTTTTTGGCCTTCTATTTTGGCAACAAAGGAAAGCTGGGATCGCGCAGCGACTCTTTGTCCAGGAATGAACGAGGGGCATTTATTTACTGCTTTAGAGATTGAAAGCCTGCTCAGACAGTTTCCCGCTTCAATCCCATCTCTGTAGTTTTGCTGAAAATGAGGATTGTCCTATGTGGCGATCTCCATTTCATGTTATAAAAAGACTAGCTCCAACTTCAACTGTAAGAGGTGACGTTGAAATACTCAACCAGATTATTATCATTATTGAAATGGAGGAAGAAGTGTGCAGGCCCAGATATGGTCTGATATGAACTGGAAACTCATCATTACTCTTCTCATGGTGAGCGCCATTTTAGCTTATTTTGGAGACCGCGTGGGGATGCGTATAGGGAAAAAGCGCATTTCCCTTTTTGGTTTGCGTCCCCGCCACACAAGTCAGATAATTACTGCTTTCACAGGAGTGGTTATTTCAGTGGGGATATTGCTCACCATGTCAGTTGTATCAGAAAATGTACGGACAGCTCTCTTCTCTATGAAGTTTCTACAGAGTCAGATTATCAATCTTACGGCAGAGCTGCAGGAAAGTCGGGATGAAGCACAGCTTGCGTCAATTCGCCTGATGGAAAGTCAAAGTAAACTGGAAGAACAGGAAAAGAAGCTCCGCGAAATACAGGGTCAGCTTGCCAAGGTTCAACCTGAACTCGAAAAGGCTCAAAAAGAGCTGACTGGCTTGAAAGGAGAAAAAGACTCCTTAAAAAAAGAGAAGGTCAAGCTTGACCAGGAAGTATCCCGTCTCCGTCAGGAAGCCGACCATCTTCGGGAAGGTCTGGTTCAGGTGCGAAGTGGCAGGATAGCCGTTTTTGCCGGAGAGCTTCTTGGACAGCAGGTGGTTCCACCTGGAAGTTCTCAAAAAGAGGTGGAGGCCATTTTTGAGAGCCTGCGACGGAGGGCCGAGCTTATGGTGTCCCTTCGAACAGGCATATCTGCTGATACTATTATTCTTGATGTTGATTTGAAAGTGGAAAGAACTAAAATACAAGAGTGTGTCAATGCTTTAGAGCGTAAATTTATAAGAATTCTGGCCGGTTCAAATGCTTTGCTTGGTGAAGATGTCCGAGTCAGATATGAGGTCCATGACAGCAAGCTTGTCTATCAGAAAGGAAAAGTGGTCGCTTCCCGACTATGGCAGCCTGATGCAGCTGATGCAGCTGATGCAGAGTCTTTTTTACACGACCTTCTCGCAGAGTTAAACCAACGGGCTGTGACCGAGGGGATAATGCCTGATCCTGCAAGTGGAAAAATTGGCGCTATGGATGCCACACACTTCTTTGAGACTGTAGAAATACTTCAGGAAACTCGGCAGGAAGTGGAAGTTGTTGTAGTTGTGGCAGAAGATATTTACACTGAAGGGCCAGTGAAAATAAAATTTGAAGTAGTGCCCTTGGGAGATAGGTTACAGGGGGAATAATTTATGCTTATTGTGGCGTGTCAGATATGTGGAGAAACAAAAGTTCTAGCGGGAACCCCAGACGTAGATGGCATTGCCCGTGCCATGTGGATTTGCCCTAGATGCGGGACTGGTCAGGTTGTGCAGCTCCAGGTTTCAGCTGACGCAAGAAAGAGTGATCTAAGAAAAATAGTTCACGGAATGTCCTTTCCAAAGGTGACAGAATCTCATGAAAACAAAGCTTGATTATGCTTTTTATGATAGCAAGAAGGCGGTGACTTCATCAGAGCTCAGAGAACTCTATCGTTTTACCTTGTGGGGTAAAAGCCGTTCTCTTGAGGACATAGAGCGGATGCTTGAGGGAACCACTATGTGTTTTTCAGTACGGCATGAAGAGAAACTGATAGCCTTTTGCCGTATATTGACAGATTTTATTTTTCGCGGCTCCTTGTGGGATATAATGGTCCATCCTGATTTTCAGGGGAAAGGCATCGGTTCTGCACTCATCAATTATGCTCTTACCCATCCTGCGATTCGTGCCATCCCCCTTATTATTACCTACACGAGTGAACTTGAACCTTTCCTCACTCAGTATGGTTTTGAGCGCAAAGAAGGAGCCCTTATGCTTTTACGGCGCCCCATTGAATATTCTTAGCCTGGGGAGAAACCTCAAGAGGTGGGTAGAGCATTTTTTATGGCCTGTAGAATGTCCTGTTTGTGGAAGGATCGCTTCAACAGGTTGTCTCTCCTGTCTTGAAAATCTTATTCATAATCCCATAATACGTGAGCTAGGCGGAGATCTAACTCTCATGTCTGGATCCACTCATCACGATACGTGCAGGGATCTTGTTCTCCGTTTGAAGTATAGGGGATATGGTCAGTTAGGTGTTGTAATGGGTCAAGCCCTGGCAAAGGTCCTGCCACCTGTTGACTGTGATGCCCTTGTGCCCATCCCTCTTCATAAACAGAGCCGGCGTCCGTGGAATCAGGCGAAACTCATAGCAAAAGGGATAGCCATGGAATGGCGAGTGCCAGTAGTGGAGTTGCTTGTCTGGAATCCGAAGGCTGGCTTTCAGACTTCTTATAGTTCTATAGAACGGCGGTTAATGGCGGAGAATGCTCTTGTTTTTAAGGGAGTGAGAAGAGGCCGCCAGCAGGTACGAGCAGTAGTTTTGATAGACGATGTGAGTACTACTGGCACAACTTTGCGGCGGGCAGCCTGTACACTGAGTGAACACTCCATCTCTGTAAAAAAAGCTATAACGTGGTCGACATCCCTTCGTTATTATCGCTAATATATAGAGCTGGCATGTTTTGGCAGCTTAACTGGTTAGTTTGATTAAATAGAATCCAGAATCAGTATTTTCACCTGGACTTCTTGCTTTTTCAACGTTACAATTTGCCAAGGTGAGTAACTTTTCCCGTCTTGGAGGAGGTCATTGAATGATAGTTTCGAAAAAACTGGTCTTTATAGTTTCTCTTGCCGTTTTGGCAGTGGTCATGGTTGCAGGGTGTTCCATGGCTGAAGAAAAAATTGGTGTGATCGACTCACAGAAGATCGTTTTCCAGCACCCAAAATTTGAAAGTGTCACCCAGCAGCTGAAGGTGATCAGCCAGACAAAAGAGAACGAAATGAAGGCCGCCGTAGACAAAGAAACAGATCAGAACAAAAAAATGGAAATTTACCAGACGAAACGTAGAGAGCTTGCCACGGAAGAGCAACGTTTAATGGAGCCTCTCTTCAAAGAATCTCAAATAGCAGTAAGAACTGTGGCAAAGGTCAAGGGGATTACTGTTGTTATTGAGAAAAGCGCAGTTTACTTTGGGGGCATAGATATTACTGACGATGTTATTCAAGAGCTCAAGAAGACCGCAGCAACCAAGTAGGTTGAATTAATAAGTTAGGAACTGTTCAGGGTTGTGCCCCTTGCCGGCGCAACCCTGTTTTTATATATGGTAATAATTACAGAGAGGGATTTAATATGAAAAAAAGGATACTTGTAACGGACATAGACGGCACCCTTTCTCATGGAGAAGAGGTTCATCCAGATGTGGCGGCCGCCTGTACTCGTCTCAGAGAGAACGGCTGGGAAATTATGGTAGCGACAGGTCGGATCCTTGCCACTTCTAAGAACCATATTAAAGCCATTGGAGCATGGCTTCCTGCCATAGTATATGACGGAGCCCGTCTCATGGATCCTCTCACGGGAAAGTCCCTGTGGGAAGCTGCTTTGTCTTCTCGTGCTGTCGATATGGTGCTGACAGAGGGCTGGAGTGCCCCTCTTGAGCTTCAGATCTTTACAGATGAGGCGGCTATATGCAGAAAAAAAGACAAGGAAACCCGCCTTTTTTTGACAGAAGCAGACGTGCCAGTATACGATAATTTGCAGACTCCCCATGTAGACGAACGGGTTTTTCGTATTATTTTTTATGGCAGCGAACATGAGGTTCTGCAATTGGAAGAGCGCATTGGAGAGACATTGCATGACCATGTTGACGTAATGCGTTCTGGAAAGAATTTTCTTGATGTTGTTCCTCTTGGCGTTTCTAAGGGGGCAGCACTTTCTCATTACGTGGATCAGCTTCAACCAGGCCCTGAGATTCTTGTGGCTGCAGGAGACCACTGTAATGATTTGGCTCTTTTCGATATAGCCCATCTTAGGGTGGCGCCCCGTGATGCTGTGCCGCAAATACTGGAGCGTGCCCATGTAGTGATGCCCCCTGCCCATGCGCAGGGGTTTGTCCGCCTTATAGATTTTCTACTTTCAGGCCATTGGACCAATAGCAGTAGAACAAAACGTGTAGTATTATAAAAAAGCAAATAATTAACTCTCCGACCATAATTAATAAGGAGGATACTCATGGCTGAGATTAAAAAATGGGTTCTTGAACAAATGGAATTTCCAGAGGATTGTAATATTATTCTAGGGCAAAGCCATTTTATTAAAACCATTGAAGACCTATACGAAGCCCTTATCACAGCGTCTTCTTCCCTTCAGTTTGGCATCGCTTTCTGTGAAGCTTCTGGAGACTGTCTTATACGGCACGACGGAAATGCAGAAGACCTTAAGAAAATAGCCGTAGAAAACATTCAAAGATTGAGTGCGGGGCATACCTTTATAATAGTTTTGAGAAATGGTTATCCTATTAATGTTCTGGATCGTATCAAGAACTGTCAGGAAGTATGTCATGTTTTTGCTGCAACCGCTAACCCCATTCAGGTTGTTATCTGTGAGTCTCACCAGGGGCGTGGAGTTGTGGGGGTCATAGATGGCTTTCTTCCCAAAGGGGTAGAAGGTGACGATCATATAGCAGCGCGGAAAGGGTTATTGCGTGACATTATAGGATATAAGCGATAGGAAGGGATAAAGCGACGGTTGTATAGTAGAAGAAATGGTTAACTAGGGGGTCTGAGGATGAAGCTCCGCGAAGTGGTAGAGCATATTAATGGAGACGTTCTATATGGCGAAGAACTGCTCGATTCTATCGAGATAGAGTATGCTTATGGTGCAGATTTGATGAGTGACGTCTTAGCCTTTGCGAGACCAGGTTCTCTTTTGCTTACTGGGCTTACGAATGTCCAAATAATTCGAACGGCCCAAATGCTTGATATTCCAGCAGTGGTCTTTGTTCGGGGGAAGCGCCCCCAGGAGCCTGCTATCAAACTGGCATCCCAATTAGGCATGCCAGTGATACTAAGTCACTGTAGCATGTTTGAGACCTGTGGTGTTCTTTTCAGAGAAGGAGTGTTGCCGTGCAATATCCCGGCGAGAGAGGTGTAAGTTGTGAATGAACCATATATTGAAGAATATGTAGTGGCAGGCCGTGACTTTAGCACTATAGGCGAGGCATCTACCCAATTCAAGGCAGCAATGAAAATGCTAGGTATTCCCTCTATAGTGGCCCGCAGGGCATCTATTGTGGCTTACGAATCGGAAATGAACCTGGTCCTCCACGGTGGCGGCGGTGTTATACGCCTTGTAGTTTATACAGACAAACTTGAGGTGTGGGCTATTGACAGGGGGCCAGGAATAGCTGATATAGGTCTTGCTATGCAGGAAGGATATTCCACTGCGACAGATGAAATACGAGAGCTAGGCTTTGGTGCTGGTATGGGATTGCCTAATATTAAACGACATTCTGATGAAATGTCCATTGATTCTGCAGTAGGGAAAGGGACGGTTTTGAGCGCGACTATTTTCTTTCAAAAAGAGTAGGAGGTAAGCTCATGGCTGGAGGGGTAAGAGTACAGGAAGTTCGATGCCGAGGCTGTGCCAATTGTATAAAGACATGTCCCACGGAGGCAATGCGAGTGTTGACTGGATGTGTGCACATTATCTCTGATCTTTGCATAGATTGCGGAGAATGCATTCGTAAATGCAAAGAAAAGGCTATCATACTCAATGAAGATGAATGGGAGCTTCTGAGATCCCAAAAAAAACTTGTTCTCATTGCTGATCCCTGTTTTTATGTTCAGATAGGGTCCTGCGGGTCACCCTTTCTCATGAAAGAAGCTCTTCATGCAACGGAAATGGAGGATATCCTCGACTGTGAAGCATTAGCTTTTGATGTAGCGGCATATGCTATTGCGCGCCTTGTGGAATCAGAAAGACAAGAGCATCTCCCCTTTATCTCTACCTATTGCCCAGCAGTTATTCGTCTGATACAGATAAATTTTCCAGAGCTTATAGGTCGTCTTGTCCCCGTAGAATCCCCACTGGAATCAAGTGTTATTATCTGGCGCCAAGTGACTGGCCGAAAAGATGAACTAACTCTCATTTCGCCATGTCCAGCAAAAACAACCCTCGTTCGAAATCCTGTAGGGCGCGAACTCAGTTCTATAGCCTACTCTGTTTCAATAAGACGGGTAGTTCATGATATTTTGGCGGGAAGCCCTAAAATGTCTGGTGAAGAATCCCATAAGATCAATGATCGATGGATTAAGTGGTCTATTACTGGCGGTGAATCTCGCCATATTTCTTCTTTCGCCCGCCGTCCTCTTCGCACGGTTTCCGTTTCCGGTTTGAGGAATACTATAGACCTCCTGACAGAGCTTGAATTAGGAAGGTTGCGAGGAGTGGATTATGTGGAGTGCAGGGCCTGTGACCTTGGATGTATTGGAGGGGTAGGGACCCATGAATCCCGTTTTTTATCCCGCCTTCGTATTGACGCAATGAAAGTAGATTGGAAAGTGACAGATGAGGAAAAGACTCACATTGAAAAATGGTATAAGAAAGGCGTATGGGAGCTAGAACAGGCCATTCAACCGAAACAGCGTCTCCCACTTTCCAGCGATTTGGGAGAAGCCATGGCGAAGCTTAAGGAAATGAATGCTATTTACGCTGAGTTGCCTCACATTGATTGTGGTTCTTGCGGACGACCTTCCTGTCGAGCCATGGCTGAGGATATTGTGCGAGGCAAAGGAGAAATGACAGACTGCATTTTTAAACTTAGAGACCGGATCCATGATTTGAGCAAGGAGATCTCGGAACTTTCGGGGAAAGTGCCTCATGCCTACGGATCATAGATCATAAAAGGGGGGAAGGAGTGTGAATATTCAGTACATTATTGATAGCCTGGAGCTTGAAGTTGTGTCCCTTGGGCGACCAGAAATAGAGATCAGCGGTGCTCTTGCGGGTGACTTGCTCAGTTTTATTATGGCTTCAGCAAGGGAAAAATGGGTATGGATCACTATTCAGACCCATTTGAACATCGCTGCAGTTGCCGTGCTAAAGGATGTTCCTTTTATTATTATTGCGGGAGGCCGCAGGCCGGCAGAAGATCTTATAGAACGCTGCAAGGAAGAAGATCTGACCCTCGCCAGTTCGTCCCTTTCTGTATATGAAATTTGCGGACGGCTTTATGAAATGGGCCTACGTGCTTTGTGATACGAAGTTGAAGTTAAGGCCTTATTATGTAGACCTTCACATCCATACGGTGCTATCCCCTTGTGGCGAACTTGAAATGGGAGCCCATGATATTGTATCAAAAGCGCGGCAGGAAGGAATTCAGATCATTGCCATTACCGATCATAATTCTGCTCTGAACGTGCCTGCTATTACAAAGGCTGCAGGTGGGAGCCCAGTAGTGATCCCCGGTCTTGAAGTTCAAACGGCAGAAGATATACACATAGTCACCCTTTTCAGAGATTGCCAGGTTGCCTCAGATTATCAGCGGTGGCTGTGGGAGCGTATGCCAGGCCTTAGAAACCGCCCGGAGGTGTTTGGTGATCAATTGGTGATTTCCGAGAAGGACGATATTCTTGACGAAGAGGAAATATTACTTGTCCAGGGGGTGGGATATTCTGTTGATGAAGTAGCCCTCGAAGCGAAGGGAAGGGGAGGCCTTGTGATCCTTGCCCATATTGACAGGCCATCTTTTTCCTATACGGCAGTACTAGGGCCAATCCCTTCCTCCTTTCCCGCCGATGCCCTTGAGATCTCCTGGCGATGTTCCTCAGAAGAAGTCGAGGTTTTCCGAGAGGAATATCCAGAATGGACATTTATCCGTTCCTCGGACTCCCATTGGTTGAGAAGCCTCTGTGTAGAAAACTGTTCGGTCCTTCTTCTGGCGGAACCTACTTTCGATGAAATTGCAAAAGCTATCAGAAAAGAAGATGGCCGATGTGTAATTGGTCCCTGGCCCAATTATTTCTAATGACTGGAATGGCGTTTTTCTAATTCGGCCCAGATTTCCTGCAGAGAAACGCCAGATGAGAGAAGGCCGACCATCAAATGATACACTAGATCTGCTGCCTCATAGATCACTTCATCTCTCTCACCGACAGCAATAGCTAGAGCAGTTTCCACTCCCTCTTCCCCTATTTTTTGTGCTGCCCTTTTGGGGCCCGATTGAATTAAACTGGCAGTGTAGCTTTCTTTGGGGTTATGATGCTGACGTTCTTTCAGATATTTCCAAAGTTGGCCAGGGAATGTTGCCTTCCCGGGCATTTCCTCTGTAAGTGTGCGGAAAAAACATGACACCTCACCTGTATGGCATGCGGGACCTGCTGGCTCGACTACGGCCAGGATAGCATCCCCATCACAATCTAGACGTAATTCCATGACTCTCAATGTATTGCCACTTGTCTCTCCTTTGTGCCAAAGTAACTGTCGGGAACGGCTCCAAAAGACCATTTCTTTTCTTTTTTCTGTTTCCTCAAGGGATTGACGATTTGCATAGGCCACCATAAGGACCTCTCCACTTTCTCCATCTTGCACCACTACGGGAATGAGTCCCTTTTCATCGAAGTTGATGTTGGTGTAATCAATCATGGCTTATGCCTCCAGATAACGTATGGCAATATGCTGCTCTTTCAGCCACTTTTTAAGGTCGGGTATGTCTACAATTCCAAAATGGAAGATGGATGCGGCCAAAGCTCCATCGCAACCAACGTTAAAAGCTTCGAGGATATGTTCTTTCGTACCCGCTCCTCCCGACGCTATTATGGGAACAGGAACCATAGTTGCGACCTGCGAGAGAAGAGGGATGTCGTAACCTATTTTGGTACCGTCACGATCCATGGATGTGAGCAGAATTTCCCCACATCCCAGGTCTACACCCTGACGAATCCATTGAAGAGCATCAATCCCAGTGGGTGTTTGTCCCCCCTCAATATAAACTTCCCAGCGGCCCGGTTTCACCTCTTTTACATCAATAGCAAGAACAATAGCCTGCCGTCCCAGCAGTGCGGCACATTCTTCGATTATTTCGGGATTTTTAACTGCGGCGGTGTTGAGGGCAATCTTGTCTGCTCCAAGGGCAATAATTTCCCGAGCCTGTTCTGCAGAAGAGATGCCTCCGCCTACGGTGAAAGGAATAAAGATACGGTCAGCCACCTCTTTTACCCAGCTTTTCATGGTGCAACGTCTTTCTACAGATGCGGAGATGTCAAGAAAGACAAGCTCGTCGGCCTGTTCCTCCATGTAACGCAATGCCATTTCTGCGGGGTTGCCTGTATCTTTAAGATTTACAAAATTTATTCCAGTTACAACCCGTCCGTTTTTTACATCGAGACAGGGAATAATTCTTTTTGTTAACATGACATCACCCTCTTCAATGCTTCGCACAGATTAAAATCTTTTTCATACAACACTTTTCCAAGCACTGCTCCAGCAATGTTTAAAGCCCGGAGGTCTTCCAGTTCTTTTATTGAAGATATGCCCCCCGCTGCAATAATAGAAAAACCTGGGAATTCCAGTGATAGTTTGGAGTAGAGGGAAAGATCCGGTCCCAACCCTGTTCCGTCTCTATTTACAGATGTAACAAGGACAGTCCTGTAACCAGCTGAATATAAAAAAGAAAGATAGGCCAGGGGAGAGGAGGAAGAAGTGCAAGTCCACCCTTTGACAGCTACTTTGCCATCTTTAATATCAACAGCTGGAATGATCCTGTCTCCCCATAAAGAGAAAAGTTCGGGGGCAATTTCTCTATTTTCTGCGAGGAGACTGCCTACATATAGACGATTGGCACCCGCTCTAAAACCTTCTTCCACATTTTGAAGAGACCGCAGGCCTCCTCCGTATTGAACCATAAGGCCAAGGTTCTTTAAGGGTTCGATCACTTGAAGGTGGGCCGGATGCCCTGCTTGCGCTCCTTCCAGATCAATAATGTGGACCCATGAACTGCCAGCTCTGAGGAAAGCCTTTGCTGCTGTTATGGGAGCAAGAGCGTAGTCAGTACGCTGATTGAAGTCGCCCTGTTTTAAGCGGACGATTTTCCCTTTATAGAGATCGATAGCCGGATAAAGGATCATTATGAATGCCTCCGTAAAAGATCAATAGCGCCTTTAAGTATGGAGAGTCCCGCTGAGCCACTTCTCTCTGGGTGAAACTGAAAGGCGGCGACAGAATCACGAAGACATATGGCAGAAACCTCCCGTTCTTCTACTCTTGCAATAGCTACGGTATCATTAGTTTGAGGGAGGCCGTAGCTATGTACGAAATAAAAGTAGTCATTACTATGACAACTTTTTTCAAGGCCCTGGGCAGAACGGATCCATTCTAGAGAGTTCCACCCCATGTGGGGATATTTTTGAGTTCCAAGATGCCGGATAACCCCTTCTAAAAAGCCTAATCCCTTGCGATATCCGCCTTCTTCCCCTCCTTCACAGAGGAGATGCAGCCCGAGGCATATTCCGAGCAGAGGATGCCCCTTTTCAACCCATTGAGAAAGAAAGAAGGGCCAGCCTTCTTTCTCCAGAGCACTCATGGCAGGAGCGAAGGCGCCTACTCCCGGGAGTATTAAAAGATCTATGCTGTTATTGATCTGATCAGGGCAACGAAGGATTGTGGATCGCTCATTATGAAAAGATAGGGCTCGTTGGACATTTCCTACATTTCCAGCTCCATAATCAATAATGCCGATCATGTAAGAACCCCTTTCGTAGACTGAAGTTCTTCTTCTGAAGCAAGAGCTTGTTTCATGGCTCGCCCAATGCCTTTAAAAAGAGCTTCCGCTCCGTGATGGCTGTTATCCACTGCAAGGAGGCGGCCATGAATCGTTATATGGCTTTCTCTGCAAAAAGCCCGCCAGAACTCAGGAATTAATTCCAGGTCAAATGTACCGCATGAAGAAGAAAGAAAACAGCCATCCCAGACAAACTGTCCTCGACCACTTATATCTACAGCTACGAGAGCAAGGGAACCGTCCATGGGCATGGCACACCAGCCGTAACGGGCAAGGGGTCGGCTTTCCAGTTCTTTTAAAAATGCCCGACCTATAAGAATCCCAAGATCCTCAGTAAGGTGGTGGGCATCTACTTCAATATCGCCGGAAGCGGTGATCTTCACCGAAATGCCGCTATGAAAGAAAAAAAGATCAAGCATGTGGCAAAGGAAGCCGCAAGGGATATCTAGGTGGCGTTCTTTCCCTGGAATAGAAAGTTGTAAACTGATAGATGTTTCAGTGCTTTCCCTGCTAAGTTCAGTGGACATCTTTTACCACACCTTTCTGTCGTCCTATCCTTTGAAGAAGCTCCGACATTTGGGGCCATCTCAGAGAAGTGCTTTGTCGACTGGCTACAAGACGGAGAGAAACCTTTGCAACTTCCTGTAGTACTACAAGCTTGTTTGCCTGAAGAGTAGTTCCTGTCTGCACAATATCGAGGATGCAATGGGCCATTCCTAGGGCAGGAGCCAGCTCTATAGACCCGTGGAGGTGGATTATCTCTACTTGAACGCCAAGGGAAGAAAAATATATATCAGCGATACGTGGGTATTTTGTAGCTATTTTTAGCCACATAAGTTCAGATGGGTGCCCTGTAAAGATGGAGCGGAGTTCCTCTGGTCCAGCCACCACAATTCGGCACTTCCCACGTTCTGTGTCTGCAAGTTCCACCAGATCGATGGCACTTTCCTGAAGAACGTCATTTCCCACAAGAGCCAGATCCGCAACGCCATAACTTACATATAAGGGTACGTCAGTTGGCTTTGCAAGAATATAGCGGTAATTATTTTCCTGCACCACGAGCCTACGGCCCGCTTTTCGCAGCTCGGCCGTAGGTAATCCCATGTTATCACACAGATCTATGGCTTCTTTCATAACTCGACCGGTGGGGAGGGCAAGAGTTAACACGTATACTCCTCCCTAATCCATTGGGAAAGAGCCATGATCTTTTCGGTTTCCAGGTGCGTTACTGTTTCTTTTTCCAAATCGACCCACCATTGGCATCCTCTCATCCGGGCTGACTCATAGGATTGATCCCTGTTCTTATTCCAGCTCATTTCTCCGTCAAAGCCAACAGACAATATGGTCCATGCACGTTTCAGAGCTTCATCAGGGGAGAGGCTTGCACTCCAGATCATAACACGTCTGGGCTCTGCAGGGGGAATAGAGAGCGCAGCCGTCTCTTCCAGATTCACAGCAAATCCAATAGCTTGTCCTTCTAGATCATAACTATTCAGCAGACCATCATATCGTCCTCCTCCCCCTATTTCCTGCCCTTGAGGGCTTGAATAAAGGCGAAAGACTGGTCCGCTATAATAATTGAGTTCGCGGGCAAGGCTCAGATCTACACATAGGCGTTTCTCATAGCCAAGGCCAGAAAGGGCCTTTAGAATATTATGAAGAGGCATAAGATGTTCTGAAGATCCTAGGAGCATATTCGCTTCGTCAAGAACCTTTATTCCACCTTTCAGATCGGGAAGGCGCTCTAGTATGTTGCGGCTATATTCTGGAATATCGGCAGTTGCTAAAATGGAGCGATATCCAGATAAATTGCCTCCCAGCAAACAGCTTGAAAGCCCTTTTGATGCTGCGGATCCAACATGAGCCATGGCATAATTTAAAAAGGTAACATCCCCAATTACAAGAATGCTTTTGTCAAGGCCTATTTCATCAAGCCAACGCAGCAAGAGCCAGAGTATTTCTGTGTCTGCTCCCTCCCCTTCCCATCCTAGCAATTCAGCTCCTACCTGAAAGTTTTCTATTCGGTTTTCATGCTTTTCAGCCCGTTTAAAGACCCTATCAGCGTAACATAAACGTAGGGGTCTTTGTTCGGGAGCATAGTGAGACGCAAGAAAGGCTACTGCGGCCAGGGTAATATCAGCTCTGAGGCAGGATGGTTCCCCATAAGGTGTGGTAAGCGCTATAAGACGCCGTCTATAATTTTCAGGAAGATGAGGCCACGCTGACTCTAGGAGCTGTAACGCTGATGGCCAGAAAGGATGGTAGCCAAAGGAAGAAAAAAGTTTCATGAAGTGTGTTCTGCTGCGGTCCATAGATGTGGCCAACGCCCCCCCTACATTCATACATCCTCTGGGTAGACGGTTCATGAAAGATTCCTCCTAAGGGCCATGGCAAGACTATGAGCCTTAAGTCCTTCCATTTGTGCAAGATTTATCCCGTCTTCCGCTAAAGAAGCAGCTCCCTTGCTGTCAATACAAAGAGATGTAAGAGGGCGAAGGAATGTGCCGGTCCATAGCCCTCCGGCAAAACGGGCCCGTCGATTAGTAGGCAGGGTGTGATTTGTCCCTCCTATATAGTCTCCAAAGGGTACGGGTGTTGTACTGCCAATAAATGCGGCGCCGTAAGCCATACATTTATCCAGAACTTTTTCAGGTGCTCTTACGCAGAGTTGTAGATGTTCTGGCGCGCGTACATTGCTTTCGTTTATGGCTTCTTCAAGGGAGCATATTGCCAGAGTGCCATTGACTTCCCATGCTCGCCTGATTGTCTCAGCAGTTTCCAGAGTTTCCAAAAGGATACTCAGTTCATTGCTGGTCTGAGCTGCTATTTTTTCATCAGTACAAAGCAATGTGCTTGCAGCCATGGGATCATGCTCTGATTGGGCCGCTATATCAGCAGCCAGCCAGGCAGGATTGGCACTGTCATCGGCAATAATAAGAACTTCACTTGGGCCAGCAAGCCCGTCAATTCCAACTTCCCCGAAAAGAATGCGTTTGGCCTCTGTGACGTACGCATTTCCAGGGCCCACAATCATGTCTACCTTTCTAATGGGGCCGGCGCCCATGGCCATGGCAGCGATACCATGAGCTCCTCCAAGGGTCCATACTTCTGAAACCCCAAGAAGAGAAGCCGTAGCAGCGATGACAGAAGCAATCTTTCCTTCTTTAGTAGGAGGGGAAAGAAGGACTATTTCAGAGACACCAGCTTCCTGAGCCGGGACTACGCCCATAATAGCTGTGCTTGGCAATGGGTAGCGTCCCGCAGGAACGTAAACAGCAGTTCGCTCTACAGGTAAAAAACGAAGTCCAGCGGTTACACCCTCTTCAATAGAGCAGAAAAAAGGTTCAAACATTTTTTTCTGGCGCTGATGGAATGTCCTCACATTGCAAATAGCTCTTTTGAGTGCCTTTACTGTGGTTAGCGAAAGTTGTTGCAGTGCCTCATCCATCTCATTCTGAGAGACTCGAAATGCACCCTTATAGCTGTCGATGGCAAGTGCGTATTCTTCTACTGCTTTCCAGCCTTCTTCACGGATACGATTGACAATGAGAGAAACAGTTGTGTTCACATAATCAGAAATGCTTTTCTGAGAAGAGCATGCTTTTTTTAGGAATTGCATCATTGCCATCCTTTACTATGATAAATTATTAGAGCGATATCAAGTTTAGTTGGCATGATATCATGATATTTTAGAAGTGTAAAGTATCGACATGAAAATAGAATAAGGATACAATTTAGGCACATTATGAAAGGAATATGAGCTATGGCTAAAAAGAACATGGTACGCTACGTATGCTCAAACTGCGGAAACATAAGCCTAACATGGAATGGGCGCTGTTCTGCCTGTGATATGTGGGGAACCTATGAGAAAGAAGAAATAGACGAATCAGGCTGCGAGAAGCCCCGTTCTTCAGATTTGATGGCTGTTAATATTATTGACGTAAGGCCTCCGCAACGTTTTACATCCGGGATTCCAGAGCTTGACCGTGTTCTTGGTGGCGGCTGGGTATCTGGAGGGGTAGTGCTTCTCGGAGGCCAGCCTGGCATTGGGAAGTCAACGCTTCTTTTGCAGGTATGCGGAGCAATGGCAGCGCGAGGAGAACGGGTACTTTACATCTCAGGGGAAGAATCGGCTTCTCAGGTAGCCTTGAGAGCTAGACGTCTCTTAGCTCTTCATAATAACCTTGATCTTTTTTGTGACACAGACCTCGACGGGGCACTAAGTCATGTGGAAGGTCATGGATTTGTTGTTCTCGATAGTGTTCAGGCCATGAGGTCATCCCTGGAAGATGGCTGGCCGGGCACGCCGTCTCAAGTTCGAGCAGTGGCTCAGCAATGTATTGATAGCGCCAAAAAGACTGGGATACCCTTTGTAGTGGTTGGCCATATTACAAAGGAAGGACGCATAGCAGGCCCCATGCTTTTAGAACATATGGTCGATGCAGTTTTACTTTTTTCTGGAGAAGACACGTCAGCGTACAGAATGATCAGGGGAACTAAGAATCGGTATGGCAATACTGATGAGCTTGGTATCTTTGAAATGACGGAAAAAGGGCTTATTGCTGTGGAGGATCCAAGTGGCCTCTATTGGAATAAGGCGGATGTAAGTGTGCCAGGGGTAGCGGTAACAGTCGTAATGGAAGGATCTATTCCTCTCATGGCTGAAATTCAGGCCCTTGCCAGCGCTACGACTTTTCCCTATCCCAAGCGAACGTCTCGTGGTATTGATGTTAATAAGGTTCATCTTCTCACTGCTGTGCTAGAAAAGAGAGCAAAGACAACGTGTAACATGTTTGATATCTATTTGAATGTGGCGGGGGGCCTTGTCGTAAAAGACCCTGGTGCGGATTTGGCTCTTGCTGTTGCGCTTGCTTCTTCTGTTCACGAGTGTTCTCTGCCTTCAGACTGTTGTTTTTTAGGAGAAGTTGGATTGGCTGGAGAGATTCGCCCGGTAGGGCGTATTGGGACTCGTCTTAGAGAAGCAGCGCGCCTGGGATTTAGAAAAGCTATTGTAAGTCATCAGCAGAAAGGGGATTTCCCGAAAGAGATACGTATCTGTCGGGCAGTGAACATTCGAGATGCCCTACAGGAGGTGATGCCATGAAGGTTAAAAACCTGTCTGTTCTGATAATATGTTTAAGTGTTTTTGCCCTTTTTTCACAAGCGGCTTTTGCTGCTACTAATGTTATTGTTACCCCCTTGCAGGGGAGTGTGGGCATTACCATGGAAGAATATATGAAGCGTGTTGTTGAAGAAGCTTACCAAAACAAGGCAGGTCTTGTTGTGTTTACTATGGACACCCCGGGAGGCCTTGTTACATCTATGCGGGCAATGACATCGTTTTTACTCGATGCCCCTCTTCCAGTGGTCATGTGGGTTGCACCAGAAGGGGCCAGGGCGGCGTCAGCAGGGGCTTTTCTATTGCAGGCTGCCCATGTGGCCGTAATGGCGCCAGGGACGAACGTAGGGGCTGCACACCCAGTTGTCGCGTCAGGAAAAGATGTGCCCGATGAAGAGATGAAACGTAAGATTACGAATGATCTAGCGGCCCATATGCGTTCGCTTGCCCAGGTTCGAGGCCGGAACGCAGAAGTTGTTGAAAAAATGGTTACCGAAAGTTTATCTCTTACCGCTTATGAGGCCCATAAAGAAAAAGTCGTTGATTTCTTGGCTGCAGATATTGACGAGCTGTTAGAGAATCTTGAGGGGTGGAAAGTTGATGTGCGCGGGGATAAACGAGCCCTCTCACTCAAATCGTATCAGGTTATCAATGTGGAAATGACGCCAAGGGAACGAATGCTGCAGCTTTTATCTGATCCTAACGTGGCATATCTTTTGTTGACCGCCGGTATTTTTGCAATAGTTCTGGAAGTCCTTTCTCCTGGAGGATTTATTCTTGGGACTGCTGGTGCTGTAATGGTCCTGATGGGGGCCTATGGGCTCAGAATGCTTCCTTTTAATTGGGCTGGCTTGATACTGCTTTTAGCTGGCATTGTTGTTATTATTGTCGACCTGCTTGTAGGTGGTATAGGCATACTGAGCCTTTTTGGCATGGCAGCTCTTGTCACTGGTGGGCTGATTCTTTTCCGCGCTCCGGGAGGTGAGCTTTTGAGTGTTTCTAAAAGCGTTATTATCGGAATGACTGTCGCTTTTTCTCTCTTCTTTATTATAGCCGTCGTTTTTATATGGAAATCTATGAAACGACAGGTTTACTCAGGACAGGAAGGATTGATCGGATATAAGGCAGAAGTTCTAGAAACCCTTCAACCGGAAGGGCTCGTCAAATGTCATGGTGAACTGTGGAAGGCCAGAACAGAATCTGGAGAGACCTTACCTGAGGGTTCGCCTGTACGGGTTGTGCGTGTGGAAGGATTGGTCCTTTACGTAGAGAAAGAAGATAGGGAAAATGCTCTTAAAGAAGGAGGGAGTATATAATTATGTTGGATGGACTTTTGTATTTCTTGTTTAATTTGGGAAGTTCCTTTGGGTTTGTTATCATTCTGATCTTGATCCTTATGTCTGCTATCAAGATCGTTCCTGAATATCAGAGAATTGTGGTATTTCGTTTAGGTCGTCTTATAGGGGCAAAGGGGCCCGGTCTTGTGATCGTTATTCCTGTGGTTGATCGTGTTATCCGCGTGGATCTTCGAATTGTAACCCTTGATGTTCCCGTCCAGGAGGTCATAACAAAGGATAATGTGCCGATCAAAGTGAATGCTGTAGTTTATTTTAGAGTTATGGATCCTGCTAATTCAGTAATTGAAGTAGAAAATTATATGTTGGCAACGAGCCAGCTTTCTCAGACGACACTGCGCTCTGTTATCGGAGGAGCAGAATTAGATGAAGTTCTCTCTTCACGAGAAAAGATCAATAGCGAACTTCAGAAAATTATTGATGAAAGAACTGATTCATGGGGAATCAAGGTCAGTGCCGTTGAAGTTAAAGAGCTTGAACTTCCTGAAGGGATGAAACGTGCTATGGCTAAACAGGCAGAGGCAGAACGGGAACGGCGGGCAAAAATAATTAATGCCGAGGGAGAACTGCAGGCAGCCAAGACACTGAGCGATGCGGCAAAGCAAATGGAGGTTTCTCCTGTTACATTACAACTTCGATATTTACAAACATTAAAAGAAATTGCGAGTGAAAAGAATTCCACCACATTTTTCCCTCTGCCAATGGATATTATCAAGCCCTTTATTAAGCGCTTTGAAAAAGAGGAAAAAGAATAGGATACTTTGCACATATAACATATGAGGGATATAATTCCCTGATATGACTTCAGAGGTATCTGGTGCGAGGAGGCAGATGCATGGCTTATGATTTTCTTTCTATCGAACAAAAGTGGCAGAAAGTGTGGGAGGAAGAGAACACTTTCAAAGTAAAGGCAGATCCGTCTAAGAAGAAGTTTTACTGCCTTGAGATGTTCCCATATCCTAGCGGGGCTCTTCACATGGGACATCTTCGGAACTATTCCATCGGCGACATGATGGCACGGTTCTTATGGATGAATGGGTACAACGTCCTTCATCCCATGGGGTTTGATGCTTTTGGCCTCCCAGCAGAGAACGCTGCTCTCAAGTATGGTGTGCAAGCTCATGAGTGGACCCATAAAAATATTGAACAAATGACAGACCAGCTCAAGAGAATGGGCTGTAGTTACGACTGGGATCGGCGGGTTGAAACATGTAACCCGGATTATTATCGCTGGACCCAATGGATCTTTTTGCAGTTTTTTAAGAAAGGGCTGGCCTATCGTAAAAAAGCTCCTGTTAATTGGTGTGAAAGTTGCAATACGGTTCTTGCTAATGAGCAAGTTGATAGCGAAGGGAAATGCTGGCGGTGTAATTCTCCAGTCATAAAGAAAAAACTTGAGCAATGGTTCTTCCGTATTACTGATTATGCTCAGGAACTTCTTGACGATCTCGATCAGCTTCCAGGCTGGCCGGAACGAGTGCGTATTATGCAAAGAAATTGGATTGGCCGTTCTGAAGGAGCTCGTTTGACCTTCACCGCCAAGGAATTGGGAGAGGAAATTGAAACCTTTACCACACGTTTCGACACGATCTTTGGCGTGACCTTCCTGGCCCTTGCTCCTGAGCATCCCCTAGTAGATACGATTCTTGAAAAAGCTTCTAATAAAGAAGAATTGGAAACTTTTGTAAAAACATGTATCAGCCAAAGTGAAATAGACCGTACAGCGGTTGGTGGGGAAAAAAACGGTGTTTTCACAGGGTTTTACGCCACCAACCCAGCTACAGGCGAAGATGTTCCTATATGGATTGCAAACTATATTCTTATGGACTATGGAACCGGGGCAATTATGGGTGTGCCTGCCCATGACGAACGCGACTTTGATTTTGCTCGTAAATACCAAATCCCTGTGGTTGCAGTCATACAACCTGCCGAGGGGGACCATCTCGACGGGGATACGATGTCAGAGGCCTTTGTGGATAATGGCATAGCTTTCAATTCAGGAGAATTTAATGGACTTCCCACCCAGGAAGCTATTGGCCGAATGCTCGATTGGGGTGAGGAAAAAGGTTTTTGTACGCGAGAAGTGAATTTCCGTATTCGCGACTGGCTTATTTCCCGTCAGCGTTACTGGGGGGCTCCTATTCCTATCGTTTATTGTGACCATTGCGGTATGGTTCCAGTACCGGAAAAGGACCTTCCTGTTTTGTTGCCTACAAATCTCACTGTTAAAGAGGGGGGGCGCTCTCCTCTCGCGGAGGCGGATGATTGGGTTAACACCACGTGTCCGGTTTGTGGAGGGCATGCCAGGCGAGAAGTGGATACCATGGACACCTTTATCTGTTCATCATGGTACCAGTTTAGATATGTAGATCCCCGTAACGACAAGAAAGTCTTTGAAACGGACCTGGCAAACTACTGGATGCCTGTAGATCAGTATATTGGAGGAATAGAGCATGCTTGTATGCATCTAATCTATTCCCGTTTCTTCACCAAGGTCTTTGCAGATCTGGGCCTTTGTAATGCCAGGGAGCCCTTTTCTAATCTCCTTACCCAAGGGATGGTGATTAAAGATGGGGCCAAAATGTCGAAATCCCTTGGCAATGTAGTGGATCCCGATGAGATTATTCAGAAGTTTGGCGCCGATACGGCAAGGCTCTTTATCCTTTTTGCCGCACCTCCAGGAAATGACCTTGAGTGGTCTGAACAGGGAGTAGAAGGGGTACATCGGTTTTTAAATAGAGTGTGGCGCTATATTGAAGAAAATCTCGAGGGGCTCAAGAACGCCTCAATGGAAAGGGTTGAAATGGGCTCCCTCGTCAATAAAGATCGTCGGGATTTTAAACGAAAGATACATAAGACAATTGAGGATGTGACCCGGGATATTCAGGAAGAAAGGCAGTTTAACACGGCAGTTGCTCGTTTAATGGAGTTGTTAAATAGCATATACTCATGTTCACCAAAGGATGAAAAAGACTGGGGTCTTCTTCGTGAGGGTGTAGAAGTTCTTCTTATGTGCCTTAATCCTTTCTGTCCTCATATTACAGAAGAGCTTTGGCAGATGCTTGGAAATCAGAATCGGCTGGCTTTGAGTGCATGGCCAATTAAAGACGAAGCAGCTCTTGTCCTTGATTCTGTGACTGTAGTTATACAGGTAAATGGAAAAGTTCGCCATAAAATAGACTTGCCAGCGGGGCTCTCTAAAGATGAGTTGCAGCAAAAAACCTTGAATGAACCCACTATACAGAAGCGCATAGAGGGGAAAGATCTTGTTAAGGTTATAGTAGTACCAGATAAGCTGGTGAATGTGGTGGTGAAGGAGTAGTGCCCAAAATCGTAATTATAAGCGCCTCTGAGGTTTCTCAGAGGCGTCTTCTTTCTAAGACCCTTCAAAAATACACGATTCAGGGATATAGCCTTAGTGGCCGCAAGGAAGGAGGTTCCTGGCAAGATATCCTATCACTGGGAAAAAACCGGGTGCTTTTTAGCGAGAAGCAAATGCTTCTTGTTGAAAATGCAGAAAATCTAGGGGTATTGCCGGAATCTATGATTACCTTTTTCAATTCTGTAGAAGAATCTTGCCTTGTCCTTCTCGTTTATGATGGTAGTCCCTCTAAATATATTCCTAAAGAGGCCCTCCAGCGAGCAGAAATTTTGAAGGCCGAAGAAATTCCTTTCTGGCCATCGGCCAGGCTGCGTTGGCTCCTAAATTTTTGTGGGGACAGGCGCATAAATTTAGAAAAAGAGGCAGCTGCTTTGCTCATAGACTGGATAGAAGATGGAGAAGAGCTGCGAAGCGAGATTGAAAAGATTGCAGCCTTTTCTGATGGTCAGACAGTGACTTCAGAAATGGTAAGGGCACTTTCTTTTGATGAGGGGCGTAGCTCTATGCTTCGTTTTCTTGATGGGGTGTGTCAGGGAAATCGAAAAGAAATTTTGATCCTCTTCCCTCATCTTCATCAAGATGTCCCGTTTTTAATGTTAGTAACGGCCCTTTACAATCGTTTAAAACCAGTTATTTATCAATATATTTTCCCATCTCTTTCAGAAAAAGATATACTGGAGATGCTCAAGGTTCGCAGTTATGCAGGTAAAATGGCTTCGGAAGCAAGAAAAAATTATGATAAACAAACCCTTTTTGCCTTCATTGTGGAATTAACTGGTCTTTCTTATGGGGAAAAAACTGGCGCCGGAGCAGGTTGGGCTGGCCTTGAAACCATAGTTCTTCGCTTGATTGGCAGCATAAAAAAAGAAAAAAGCTGAGTCGTGGATATCCCTATCCTGGCTCAGCTAAAAAATTCAGAATTTTTATGGGTGGAAGCCTTTTATTCCTGGCTGCTCTCAGGAGCTGCCCCCGCTAGGGCCTTTACCTTGTTGGTAAGAAGCGACTTACGGCGAGCCCCAGTGCTACGGTGCATAACACCCTTCACAACAGCTTTATCAATAACGCTCTGGGCAACTTGAAGCCGTTTTCCAGCCAGTTCGGCATCCTGATTATTAACAGCTTCGAGAACCCTCTTGGCAGCCGTTTTGCATCGGCTTGTCCAGTAACGATTGTAGAGACGATTCTTTTCACTGGTTCTCATTCTCTTTTCAGCGGATTTCTTATTGGGCATTTCCTTCACCTCCTCCCATAAAACGCACCACATTTTAACATGCTCTCTGATATATTAGCAATAGAACAATGCTTTCGCCATAGAGAAGAGGTTGTAAAATGAACAGCAACATGCATCCGATGGATAAAATTTTTGCCCCTTCAGGGCTTTTTGAAAAAAATTTTGAGGATTATGAATATAGAGAGCCCCAGCTTCTTTTAGCTCAAAAAATATGGGACTCCTTTATGCAACAGAGAAATACAGTGTTTGTTGCTGAGGCCCCTACTGGAATAGGTAAAACCTTTGCGCTGTTGGCTCCTGCTTTAAAGTGGGCCTTGCCTCAGGAGAAAAGGATCCTCTTTCTCACAGCCGGAATTACCCTTCAGGAACAATTAATACGAAAAGACCTCCCCCGCCTTAAAGAGCTATTGGGATATGATGTTTCCTTTGGTCTTCTTAAGGGGAGGGGCAACTATGTTTGTGTCAGAAGAGCCCTTGAACTCGAACATGAAGGTTTTCTTTCTTTTGGAGATAGTGGTGCCGCCTCCATATACCTTTCTGAGTGGCTAAAAAAAACTCAAACAGGTGATCTTTCAGAGTTAAAACTTCCTTCCGATTTTCCAATATTTCCTAGAGTTGCCGCGCAAGTTCGTGGCTGCCTTGGACATCGTTGTCCTTATCGTGATAGGTGCTTTATTCAAAAAGCCTTAAAGAAAGCACAGAATTGGGATGTAATTGTCTCGAATTATCATATGTATTTTGCCTATGTAATGAACGGGAAGGGAACCTTCCCTGTGGATTTTGATGTGTTGATCTGCGATGAGGCCCACCGTATGGTCGATGCAGCTCGGTCGATTTCATCTGTAAGGGTTTCATGGGAAGATCTGGTTCGGCTTCTTAGAAGCAAAGGGGCCGCAACTGCCGAATCGTTCCTCTCAAATCGAGAGGAAGAACAAGGTGTGTTGCGGGACGAACTTTCTTCTGTCCAAGAAGAAGGAAGAAAACTTTTTGAGCTCCTTGAGGTTTCCATAGCCGACGGAGTGCTTATCCCTGTTCGTAACGAAGAGCTTTACCGTTGCGGATTACTGGTTTCTTCACATATAGAGACGGCCTTAAAAATGTTGCGTTCTATTGAAGAGCTGTGCAATGAGAAACCTTATGACGTGGATGACGGTCCTCTGGCTCTCGCCCTTGCATGGATAGAAGAGGTTCGGCTTTTTTCCCACTCTCTTCAGTGGTGTTTAGCAGTGGGCCATTTCCCTGAGTGGGCGTATTGGCGAGAAGGAGATGCCCTCGTAAGTGAACCTACCCTGTGCTCGGATAAGGTATCAGAGGGGATTCTTTCTCAAAAAGCAGAAAAGATCATTGCAATCTCTGCTACGATGACAGTAGAGGGATCTTTTGATTTTTGGAAGAGAGAAACAGGAATTATCCCTACAGATACGTATGTCCTAGAGTCTCCCTTTGATCTTGAAAAACAAATGAAAATACTCGTGGTGGATCTTGGTCTGAAAGTCATAGAAAAAGGCTATGACGAGCGGGTTTGTCGTGTAGTAGAACGTCTTTGTAATGACAACGGGGGAAGTTCTTTGGTTCTCCTCAGTTCCATGAGACTTGTTAAGAAGGTGGGCAATTGGCTTAAGGGAAGCCAACATCCTTACACAGTGTATGTTCAGAACGAATTACCCCGAACAGAACTTCTTGAACGTTTCAGATCAGATCTTTCAAGCGTGCTGATTGGGAGTGTTTCCTTCAGAGAAGGAGTAGATGTGCCGGGAGAAGGGTTGACCCAGGTTATTATTGACAGAATCCCCTTTCCTCACCCGAAAGATCCAGTTGTACAATCAAGAAACGAATTGGAAGGAAGAAAAGCTTTTGTAACAGTAATTCTCCCTCAGGCCAAAATGTTTCTACGTCAAGCTCTTGGACGCCTTATCCGATCAAAAAGTGATCAGGGCAGAGTTGTTATTCTTGATGGTAGAATTATTGATAGACAGGATTGGCGGATACGGAAAGATTTGCCCTTAGTTCCAATACAACGATTTACAGTCAAGAGTAATTCTGTTGCTCATGAGAAAACGGTGTGATATAGTATCAAGGCTGATCGGTTTCCGGTCTTTTGCATTGATGTTTTATTTTGTAACTGGGAGGTGTAGTCGTGAATAAAGGTACTTTTCAGCCCCATAATAGACCGCGAAAGAGAAAAATGGGATACCTCTCTCGTTCCAGTTCCCCCAGCGGATTGAGAATTCTTCGCAACCGGAGACGCAAGGGGCGTAAGCGTTTGGCTGTGTAGCTTTGAAGCTCGGATATTCACGCTCTGTGCGGCTCAAGAAGGGTTGGGAATATGATTATGTTTTCCGCACCGGCAGTCGCTTCAAAGGCGAGCTGGTGCGGTTGCTGTTTGTGGAGGCCCCCGACGATAGAACTAGGATAGGGCTGGCCGTAGGGAAACGCCAAGGATCGGCTTGTGTGCGCAATAGGGGACGGCGCATTCTGAAAGAGAGCATACGTCGTATTCTACCATGGGTAAAAGGAACATGGTGGTGTGTTTTTTCTCTTCGAACAGCAGGGCTGGAAGCAAATGCCTATGACGTGTATGATGATATGGTGGCTCTTTTAGGGCGTGTAGGGTTACTTGATGAGTCGTGGCCGGGGAATATGTGGGAGAAAAAGAATAAAAATGACGGATAGATTAAAATGTTGACAGAAATAGCCGTGACTGCTATTAGATTTTATCAGAAATGGATTTCTCCAATGTTAGGAAAGAATTGTCGATTTTATCCGACCTGTTCTCAGTACACCCTTGAGGCTATAGAAATGCATGGTATCTTGATCGGAAGTTGGCTTGGATTAATCCGTATAATGAAATGTGGTCCGTGGCATCCTGGGGGATATGATCCAGTGCCAGATTTTCCACTTAAGAGAAAAATATCTCCTAAAATCTACAATTCTGACTGAGGATGGTGAATGGTGTGGGTACTCTCTGGAAAGCAGCGGGGGATTTTATACTTCTTATCCTTGAAACCCTTCATAATTTAACGGGTTCATGGGGAATTGCAATTATTTTGCTGACACTGGCGGTAAGAATTCTTCTTCACCCTCTTACCCATAAACAAATGGTTAGCATGCAAAGGATGCAGAAGCTTCAGCCCCGCATGAAAATGTTGCAGGAAAAGTATAAGGATGACAAAGAAACACTGAATAGAGAAATTATGAGCTTGTATAAAGAAAACAAAGTAAACCCTGCGGCTGGATGTTTGCCTCTTCTTGTACAATTGCCTATTCTTATTCTATTATTCCGTTTGTTGATGAACTATAATTTTGGAAGTGTTCCTTTCCTTGGCTTCATTAGCCTTGAAGGATCTGTCCTTTCAACGCTGGCTCAGGCGGTAGCTCTTCCAGAAACAACTAAAATAGGTGTTATGGCTGTGCTATCTGGTGTTCTCGCCAACCCTGCGGGGTTGGCTCAAGTAGGCCTTTATCTGGGGAACCTCATGCTCCTTGTTGTTGTTGGTATTCTCACGTGGGCACAGCAGCAGATGAGTTCTACGGGGAATCCGCAGATGGCGATGATGAGCTGGTTTATGCCTCTCTTTCTCACCTTTATATGCCTTAGCCTGCCTGGGGGAGTTTTGTTGTATTGGGGAGTTTCATCTTTCCTGGGAGTAGCTCAGCAGTGGTGGATTACCAAAAAAACAAGTCAGGAAATGCAGGAGAAGCCAGTCTTACATAAATCTAAACCCGCAGGCAAAGAGGAAAATTAAAGGTATCCCGGGCATGGTAGAGTGTCGAAGGGGGATTATACATGACCGAGCAAGACAAGTTTATTATGGAAGTCAGCTCCATAGACGAAGCTAAAACATTGGCCGCGGCCAAGCTGGGATTAAATCCGGAGGACTTCCTTGTTAAGATAATCGAAGAAGAAAAAAGTTTTTTTGGTCTATTGGGGAGAAAATTAAGGGTAGAAGTATGGACTGAGCTGCCGGTATCAGTCTTAAAGGGGCAAGAACTGGCGGGGGATCTTATTAAACGTATGAGACTTTCCCTCTCTGTAAACGAGGAAGATGGTTTTTTGAACCTTTCTGGTGATGATGCTGGAATTATTATTGGAAAGTACGGCGAAACTCTGAAAGCCATGGAGTATCTCCTCAATCTTATGATGCGTGACGAGACCAGAGAGACCCGTATCAAATTAGATAGTGACGGGTATAGAGCCAGACGGGAGGCAAGTCTGAAACGCCTGGCCCTAGCAGCTGCCAGAAAAGTGGAAAAAAGGGGCAAACCTGCCTATCTTGAACCCATGTCCAGTTGGGAACGACGCATTATCCATTTGGCATTGAAAGATACAGATAGCGTAATGACACGCTCTGTAGGAGAAGAGCCGTCTCGCAAAGTAGTAGTTTGCCCAGCCCATTCTACAAGAAGCAAACGCCGTTAACACACTATGTATCCGGAACTATTCTCTATAAGGAATTTTACGATCCACAGCTATTACGTGCTGTGGATCGTTGCGTTAGTGACGGCTTTTCTCTGGACGTATAAAAGAGGAATTCAGTACTACGGCATCCCTCCCTCTAAAATGGGGCACTTGTTGGGAATGGTTGCTTTGGGAATTATTGCGGGTATATGTACTGGCATGGGTATTCATCTTGGTCGAGAAGCTGTATTTCAAGATCCCCTTAGCATACTTCATTTTTGGAAAGGAGGAATGTCTTCTTATTACAGTTTCATAGGCGGCTGTTGCTTTGCCTTCTTTTATATCTTCCGTACAAAATTGTCTCTATGGCGTGTTGCAGAATCGGCATCCCTCCCCTCCGCTGCGTTAATAGCTATTGGCCGGTGGGGCTGTTTTTTGAATGGTTGTTGTGGGGGAATTCCAACATCTCACCTTTGGGGAGTACGCTTCGCTATTGATCCGGAAGCTTTAATCCGCCATCCCACTCAGCTTTATTATTCTTTCGGAGCTCTTGCAATTCTCCTTGCGTTGCAATGGATTGAGTTTCGTTTAGGGGAAAGCGAGCGCTTTGTAAAAGCTGCATTTCTCTGGCCCCTATTTTTAATCCTTTGGGGTTTCTTGCGTATTTTTGTGGATCCACTTCGTATTGATTGGTACCTTTCTGGAATAGAAGCATCTCATAGAGGTAGTTTTTCCATGGTAATTGTAGGTGGAATCTGGCTTTCTTATTCTTGCTGGAAACTTATTCGTAAAATTTATGATTAAAGTATCAGTAAAAGAAACGATGTCCTTTTCAAAAAGCCGGATACAATAGATATGGAAAGTAAACGGAGGTGAAATAATATGAAAAGGATGTACAACACAATTGCTCTTCTTTCCATAATAGCTTTTGCTCTGAGTGCGATAAGCACTTCCTCTTTTGCTCAAGATGTTTTCACTGGGAACCCTATAGCGGTCATAGCGAAGGATGCTTCTCCAGCCGTGGTCAACATAGATGTAGAGGCTACAGTTACACGGTCAGTCTCTCCTTTCCCGAATGATCCCATATTCAAGCGTTTCTTTGGAGAAGAGTTTCAGCGTTTTTCTAGAACTATACCAATGAAAGGGCGTGGATCTGGCTTTATTGTTACAGACAACGGCCAAATTCTCACCAATAGTCATGTTGTAGAGGGAGCGGATAAGATTACAGTAACTCTTTCTGATGGACGGACCTTTCCCGCTGAAGTCCTAGGAACTGACCCTACTTTTGATTTAGCCGTGATCAGGATAGACGCCCGCAATCTGCCTGTGCTCAAACTTGGTGACTCTGACCGTATAGACGTGGGAGAGTGGGTTGTTGCCATAGGTAACCCTTTTGGCCTGGAGCACACTGTGACAGTTGGTGTCATATCTGCAAAAAACAGGAGCATTCACGCTGGAGATGTAAATTTTGACGGTTTTTTGCAAACTGATGCAGCTATTAATCCGGGGAATAGTGGCGGTCCCCTGATCAACCTTTCGGGGGAAGTTGTGGGGATAAACAGCGCTATTGTCCCTTATGCTCAGGGAATAGGATTCGCTATTCCTGTTAACATGGCGAAGCAGATAATGGATGATCTTGTAAAATATGGAAAGGTCAAAAGAGGTTGGCTTGGTGTGTACGTGCAGCCAGTGACGAAAGAGTTTATCACAGCTTATGGCTTAAAAGAAGAAAAAGGAGCCGTTATCAGCGATGTGGTGTCAGATTCGCCAGCGGATAAGGCAGGATTGCAGCGTGGCGATGTGATTATTGCTGTTAATGGTAACAAGATAGACAATCATCAGGATCTTGTTTTTAGAATACGCCAATTTATGGCAGGGGATACAGTTAATCTTGAGATAGTGCGTAAAGCAGAAAAGAAAAATATTTCTGTTAAACTAACAGAAGTTGCTCCTGCAGGAGAAGAAAGCCAGGAAAAAGGATCGCCTAAAACCTCAGAGCTTTTTAAAAAAGTTGGTGTTGAAGCAAGTAATGTTACCACACAGCTTCGTTCCCAGTACGGACTAAGATCAAAGGATGGAGTGGTTATAACCTTTGTTGAGCAGGGATCATTTGCTGCTCGTGCAGGGATTCGTGAAGGAGACCTGGTTCTGGAGGTAAATGGCACAAAAGTGTCTGATGTGAGCGACTTAAATAAAGCCGTGGGGAATAAGGACAATTCTTTAGTGCTTCTTTTAGGCCGGGGCGGGAGAACGTTCTTTGTTTCCATGAGTTTTTAAAACGCAAACTTATACTTATAAGTAAAGGGGCTGTCCTTTGAAGGACAGCCCCTTTACTTCGATTAAAAATATTTTATTATCACGATATCTCATATTCGGAAAGGGTGTTTGTATCAAGGGAAAAAGTCAAAGTGAAAGAGCTTCCTTTTCCCAAAGTAGATTGGATGTCCACTTCAGCTTTGTGCAATTCAGATATTCTCTGCACAAGGGGAAGTCCCAGCCCATATCCGCCTCCGCTTCGAGCTGTGTCCGCACGCCAAAAGAGGTCTCTGCACTTTTGAATAGCGTATTCATCCATCCCCTGGCCGGTATCCCAAATACGCAAATAGGCTTTCTGCTTTTTTATATCACTCCATGTTTCCACACCGATAGTTCCGCCTTCAGGAGTGTATTTGCTGGCATTGTCCAGGAGGTTTGTAACAACTCTTGTAAGAAGTTCAATGCTCCCGAAAACTGGGGCAAAAGAGAGTTTTTTCACCAGATGCTGACGTCTTGTTTTTTCAATGAGGGGAAACATGTTTTCACAGGCTTCATCAGCTGCCATAAGTAAATCCACCGATTCCATCCATTCTGGGCCTGAGAACTTTGAAAACCGGGACAACTCGAGTATAGACTCTACAATTTGTTGCATATTTTCGATCTGAACCATTATTTGCTGAAGCCGTTCCACGTAATAACTAGGTTCTCTAGTGGACATGAGCATTATTTCGATCTTTCCCTTGATGACGGCAATAGGAGTTCTAAGCTCATGGCTCGTATCTGCTGACAATTGCTTAAGTTGAGCAAGGGATTCTTCGTACTGGCGGAGCAGTTTATTAAGAGATTCGCGAAGCTCTACAAGTTGGGGATGATCCCCAAGAAAGGGTATTGTTACGCGGTCATTTTTTCTCTTCTTTTTTCGTAAGGATTGACACGTTTTTCGTAAGGGAGTGTAAATGCGAAGCTCAAGAAACCAGAGGGATATAAAAAAAGATAGTGCGCAACCGGCAAACAATCCTCCCATATAGGAAAAAAAGGAAGTTAAAGTGAAGGATGACGCTAACACAGCAAGGGACATAATTATAAAAAAAGAAATGGAAAAAAGGGACAACCTGAGGAGTTTCAGATTGCCCCTTTGGTTTGCTGAAGCCCTTGTTAAACGTATTTTAAAAGACCTAAGAAGTTTGCGAAGTTGCAAGTTCAATGCCTGATACCCTGGCTTTCCACTTAATGTTTAGATACAGTCTGGGCAAGTTACCTTGTACCCAACTCCTCGTACAGTTACAACCACTGTATCTAATCCTTGCTCGCGCAGCTTGTCTCTCAAATATTTTATATGTACGTCAACTACATTACTTGTCCCGTCATATTCTTTTTGCCAGACTTGAGAAATTATCTTTTCCCTGGTAAAAACTTGGTTTTCATGTCGAAGAAGCAATTCCAGAATATCAAACTCCCGTCTACGCAGTGGTAATATGGTGTTATCCACTCTACATTCCCTAGCTACTGGATCTATTGTCATAGATCCACAATGAAGGAGATTATGCTGCAACTCAGAAGTTCTCCTTAAAAGGGTACGAACTCTTGCAAGAAGCTCTCTGAAATCAAATGGTTTAACCAGAAAATCATCGGCACCCTTATTAAGGCCCTCTACCTTTTCGTCTACACTGTCTTTCGCCGTGAGAATAATGATAGGAAGAGTAGCACCATTTGAACGAAGTCTTTCAAGAACCTCTAGTCCGCTTATGCCAGGCAGCATGAGGTCCAGAACTATACACTCGCACTCCGGGTTCTTCGCTTTTTCCAGCCCTTCTTCTCCTGTATAAGCGCGCTCTACAGAAAACCCATTTTCTGCAAAGCCCTCGGCGAGAACCTGAACAAGATCCTTATTATCTTCAATAATAAGCAGTGACATGCTTATTACCTCCCCCCCGAACCAATTTATATTAAATGCTTTTGTTAACTCTCTATTATTTAACCATATACTTTAACCCATGTCGAGTGCAGAATTAGATTTTTTGAAAATTTATGTAGTTTTTCTGAATATGTGCGCAGGTAGTCAAAACATTGCCATATAGAAATATCCGTGGTAATATTCTTTAACCCATTACTAGGATCTACACAAAGCTGTATTTCTTGGTTTTCGGGATTTCATTAATTGAGGTGAACAATTATGTTGGAGAAGGATCAGAAACAGAGGATCATTGAAGAGTACCGCACCCATAATGTGGACACAGGGTCTCCAGAAGTTCAGATTGCCATGTTGACCGTGAGGATTCGTGAGCTTACAGAGCATATGAAGAACCACACAAAGGACTTCCATTCCAGGAGGGGACTTCTTAAGATGGTCGGAAGACGGCGTAAGCTTCTTCGCTATCTGAGGGAGAAAGACTTCAACAGATACCAGACTTTAATTGAACGCCTTGGTCTTCGTCACTAAAAAAACAGAATAAATTTTTATTCAAAGGTTTTTCTGTGCGAGAGCGGATATCCGCTCTCGCACTTTTTTTGTGGGATGTGTTATTCTTATCAAGTACAATACGAAGAGGTAGAAAATTAGAGGAGGAACAATGGATGAAAAAAGTATTTTCAATTGAGATCGGGGGTCATGAAATGACCTTCGAAACGGGGTGTGTGGCCAAACAGGCAAATGGTTCCATAGTGGCTAGGAGCGGGGATACAGTGGTTTTGACCACTACCTGCATTTCTGACACACCTCGTACGGGGATTGACTTTTTCCCCTTGCTAGTTGACTTTGAAGAAAGATATTACTCAGCAGGTAAAATCCCCGGAGGGTTTATCAAACGGGAAGGAAGACCAACTGAAAACGCCATTTTGAGTGCACGTGTCATTGACCGTTCTATACGTTCACTTTTCGATGAAAATCTTCGCTACGACATACATGTTGTTGCTACTGTGCTATCAGTAGATCAGCTTAACCCCCCCAGTGTACTCGCCATTAATGCAGCGTCTGTAGCTCTTATGATCTCTGAAATTCCGTGGGGAGGCCCCATAGGAGCTGTGCGCATCGGCTATATTAATGACCAGCTTGTAGTCAACCCTCTTGAAGAGCAAATGTTGGAATCCAAATTGGATTTGCTCGTATCTGGCCATAAGGACGGCATTACCATGGTTGAGGCGGGAGCTAACGAGGTATCAGAAGAGTTGCTCGTAGATGCTCTGGATCTTGCCCACACTGAAATTAAAAAGATTGTTGCCATGCAAGAAGAGATTCGGAAGCAGATTGGCAAGGAAAAGATAGATATTCCTGAACCAGAATTTTTTGAAGAGATAGATTCATGGCTAGGAGCAGAAATGCAAAAGCATGTATTAGAGGCAGTCAGTATTCACGAGAAAAAACCCAGGGCAGAAAAAATTCGTTACGTTAAAACCACATCTATCGAGCATTTCGCAGAAAATTATCCTGGTACGGAGGCTTATATTTCTGCGGCAGTTGACGAGATGGTGAAGAAAACAATGCGGTCCCGCATTCTTAATGAGCGAGAGCGGGCTGATGGTCGGGCAATGGATGAGATTCGCCCGATTACATGTGAAGTGGGAGTTTTGCCTCGTGTGCATGGTTCAGCTCTTTTTACCCGGGGCGAAACTCAGGCCCTCGTTGTGGCTACTTTGGGGATGATGGGAGTAGATGACCAGATTCTTGACGGCCTTAAACAGGACGAACCGAACAAGAGGTTCATCCTTCACTATAACTTTCCCCCCTATTCAGTTGGAGAAGTTCGTCCCATGCGGGGTCCGGGACGTCGTGAAATAGGGCATGGCGCCTTGGCTGAACGGGCTCTTCGCCCTATAATTCCCGATGAGGTTGAGTTCCCCTATGTGGTCCGTCTTGTTTCAGATATCCTGGAGTCGAACGGATCCAGTTCTCAGGCATCTATTTGCGGGGGAAGCCTTGCTCTTATGAACTCCGGAGTTCCCATTAACAGACATGTCGCTGGCATTGCCATGGGGCTCATAAAGGAAGGGGAAAAAGTAGAGATCTTGAGTGATATTCAGGGTCTTGAAGACCACTATGGTGATATGGACTTTAAAGTGGCCGGAACCCGCGAAGGTGTGACGGCCCTTCAGATGGATAACAAGGCAGGTGGCATTACTAGGGAAGTTCTTAAAAAGGCCCTCAATCAGGCAAAAGAAGGAAGATTGTTTATACTCGAGAAAATGGAATCTGCCATAGAAGAGCCTTCCGGCCTTTCTCCTTACGCGCCAAGGATTTATGTGACCCATATTGATCCTGAAAAAATCAGAGATATCATAGGCCCTGGCGGTAAGGTCATCCGAGGCATTACCCAGGAAACAGGAGTGAAGATCAATGTGGAAGATAATGGAGAAGTATATATAGCCGGAACATCAAGTGAGGGTGTTGAACGCGCACTGGCAATAATAAAGGGGCTTACAAAAGAATTGGAGCCAGGGGAAATATATCTGGGCAAAGTCACTCGGATTATGAATTTCGGGGCTTTTATAGAGTGTTTGCCAGGCAAAGAAGGTCTTCTCCACATAAGCGAAATCAGCCCTCACCGTGTCGGCAAAGTGGAAGATGTTTTTGGTGTTGGGGATACAGTCCTTGTCATGGTCAAAGAAATAGACGATATGGGACGGACTAATCTGACACGCAAGAAACTGTATGACCAGGAAGAAAGGGTTATAAAAGAGGGATTCGGCAAAGCCCTTGAAGAGGAGAAGGCAAAGGAAACCGCTATTGAAGCCAAAGCTGCTTCTGCTCCCCGTCCCGCTCCTGGCCAGCGTCGTGGTGGAAGTCAGGAACGGCCGGACCGTAGGCAGGGTGGACCTCGTCGATGAAGCGTGTAATGGTTAAGGTCGCCCGGCGAAACATAGAAATACCATTACCGGAATATGGAACTCCCTTTTCTGCCGGGGTGGATCTTCGTGCGGCGGAGCCTCTTCTTCTAAAGCCTGGAGAGAGGGGAAGTGTGGGTACTGGTCTCTATGTTGAGCTTCCAGAAGGTTATGAAGCTCAAGTGAGACCAAGAAGCGGTCTCGCTCTTCGTTCCGGTGTTACGGTGCTTAACACTCCAGGGACTATAGATTCTGATTACAGGGGGGAAGTTCGGGTTATCCTTATTAATCTCGGACAGGAACCTTTTCAGGTTATGCCACAGGATAGGATTGCACAAATGATCATAGCCCCTGTGGTTCAGTTAGTATGGGAGGAAAATGAATCCCTTTCAGATTCAGTACGTGGAGAAGGTGGCTTTGGCAGTACCGGTGTGAAGTAAAAGAGTTGACATTCTTACTTTTAGGTAGTATAAATTTCGCCAAATAGAATATGTAAGGCTATGAAGGGAAGAGTAGTTTTACGACCACTGAACAGAGAGTGGAGGCCATGGGCTGAGAGCCTCATGCAGCAGGGTAGACCGAAGACCATTCCTGAGCCGGCATCGAAGCTTGAAGCTTTTTGGCGTAAGATGCAGGGGAACGCCCCTTACAGCGTAAAGAGGGCCAGCTTTATAAGCTGGAACTGGAGTGGAACCGCGATATAGCCCACATCGTCTCCAGAAGGAGAGATGTGGGCATTATTTTTTAGGGGTGATACGCATGTTCGAGCTTAAAAACGCCAATGAGGATATGATAGAAATTGAAAGTGGCAGTGTTCTTAATGTATTGAAGCGCTGGGAGATGCATAAAGGGGCTGTGGCAGCCAAGATTAACGGTCGTTATGTTGATCTCTCAGCTGAGATCGCAGAGAGCGGATTGTTAGAAGCTATAGATGGCGCCAGCGAAGAGGGGCTTGATATTATACGGCACTCAGCAGCTCACCTTATGGCTCAGGCTTTTCAATCTCTTTATCCGGAAGCTCACTTTGGGATAGGCCCATCCATTAAAAACGGATTCTACTATGATATGGAACTCCCGGAATCAATTTCGGAGGAAGCGCTTCCAAAAATTGAAAAGGAAATGAAACGTCTTGCGAAGCGTGCTTTCCCCATAGAGCGCCAGATTTTGAAAAAAGAAGAAGCGATTGCCTTTTTTAAAGAGCGTGGAGAAAAGTACAAAGTGGAATTGATAGAGGAGATAGAAGATGGGACTGTGAGTCTGTACAGGCAGGGAGACTATGTAGACCTTTGCAGAGGGCCTCACGTACCGAATACTTCATGGATAAAGCATTTTAAACTTCTTTCAGTAGCCGGAGCTTATTGGAGGGGCGATGAAAAAAACATAATGTTGACCCGTGTCTACGGAACGGCTTTTGCAGATGAGGAATCTCTTCAAACTTATATAACAAGACTTGAAGAAGCGAAGAATAGAGACCACCGTAAAATAGGCAAAGAACTCGACCTTTTCAGTATTCAGCCCGAAGGTCCTGGATTTCCCTTCTTCCACCCCAAGGGCATGGCTATACTGAACAAGCTCACTGAGTTCTGGCGACAAGTTCACGAAAAGAACGGGTACTGCGAGATTCGAACCCCTCTTATTCTTGATCGCAGTCTTTGGATTCGTTCTGGGCATTGGGATCACTATCGTGACAACATGTATTTTACAGAGATCGACGAGATGCCTTTTGCCATTAAACCAATGAATTGCCCTGGTGGAATTCTTATTTATAAAAGTCAGATAAGAAGTTATCGTGATCTTCCCTTGCGGATGGCGGAATTAGGGATAGTCCACCGCCACGAGCGATCAGGTGTTCTTCATGGTTTAATGCGAGTACGTTGTTTTACGCAGGATGATGCTCATCTTTACTGCACACCAGAGCAGGTTAAAGATGAGATCAAAGGGATTATGTATCTTTGCCAGTACATATATAGGGATATCTTTGGCTTTAAATATACAATGGAGCTTTCTACCCGTCCTGAGAACTCCATGGGGTCAGAAGAACAGTGGAATATAGCTGAAACTGCCTTGAAAGAAGCTCTGGAAGAAACTAATATGCAATATCGCGTCAATCCTGGTGACGGCGCTTTTTATGGTCCCAAGATAGATTTCCACCTTGAGGATTGTATCGGACGTACATGGCAGTGTGGAACAATTCAGCTTGATTTCCAGATGCCTGAAAAATTCGACTTGACATTCGTCGGAGCTGACGGAAAAGAACATCGGCCCGTAATGCTTCACAGAACAATTCTGGGAAGTCTGGAACGGTTCTTCGGAATACTCATAGAACAGTTCGCTGGAGCTTTTCCTTATTGGTTAGCGCCTGTACAGGTCCGTTTGCTTCCTATCTCGGAAGATTTTCTTGATTATGCACGATTGGTTCAGGCGAAATTGGTTGCTAATAATATCAGGGTTGAAATAGATAGCAGAGATGAAAAGCTGGGGAAGAAGATCAGAGATGCCCAGATTCAGAAAATCCCATACATGGCCGTTATCGGAGAAAAAGAAGTTGCCAGCGATCAGGTCGCGCCTAGAGAGCGGAGCAGAGGGGATCTTGGTGCAATGTCAATCAACAGTTTTATTGATGTTTTAATGGAAGAAAAGAATCCGCTACTTAACAAGTAATTGCCAGATTTCAGCAGCTGTGATATAGTTTCTTAGTCTAAAGAAGAGGCCCACCCTCTCACCTGACGACGCAAGGCGTTGTTGTCTGGTCGAAACCATAACACTCTTTGAGAGTATTGCTTTGTATGTGTGAGGGTCGGTGGAAATCCATCGGCCCTTTTTTATATTATCACGGAGGTGAAGTGTTATAGCCAAAAGAGAAGCAGGGGAACCCCGCGTCAATGATGAAATCACTGTGAGTGAAGTGTTATTGATTGACGATAACGGAGTCAAAATAGGTGTCACCAAAATAGAGGATGCTTTACGTATGGCAGAAGAGAGAAATCTTGATCTAGTTGAGGTGGCTCCCCAGGCTAAAGTGCCAGTTTGCCGTATCCTTGATTATGGCAAATATCGTTATCAACTGCAGAAAAAAGAAAAAGATGCACGAAAGAAACAGAAGGGACAAACCCTAAAAGAAATCAAAATGCGTCCGAAAATCGATGAACACGACTATAATTTTAAGGTTAAGGCTGTTATGAATTTCTTGAAATGCGGACACCGGGTAAAAGTTTCTATTTTTTTCAGAGGTCGTGAGATGGCTTTCCTTGATAAAGGGCGCAATGTCCTTGCAAGAGTGGTTCATGACACAGAGAGTTTAGGCAAGGTAGAAGCAGAACCTCGTATGGAAGGTCGTTATATGAGAATGATGCTCACACCTTTAGGGCCGACAAAAACAAAGGAAACAAACAAACAGGATAAAAATCAGGAAGAAGTTGAACAGTCAGAGTAATAATCTTACAGAACAACTCTTTGGTGTAGTGTTTTAGTATACTTAACAGTGTGAAAGGAGGGTATTACTATGCCTAAGTTGAAATCTCATTCAGGAGCAAAAAAGAGATTCTCTTCAACCGGAACAGGCAAGTTCAGCTATAGAAAAAATGGAAGAGGGCATCTTTTGACAGGAAAGAGCAGAAGTCGTCTTCGTCGTCTCCGTAAAACGGGGTATGTTCCAGAAACATTGGCTGGAGATCTAAAAAAGCTGCTTCCCTATAGCTAGGGGTCGATTTCACGTATAAAATAAAGAATTTATGATTAAGAGAGGTGACATGCTATGCCTCGTGTTAAGGGTGGTAGCGTTAGTAATAAAAAAAGGAAAAAGCTATTTTCCATCACAAAAGGGTATTGGGGCAAAAAGAAGAATGTTTATAGAAGAGCGAGGGAAGCTTTTCTTAAATCTCTGTCTAGAGCCTATGATGACCGCAAACTGAAGAAAAGAGATTTTAGGCGTTTGTGGATCACTCGTATAAATGCGGCTGCGCGGGCCCAGGGGATGAGCTATAGTTCGCTTATAGCCGGACTTAAAAAAGCGGGCATTGGAATTAACAGAAAAATGCTTTCAGAACTGGCCATCAACGATATGCCGGCCTTTGCAAAATTGGTTGAACAAGCCCGTAATGCGTTAGGACAGTAGTTTTGAAAACGTATAGTTCTCTCCGAGTAGAGAGAACCATTGTAGCAGGGTTCCTATCGCTGATAGTGATAGGAACCCTGCTTATATGGGCCTTTAATTTGGAGGGAGAGCACTCTATCGCAGTTGTAGACGCTTTATTTACGGCGACATCTGCTGTTTGTGTTACAGGATTGACTGTTGTAGACACCGGTAAAGATCTGACGTTATTGTCTCAATGGGTTGTCCTTGTCCTTATACAACTGGGAGGACTTGGGGTTATGACTGCCGCTACGACCCTTCTACTACTTTTCAGACAAAAAATAGGGATACGCCAACGTTTGCTTTTTGCGGGAGGTCTTGGACTCGATACGCCGGCAGGAGCCATTAAGCTTCTTATCCTCATATTGAAGATGACTGTTGCAATAGAGGTGGCTGGGGCCGTCCCCCTTTTCATAGCATTTGTTCGGGACTACAACCCGGCGCGGGCTTTATATCTGGCTTTATTTCATAGCATTAGTGCTTTCTGCAACGCAGGTTTTTCTCCTTTCTCAACGGGCTTGCAAGGTTATGCTCATACTTTTCTTGTTCCCGCCACTATTATGCTTCTAATTATTTTAGGTGGTGCAGGCTTTCTTGTTCTTTTGGGAATAGCCCGATATATGAGAAGGGGTGAACCATTGACACCTCACTGCCACCTTGTCATAAAGGTTACAGGTATCCTGATCATTGGCGGAGCTTTTCTATTTCTTATTTCTGACTGGAACGGGGCATTTAGAGGACTATCTCCAACTCTTAAAGTATGGAACGCTCTTTTTCAGAGCGTCACCCCTCGCACTGCGGGGTTTGATACTATACGAACAGCGAACTTTACAGCTTTGGGGGTTTTTGTTACCTGCCTATTGATGATCATAGGGGCTTCTCCTGGCTCTACTGGTGGTGGGGTCAAAACGACGACCTTGGGACTTTTAGTCTATTCGGCTCTTTGTGAGATGAGGGGAAGAAATAACATTGTTTATGCTAATCGTAATATATCCTTTAATAATGTGCGCAGAGCTCTTTCGTTAAGCCTTCTGTACGTTAGTACCGTCCTTTTGAGTATAGTGTTATTGTCTTTTACGGAAACGGCTCCCTTCCACACATTGATCTTTGAAGCCTTCTCCGCTATGGGCACGGTGGGACTTTCATTGGGAATTACGTCGTCCCTTTCTACAATGGGTAAAATTATTCTTATAATGTTGATGTTCTGGGGAAGGGTTGGTATCCTTACATTTATGTACGTAGTAATAACTCGAGAAACACGGGATAATGTGAATTACGCTGCAACAAACATCCCGGTAGGCTAGGAGGCTAATGGGTATGGCTGAGAAAAGAAAAATGGTCCTTGTGGTTGGATTGGGACGTTTTGGCCTCTCCTTATGTGAAAAGCTGGCTGCTATGGGGCAGTATGTAGTTGGAGTTGATGCAGACCCGGCCAAAGTTGAAGCAGTAGCAGATATTATAGCTTTAGCAGCTCAGCTTGACGCTACTGATGAAGATGCTCTTATAAAAGTTGGGGCGAAAGAAGCGGACATCGCTGTCGTTACCATAGGAGAAAACATAGAGGCTAGTATTCTTGCAACCACTATAATCAAGGGGTTTAATATCCCCCTTGTTGTAGCTCGTGCTCAGACGGCACTTCATGCCAGAGTCCTTTCGCGGGTCGGGGCACATAGAGTTATTTTCCCAGAACGGGATATGGGGCAAAAAGTAGCGGAACAGTTTGTCCATCCTTGGCTTTCAAGTTTCTCTCAACTTCCGGGTGGAGACTATTTGGTGGGAGAAGTTATGCCATTGCGTGAAATGTTGGGGAAAAGCCTTGCCGAACTGGATTTTCGGAAGAAATATAATGCAATGGTTTTGCTTTTTGATAGGAAAGGGTCACGATTTTTGCCGTCGGCAGATACGGTTATAAATAAAGACGATCTCCTTCTTATCGCCGGTAAAAAGAATGATTTGGATAAACTTTTATTGGCCATTGAGGAAGAACGTGAAAGGGAGGGTAATGGAGCGTGAGCGAAATTCATAACAATATAGAAAAGTGTCGTGTTGAATTTCTGGATCAGCTTGAACAGGCCAGTTCTGCTGATGAAATTCAGGATCTGAAAGTGAAGTACCTTGGTAAAAAAGGGAAAGTCACGTCGCTTTTGAAAACTCTTGGATCACTGCCTCCAGAGAAAAGGCCAGCGGTGGGGCAGTTGGTCAACAAGCTGAGAGATGAAATAGAAGAACAGCTTTCAATACGCAAAACTTTTTTGGAAGAAAAAGAATGGGAGGAAGCAGAACAGAAAGAGTTCATTGATGTGACCCTCCCTTCTCGCGGCCGGACGTGGGGTGCTTTTCATCCAGTGGCACAGGTTACTATTGATGTCATAAATATCCTTTCAGGATTAGGCTTTTCTGTTGCTTTGGGCCCCGAGATCGAGGATGATTTTCATAATTTTGAGGCCCTTAATATTCCATCTTTTCACCCGGCAAGGGATATGCAGGATACTTTTTATTTTGATGAAAAACATTTGCTTAGAACACATACTTCTCCAGTGCAGGTTCGCTCTATGCTGAAATATGGGGCACCTCTTAGAATAGTATGTCCAGGAAAGGTCTATCGACGGGATAGTGACCCGACTCATTCACCCATGTTCCATCAGCTGGAAGGCCTTCTTGTGGATAAAGATATTGCCATTGCTGACTTAAAGGGATGCTTAGAAGTGCTGGTTAACAGTATTTTTGGTCGGCCGCTCAAAGCGCGATATCGAGCTAGCTATTTCCCATTCACCGAACCCTCTCTTGAACTGGACGTAGAGTGTGTTGAATGCTCTGGGAAGAATCCCCAGTGCCGTATTTGTAAAGGTACGGGCTGGCTTGAAATAGGCGGTCTCGGTATGGTTCACCCGAATGTTTTGAGAGCTGGTGGTATTGATCCTAATGTTTACAACGGCTTTGCCTGGGGAATGGGGCTTGATCGCCTTGCTCTGCTAAAGTACAAACTGACAGACCTCCGCGTTCTTTTTGAGGGGAATGTCCCCTATCTTCTTTCTGGGAGGTGCAAATCATGTTAGTGTCCTGGAATTGGCTTAATGGCCTTGTATCTATTCCCGCGTCTCTTGAAGAGGTTGCGGAAAAACTTACTCTCACTGGTTGCGAAGTAGAGGCAATAACTCGTCCATGCGAAAGGTTATCAGGTGTGCGGGTTGCCCAGGTTATTGCTCTCGAACCGCATTCTCGTAAAAATTCCCTTCGAGTAGCCTCTCTCAATTATGGGGAGGGGGCAGCAGTCTGTGTCACAGCTGCTACCAATTTAAAAATTGGAGATCTTGTACCTTATGGGCCTTCAGGTGCCGTACTTGCTGATGGAACAGTGCTTGGAGAAAGGGATTTTGATGGTGTGGTGAGCCAGGGGATGATGCTTTCGGCTGATGAAATTGGTCTCCCTGATATAGCTGATGAATCTGGCATTTTACGCCTACCTTCGGATGCTCCTGTCGGAAAAGACGTAAAGAAATATCTACGCCTGGACGATGCGGTTCTTGATATCTCTATTACACCGAATAGAGGGGATTTGTTGAGTGCTCTTGGCATCGCCAGGGAAGTGTACGCTCTTTTCCCAGATGTTGTAGGCAGGAAAAACTTTAAGAATCGTTCAAATGAAGGTATGGAGTGGCCTGTTAATTTCCGCTCTATATCTTTGGAGGACGAAGGTTGTCGGTGTTATCTGTTGGGACTTGCTACAGATGTCAAGATCGAACCATCTCCATTGCCTATACGCATATTACTATCTCTTATGGGTATGCGCCCCATATCCAATATAGTCGATGCTACCAACCTGACCATGCTTTTAATGGGTCAGCCTCTCCATGCCTTTGATCTAGACCGTTTACCAGAGAACGAAATTACAGTTCGCTCTGCCACGCCAGAAGAAAAGATCATTACTCTTGACGGCAAAGAAAGAGTCCTTGATCCCCTTGATATTCTCATTACAAGTGGAGGATCAGCCATTGGTATTGCTGGAGTTATGGGAGGGGAGAATACTGAAATTTGTGAAACGACTCGCAATGTTGTCATAGAAAGCGCTAATTTTGATGCAATAAGGGTTAGCCGCACTTCTCGCCGCCTTGGGCTTAATAGTGAAGCGGCTTTCAGGTACTCAAGGGGAGTAGATCCAGAACTCGTATACCCAGCTATGGCCTATGTTATTTCTCTACTGAAGAAGTGGGGCGCCGCTACCACGGAATGGGAAGTCCTTGAAGCAACAACAGGATCCATCAGCGGCCGTGAAGTAGTATTGACCCGGGAAAAACTCAATAAACTATTGTTATGGGATGATCTTCAAGAGTCTTCTCAAATTCTTGGGCGTCTTGGTATCAGAGAGGTGTCAAAAGAAAAAGAGAACATGCGTATTTTTAAAATCCCTTCTTACAGGCCAGATATCTCAATAGAGGAAGATCTTATCGAAGAAGTGGCCAGAATTCGGGGATATAACGATATGCCAAGTCGTCTCCCTCAAAAGATGAGCCATCCAGGAGAAAGAGGGGCATGGACGGAACTCCAGGCAGGTCTGCGCCAAATAGCGTTGGCAAGAGGATACATTGAGGTTGTAACATACTCTTTCCTGTCACCGTCTTATATAAAACTTCTTCGGTTGCCGGAAGATGATGAAAGGGCACACCCCTTTGTCTTATCCAATCCTCTTAGCGCAGACCTTTCGGCAATGCGGACATTGATGCTTCCAGGCCTGATTAACGCTCTTGCTTCTTCACTCCGATCCGGGTGGAGAGAGGCTGTTCGCCTATTTGAACTGGGCAGGGTATTCCTGCGGGATTCAGAATCAGACGCGGGGAAAAAAGAAGTAGAGAGGTTAGCAGGGCTTATCTACCCAGGCCGTGACATACGTAATGTTTATAAAGAATGTCTAGTAGAAGATTTTATGTCTGTCAAAAGCGATGTAGAAGCTTTTCTTCAGAGCAGGGGCGTAAATTACATCTTAAGGTTGGGGGCAGAACCCTTCGGACACGGGGGACAAACAGCTGAGATATGTATTGGCAATGAAAAAGTTGGCTACATTGCCCGGCTTAAACCATCCCTTGAAAAAGAACTGGACATGGGGTCCCCTATATATGCTTTTGAGATATCCCTTGATCCACTTATTGAGGATGTCCATCCTTTGTTCTGCGAAAATCCGCCATATCCTGCTGTCCACCGGGATATATCTCTTTTAGTGCCTGAAAATAAAGAAGGAAAGACAGTAGAAGATGAAATTCGTTCAGCAGCAGGTTCTTTGCTTTGGAACCTTCGTCTTTTCGATGTGTATAAGGGCCATGGCGTTCCGGAAGGATCGCGCAGCCTGGCTTTCTCCCTTGCCTATAGGGATATGAAACGCACGCTTAGCGATGAAGAAGTTGATGCAGTGCATAATAGAGTAAGGGAAGAAATGGCGTCAAAAGGGTATACTCTTCGCTAAATGATGAGTTCAGGAACGGAGGCACTGGCTATGATAACTCTGAATTCTATCGAACAACTGGCTAATCGTTTAGCAGAATTGCTAACAAAGTTAAAAGATGAAAACGAGCAGTTAAAAAAAGAAGCTCACTCTCTCAGGCAAAAAGTGTCAGAAAAAGATCTGGAGCATATACGAGAAACGAAAGAGCTTCAGCGAACAATAGAAAGACTTGAGCGAGAGAGAATGATGTTGCAAAAAGAAAAGGCTCAGCTAGACAATCAGATGAAGAGCGTTTACGATAAACTGAATGCCTTGTTACCAGAACAATCAGAACAAGGTCATAATTCCTAACAGAGGAGCTGAATGCTTTGTCTATCCCTGTGCGGGATGTAACGCTCAAGCTCGGTAAAAAGGAATACCACTTGAAAACAACATTGAACGAGGAATCATATGGGCGAGTTGTTTCATTGTTGAAAGAGTCTGCTGATAAGATTGGCAAAGAGACTGGCCAGGAGCATCTTTTGCTTCTGGTAAGTCTCCATCTTGCCTATTGTCTTGACCACGCCAATGAGACTTTTGAAGATATTATTCAAAAATATTCTCCAGGGGAAAATTCCAGACCATGACTCTGGCGTTAGGTATTGATATTTCAATTGTTTTTGTATTGATCTTTCTCTCTTTACGTGGGCTCTTCCGGGGGCTTACAGGTGAGTTGTTTTCTCTTGGTGGAGTAATTGGGGGGGCTTTTCTTGCATGGCATTTAGGCCCTGCCCTTTCCAGCTGGTATTTAGAGAAATGGGCCGGTAACCCTTCGATTGTTCTTGTCATTTCAATGGCCCTGCTGTTTATTCTTGTTGTTGTCATTGCGACCCTTGCATGCCGTATGGTTCAGATTTTTTTAAGATGGTCTGCCTTATCCTTCATTGATAGGATTCTTGGGGGGATGGCTGGAGCTCTGAAGGGAGTTTTCCTTGTCCTTTTCCTCTATGCAGTATTGATGGCGTTTTCCTCTTTTATATCTCCTCAGTGGTTTAAGGAGAGCATTGCTATGAAACTAGCTTCTCAGGCATGGCCGTATGTCAATACATTTCTTTATTCTGCGGAAGGGGATAACCTATCCCATGAAAGTACGTAAGGAAGTTTGGAATCTCCTTGAAATCGATAAAATTCTTTCTATCTTTGCTAAATCACTACGCAGCGATCTTGGCTTATCAGTTCTCACAGCTATAACTCCCTGTGAAACAATAGACACCCTTCGCAACCGCCAGAACCTCCTGATTGCTTATCGTGATTATGTTGATCGTTATGGAGATTTTCCTTGGAATCAGAATGTAAGCAGTGTTGCGGAAGAAATACATGCTGCTCGAAAAACTGCACTCTTGACAGGTCAGGAGCTAGTTGCTGTCCGCATGCTTCTGTTGCTTGCGACCAGAATCAAAGATGTTTTAAACCAAGTGAAAGATGAGTTCGCTCCTTTTGCAGGCGTGCTTAAGAAAATACGAGATTTCAAATACGAGATTGAATCACTTGCCGTCTTGGATGAAGATGGAAACCTTTTTGATTCTGCTACTCCGACTTTGTTGCGAATTAGAAAAAGTGAAGAGGCAGTTCGTCAATCAATTCGATTAAGGGCACAGGCCCTTTTCGCTAATTCCCGAATAAATAATATGTTGCAGGAACGTTTGCTCACTTTTAGACAGAATAGATTTACTGTTCTTGTCCGGCAAGAATTCGCATCTCGTTTCCCCGGCACGTTTATCGACCGCTCTGGTTCCGGTAACTCTGTTTACATGGAACCTCGAAGTCTTGCAGAGCTTAATAGCCGCCTTGTACTTCTTATACAGGATGAAGAAGAGGAAAAGAGGAGAATATTATCAGAACTCACTCAAATGATTCTTGGGAGAGAAAAAGCAATAGTCGACGCAGAAGGTGTTCTAGGTCAGATAGATATACTCTATGCTCTTACTGACGTTATGGGAAAATATGGATGGACTCTTCCGGAACTCTCAAAAAAGCCTTTTTTTGTCTTTTATGATCTACTTCACCCACTCTTGGGTGAAAAGGGAATCCCTCTTACAATTGAATGCGGGAGAAGCTTCCATGTCCTTGTTGTTACTGGGCCAAATACTGGTGGTAAAACAGTAGCCCTTAAAACTGTTGGTATGGGCATAATCCTTGCGTGGTGCGGTTTTCCCCTTCCAGCAAAGGAAGGAACTGTAGTTGGTAATCTTGACAACGTATTTGCAGACATAGGGGACGAACAGAGTATTGAGCAGAATCTTTCTACATTTAGCGCTCATCTTAAAAACATTATCCATATTCTTTCAGAAGCAACGCGATCTTCTCTTGTTCTTCTCGATGAACTTGGGGCTGGGACCGACCCTCAGGAAGGAGCGGCATTAGGAATAGCTCTCATAGACACTTTACGGGAAAAGAAAAGCATTACTTTAGCGACGACCCACCATAATCCTATTAAAAGCTACGCTTTAACTACTCCCCATGTGGAAACAGCGAGCATGGAATTTAACGTAGAGACCCTGGCGCCTACGTATCATCTTCTCATGGGCATCCCGGGGCGAAGTAATGCCATTTATATTGCAGAGCGTTACGGCATGCCGTCAGAAGTGCTTCAGAAGGCCAGGGCGACCCTTAAAGAGCAGGAAATATCCATGGAGGAAGTCATTGCAGATCTTCATGAGAGGAAGGCTCTGCTAAACCATGAGTGGGAAAAAATGGAAGAGCAACGTCAAAAGGCCGACCTTTTGAGCAAGGAGTATTCTGAAAAAATGAAGGCGCTTGAAGAACAAAGAGAGAAAATAATAGCCAAAGCAGAACAACAGGCTGCAACTGTTCTTGCATCAGCAGAAGAAGAGTCAAGGCGGATGATACGTGACCTGGACGAAGCAGCCAGGTCTGTGGTTCAAAGGAATTTACATGGGAAAAGAGAGAACATACGGGAAAAAAGAAAAGAACTTGAGCAAAAAGAGGAAAAGAGATTCATTAAAAAAATGAAGGATGAAAAACGCAATTTAGAAATAGGTGATGCTGTTTCAATTGCGGGGACCTCTATAACAGGCACTATACTGGCTCTGAAAGGAAATAAAGCAGAAGTGCAGGCAGGTGCTGCACGTATGGATGTTCCCTTGATCTCTTTGACACCAACGTCAAAAAAGGTCAGAGACGCCTTGCCGGAAAGCCCAGCCATGAGCGCAACTAAGCCTCAGGGCGTGCCCCTTTCCTTGATGATCAGGGGGATGACAGTAGACGAAGCCATGCCTCTGGTAGAGCAATATCTTGACAGAGCAATGCGCGCAGGATATCTGAGTGTAGAAATTATACATGGCCGAGGAGAAGGCATTCTCCGTCGGGAAGTTCACCAATTTTGTGCACATCTAAGTTATGTTGAAAGCTATCGTCTTGGCGGCCCCGGCGAGGGCGGGCATGGGGTGACAATTGTAACTTTTAAAAAGTAATAATGTTCAGACTTACTCAGTTGCAGTAAATCCTGGCACGTGGTAATATTTTCGACGTTCATTAGGTGCCTGTAGCTCAGCGGATAGAGCGTTGGCCTCCGGAGCCAAAGGTCTGGGGTTCGAATCCCCGCAGGCACGCCATTTAATAAAATAGCCGGGTCGCTTAAGCGGGCCGGTTTTTTTATTATGTTCTTATGTATAGCCTGTATAGCAGCAACTTGAGCTACTTGCCCTTATTTCACAATCCTGTCACGAAGTGCCACTTTCATTGCTTCTTCCATGGGTAAGAAAAGCCCCCCTTTTTTAAATTATAAAATAACAGATGACTTTTTGCCCGGTGTGCCATCAACGTTGACACTTCAGGTATCCATGCCTATACTTTGTATTAAATTAATGGGATAGTGTCCCGCGAGATGGTACGCCATTAGTATTATTGGCCTTATTTTAAGTTTATGAGTGTTGGGTGGCAGATATGAATCCGCTAATTTCTATGCGAACACAATAAATACTTTTCAAAACTATAACTATAACTATAACTATAAATATAAAGATTGTAGGAGGTATGTTATGACAACGCAATTGATTGAGTGTGTCCCTAATTTTAGTGAGGGTCGCCGCAAGGATGTTATCGAGGCAATCGTTGATTCTTTTCGCGGTAAGAGAGGACTCTATCTTCTGGACTACAGAGCTGACGAAGATCACAACCGCCTTGTTATCAGTCTTGTGGGCGAACCGGCTCCGATCCAAGAATCCCTTATCGAAGCAACAAAAACTGCACTGAAACATATTGACATGAATTTACATCATGGAGGGCATCCTCGCATTGGCGCAGTTGATGTCATTCCTTTTACTCCGCTTAAAGGTATCACTATGAAAGAGTGCGTCGACTTGGCACACTCTTTTGGTGAGTGCTATTTTAAAAATACAGGTATTCCTGTTTACTTTTACGAAGATGCGGCAAAGATGCCTGCAAGAAAGAAATTGGAAGTTGTCCGAAAGGGGCAGTACGAGGTTCTTAAGGATGAGGCAAAGAATAATCCAGATCGTTATCCTGATATTGGTGGGCCAGGGCTTCATCCCACAGCTGGAGGAACGGCAGTGGGAACAAGAAAACTTCTTGTTGCCTTTAACGTTAACCTTAAGACAGAAGATGTTGAGATAGCAAAGAAGATCGCAAACACTGTTCGTGCGTCTTCAGGTGGCTTCTGTCATGTTAAAGGCATTGGCCTTGCACTTGAAGAGCGTGGAATTACACAAGTCAGTATGAATTTGGTTGACTACGAGGCAAACTCTCTTTACAGGGTACTCGAAACAATTCGTATGGAAGCAAAGCGTTGGGGTGTGTCGGTTCTCGAGACAGAAATCTATGGTATGATTCCAGCCAAGGCTCTTATTGATAGTGCAGCTTATTACTTACAAATTGCAGACTTCGACCCCTCACAGGTCCTTGAGCTCCGGCTTCTTGAGCTTATGGGAAAAAATGGCGAATAATAATTAGGAGAAAGCTTCATGGACAACGATTACATATTTGCAATAAAAAGAAGGAGCCCTCATGGCGCGCGAAGAATATTTTAACAGGTCTCTTTTGCGGGCACTTTTGATAGTTGAAGCCCTTGGTAAAGAAAAAACTCCCCTTGGAATAGGTGAGATTAGTAGATTGACAGGGTTAAGCAAAAGTACAACCCATCGGTTAGTTTTGACATTAGAGAGCAGAGGGTGGTTAAAACGATTGCCTGATAACGACAAGTATTGCTTGGGAATGAAGCTTGTCACCCTCTCATGGATAGCGCGCGAGGAGTTTGCTTCATGTCGGGAAGTTCACCCTTTTTTATGCAAGCTAGCCGATATTACTAAAGAAACGGTATTGCTTAACGTGTGGAATAATAACGAAGTTATTTGTGTCGACAAAATTGAAGCATCTCAGCAAATTAGCGTCACACCGAAGTTGAATCAATCTTTCCCCATTCATGCGGGAGCATCTGGCTTTGCGGTTCTTACTACAATGCCTTTTCAAATGGTTGCGCAAATATTTAATACACGTAAATTTGAAACTTATACAGCACGCACGTTGATTGATCCGCAAAAACTTCTAAGGAAATACGCTGAAGCAAAAGAAAAGGGCTATGTCATAAGCTTTGGGGAAAAGGATGATGGTGTTACTGGTATAGCAACCGGACTTTATTTTCCTCATGAACAGAACTATGCGAGCATTTCTGTAGTTTTACCAGACTCACGTGCCACAGAAGATGTTAACGAGAAAATTATTTCTGCTGTTTTGGACATAAAAGAAGAGATCAATCTACATTTTAATTTTGCGACAAAGAGCATTTAGTAGGAGGCAGAACTTATTGTGGTTGTAGCGGCTTGGAGAAAAGGGGACAACCTCAAGGAATGGTGGGATGTGAACATTGTATGTAGAGCTATTGATAACGTTGTGTTTGTGGCGGCAGTGAACAGGATAGGCCCCGCTAATGATAAGAGGGAGTTTCTTGGCAGGTCTGCCGTGATTGATCCCAAGGGATATGTTGTTTCAGGTAAGGTAGATGAAAAAGAGAGGATAATATTTTCAGAGATAGACTTGGACGATGTAAGAGAATGTCGCTTTAATAATCCAGTTTTGCTTGATCGTAATTTAAATGAATACTATATATTAAATAGATTGTGTGAGTCTTTATAAACAGATAGAGTAGGTGGCTCCTTTATTGCATCTTCAACCTGGTAGACAAAATAAGAGCCTCCAAGTTGAGTGTCTCAAACTACGATTTACGAAATTCAAGAATACGTCGTGACTTCAAGTTTTTTGGGGTAAATTAGTAGCCTTGATTTTTAATATGGCGTATGTTTTCTTTTTAAATTTTTCTATTTTAGCAGCGTAAAGAAAAGAAACATGTAATGTGATTTTTTAATTTTTGACTATGATTCATATGAAGAAAGCCGTTAATCAGTGCTTTGAAAAAAACGAAGCTCTGAAAATAAAGGTCTGGGGTTCAAATCCTCGCAGGCACATCATTTTGTGACGTAAGCCGGATTGAAAAGGAAATGATTAGGGTGAAACTCTTTACTGCTTCAGCATTGCTTGTGCTGTTTGTTTTTCTCGGACTTGGTACGATCGTTGCCCGTAAAATAAAGGAAGCCAGTGATTATACAGTTGCAGGACGAAAAGCAGGGGTAAGCGGAGTCGCGGGTGTTATTATGGGGGCTCTTATTGGAGGGGCTTCTACGGTGGGAACCGCTCAGATGGCTTACGAATATGGCCTTTCAGCATGGTGGTTCACTCTGGGTGGCGGCATAGGGTGTCTCATTTTGGGATGGGGATTTGCATCTCCTTTGCGAAGTTCTGGTGTTGTGACCATTCCAGAATTTCTTAAAAGACATTATGGCAGATCAGTCAGCATGCTTTCCATGGTGGCATCATCAGTTGGAACATATATTTCTGTGGTTGCTCAATTTCTTTCAGGTGTTGCTTTGTTGCAGACAGTTTTTCCTTTCCCTTCTTTTGTTGCATCCATTGGTGTAGCTTGTCTGATCCTTGGATTTCTGTGTTTAGGCGGTCTGAAAAGTTACAGCGTTATAGGGAAAGCAAAGATAGCGATGCTCTTCCTTATTCTGACAGTTTCGGTATTACTTGGTATGGGTAAAGGAGTAACCCCCTCCTGGCTTTATCATAATATTGGAAATAAAACTTTATTCAGCCCCTTCGGATTTGGCGTGGGAAAGGGACTGGGAGCGTTTCTGTCGATGATAGTTGGTATTTTCTGTACTCAAATTTATATACAAGGAGTTTTTGCAGCTTCAAATCCAGACACGGCTCGTAAGGGGACGTTATTAGCTGGTATCCTTATTCCTCCCCTTGGCTTAATGGGGATTTACATAGGTCTTTTTATGAGGACCGCTGGTGTTTCTATTGTACCGTCACAAGCTCTGCCAATGTTCATACGCTTGTACTTTCCTCCCATCCTGGGTGGAATATTCTGGGCAGGAATATTGATAACTGTAGTTGGTGCTGCTGCAGGTCTTTCTTTTGGTATTGCTACAAATCTAGTGCAAGATTTTCTGAAAGCCTTGCCATATATGAAAATGGATGAAAAAAGAGCTCTTTTTATGAGTAGGGCAGCTGTGATTTTTATAGTTCTAAGCGCAGCTTATATGGGAGAGTTGTTTAGTGGTGATATGATTCTTCAGTGGAGTTATTTAAGTATGAGCCTGCGGGGGGCTGGAACTTTTTTCCCTTTCATCGTTGCCCTTCTGTTCCCCCTTCAGCTTTCTCCCTGTTGGGCATTATGCTCTGCTGGTGGAGGCTTATTGGCAGTATTGATAGCGCCTTTTATATTTACTAATGTCCCCCCGCTTTTTCTTGGACTTTTAGTTTCAGCGTCTTTCTCTGGCTTAGGTATTTGTTTACGGAGGTGATTTTTATGATCGGGCAGACCAAGATTATGAAAATAATTGATTCTACTGAAAAAGTAATAAAAATTATAGTTGATCCCAATCCTTTCCACCCTGCAGGAGGAGGTCAGCCAGGAGATACGGGTTGTTTAAGGGCTGAAAATTTTCTTGCCCATGTCATAGATTGCCAAAAAGAAGGAGAAGAGATTGTCCTTTATATAAAAGTCAAAAGTGGTACCATCCATGAAAATATGCAAGTTGAAAGTTTTGTTGACTTGGAGCGCCAGTGGCTTCTTTCGCGGATGCATTCCGGGGAACATGTTATTTCAAAGGTACTTGAGAACACATACCCAGAACTGCATATTTATAAAGTTGACGTAGGAACAGAATCCACTGCGGTATATTTACGCTATCCTCACGAATTGAACTGGGAAATTCTTTTTAAGGCCGAGGAAGACGCAAATGAAGTTATTAAAAAAGATCTTCCTGTCACTGTGGATGTATTGTCTCCTGAAGATGCAAAAAAGATGATAGATCTGAAAGCAAACTGGGAGCGTATAGGGGAAAATGATTTGATTCGTGTGGTGACTATCCCCGACTTCGATATGATTGCATGCTCAGGGACCCACGTTTCCAGAACTTCCGATATTGGAGGTGTTTTTATTGAAGGGTTCAACGGCAGAGCTCCTGAATGGGAGTTTCGCTTTACGGTCCATAGAGAAGAGACAATGAGGAAAGAGAGCTATGTTATGCGAAAATTGCTTCGCACCATTGGTTGTCCTCTTGAAAAACTCGAAGAAGTTTTTAAAAGACTTCAAACGGAGAACAAAGCTCTTATTAAAGGATTGGAACATCTTAAAGAATATGTTTTCTTCCCCTGGATGGAGCACTCTATGGGAGGTTACCCTCTATATTCCTTTGAACTTTTTAATATTCCTATAGAAATAGCCTCTTCCTGTGTAAGTCGCAAACTTAAAGAGATACCAGAGGCGATTTGTCTTTGTATAGTACCAGCCGAGGAAGGATGTCATTTCCTTTTAGGAGGAGGAGAAAAAACATCCCTTGATCTTCAGGGTTTTGTGAAGAACAATAGGACGTTAGGGATCAGAGGCGGCGGACGAAAAGATTGGGTGAGCGGGAAGGCTCAATGTACGTACCTTGCTCGATGGGTAGAGGAACTTCAGGTTTATTTTGTAAATAGATAATAGGATCCTTTTTGTCCTTACTTGAGAAAGGGGGCTTCCTGATACCAGGAAGCCCCCTTTCATGGACTTTATATGTTTATCTCTTAAAATTCAGGAATTTTCATTCCTTTTTCTTTGTAGAATTTAGCAGCTCCGTCATGTAAAGGCACAGATACGCCATCAAGGGCAGTTTCAAGGGTAATAAGTTGAGCTTTGGCGTGAATCGGACGAAGTTCCTCAATATTATCCCAGAGGGCCTTTGTCATGCGGTAAACAAGATCTGCAGGCAGATCTGCGTCACAGATAAGCAGAGCCATTACGGCAGGAGTTGTAACATCATGATCGACTCCCTGGTAGGTTCCTGCAGGGATAACACTTCTTACAAAATAGGAATATTCTTTAACTAGTTTGGAGAGGAATTCTTCGTTAAACTCTACCAGATCAACATCATGCATGGTGGCAAGATCCATGATCGAAGATGTGGGATATCCAGCGACGACAAACCCTACGTCAAGCTGTCCGTCTTTAAAGCGCTGGGTCGTATTGTTAAAGTCAAGGAAATCTGTTTGCATATCGCCATATTTTATGCCAGCGACTTTCAGAATAGCATCTACATCTCCCTGTACTCCAGAGCCGGGGGCTCCCACTGAAACCCTTCTTCCTTTAATATCCATAATGTCTTTAACGCCGCTTCCCTTCAGCGTAATGCAGTGAACGTGTTCGGGGTAAAGAGAGGCTACAACGCGGATATTATCGTATGCGCCTTTTTTGAAGGGGCCAGTTCCTTTTGCAGCCCAATAGGCAATATCGTTCTGTGCAAAGGCCATTTCAATCTGATGAGTCCCAAGAAGGTTGATATTGGCCACAGAGGCATTCCCTGTTTCTGAAGTGACTTGTACGTCTTCAAGATGGCGAGTCAGAATGTCTGCTATACCGCCGCCTAAAGGATAATAAGTACCACCGGTACCACCTGTTGCGATGGAAATAAATGTCTTTGCAGAGGCGGCTCCGGCAAAGACGGCAAACAAAAGACATAACACAGCTACAGCAACCGTTGTCTTTCTCATCATGTTTCTCATTCCCCCTCGAAAGTTTTTTGTTTCTTTTTATGCCAACATACTTTCATAAAACAGGAAACTTTCTTCCTCACATCCCCCCATTTCATTTTTCTTGTTTCATATAGTATAAAGCTATTATGAAAGACTATCAAGAATAGAGTGTTTTTAAAGGTTTATAAAGGTTTTTTAATAAAATTCATACAAAGAGAGCTTCTTAAATAAATATGCTATAGTAAAACAAGTATTCGAGAGGAGAGGTGTCTGGCATGCTCTGGAAAAAAATATTTAATAATCAGGAGGAAGTCATAATGGAGGAGGTTATGGCTGAGGAAGAAAAAGTGGAAAATAATATAGGGTGCTCGCAGCGTGGAATTGACTTGGAGTTACATATCCATGTTCATTTAAATGATGAAAACCAGGTTGGTCGGGCAGCGTTGCTATTAGCGTCTACCACCACTCCTGATTCAGAGAATGAACTAAAACGGGAATTATTACAGAATGGTTGGCGGTCAGTTGCAACAGAAGTTGGAGGACTGGCAGGGGATCTCCCTCAAAAAATTACTCGAGCCCTTGTTGGAGCTTCTTTAAATGCTGGAGTAGTAGAGAAGACTCGTAATGAGATGCACGCCCTTATGCATGCGGCAGTAGAGGCTCTAGAAGGTTTTTTAACGGTGGGAATGCTAGAGGCGAGTGTCGGAGCTAAAATAGCAATTGTACGTAATGATCGTTGGATTGCAGTGGCAGTTATGGGCGATACAGCATATCATGCCGTTGCCAATCATGAGAGATGCGGTCTCGGTGTAATGCATATCTAAATAACCGCTTGCATGTCTTTATTCCATATGGTAAAGTGCATATTTGTTCAGTAAAGAAAAGTTTTGGAGGTGCAACATAGATGAAAAAGGGAATACATCCCGAATATAAGGAATGTGTTGTAACGTGTGCTTGTGGCAATACGTTTAACACTCACTCCACTTCTTCCGAGATCCGCGTGGGGGTCTGTTCTGAATGCCACCCCTTCTTTACCGGCAAAAAGGGAAGCCGGGTTGTGAGCGAAGCTGGTCGTCTTGAAAAATTCCGTAAGAAATACGAAGGTATCAATTACGGACAGCGCGAAGTAGAAACAGAAGAGTAGAAAGGGGGGCAAAGCTCCCCTTTTTTTACATGCTTTTGAAGGATAGGAGCTGATGAGTACATGACGTGTCAGGTGACCTTGCTAGGGCATACACCAGATCCTGACAGAATTGTAGCGGCAGCAGCGCGCCTGTGTTATAGCGATATTCCTGCTGGATTAATTATGAAAGAACAAGACCCTTCATCAGTAGAATCGCTGATTTTTCACTTGCGGAGGAGCGGTCATCATTCTCCTTTCGAGCATGCGTCTTTTACCTTTTCTCTAGATGGGATGAGTCGGGTAACAAGTCACCAGCTTGTCCGTCATCGCATAGCGAGTTATAGTCAAAGAAGTCAGCGGTATGTTTCTATGGCCGAACCAGAAGTGGTTCTTCCTCCAACTGTTGCGGCTCATGAGGAGGGGAAAGAACTGTTCCTTAACGAGGTTAAGGCGGCCCATTCCGTATATCTGAAGCTTGTTGAGCAAGGAATTCCCAAGGAAGACGCGCGGTATATATTACCCCATGGCTGGACAACAAGCCTAGTAATGACCATGAATGCCAGAGAGCTTTATCACTTCTTTTCATTGCGGCTTTGCCGCCGTGCTCAATGGGAGATCCGCCAGGTAGCCCGAGAAATGCTTAAAGTGGTTCGAAGAGAAGCTCCTGTCATTTTTAATATTGCAGGTCCTTCCTGCCTTGTAAAGGGTGCTTGCTGTGAAGCTCGCCCCTGTGGAAAACCCTTTCATTCCATAGAGGAACTTCTCGAGGAGGAATAGTATTGAATTCAGACAATAAGATGGCCTGTACCTTCTCTGGGAAACGGGAGAAGCGCATGCCCGTGGGAGGACAGGCTGTTATAGAGGGCGTTCTGATGAGGGGCCCCCAAAGGTGGGGGCTTGCAGTTCGACAGCAGAACGGTGAAATAGTACGGGAACATTGGGACGCAGTTCTCAGAACTTCTTCTTTCTGGTGGAAGTGCCCAATGATACGGGGACTTGTCATTATGTTCGAAATGCTCAAGATAGGGATACGCGCTTTGAATCGCTCTGCCGAAATAGCCCTGGGGGACGAAGAAACTATTACCCCTCTCGAGTTTGCAGGATCGGTTGCTTTTGCGCTCATAGCGGTTATAGGTGTATTTGTTGCCCTTCCCGTCTGGTTGGCCCATCTTGGCGGAGAGTTCTGGAGTCTTTCTGAAACATGGAAGAATGTCTTCGAAGGCCTGTTGCGCGGCACTTTTTTTGTGTTGTATGTGGCAGGTATCGGATTATGGAAAGAGATTCGTGATGTGTTTCGGTATCATGGCGCGGAACATAAAACCATAAATGCTTTTGAAGCCGGAGTTGATATGACCCCGGAAAATGTTATGAACTATTCTCGCATCCATCCCCGTTGTGGCACGTCCTTTCTCTTGATTGTTGTGATAGTGAGTATTATAGTTTTTTCTATAGCCGGTCATGGTAGTCTGCTTTGGAAGATAATGATGAGGGTTTTGCTGCTTCCCGTAGTAGTGGGAATCTCTTATGAGATTATCCGGGCAGCATCGTCTATACAAAAGTTAGGAAGGATCATCTTGTGGCCTGCTTTGTCATTTCAATACCTGACTACGAGAGAACCGAGTATTGAACAGGTAGAAGTGGCGCTAGCTGCTTTGGAGGAAGCTTTGGACAGGCCCCTGTATGATCGTTCCGGAGGTGAGGAATACAATGAATTTGGAGAGTAAACTTGATGATTTGGAAAAGACTTTTGTAGATCTTGAAAAGCAAATGTCGGATCCTGTTGTCGCAGCTAATTTGAAAGAGATACAGCAACTTGCAAAAAAACATGCTCAAATAGAATCGGCTGTATTGAAATACAGAGAGTATAAAAAGGTAAAGAGTGACCTTGAGGAAGCCCATTCTCTTCTTCATTCGGGGGATGGGGATATGCAGGAACTTGCTAGGGAAGAGATAAAGGAAAAAGAGCCTCTTCTGGAATGCATTCGTGACGAACTTCACGTCCTTCTGCTGCCAGTGGATCCTAACGATGAAAAAAGCGTCATTATGGAAATACGGGGAGGGGCAGGGGGAGAGGAAGCCGCGCTTTTTTCTGCCAATCTTTATCGCATGTATAGTCGATTTTGTGAACGAGAGGGCTGGAGAATAGAGATCATTCAGTCAAACGAGACGGGCATCGGTGGCTTGAAGGAAGTTATTTTCAAAATAGATGGCCGCGGTGCATATAGCAAGTTGAAGTTTGAAAGCGGTGTCCACAGGGTACAGCGGGTTCCTATGACTGAAGCAGGGGGGCGTATTCATACGTCAACCTCCACTGTGGCTGTCTTGCCTGAGGTAGAAGATGTGGATGTGGATATACGTACTGAAGATCTTAAGATTGATACTTACCGTTCAAGTGGTGCTGGAGGGCAGCATGTAAATATGACGGATTCCGCAGTCCGTATTACTCACCTTCCCACAGGCATTGTTGTTACATGCCAGGATGAACGGTCGCAGATAAAGAACAGAGCGAAAGCCATGATGTATCTTCGTGCAAAGCTTTATGGCTTGGAAAAGGAAAAACAGGCGGAAGAGCAGGCAGAAGAGAGGCGAGGCCAGATTGGTTCCGGAGATCGCTCAGAACGGATCAGAACCTATAATTATCCTCAGAATAGAATAACAGATCATCGTATTGGCTTAACTCTCTATAAACTTGACCAATATCTTGACGGGGATTTATATGAAATGATCGATGCCATGACTATGGCGGATCAGACGGAGCGATTACAGAAGCTTGGGAACGAATAGGGAAACTCTTTACCAAGCAAAAAAAAGAACTGTTCAGGCTTTGGCAAGAGCGGGTATAGAGAGGGCGGAGAGCGAAACAGAGTGGTTTCTTTGTTCTTTGAAGGAAATATCCCGATCCCGTTTCTTGCTTATAGCTTCTGAAGTGTATCTTACAGAGGAAGAGGTCATTTCTCTGAACCAAATGGTACAACGCAGAATCTCTGGCGAGCCTTTGCAATATATTATTGGATATGAGAGTTTTTGGGGCAGGGACTTCCTAGTAGGGCCAGGTTGTCTGATTCCTCGTCCCGAAACGGAACTCGTTGTGGAAGAGGCTCTTCGGCACTTTGTCAAAGGCTCTTTTCTTGATTGGGGAACGGGGAGTGGCTGCATTGCCGCCACTATCCTTGCAGAAAGACCTCTTTCAAGAGGGGTAGCAATAGAGGTTTCTCCTCAGGCTATAGAATGGGCATGGAAAAACCTGAGAAGATATAATTTGCTTCATCGTTGTTTGCTATGGCATTCTAGAGAAATGAGTGACATTCCAGTTCCTTCTCAGAGCCTAGACCTTATTATTAGCAACCCACCTTACATCCCCACTGCTGCGATTGGAAGACTAATGAAAGAGGTTGCTGGATATGAGCCCTATGTGGCCCTTGATGGCGGAGAGGATGGACTGCTTTACTATAAGGAGCTTCTTCATGTTGCTCCCATCTGGCTCAAACCAGGAGGGATGTTGGTTGTAGAATTAGGAGACAGCACTCAAGGAGAAGTTCTTGCAAATTACAACGCTTTAGGGCTACGATTAATGAATCTGGCGAAGGATTTTCAAGGTATATATCGCATCGCAGTTTGGTGTCGTGTATAATGGCGCAGATGATCTTTTCGATCACCTATATATATTATTCTGTATTAGATAAAGCTTCAAAGGACGAGGAGGAGATGTTTGAATGGAAAAGAGAGAGCTCGTGATCATCGGGGCTGGCCCTGCCGGTCTGACATCAGCTATATATGGTCGCAGAGCAGGACTCGACGTGCTTCTTATTGAGAAAGGTGTTCCCGGCGGTCAGATAAATATTACTGCCGAGATAGAGAATTGGCCAGGAGTGGCCCATGCCTCTGGCCAAGAACTTGGTGATATGTTCCGAGTGCATGCAGAGAAGTTCAATACAGAATTTCGTGACGCTGATGTTAAGAAAATTGAGCTTCGCGACGGCAGCAAAGTAGTAGTAACAGACAAGGGAGAAATAGAAGCCGAAGCGATTATTCTTGCTACAGGCGCTTATTTCAGGAAACTTGGCTGTGAAGGAGAGGTAGAACATATTGGCGGCGGCGTGAGCTACTGTGCAGTTTGTGATGGAGCTTTCTTCGAAGATCAGGTAATCGCTGTTGTTGGCGGCGGGAACACGGCTGTTGAAGAAGCCTGCTACCTTACAAATTTTGCTTCCAAGGTGTATATTATTCATCGTCGTGATGCTTTTAGAGCTGACAGAGCTGCCACTGAAAGGACACTTTCAAATCCGAAGATTGAACCCATCTGGAATAGCGTTGTCGAAAAAATCGAAGGCGATGGTATGGTAGAAAATCTTGTTTTGAAGAACGTTAAAACAGGAGAGGTTTCTGATCTGCCTGTAGCTGGTGTCTTTGTTTTTGTCGGACAGGCTCCTCATGATGAATGCATCCGCGGTCTTGTAGAGGCTAAAAAAGGCGGCTGGATAGTGACTAACGATGATATGGAAACATCAGTTGAAGGTGTTTTTGCCGCTGGTGATGTGCGCGACAAGAACCTTCGCCAGGTAGTGACAGCCGCAAGTGATGGCGCCATAGCAGCTATGGCAGCATCTGCCTATATAAATGAACAGGTTCATCTTCGCTCCACCCTTTTGGATCCTGAGAGAGTGGTGGCCTTCTTCTATTCCAGCATTGTTGAATCCCAGGTAAGGCTTTCCAATGCCGTGGAAGAGATGAGCAAGGAAACAGGGGAAAAGGTTGCTATCATTGATGGTTACCGCAACGCACGTATGGTTGAAAAACTTGAATTGGGTGAGATGCCAGTTGTTGTGGAGCTTAAGAAAGGTGTAGTTGCTTCTAAAAAAACAGTAGCTACTGCTTCTGAACTTTCCGAATTTCTTAAATAGAGTAGGGCTCATTCAGGGAAGGTGGGATAATCCTACCTTCCCTTTACTCATGGAGGTGGAGATTGATGATAGTAACGGTAACCTTGAATCCCGCTGTCGATGAGGAATTTTTAGTGCCGGAGTTCCAGCCAGGTGGGTGGTTCCGCTCAAAGAATGCGATCCGTACTCCTGGCGGCAAGGGGATAAATGTCTCCATGATGTTAGCCCAGTTAGGTTATGAATCAGCTGCTATGGGATTTCTTGCAGGTTTTAATGGGGCCTATATTCGTGATGTCCTACGCAAAGATAGAATTACAACAAATTTTATCCATGTAAAGGGTGAAACGCGAACAAACGTTTATATCGTAGACGAGTCAGGACATATTGAAACAGGGCTTTCCGAGCCTGGTCCCTATATCTCTGAAGAAGCCTATAATCGCTTCCTTCGCAATTATCAAAGAATGCTGCAACGCACCAGATTACTTATTTTAGGTGGTTCTCTCCCTCCTGGTATTCCCCAAGATATTTACGGAGAACTTATTCGAATGGCAAAGGAATATAACATTCCGACAATTGTTGACGCTGCCGGACTGCCCCTTCAGTCTGCGCTTGAAGCTGGCCCTACCATCGCCAAAATAGATCATCGTTTTATGTCGCGAATATCTGGAATATCGTTAACTTCTCTTGATAATATTATTGAAGTCGTTTCAAAACTCCACGACCAGGGCGTGGAATGGGCTACTACTTCATACCACATATACGGAGACGTTTTTTTCACCCCTAAAGGTATTTATTTAGCTCTCGCCGAACGGCGGTCGGTTGTTTCCTTATTCGCAGCAGCAGATGCTCTTATTACGGGTCTCATTGTTGGGGGAGAAGAGGGAATGGACGTAGAGGACCGAATCAGGTTTGCTATGGCATGTGCATGGGAAGATTCCATGCATGTTGAGAAAGGATTCTCAAGTCGCAAAGCGATAGAAGCTCTAATGCCGCGTGTGCAGCTGGAGCGTTTCGATTAAAAGGGGACTCGAAAATGCGAATAGGGGATTTGATGGACCGGGATTTGACGTCTGTAACGGAAAATACGCCTTTGAAAGAAGCGATTGAAATGCTTTCTCAACATAATCTTACAGGTCTTCCAGTTGTCGATGAAATGGGTTTTCTTGTTGGCTTTATCAGCGAGAAGGATATAATAAAAGCGTCTTTACCTAGCTATTGCGAGTATCTGGAGAAGGGAGCAGCTTTTATTCCGGACTTTGATCAGCTTTCTGAAAAACTTCGTAAAAAGGGTATGGAACCTGTAGGGAAATACATGACGCGAAAGGTAATTTATTTTTCAGAAGAAGACTCCGATCTTCATGCGGCATTATCATTAATTCAGCAAGGATTAAAAATGGCACCAGTAGTGAGAGAAGATGGTGTTTTTGTGGGTATAGTGAGCCGAGCGCACCTTATCGAACACATTATGTGTGACGAAGACGAATGATTTTTCATGCTTGGTTATACAAAAAGCCCTATTTTCTCCCCTAAAGATTTTTGTAAGGGCGGTTTTATATGAAAAAAAGAATGAGTGTAGTAGCGCTGGTTTTGCTGTTTATTTTGTTTTCTTGCTTTTATGCCAGAGCGGAAGATGAGATGCAGCGGGAAATTAAGTTTGGCAAAGAGGTTTCAGAAGAGATAGAGCAGCATTGGGAACGAGTCTCCGACCCTGTAAAAATTGCTCATCTTTCTATGATCTGCGAAAAAATTAAGCCCCACATGACTCGCACCCTCCCCTTTGAAATTCGGATTATCCAGGAAAAATCTCTGAATGCTTTCAGTTTGCCTGGTGGCATTATATATATGACGACGGGAATTTTAGATTTTCTTCATAGTGATGCTGAAATAGGGGCTATTATTGCCCATGAAATGATCCATGCTGATAGAAAACATGTTATGCTTCAGATGGCTCAATCCCAACGCATCTCTATTTTTGCGCTGGCTCTCATTCTGGCAAGTGGGGGGAAAGCCGCACCTGCTTTTTTGACTAGCATGGCACAAATAGCCATTACAAACGCATATAGTAAGGATTTAGAAAAGGAAGCAGATGTTGAAGGGCTTTATGCGCTGCAGAAAGCGGGATACCCGCCTGCAGCCGCGTTGACTGTCATGGAGGGGTTGGCAGAAGAGCAATTACGCCATCCTTATGTGGATCCGGGGATATTTATGGATCACCCTTACGTTAAGGAGCGAGTAGCCTACCTTTCAAAAATAATTCGTGAGAATAATTGGCCCATTGAAAGGAAAAAAGTTCTTCATATGCTGGTTGTTGATGTGGCAACAGAAGAAAGATCAACAACTCTTTTGGTGGATGGAGTTAAAGTCTGGTCTGGCCCTGATGAAAGTGATGTAAGAAAACTCTTCCTTTCTATAAAAGAGAAGCTGGATAGGGATTACCAAATGGAATTGGCTCCCTATGAAATAGAGGTTATAGAGCTTTTTGATAATAAAAAAGGGATCCGAGTCGGGCCAACCCTTCTTGTTTCAGAACCTTTACCAGGAGGAGTAGACCCCCTTATTTTTCTCCGAACCGGTTTAGTGGAAAGATTACATCAGGCAAAAGCATCTCATCCTATGGCCGACTATCTACATTAAAGTAAATGAGGCTTTCTAAATTTTCATTTCTATAAAGATGATAGAATATCATACGGAATACTTGAATGCCCTCGAAAGGGGAGCTTATATATGACAGTGTCTCTTTACCGTCGATATCGACCTGCGCAGTTTAAACAAATAGTGGCCCAGGATGCAGCTGTACAGGTTATTACGAAAGCTTTGGAAGAAAAACGGGTAAGTCATGCCTATTTATTTTCTGGTCCTCGCGGGTGTGGGAAAACTACTTTAGCCCGTCTTCTCGCCAAATCGTTGAACTGTACAGGCCAGAAACAAAGCGTAGAACCCTGCAACGATTGTCCTAATTGTCTTGCTATCAACGGAGGAGAAAGCCTTGACGTTATAGAAATAGACGGGGCATCGAATAATAGCGTAGATGAAGTACGGGAACTTAAAGCCCATGTTTCTCTGTCTGCTTTTTCATCTTTATACAAAGTCTATATAATTGATGAAGTTCATATGCTTTCTCTTTCTGCTTTCAATGCATTACTGAAAACCCTTGAGGAGCCTCCATCCCACGTTGTCTTTATTTTGGCGACAACGGAACCTCATAAGGTGCCGGTAACCATTCGCTCTCGTTGTCAGCACATTCCTTTCAGGAAAATTGATGTTCAGAATATTGTAAAAAGCCTATCTATGGTTGCCCATAACGAGAACAGGAATGCGGAGGAAGAAGCTCTTTGGGAAATAGCCAGACAGGCTGATGGAGCAATGAGAGATGCCTTATCTCTTTTAGAACAGGTTATGGCCTTGGCGGAACAAGAACTCAGGCTGGTAGATGTTAGCCGTCTTTTAGGTGGAGGAAGTCGGCCTGAACTTGAGCGTTGGGTTTCTCGTGTGCGTTCTGGTGATATCTCTGTATTTTCAGAGTTACAGGAAATGTTCCAACGGGGAGCTTCCCCGCAAAAGGTTGTTGAAGATCTTTTTGTTATATTTAGGGATCTTTGGATTGTGGCTTCATGGGGTGGGGGCGCTTTGCAGTTCATAGAGGGTTCCTCTAAAGAAAAAATTTTTTTAGAGCAGGAGTCTAAGGATTGGAATCCAGATCATCTATTGAAGATTATGGATTTCTGTGCCCAAATCCTTCCCCAAGTGCGCATGGGGATGAGATCAGATGTTCTCTCAGGACTCTTTCTTAATAAATTAATAGAACATGGCAGTCTGGTTACCAAAGAGCTGGAGAAAACTCGGGAACCTCACTCCCTGCCGCCAGAGGACCACCCTGCCTTTAAAGAAAAATGGGGAAAAGTGCTTGCAAGCCTCCTTTATGGAGAAATCCACATTTATTGTGCGTTGCTCCACGCCTCTGTGTTTCTCGAAAAAAACGTGCTTTCTCTGAAGTTCCCCGATTATTGCAATTATTCCATGGAGCTAGTTTCCATCGAAAGGAACTCCTTTGTATTGCAACAAAAGATCAAAGAGATTTTTGAGGGAGAACTGACGTTACGTATTATCTGTGGTGATAAAACGACGGAGTGTGATCTTTCTCAATCTCCTCTTTTAGCAGAAATTGAAGAGGCGATAGTTGAAATACAAGATGAGCCTACATCGAGTCTCCCTTTTGATGATCTTCCTCCTACTGCGGAAATCAGACCCGAGTTTGGGAATGAACAAGAGGATGATGAAACGGTTTTTTCAGGCCTGGTTGATACTGTTCTCCGGTGGGGAGGGGGAGAAGTTCTTCTCCACAAGAAGGACAACGTAGAAGAATTAGATGGAGGAATTACAGAAGAATGACCACTCGTCCTTTCGTACACTTACATGTTCATAGTGAGTATAGCCTTCTCGATGGAGCCATTCGCTGTGGAGAATTGGCTGAGAGGGTTGCTTCCTGGGGCATGCCAGCAGTGGCTCTTACCGATCATGGGGCAATGTATGGCGCTATAGAGTTTTATGATAGATGCCTTGCAGCAGGCATTAAACCTATTGTAGGTTGTGAAGTCTATGTTGATCCAGAAGGACACACATCTAGAGAAAAAAAGGGGAGAAATTTTCACCTTCTCCTTTTGGCTGAGAACCAGCAAGGATATAACAATTTAATTAAGCTCGTTTCTATTGCCAATACAGATGGTTTTTATTATAGACCACGAATAGATTACGATCTTCTTACTCAGTATAGTCAGGGGATCATTGCTTCGTCTGCTTGTCTTGCGGGAGAAATTCCATCGCTGATCCTTCAGGGTAAAGAGAATGATGCCTTGGCAAAGGCGCATATGTATCGGGACATTATGGGGGAAGACAATTTTTTTCTAGAGATTATGTACAATGCCATACCTGAACAGGCTGTGGTCAATAGGTCCCTCGTCCAAATGGCAAGAAAAAACAATTTTAATCTTGTTGCCACCAATGATGCTCATTACTTGAATAAAGAAGACTACGACTGGCATGAAATACTTCTATGCGTTCAGACTGGGGCGACCATAAACGACCCCGATCGAATGTCTTTTTCAACAAATGATTTTTATCTTCGGTCTCCTGAAGAGATGGACAGTCTCTTTGGAGCTGAATTACCGGATGCTCTTGATAACACCCTCGCTATAGCAGAGCGTTGTTCTCTGAAATTTGACCTCGGTACGAGAGATTATAAACTCCCAAGCTTTGACCTTCCAGAAGGTGAAACTCTTGAGTCGAATCTTGAAAAAGAAGCAATGGCAGGTCTTAAACAGCGTCTTCATAAGGATAATGTGCCAGAGGAATATAAAAAACGCCTTGATTACGAGCTGAAGGTTATTAAAAAAATGGGGTTTGCGGGATACTTTCTTATCGTGGCCAGCATTATAAGAGCAGCGAAGGATCGAGATATTCCAATTGGTCCGGGAAGAGGTTCTGCCGCTGGATCTCTTGTTGCATATAGCTTAAGGATTACTGAACTGGACCCTCTGAAATACAATCTTCTTTTTGAACGTTTCCTTAATCCAGAGCGTGTCAGTATGCCTGATATAGATACGGATGTTTCTGATAAGGGGAGGGAAGAGCTTCTTCAATACATTGCTGAAAAATATGGTGTAGATAGAGTTGCACAGATAATAACCTTTGATCGAATGAAAAGCAAAGCAGCTATTAGAGATGTGGGAAGAGCATTGGGGATGCCCTACAGTGATGTGGATGTTGTTGCTAAGCTTATTCCAGATGGAGCAAGGTCAATCCCGGAGGCTCTGGATCAAAGCGAGGACCTTCGCAACCTCACCCATAAAGACTTGGCGGTAAGTCGGCTTCTTGACAGCGCTTCTAAGATAGAGGGCCTTGCCCGCCACTGTTCTCAGCATGCAGCAGGCGTGGTTATTACCCCTATGCCAATTACAGATCTGGTGCCAGTGCGAAGGATTGGGGAAAACCAGATTGTGACACAGTTTCCCATGGAGCCTCTGGAGAAGCTGGGACTTGTAAAGATGGATTTCTTGGGTCTGAAGACGCTGTCTGTTTTGGAAGAGGCTATAAACAATATCAAGTTAAATGGCAAAACGCCGCCAGACCTTAATAAAATTCCCCTTAATGACAATTTGACCTATGAAATGTTACAAAGGGGAAACACACTCGGTGTTTTCCAGCTTGAATCCACAGGAATGCGACAATTGCTTCGTAAGATAAAACCGGATTGTTTTGAGGATCTCATTGCCGTCCTTGCTCTGTATCGGCCAGGTCCTTTGGGCAGTGGGATGGTTGATCAGTATATTGAGCGCAAACATGGACGGGCTGTAGTTGAGTATCTCCACCCTGAGCTGTCAGAAGTATTGAAAGAAACCTATGGGGTTATCCTTTATCAGGAACAAGTAATGCAAAGTGCGGCCTGTCTAGCTGGATATTCCCTAGGAGAGGCCGATCTATTGCGTCGAGCCATGGGGAAAAAGAAAGTGGAAGTAATGCAGCAGCAGCGAAAGATGTTCGCTGATGGTTGTGCCCAACATAACGTTCCGGCTCGAAAAGCAGAAGAAATCTTTGATATCATCCAGGAATTTGCAGGGTATGGTTTTAACAAGTCCCATAGTGCAGCTTACGCTTTGATCAGTTATCAGACAGCCTATTTGAAAGCAAACTTTCAGCCAGAATTCATGGCTGCCTATCTAACAAGTCAAATAGGTTCAAAAAAAGATGTAATGGCTCGCTATATTCGCGAAGTAAGAAATTCTGGCATAGAGGTTTTGCCCCCAGATGTCAACTCTTCCATGGAGTCTTTTGCCGCAGTAGACGAAGTAGTTCGGTTCGGATTGGGAGCCGTTGCGAAGGCAGGTCACGGGGCAGTAGAAGCTATTATTGCGGCACGGGAATGTGGCGGTGAATTTTCTTCGCTATGGAACTTTTTATGTCGTGTTGATTTGAGGGTTGTAAACAAATCTGTAATAGAAAATCTTATTAAAGCAGGAGCCTTTGATGGCCTTAACTCGAATAGACGCCAGCTTATTTCAGCTCTTCCTGATTTTGTGGCTTTAGCTCAGAGGAAGGGCGAGGAGAAAAACCAATGTTCCCTCCTAAGTCTTTTAGATGAAGATTCTGAGAGTGGGGATCTTGAACCGGAACTTCCTGATATAGAAGATTATGCTATTTATGAACGTCTCGACATGGAAAAAGAAGTGGTGGGGCTATATATTAGCGGCCATCCCTTTACTCAGCATGAAACGCTGGTCAGTAGATATAGTACATGCAGCATCTCCAATCTTAAATACTGGAGGAGCAGAAATCTTTTTCCTCAGATAGGCGGAATGATTCTTTCCGTCCATGA
>LSQX01258907.1_pt2 | contig 86836 bp, 74 predicted proteins | sample 654561 | NCBI WGS metagenome assembly LSQX01 (sample SAMN04489861, study PRJNA283612) | anaerobic digester metagenome | isolation source: 4 biogas reactors fed with cattle manure at either 37C or 55C with and... | place: Denmark: Kongens Lyngby | collected 2014 | reverse complement strand
ATAAATGCGAAAGAGCTTTCTCATAATTCGGCTCCTGCCCTATTTCTGGAACTTGTTCGATATATTTCACATTTCCGTCTTCACCAATTACTACAACAGCACGGCTCATCAATCCCGCCAAAGGACCGTCGCTCATTTGGACCTGATAAGCATCTGAAAAGTTTGAGTCTTTAAATTCCGATAAACTCACTACATTTTCCAAGCCTTCGGCAGCACAAAATCGGCTGTGCGCAAAAGGCAAATCTTTGGAGATACATAATACAACCGTATTTTCTAATCCCGATGCAGACTCATTAAAATGTCTGACAGAAGCTGCGCAAACACCTGTATCTACACTTGGAAATATATTCAATACAATATTTTTTCTTTGAAAATCAGACAAAGTCTTTTCTGACAAATCGATTCCTGTAAGTTTGAAATCAGGAGCCTTCGAGCCCACAGCAGGTAAATCACCTTGTGTATTTACTGGACTGCCTCTGAATGTAATTTTAGCCATAATTTTTATTTGCAATTTACGATTATCTAAGCAAACTTCTCCATAATTAAACTAGAACTTATGATACAATTTATTCTATCGATAAGTTAATTATACTTAAAAATTCAAATTTATCTATCTTTGCTCCGAAATTAATTTCAGATAAATATGGTACTTTCTGCGAAGCTGAAAATGCTTCAACCTCCTGCTACAATTGCAATGACGCAAAAAGCACGTGATTTAAAACAAAAAGGAAAAGATGTAATTAGTCTAAGTATAGGAGAGCCTGATTTTGACACACCTGATTTTGTAAAGGAAGCTGCCAAGCAAGCGATCGACGAAAATTATTCTCATTATACGCCCGTTTCCGGTTATCCGGAACTGAAAGAGGCCATTGTTCGGAAATTTAAAAGGGACAATAATATAAACTACAAAACTTCACAAATCGTTGTTTCTACTGGAGCTAAACAATCGCTTTACAATGTCTTTCAGTGTATAATCAATGAAGGTGATGAAGTTCTTATCCCTGTTCCTTATTGGGTTACTTATGCAGATATCGTTCGCCTTGCAGGTGGAAGTCCAGTTTTAATCCCCACAAGCATTGAGGAAGATTTCAAAGCAAGTGCAGCAAAAATGGAGTCCTATATAACCCCTAAAACAAAAGCTCTGATTTACAGTTCACCGTGTAATCCCAGTGGGAGTGTTTACACAACGCAAGAGCTAAAGGAAATTGCCCAAATGGCAGAAAAAAACGATTTAATTATAATTTCCGATGAGATTTACGAACATATTGTTTTTGGCGAAAAAGCAACAAGCATCGCTTCTTTTCCTGAGGCCTATGACCGGACAGTAACCGTTAACGGACTTTCAAAAGCCTATGCCATGACCGGTTGGAGAATTGGATACATCGGTGCTCCCGAATGGATTGCAAAAGCCTGTGAAACCCTCCAAAGCCAAGTAACATCTGGAGCAAATTCAATTGCCCAAAGAGCGTCGATTGCAGCGCTTGACGCAGATCAATCCTTGACTCAATATATGGTTGATGCATTTGAAAAGAGAAAAGACCTTATGATGCAAAAAGCCACTGAAATACCTTTCTTCGAAGTAAAGGAACCCAAAGGTGCTTTTTACCTCTTTCCAGATGTTTCCGCTACTTTTGGAAAAACATTTCGTGGTAGAACGATAAAAAACGCTGACGATCTTGCTATGTATCTTTTGGAAGAAGTACATGTTTCCACGGTTTCGGGAACGGCATTTGGAATCGACAACTGTTTGCGGATTTCTTTTGCTGCTTCTCAACCTCAACTGGAAGAAGCAATGAATCGTATTAAAGATGCATTAATTCTCGATTGAAAACTGACTGACAGAAGTCAGAATTAAATTAAGGTTTCGGTCGTATTTTTGCATTTGAAATTGAATTTCAAGTAATTGAGTTCAGAATAAATAAGTCAAATGATTAAAACAGATATACTTATCATAGGTGCCGGTCCTACAGGATTATTCATGGTTTTCGAAGCCGGTTTGTTGAAAATGCGATGCCATATTATCGACGCTTTGCCACAGCCCGGAGGTCAACTTGCCGAATTATATCCAAAAAAACCTATTTTCGACATTCCCGGATTCCCTTCCATAATGGCCGGAGAACTCGTGGACAACCTGATGGAGCAAATCAAACAATTCGAGCCAGGGTTTACTCTAAATGAAGTAGCTGAAACCATTGAAAAACTGGAGGATGGAACATTCATTGTCACCGGTAGCCGAGGTACGAAACACCACGCCAAAGCCGTTGCCATCGCAGGTGGATTGGGAAGTTTCGAACCTCGAAAGCCTGAATTGGAAAATTTGGAGAAATTTGAAGAAAACGGTGTGGAATATTTCATTCGCGATCCTGAGTTATTTCGTGACAAAAAGGTTGTCATTGCCGGTGGTGGAGACTCCGCACTGGACTGGTCGATTTTCTTGACGGATGTAGCTTCAGAAGTAACGCTGGTTCATAGAAGAAATGAATTCCGTGGCGCACTTGATTCTGTAGAAAAACTTAGAGAATTAAAAAATCTAGGGAAAGTAAACCTGATTACCCCCGCAGAGGTAACAGAACTACACGGTGAAAGTACACTCACAGCACTCACAATTGAACATGAGGGCGAAAAACAGTTCATCGAAACCGATTTCTTTGTCCCTTTGTTCGGACTTTCTCCTAAATTAGGCCCAATTGCCAATTGGGGGCTTGAAATTGAAAAAAACGCAATAAAAGTTAACAACTCCCTTGATTATCAGACCAATATTTCTGGAATTTACGCCGTTGGCGATATCAATACCTATCCAGGAAAATTGAAATTAATCCTTTGCGGTTTTCATGAAGCAACACTCGCTTGTCAAAGCATTTACCAAAGATTAAATCCAGGTAAAAAGTTCATTCTGAAATACACAACCGTTTCAGGCGTAGATGGATTTGACGGTAGTAGAAAAGAAGCCGAAAAGGCCGTTGTAAAAACAATTGATTAAAAAAATTATAAAATATTAACGTCTGAATTGAGTCCGAAATCTATTGAAAACGGATTTTCTCTTCCGACAAAAAGTATATCTTTGCCAAAATTTAAACAAGATGAGTTTATTAGTTGTCGGAACCGTTGCTTTTGACCAAATTGAAACACCCTTTGGAAAAACCGATAAAATCCTTGGAGGAGCCGCTACATTCATTGGAATGGCCGCTTCCATGCTGGAAGTAAGAAGTGGAATTGTTTCTGTAATCGGTGAGGATTTCCCTCAGGAATACGTGGATTTATTGGCCTCCAAAAACATTGATTTAGCAGGAATCGAAAAAGTAGAAGGCGGAAAAACTTTTTATTGGGCTGGTCGATACCGAAACGATATGAACACCCGCGATACACTTGCTACGGAATTGAATGTTTTGGAAAACTTCCAACCCTCAGTTCCCACAGGCTGGAAAAACCCAGATGTACTTATGTTAGGAAATTTGCATCCTTTGGTTCAAAAAACTGTTTTGAATCAATTAGAAACTCGTCCAAAATTAGTCATCCTCGACACGATGAATTTCTGGATGGATCATACTTGGGACGAATTGATGGATGTTTTGAAAGACGTAGATGTTCTGACGATTAACGATGAAGAAGCTCGACAAATGAGTAAAGAATACAGCCTTGTCAAAGCGGCTAAGAAAATTCTTGAAATGGGCCCTCATACATTAATCATCAAAAAAGGGGAACACGGAGCGCTTTTATTCCATGAAAACAATGTATTCTTTGCGCCGGCTTTGCCGTTGGAGGACGTTTTTGATCCGACAGGCGCAGGCGATACTTTCGCTGGTGGGTTTTCAGGCTTTCTTGCCAAAACACAGAATTATTCGTTTGAAAACATGAAAAGAGCTATTATTTACGGTAGTGCACTGGCTTCATTTACTGTTGAAAAGTTTGGAACGGAAAGATTGGCCGAACTAACCGATGAAGAATTGATCCAGCGATTGGATGTATTCAAAAGCTTAACAAATTTCGATATCGAACTCGATTAATCAGAAATAAAATAACACAAAACAGAAGTTGCGCATTTTTCAATGCGCAATTTTTTTTCTATTGATTGAAATAGGTTTGTTTCTTGGTTTTAATTGAATCAAATACACACCCAACAAAATCAAAATCGCACCTAATACATGTATCAATGTCAATTTCTCTCCATCTAAAATCCCCCAAAACACAGCCACGACAGGCATAAAATAAGTGACCACCGAAGCAAAAATTGCGGAAGTTTGTTGGATTAATTTATAAAATAAAATCATCGCAGCAGCCGTTCCAACCAAAGCAAGAATCGAAACATAGCCCAATCCTTTCAATTGTTCAGGAGTCGCTCTGAACTCAGCGAAAAATCCGGTAAACCCCAAAATCAACAAAGCAGGCGCTAACCAGATACTAAAAACAACCGATGAAAGTTTAAATGAAGGAATGCCCGATAAATACCGCCCTACAATCAGTCCGTTTAAGCCATAAAAGATAGTAGCCACTACGATAAGAAAGGAATGAAATAGATCACTTGAGCTTCCATCGCCATTGTTTCCAATTAAAATTATCGCACCCATAAATCCAATCATGGCACCTAAAACCTGTGTCCAACGACTTCTAATTCCAAAAAGAAGGTAGCCAAAAATCAAGACAAAAACCGGAACCAAAGAATCCAGAATTCCCGCCATGGAACTGCTGACTTTTTGTTGTGCAATCGGAAATAAAAACATAGGGATAAAGTTTCCCATACATCCTCCTACAACCACCCAAGGCATTAGTTTTTTGGGTATGTATTTGAAATTACGAATTCCAAAATATATTAAAACCAAACCCGCAATCGTCAAACGGAGAGCACCTACTTCCATTGGCGAATAAGAAACCAAGCTCTGTTTGATTAAAATAAAAGAACTGCCCCAAGTGAGCGACAGTATAACCAACAAAATCCATTTGTTTGACAGCAAATTCATCCCGCAAATTTGAGAAAGATTTCAATAGGATTCATAAAAAAAGTTGCTCCATATTGGGAAGAAGCAACTTTCTAATAAAGGGTAGCAAAAAGCGAAAAACTAATCAAAACAATTATCCAAATTCAAAAAGAGGATGCTTGATTTAAACTATAGATGCAATAAATGTTAAAGGTTGCGTCAATTATTAAAAAAAATAAAAAAAAGCCCGTTTCCGGGCTTAAATATTTATGGTATTGAATTATCGATTAGATCCTCCCGGAAGATAAATCTGGAAACCGAGAGCGAAACCAAGTCCACTTTGAGCATCAGCGCCAGAAACATTTGCTTTGCTGTAATTATATCCCACGGTTCCTTCCAAAGCAACGGTTTGACTTATGAAATGCGCATAACCTGCATTGATACCAAAAGCAAAACTATTTACACTTTCGCCTTCATAGGCATCTCCAGCAAATCCAATTTTACCTTCCCCAAAAAAGCGCCCCGTAGAACTAGCTCCTTCTGGAAAATAATAACGTGCAAAAGGCATTACACCATATTGCCAACCTGGTTTTCGGTCACTACCAGCAACTACTCCCACTTTAGTTTCTAAACCAATCGCTACTCCATCGGCAATGAAATAACCTGCTTTTGGCGCCAAAACCAAATTAAACTCTTCTCCTTCGAAGCTGTACCCAGCAGAACCAATGCTTCCACCAACCATCCAGTTACCTTGTTGTACAGGCGTACTCCCTACCTCAGCTTGGTATTGAGGAGTTGTGATTTCTTGTCCATTTAAAAATCCAATTGTTCCAAAAACAACGGCTGCTACTAATAATTTTTTCATAATCTCTGTTTTTTCAAATTAAGATTATATGGTTTCAGAAATTATGCCAAGGAAAGTCTTATTGAGGATATTTAATTTTCGCTTCTTCAGAAGAAACTATTAATCAAGCATTTATTTGGGTGATTTATTTTTAATTTCGATAGGAATAAATAGATAAATTATTCCAAAAAAAGAAATCATTGCCGTAATTAAGGAAAATGAAAGAGCTACGAAAGCCGAAATATCCGGATCGAAATTAAACAAATGTGCCCCATAGAAAAACACGGCTTCTCTGATCCCTAATCCGGCAAAAGAAATTACAGAAAGAATACTTGATGTCAAAAACAACAATATGTAAATCAGATAATTATCATCAATTCCAAATGATTTTAGAATACAAAAAATACAGATTAATTGTGCAATTTGAATTAGGACAGAGTAAAAAAAACCAATGTAAACTCGCTTTTTATAGGTATGAAGGAAGCGGATAATTAATTTCAGAATAATAATTGTTGAAATAATTCCACAAAATGCAATTCCGAGGTTCCAGAAATAGGAATATTCGGTTTTGAGAAAAAGAATCAGCAGACCTAATACGAATCCGATTGCGACAATTCCCAGAAATCTTTCCACAAAAACTACTTGCCCTATTTTTTTAAGTGATTTTTTATGCGATTTGCTCAATGCAAAAGCTTTGTATGCATCTCCTCCAACGCCTCCCGGAAGGAAAAAATTATAAAACATACCCAATAAATACAATTTGGAATTGGCCTCAAAACTCAGCCGAACTCCTACTTTTCGCATGAAAATATTAAATCTAAAAATGGAAATCAGCTGAGAAATCAGAAAAAAAATGACAGCTCCTGCAAAATAAATAGGATTGGCAGATTTCAGAATTAATCTGACGCCCGACCAGTCCAGTTTACTGAAAACCAAGGCTATCAATCCAAGACTTACAAGGATTTTAATTGTTGTAACGAACTGCTTTTTGAGTTTCGGTTTCACCGATAAAAATTTTTCTGATGTTGTACGGACGTTTTTGCTGAGATTCAAAATATGTCCGCATCTGCAAATCTATGATAATTCCCGTGGTAAAAAACTGAACCCCCACAAACAACAGCATAATACCCAAAATCAACAAAGGCCGGTTTCCGATATCTTCTCCAAATCCTATTTTAACAATTATCAAATACAGTAAAATCAGTCCGCCAATGGTAAAGGAAAGTGCTCCTATATTTCCAAAAAGGTGAATCGGCCTCTGCAGATATTTTCGCTGGAAAAGCAACAAAATCAAATCGTTAACCACTTTGGTTGTTCTTCCCAAACCATATTTTGATTTCCCGAACTGTCGTTGATGGTGTTTGACATTTACTTCTGTAATTCTCGCACCATTCAAAAATGCCAACAACGTAATGTACCGATGCATTTCACCATATAAATTCAGGCTTTTTGCGGTTTCGCGGTTGAAGACTTTCAGCGCGCAGCCATGATCTTTGATGTCAAGTTTTGTGGTTTTTCTGATGATCCAATTGGCAATTTTGGAAGGAAAAGTTCGTACAAGATTATCTTGTCTTTTCTGCCGAATCCCAGTCACCACATCCCAATCTTCTGATTTAGCTTTATTGTACATCATCAAAACATCATCTGGATCATTTTGCAAATCACCATCCATTGTGATTATGTAATCACCTGAAGCATAGTCAATTCCCGCAGCCAACGCTAGGCTTTGCCCGTAATTTTTTTTCAGTTCGACCAAGGCGACCTTCGGATTATTGAGCTTTTTAATTTCCTGTCGTGTAAGATCAGTTGAACCATCATCCACCAAAATGATTTCAAAAAATTTTCCTGCCAAGGCATTTTCAATTCGGCTAACTAAAAGCCCTACATTTTCCTCTTCGTTGTAAACGGGAACAACTACTGATAACTTTTCAGAAACCGGATTTTGAATCATTTTTAATTCTTAATTTCGCCAGAAGCAAATACCTAAGCGAAGATAAATAAATTCAATGAACCCATATTCCCAAAACGAATATTTCTATTACGCCCTGATTTTGATTGCGGGTGGATTTTTATGCTTCGCCAATTTGGGAACGCATCCCATTTACATTTTAGACGAAGCCAAAAACGCCGAAGCTGCACGTGAAATGTTTGTTGCGAATAACTGGATCGTTCCGACTTTTAATGGAGAATTACGCACCGACAAACCACCGCTTCATTATTGGTTTATGATGATTGCTTACAAATTATTTGGCGTCAGCGCTTTTGCTGCGAGGTTTTTCTCAGCATTTTTTGGCGTTCTTACCATCATTTCAACTTATCATTTTACCAAGAATTTTATCCATAAAAGAATGGCAGCGATTACAGTTTTCTTGCTTTGCTCCGCTATATTTTTTATGCAGGAATTTCATCTGGCCGTTCCCGATCCTTACCTGATTTTCTTTGTCACATTTGCATTGTTTTGCTTTTATGATTTTTACAAGAACCAAAAGAAAAGCAGTTGGTTGCTTTTTTATATTTCGTTGGGATTGGGCGTTTTGGCAAAAGGGCCGGTTGCTGTCGCATTGCCGGGACTGATTGTGCTGATTTTCCTTTTGATGAAAAAAGATTTTAATTGGCAAACCATCAAAAAAATCAATCCTTTTTTGGGTGGAATTTTAACTTTGGCGATTTCAGCTCCCTGGTTTTATTTGGTTCATAAAGCCACAAACGGTGCATATACCGAAGGTTTTTTTCTTCAGCACAACATCCAAAGATTCAGCGGTGAAATGGAAGGCCACGGCGGATTGCCTTTTGTCACTTGGGCTTTTGTTTTATTGGGATTATTGCCTTTTTCCTTCTTTATCATTCAGGGATTTATTCAGGGTTGGAAGCAGAGAAAAACCAATGATTTTGTATTGTTTTCATTCATAGTTTCAACGGTTTTTGTAGGATTTTTCAGCATTTCGATGACCAAACTTCCCAATTATCCGATGCCGTCTTATGCATTCATTGCCGTACTAATTGCTGTTTATTTCGATGGGATTATCAGGAAATCAATTCCTTTGAAAGGTTTTAAAATCAGTCTTTGGGTTTTGCTAGTTATCACGATTTTGATGCCGATTGCGGGCTATATTGCATTGGCTTATGCCGAACCTCAACTTTACAGTACCAGATTTTCAAGCATTATGCTGGCGATTTTACCTTGTGGAACTTTGCTTGCACTCTTTTATTTGTATCGGGGTAAACTCAAGGAAAGCATCATTGCAATTGGACTAAGTGCTATGTTTTTGACTTTGCAATTGTTTCAGTTTGTGTATCCGGCGATTGTTTCCCAAAGTCCGGTTACACTTTCCAAAGGCATTATCAGTCAGGACTCGCCGACTATTTTGTACAAAGGTTACGACCCGGCATTTTTGTTTAACTTCCAGCGAAGTTTTCCTTTTGCAGACAACAAAGAGCAGGTTTTAAATTTTGTAAAAGAAAATCCAGATGCTACGATTATTACCAAAGAAAAGTTTTATGAGTCGGATTGGAATGAATTTCCATCGGAAGTTGTTTTAAAGCAAAAAGCCATTTTTGAAAATTATACAATTGTGATTTTTAAATTGAAATGAGCTTTATTTTCGTAATTTTGTTTGAATTAAATAATCGTTTATGGAAACAATTATTCATAAAGAAATAAAAGAAAAAATAAGTCAACTTCCTGATTTCCTGATGGAAGAATTTTCTGAATATATTGATTTTCATCTTTACAAAAAAGATAAAGATTGGTACGACTCTTTGGACTCGAACCAAAAGAAATCCATTGAGCAAGGTATGCAAGACATTAAAGACGGAAAAACTTACACGCACGATTTCGTTATGGAAGAAATGTCTCAATATATCAAGTCCAAAAAGAAATGAAAATTATTTGGTCCGCCACCGCAAAAAGAAACTTCGACTCTCATTCAATTTTTATAGTCACACTAACAGACAACCGATCTTCACACCCATTTAAAATGAATAAAAAAGTAATCGTCATCACGGGTAGCTCTTCCGGAATCGGAGAAACCCTTGCCAATCATTTCGTCGATAAAGGACATACAGTTTATGGGCTTTCCCGTTCCAGAAAAGAAAAAGGTCGATTTCAACATATCGCCACCGATGTTACAAACAAAGAGAACGTTTTGCAATCGGTGCAACAAATCATCAACGAAGCCGGACGAATTGACGTGCTGATCAACAATGCCGGAGTGGGAATGCTCGGTGCCATTGAAGACGTGACCAAAGAAGATTTCGACAAATTGATCAACGTCAATATTTATGGGGTAATTTATATGATGCAGGCCGTTTTGCCACTAATGCGCGGACAAAAATCGGGGCATATTTTAAATGTCTCTTCCATCGCAAGTAACCACGGATTACCGTTTCGTGGCTATTATTCGGCTTCCAAAAGTGCCATAGACCGGATTACCGAGTCGGTTCGTTTGGAAAATCAAAATACAGAAATTGAAATCACAACCGTAAACTTTGGCGACATCAAAACGCCAATTGCCGAAAGCCGGATTCAAAGTACGGTTTCGCCTTTTTACAAAAAAAGTTATGAAAAACTGGTGCAAATCATCGACGAAGAAGTAGATCAAGGATTAGCGCCTGAGAAATTAATCCCCATCATCGAAAGACTGATGAACAAGAAAAACCTGAAACCGCATTACAACATCGGGAAAGGAATTCAGAAATTTTCGGTAACCCTGAAAAGAGTCATCGGACAAAGAATGTTTGAACGAATGCTGGCAAGGTATTCTAAATTGGAGTAAATGAACCTCACTTGGCACTATAAAGAATTTGACGAATTAAGTCCACGGGAACTTTACGATATTTTCCATCTCCGGATGATGGTTTTTGTGGTGGAACAAAATTGCGTTTACAACGAAGTGGACGGAAAGGATGTGAAATGTTCGCATTTGTGGTGCGAAGCGGACGGGAAAATTCTCGCGTATTGCCGCATCGTTCCGCCGGGCGTTTCCTATGAAGAACCCTCTATCGGTCGCGTGGTCAGTCATCCTGAATTCCGACATTTAAAGCTCGGGCACAGCCTGATGAGAAATGCCATTCAAATTATCGAAAATCATTTCGAAACCAATTCCATCAAAATCAGTGCGCAGTCGTATTTGAAAAATTTTTATGCTCAGTATGGATTTGTGCAGACATCAGAAGAATATTTGGAAGACAATCTACCGCATATGGAAATGAGCCGAACTTAGAAATTCATCAGAAATAAAGATTTATGTAAATTTACAGAAGCAAAATCCTGCGTATGAAATTTATCTCCATTCTTTTTTTATTTATCATTCTGATTTCTTGCGAAAGTAAAAATGTGGAAACATATCCCCTAAAATCGGAAGATGGATTTTTCCATGCGGTCATAGAAATTCCGGCCGGTACCAATGCCAAATACGAGTTCAATTCGGAAACTCTTATGTATGAAATCGATCAGCGCGACGGGGAAAATCGCATCATTCAGTACCTGCCCTATTTCGGCAACTATGGATTTATCCCTTCTACGCTCTCAGCAGAGACAAAAGGCGGCGATGGTGATCCGCTTGACATTTTTGTTTTGAGTGAAGCTATACCACAAGGCAGCTTTTTACCGGTCATTCCTATCGGGACGGTTCAACTAATTGATAACGGAGAACTGGATTATAAAATCATTGCCGTACCAGCAGATCAACAACTCAACATTCTGAAGATCAAAACTTTGAACGAATTAAAATCCAAACATCCGAGCATCCTCCAAATCATAGAAGTTTGGCTGACAAATTATGATTCTGACGAATTGGAAATCGAAGGTTGGCTCGATGAATTCGAAACCGAGCAATATATTTTGGAAAATTCGCTTTGAGAATTAATTTCTTTTCAAGAAGTAAAATAACAATAGAAACCATCCTACAATCATCAACAAACCACCAATTGGCGTGATGGGACCAAGCCATTTTAGGTTGATGCCCCAATGGTCAGCAAAGGAAAGTAAATAAATACTAAATGAGAAAATAAAAGTTCCCAAAATGAGACACCAAGCCGCTCCTTTTTCCAATCCGGACTGGAAATTTAGAAACATCCCGATGGCGACCAAAAGAAGTGCATGATACATTTGATACTTCACACCGGTTTCAAAACTCATCAATTTTTCTGCTGGCAAAATCTTCTTGAAGGCATGCGCACCAAAAGCTCCCAAAATCACAGAGGTTGCTCCATATAAAGTTCCTAAAATCAATACAATTTGTTTCATCTGCTTCTATTTTTATTCCGAAATATAATGCGGTTTCAGGAAATATCACCTGATGATTATCACGCTTATTTAGATTTAATTTAATTAAATATATTTGCAAAACTACGACAAAGAAAACTTGATGGAAAACAAGCAAACAATTTTTGACTTAAAGCCGGGAGATTCAGGACGAATTTCGGGCTTTTCTTCGGAAGAAATTCCCATGAAATTTTATGAATTGGGATTGATCCCTGGGTCATTTGTAACTTTAAAGAAAAGACTTCCTTTCGGTGGTCCGGTTTGCATTCAACTATTGGACTCTGCCAATCTCATTGCTCTAAGAAGCACAGAAGCTCGTTCCATTTTAATTGACAAATTCTTATGAATCCAATGAAAATTGCCTTAGTCGGGAATCCGAACGTCGGGAAATCCACTTTATTTAATTTGCTAACTGGACTCAGACAAAAAATCGGAAATTATCCGGGAATGACTGTGGAGAAAAAGACGGGAAACTTTGTCCACAACGAAATCAAGTATGAGATTACAGATTTACCGGGAACTTATGGACTTTATGCCAATTCCAAAGATGAACAAGTTGTAACCGACATTCTGACTGATCCCAATCATCCGCAGCATCCATCGCTTGCAGTAGTTGTAGCCGAGCCGGGAAATTTAAAAAGATCTATTTTGCTCTTTCAGCAGGTTCGGGATTTGGGAATTCCAGGAGTTTTCGTGATTAATATGATAGACGAAACGGATAAACATGGAATCAAAATCGATGTCGAAAAATTAGAGAGCAAACTCAAAACCCCAATTGTTCAAACCGATGCCCGAAGCGGAAAAGGGATCAAGGAATTAAAAGAGGCTTTGGAGATGTCGATTTCTGAACAAGAAAAATCCTTTGTGACGCCTCGTGAATTCTCTCAAACTTTGGAGAAAATCAAAGAAATTTCTGGTTTAGAAAATGATTATTTGAATTGGCAATATTTGAGTCAGAAGGAATTAAAGCATCTTACGGATGCTCAACGAAATGAAATAGACAGTTTAAAATCTGAACATAAAATCGTACCTCGACGACTTCAAGTCAAAGAGATTCTGAATCGTTACGAAACCATCGATGAAATTCTCGATCAAACGGTTTCACAAAGCAAACCAGAGAAAATTTCATTTACCGAAAAATTGGATAAACTTCTTATTCATCCGGTTTTAGGTTATATCATTTTCTTTGGACTTTTACTTTTGATCTTTCAAGCTATTTTCACTTGGTCGGTTCCCTTTATGGACATGATCGAGGAAGGTTTCGCTTGGTTAGGTCAAAAAGCGGGAAGTAATTTGCCGGAAGGACCGATAAATGGATTGATCACGGATGGAATTATTGCCGGAATTGGAGGAATTGTGATTTTCATTCCTCAAATTGTGATTTTATTCTTCTTCATTTCACTGATGGAAGAATCGGGCTATATGAGCCGTGTCGTGTACCTGATGGATCGTTGGCTCAAACCTTTTGGTTTAAGCGGAAAAAGCGCAGTGCCCTTGGTCTCTGGAGCTGCTTGTGCCATTCCGGCTGTGATGTCTGCCCGAAATATTGAAAACAACAAAGAACGACTCATTACCATTCTCGTCACTCCTTTCATGACTTGCTCGGCACGATTGCCCATTTATGTGGTCATCATCGCTTTGATCATCCCCGATGAGAGCCTATTTGGATTTAGTCTTCAAGCTCTTGCTTTATTGGGAATGTATTTATTGGGAATTTTAGGTGCATTGGGAAGTGCTTGGGTGTTAAAAAAAATAATCAAATCCAATTTCAAAAGTTATTTAGTACTTGAGCTTCCGACTTATAAAATGCCGGTTTGGCGAAATGTTTTGCTAACTGTTTGGGATAAATCCTCGGGATTCATCATTGGAGCAGGAAAAATTATTTTCGCTATTAGTATTATTCTATGGGTATTGGGAACTTTTGGTATGGGTGAAAGGTTTAAAAATGCAGAAGAAATTGTTCTCACCGAAAACCCGAATTTAACAGAAGAAGAATTTGAAAATGAAGTAACGGCTTATAAGCTCGAGCATTCATTTTTGGGTTATATGGGACGTGCCATCGAGCCGGCTATTGAGCCTTTGGGTTATGATTGGAAAATGGGAATTGGATTGATTTCCTCCTTTGCGGCAAGAGAAGTCTTCGTCGGAACCATGGCGACAATTTACTCCATGGGCGATACGGACGATGAGTTGACAATTCGTGAAAGAATGTCCAAGGAAATCAATTCAAACACTGGAAAACCTGCGTATAACTTGGCTTCCGGTCTATCGCTTTTGCTTTTTTATGCCTTTGCGATGCAATGTATGGCTACAATTGCCATTGTCAAAAGAGAAACGGATTCCTGGAAATGGACTTTCATACAATTCGCCTTCATGACAGGATTTGCCTATGTGGTTGCATTGATTGCGTATCAATTGTTGAAATAACTTAAATTTGCACTATGTTTTACACCATCATTCAATATATATTCGTAGCTGTGGTATTTGTAATTGCCGTGGTTTATGTAATTAAAATGGCTAAAGACTCATTTGGCTCAAAAAAATCCTGTGCAAAAGGATGTGGATGCGAGGATACTTTTCCACCAAAAGAATCTACCAAAAACTAATGATTTAAATTTATCAAATAAAAAAGGACGATTTTCTAAATCGTCCTTTTACTTTGTATTATAAATTCGAATTAAGGATTCTCAACCGGTACATTTATCTTTCCTTCCGTCACTTCAATTTCATCTGTGGTTTCTCCATTGTTAAACTTCGCAATCGTTCCGGTAAAGGTTCCGATTACTCTTCCATTTTCACCGTCTGTAATTGAGTTAATTTTAAGACTCACTGGCAAATAAGTATCTGTGACTGCATCATAATTTGAATAAATATCGTTGGGATTATTTGTAGTCCCCATGTTCACGCTCACCACCACCTCGTTTGCTTCGGTCAAAGTTCCCACAGCAAGTCCACCCGGAACGGAGAATATTAAAGTCTGATTTTGATTGACCCTTTCCCCTCTGATCACGGCTTCAATCTGTAGTCCGGCTGCATGCGCCTCACGGCTGAAGTCAAATAAATTTCCATTAAAATGCGCCGTAAAAATACGATCTCCCGCTTCGGTTGGAGTGAATTGAATTTCATAGAAAACTCCATTGGTCAATTCACGAGTTTCACCCAAAGCCGCACTATAAACGGTTCCAGAAAAATTCCCACTCACCAAACCACTTGAATTATTCACTGAAGTTATGGTCAGATTAAAAGGAAGAATTTCATTGGTAGCACTAAGGTTTGTAAATGTAACTCCGCCTAAATTCATTGCGATTCTCGCTCCTTGATCCTGTGTGAAAACACCAACGGACAAAGCTTCTGGAATAGATATCGAAATGGTTTGATTGGCAGAACTCGCTCCGTTTATCTGGCTGTTTTGATCCGATGAATTTGCCGAGGTAGTGGAACTAAAATCCGTAAAAACCCCATCTATATCCACGGTATATATCCCCGATTCCAAAACATCCTGAAATTCATCACCAGGAGTAATCAGCTCGCTGTCTGAACAACTCCAGATGAAACCCATCAGCAAAATCGAGAGAAAAAAATATTTATTCATTTTTTTATTTTTGATAAAATTAGAGAAATAACTTCAATTAAAATCAACGCAAATTAGAAAAAAGTATTGTATCAATAACTGCCTTCTCCAATCTTTCCTGAAACAATTTGCTTGGCCGATGAGGTTCCAATCCTTTTCACGCCCAATTCAATCATTTTTTCGGCGTCTTCTTTTGTACGTACGCCACCCGAAGCTTTCACCGACAAAGAACCTGCATTTTTCATCATCAAACCGATGACATGTTCTGTAGCGCCATTGGGTTCGTCATTGGGCGTTTCAAAAAAACCGGTGGAAGATTTCACAAATACATTTTCAGATGGATATTCTGCCAATTTATTTTCGACTATTTCTCGGATTAAATTCGTTAAACCTACTATTTCATCATCCGTCAATGCAGCCGTTTCGATGATCCATTTTACGATTTTTTCATTTTTGAGACAAATGCGCGAGCATGTTTCTATTTCTTCGGAAACCTTTTCATGATTTCCGTTTTTATAAGCACGATAATCCACCACAAAATCCAATTCATCTGCACCGTCGGCAATCGCTTTTTGAGCTTCTGTGATTTTGGCGTTCAACCCGCCATCACCTTCTGGGAAATCAATCACCGTCCCCAATTTCACATCTGATTTTAACTCATCAATCAACATTCGAAGTGAACGAACATAATCCGGACGCACCATCACCGCAAAGTACTTACCCTCAACAGCTTCACGAGCCAATCGATGAACCTCCTCAAGCGTCTCAGAATCAGAAAAACCACTTTGTTTCGGGGTTTTCAAATAGGTCGAATCCAAATAATCTCCTATCCTCATTTTAATTTCATTTAGCCTGCAAAATTAATAATTTAAAATGGCATAAACAGGAAAATGGTCACTATATCCACCCAAGTATTTTGTGCCAGCATAGGTTCGGAATGGTGAACCCTTGAACCTACGATTCCAATCCTGAACCGAACGATCGTTGTAAATATGTGCTGAATCAAATTTCAATTTCGGATTACTTTCCCCTAAAAAAGATTGGGTAAACAAAATCTGATCAAACAAAATCCAACGACCTTCATGTTTTAAACTTCCAGTTTTATACATCATACCCATCATAGGATTATACAATTCTTCACCGTGAATTTCTTTATCAAAGGTCGTTTGTAGAATTTCAACTGCATCCGAATCGTTGGGATTTCCATTGAAATCCCCCATTACAACAATTTGAGCATCCGGATCAAATAAAAGAACTTCATTGACGCGATTTCGAATTTCGCCCAAAAATTGATTTCGAAATTCACGATTCACATCCACATCTCTACGCGAAGGAAGATGAACTACAAAAACATGCAAAACCTGATGTGAAAAGCTGATTTTAGAATAAAGAATATCACGCGAATAGTCCACCGAAGTAAAATCCGGTGGCTTGCGATAGATCAAACGAATGGGCTCTGATTTGATTTCTTCGATAAATTCCTTTCGATAAAGCAAAGCATTGTCAATTCCTCTTTCATCGGGTGAGTCAAAATGAATAAAATCATAACCAAAATCTACCAAATGCTCAGAATTGATCAAATCTTTCAAAACCGTATCGTTTTCAATTTCAGCCAAACCGATGAACAATGGTGGCGCTCCGGTTTCCTTCATCCCGATTTCACTGATAACACTGCTGATTTTCCAAACTTTGTTCTCGTATCGTTTTTGCGTCCATTTCCGACTTCCCTCGGGCGTATATTCGTTTTCGTATTTTTCAGGATTATCAATCGTATCAAAAAAATTCTCGGTATTGTAAAAAGCTATCGCTGCAGAATTCATAATCAGATATAAAAAATTTAAAAATAGAAAAAACCTTTTAGAAAATCAGGTTTCGTTTTCTTTCTTTACTTTTACATTCGAATTTTACTGCTGATTATGGCCATTCAGTATATTTTTGAAATCCTTGGAACCGTAGTATTTGCTATATCGGGAGCTTTAGCTGCTGACCACAATTCGGGGAAAGATTGGTTTGGAGTAACTTTTGTTGGATTTATCACCGCGATCGGTGGCGGTAGTCTGCGCGATATGTTGTTGGGAAGCTATCCGCTCGTTTGGGTCAATGATGTAAATTTCATTTACGCCATCATCACCGGAATTCTGATTATGCGGTTTTCCTATAATTCACTCGACAAATACCGAAGAGAATTATCGCTTTTTGATACCATGGGAATTGCACTTTTCACGGTTCTTGGAACAGAAAAAACCATCGAACTCGGCTTTCATCCGGTAATTGCGGCCATCATGGGCATGTTTTCTGCCGTGATGGGCGGTGTGATTCGCGATACACTCACCAACGAAACACCGGTAATTTTCCGAAAAGAAATTTATGCAACCGCCTGTCTGGCAGGAGCAATTTTGTTTTTGATTTTGTATAGTTTTGATGTACATAGAACCCTCAATTTCATCATTTCGGGGGCATTGATTATCACCATCCGATTGTTGGCGGTTTACTACAAATGGAGCATTCCAAAATTTAAATAATTATGTTAAAGTTTCCCGATAAAAATATTTGGAGCGGAAGGCTGGACGACGAAGACGGCGAATTGGGGCTTCGATGGCACCAAGTAGTTAAAACAGGTATATTTTCTGAACTAAGTGCAAATTCTGACGAAAAAATCGCATTGCTTGGATTTTGTTCTGACGAAGGAGTCCGAAGAAACAAAGGAAGAATCGGTGCCAAAGAGGCTCCCGATCAAATCCGAAAAGCATTGGCCAATCTTCCCTTTGACAAAGAAAAACAAAAAAAAATATTTGATTTTGGAGACATTTTATTGGAAAACGATGATTTGGAAGCCGCACGAAAACTTCAAATAGAATGCGTTTCCGACCTTTTAAAACACCATTATTTACCCATTGTTTTGGGTGGTGGACATGAAACGGCACTGGGGAATTATTTAGGTCTGACGCAAAAATTTGAAAAAATCGGAATTATCAATATCGATGCGCATTTTGATTTGCGAATTCCGGTGGAAAATAGCACATCAGGAACGCCCTTTTTTGAAATGGCGCATTTTTGTGCCGAAATCGGACGGGAATTTCATTATTTCACCATCGGAATTCAGGAAAATGGAAATACCCAAGCCTTGTTCAAAAGGGCAAATGAATTAAACACAGAAATCATTCGCGCCGATGAAGTTCATATCGACCTAAATCATGTTTTACGTCGCATAGAAGATTTCGCAAAAGAATTTGACGCCATTTACCTAAGCCTGGATTTGGATGTGCTGGACGGAGCTTTTGCGCCCGGCGTGAGCGCTCCTTCGGTCAATGGATTAACTCCCTTTCAGGTAAAATCCATCATTCAAAAAGTCGTTCAAACTAAAAAACTTAAATTATTTGATGTGGTCGAACTCAATCCCAACTTTGACCAGGACAATAGAACCGCTAAATTAGCCGCTCATTTTATTCAGGAAATAAATTTATGATTAACCGAAAAATATTCTTTGTTTTCACTTTCGTATTCAGCTGTTTTCAGACTTTTAGCCAAGAAAGGTTTGAGATAAATTCTACCCTTTGGGAATTTGAACTGCCCGAAAATTTCGTTCGGAATGACATTGTTGAAAGTTCTGAATTTGAAGGAGATTCGGCATTTTTTTTGGAAGTCTCCAAACCAAATTCGCCTGAAATGAATATCATGAGTGTCACGACTTATTCCAATTTCAATCTCAAATCCATGACGGCAGGCGTTTATGCAAATTCTTTGTTGAATTCCATGAAAAACAACTTCCGAAATGAAAATCTGGAAGCCGATGTTTACCTTGACAAAATAGAAATTGATGGAGTTTCATTTTTTGTGATTCATTCCGATGTATTAGATCCCCACAATGAAGAGCGCTTTATGGCGAGTGTTTACATTGCTGAAATTGATGACAGAGAATTCAATCTTATGATCTTGTACGACAACGACGAAGACGGATTTGCACTGGAAAACACTTTATTGAACTCTAAATTTATCCAGCCATGAATTTATACCCATTAAAATTCAGACCCATTGCACACTACCGAATTTGGGGTGGAAACAAACTCAATCAGGCGGTTTCGGCGGAACTTCAAATGGATAATTTAGGCGAAATATGGAGCATTTCGGGGGTTGCGGAAAACATAAGCATCGTTGAAAACGGAGCATTGGCTGGAAAAAACTTACAGGAACTCATCGAAATTTATCAAGAAAAATTAGTCGGGAAAAAAGTTTGGAAAAAATTCGGAAATGAATTTCCATTGTTGATAAAATTCATCGATGCTGCCCAACCGCTTTCGGTTCAAGTTCATCCCAATGATGAAGAAGCCAAAAAACTACATAATTCCTTTGGGAAATCGGAAATGTGGTACATCATGGAGGCCGAAAAAGATTCAGAATTAATAATCGGATTTAAAGAAGGAATTGGAAAATCGGATTACGAAAAGCATTTGAAAGCTGAAACTTTGGAAGAAATCCTTGGAAAAACTCTGGTTGAGAAAGGCGATGCGGTTTACATTCCGGCAGGAAGAGTTCATGCCATCGGAGCGGGAATTGTATTGGCAGAAATCCAGCAGACTTCCGATGTGACTTATCGGATTTATGATTATAATCGGATTGACAAAGACGGTAAAAAAAGAGAACTCCACACCGATTTGGCCTTACAAGCTATTGATTTCAATACGATTGAAGAAATCAAAACAAAATACGATTCAACTGACAACCAATTGAATGCATTAATCAAATCGCCTTATTTCACAACGGAAATTTTTACCGGAAACCAAGAAGTTTCCATCACAAAAAATGACGAAATGCGGATTTATATTTGTACCGAAGGAAGTTTTAAATTCCAAACACAAAACGGCGGAACCCAGTTGGATAAATACCAAAGTTTATTGATGCCCGCCAAAACTGATTCCTATAAAATCATTCCTGAAGAAAATTCTACGTTGATTGAAGTGAGGGTGCCGTGAAAGCATTTTCATAAATCAGAAAATTTCTTATTTCAAAAAAAAGTAAATATTCGTCAATTTTGATAATAAATAAGAGAAAATGGATATAGCAGTTGAAAAAAAAGAAATTATCAAATGGATTAATTCCATTGATAACCCTGTTATTCTGGAGCAAATTAAAAATATCCAAAAAAGTGATACCGTTCCCTTTGATTTTGAAAAAGAATGGGAAAATGGGATTACAATTGAAGAAGCAAGAAAAAAAACCTCTGAGTTTATAAAGTCTCTGCCTTGGGAAAAACAGTGATACTACAACAAAAGGTAAGGGAATGTTTAGAGAATCTCATTCAAATTTTATTTGAAAATGACTATTTCGGTTTTGAAGAATCTGCGCAAATCTATGTATCTAAAATCTATGATTTCATCGAATTTGACATTATAAATTTTCCTTATAAAATTTTTCCTGAAAAACTTAAGCATTTAGGCACGAAATATGCTTTTTACAAAGCCAATGAAAATACTACTTGGTATATTTTTTTGAAATAAATGACAACCGGATTCTGATTACTTATATCACAAATAATCACGCTCCGGAATTAAAATATCTGTTATGACAACATATAGAGACTTAAATTTAACCTTTTCACTATCAAATAATTCGTATCTTTGTAACGCAAATTAAGCCAATGAGAAACCCATTGTTCTACGCAAAAATCCTATTGTTTGGAGAATACGGTATCATCGAAGACTCCAAAGGATTGACCATTCCTTATAATTCTTACAAAGGAACTTTGACCTTCGACAAAAATTCCAAAGGCAAAATTTCCAACGAAAGCATCCGCAAATTCTCGGTTTATCTGGAAGAAAATTTTCAGGACGAATTTGATTTTACACAAATGAAATCCGACATTTCTGCCGGAATGCATTTCGACTCCACCATTCCTCAAGGATATGGCGTAGGAAGCTCCGGCGCTTTGGTAGCGGCGATTTATGAACGCTATGCGTTCAACAAAATCGATACGGAAGATGGAATCTCCAAAGAAATCATCGCGCAACTGAAAGAAACTTTCTCTAAAATGGAATCTTTCTTTCACGGTAAAAGTTCGGGTATTGATCCTTTGATTTGTTACCTCAACTTACCTTTGCTGATTAATTCCAAAACCGATATTTCCACTGTGGGAATTCCACAACAAAAAGAAGGAAAAGGCGCTATTTTCTTGGTGAACTCAGGCGCACCCGGCGAAACGGCTCCCATGGTTCAGATTTTCTTTGAGAAACTGAAACAGGAAGGTTTCCGCAAAACATTGAAAGAAGAATTCATCAACTATAACAATGCCTGCATTGATGCTTTTGTGAAAGGCGATGTAAATCCTTTGTTCAGTAACCTGAAAAAACTTTCAACATGGGCCTTTTTGCACTTCAAACCTATGATTCCACAACGTTTATTAGACGCTTGGCAATACGGAATTCAAACCAATTCTTACTACCTGAAACTATGTGGCTCGGGAGGAGGAGGCTACATCCTAGGGTTTACAAAAAATTACGAAAAAGCAAAAGAACATTTAAAAGACTTTGATACCGAAGTAATTTACAAATTCTGATTTTATGGAACAATTTACTTTTGAAGAAGATGACCTTTTTGGAGGATTTTATCTCTTCGACGAGGAAACAAAAATCGGAGAAGTCACCTTTCGCAAACACAGTCAAAATGCGATTTCCATCAACCACACCTATGTTTTAAAAGAATTCGAAGGTCGAGGTTACGGAAAAAAATTGGTGGACAAAGTCATTGAATACACCAAAGAAAATGACCTCAAACTCTCGGCCAGTTGTTGGTTTGCCGAAAAGGTCATACAATCTTACTACCCATGAAAAATCTCAGCCTGAGGAAAATTTTCATAAAAACCTTGGCGCTTTTCACAGTCATCCGAGGCTACAATATTGCCATGCTCATTTTAGCGCAATACATGGCGAGTCTTTTTATCTTCAACGAAGGAAAAAATCACCTCGAAATCCTACTCGACAAAAACCTGAACTTCATCATCATCGCATCGGCACTCAGTGCCGCCGCCGGCTACATTATCAATAATTTCTACGATTTAGAAAAAGACGCCATCAGCCGACCTTTGCAGAATTATATCGAAAGATTTGTCTCACAAAACTTTAAACTGAACGTTTACCTCGCACTCAATATTCTGGCACTCGGCATCGCCCTTTTGGTTTCTTGGCGAGTCGCCATTTTCTTTCTCGTCTATCAATTTATGGTTTGGTTCTATTCCCATAAAATAAATAAACTCGTCTGGCTCAACAATTTGTATTCGGTCATACTGATGGTTTTTCCGTTCTTTGCCCTATTTCTTTATTATGAAAACTTTTCTACCATCATCTTTTTCCACGCCGGATTCCTTTTGCTCTTACTGCTCGTAACCGATATTTTAAAAGACCTGACCACCTCCACCGCCGACACCATTTACCATTACAGCACTTTACCCGTTATTTATGGCGAAAAAAAAACCAAACTAATCCTGACCCTTCTGATGATTCTTACCGCAGCTTGGTCGGTTTTTATGTGGACTGACAGCGGGACAGGCTATATGAAATATTTTTTCCTATTCAGTGCCGGACTCAATTTATTACTCATTTTCCCGCTCTGGAAATCCCATTCCAAAACCACATACAAGATTCTACACCTGATTTTCAAACTTTTAATCGGATTTGGCATCTTCAACATGGTGTTCATTGACTTAAATCCCTTAAATTTGCAAAAAATTATCTAACCGAATTCGAGATTCGTTAATTGGGCGTGCCCCCGTTGCGATTCTAAAATTCAGACAAAAATAAACTTGACCGCAACGGGGTCGGGCTCTCGGCACTCGCTTTTTTTGGTGCCTTCGGACGAACCTTTGGCAACAAAAAAGAGCTTAAACAAAGCCTCCATCCCTCACGCGAACACAAACAAAACCGGACATCATTTAAATCACAAAACCATGTCCCTTAATAAATAGTAAAATGAAAAAAAGACAGGAAAGGCGTGATGCTTCCCCGAAAAGACCGGCGGGAAACTCAAAGCCTAATTTTAGAAATGCCGGCAAACCTTTCAAACCCCGTTTGAAAAAGGCACCCGTTGATGACGGAACCATTCGTCTCAACAAATACATCGCCAACGCAGGAATTTGTTCCCGACGCGAAGCCGATGAATTCATCCGAACAGGACTGGCACAAGTAAACGGAAAAGTCGTAACCGAAATGGGCTACAAAGTACAACCCGGAGATATTGTGAAATTTGACGGCAAAGTCATCACAGCCGAAAAGAACGTCTACATACTTCTCAACAAACCCAAAGGATTTATCACTACAACACGCGACGAAAGAGACCGAAAAACCGTAATGGACTTGATTGCCAATGCAACCACGGCAAGAGTCTTTCCGGTAGGACGACTTGACCGTGCGACCACCGGACTTTTATTGTTCACAAACGATGGTTATTTGACCAAAAAACTAACCCATCCAAGCCATTCGGTGAAAAAAATATACCACGTCAAGTTGAACAAAAAAGCTACGCATGCCGACTTGGATGAAATCAAAAAAGGCGTTCGCCTGATTCCCGAAGGAATTGCCGTAGTGGACAATGTTTCTTTCATTGAAGGCAAACCAAAAGATGAAGTGGGAATCGAAATCCACATTGGCTGGAACCGTGTAGTGAGAAGAATTTTTGAAAAATTAGGATTTGAAATTGAATCACTGGATCGCGTTGCTTTTGGCGGACTCACCAAGAAAAATCTCAAACGCGGCGACTGGCGCAAATTAGATGAAAAAGAAGTTGCATTCTTGAAAATGCTTTAATAAAAATACCTTGTCAAGGTTTTCTAACCTTGACAAGGTTACTAGAAACAAAGAAACTTATTTCAATTGATCAAAATTACGTTTGATAAAATCGGTCAATTCTTTTCCTTTCAATAAGTTTTGAGATAATTTCGCCAAATCAAGAGCCTGAACAATCAGTTCTTTCTTTTCCTCTTCCGGCTTAGAGAGGATTTCATGAGCTAAATCACTATTTGAATTTACAACTAAATTATACATTTCGGGAAAATTACCAGCCCCAAACATACCTCCACCCATTTGTTGCATTTCCTTCATTCTTCGCATGAATTCAGGCTGCGTAATGATAAAAGGCGCATCCGACATACTTAAATCCTCTAGCTGAATGGTATATTTAGCTTTGTCAATGCTGGCTTCGATTTCTTTTTTCAAAGTTTCTTTTTCCTCTTCTGACATTCGAGCAAGAATCGGCTCGTCTTTCTTAATCAGATTACTTATGTGATCGGCATCTACTCGTACAAAAGAAATTTTCTCTTTACTCATTTCGAGTTTTTGAATGAAATGCGGCGAAACCGGAGAGTCCAACAATAAAACTTCATACCCCTTTTCTTTGGCTGAAGCTACATAAGAATCTTGTTGATCTTTATCAGTAGCATAGAGAATTATGAAATTTCCATCTTTATCGGTTTGATTTTCTTTTGCTTTCGACTCGAATTCATCCCAAGTATAAAATTGTCCATCTACATTGGGATAAAGCATAAACTTATCGGATTTCTCAGCAAATTTCTCTTCCGATACCACTCCGTATTCCAATACAATTTTGATATCGTTCCATTTCTTCTCAAATTCTGGACGGTCTTCTTTGAGCAAAGAATTCATCTTATCAGCAACTTTCCGAGTGATGTATTGGGAAATCTTTTTTACGGCACCATCGGCCTGAAGATAAGACCTGGAAACGTTCAAAGGAATATCCGGAGAGTCAATCACACCGCGAAGCAACATCAGAAAATCCGGCACAATTCCTTTTACTTCATCGGTCACAAAAACTTGATTTTGGTAAAGCTGAATTTTATCCTTATCGATATTTATATTGTTTCCAAGTCGCGGAAAAAACAAAATTCCCATCAAGCTAAAAGGGTAATCCACGTTTAAATGAATCCAAAATAATGGCTCTTCAAACTGGGTCGGATACAATTCTCGATAGAAGTTTAAATAATCTTCTTTTTGGAGTTCACTCGGGTTTTTTGTCCATGCCGGATGTGTATTGTTGACAATGTTGTCAATTTCCACTTCCTCCGGTTTAGCATCTTCGGCTGCATCTTCGGCCAAAGGAAGAGTCTGTTTTCGAGTTCCAAATTTAATCGGAACTGGCATGAATTTATTGTACTTTTCCAATAATTCACGGATTCGATATTCCTCAAGAAACTCTTCTGAGTCCTCTGCAATATGAAGTATGATTTCTGTACCTCTGGTGGTTTTATCTACATTTTCAAGAGAAAACTCCGGACTTCCATCGCAAATCCATTTCACTGCCGGCTCATCTTTGAAGGATTTTGTAATGATTTCAACCTTCTTCGCCACCATGAATGCCGAATAAAAACCCAGTCCAAAATGACCGATGATACCCGCATCCTTTGCCGAGTCTTTGTATTTATTCAAAAATTCTTCTGCCCCGGAAAAAGCGACTTGGTTTATGTATTTTTCTACCTCTTCTGCAGTCATACCGATTCCCTGATCGATGATATGGAGGGTTTTATTGGTTTTATCGATTTTGATCTCGATCAGTGGATCTCCGTACTCAACTTTCGCCTCACCAATATTGATAAGATGTCGAAGCTTCAAAGTCGCATCGGTGGCATTTGACACCAATTCGCGTAAAAATATTTCGTGATCACTGTATAAGAACTTTTTAATCAAGGGGAAAATATTTTCCACCGAAACATTGATACTACCTTTTGTCATTTTTAATTTTTTTCACTCAAATAGGCAAAATAAATACCAGCCCAAGAATTGATGACAAAATGTCTTGTAATGTCTTGATAATTTAACCTCTGACGTAGATCAAATTATACTTTCTAAAAAATTATTGAACCACGAAGAAAACCAAATGTATCAATGCGCTTCCAGCCAATTTTGCCCAACCCCCATTTCCACTTCAAGTGGCACATTTAGATTCACGGCATTTTCCATCGTTTCTTTGATGATAGGTTTCAAAATATCCAATTCGGATTTGAGCACATCCAACACCAATTCGTCATGTACCTGAAGCAACATTTTGGATTGGAAATCCCTTTTCAGTATTTTCTGCAAACGGATCATCGCAATTTTGATGATATCCGCCGCAGTTCCCTGAATCGGCGCGTTGACCGCATTTCTTTCGGCATGACCGCGCACGACTGCATTTCGGGAATTAATGTCCTTCAGGTACCTCCTTCTTCCCAAAATCGTTTCGACATAGCCTTGTTCTCGTGCCGTTTGAATTTGGTTTTCCATGTATTTTTTCAAAACCGGATAGGTTTCGTAATAAGCATCAATTAAATCTTTGGATTCCGAACGGGAAAGTCCGGTTTGTTCACTCAATCCAAAGGCCGAAACTCCATAAATAATCCCAAAATTCACGGTTTTTGCCTGACTTCTTTGTTCGCGCGTAACCTCGTCCAAAGCCACTTTAAAAACTCTTGCAGCAGTGGATTTATGAATGTCCTCTCCTCGATTGAAAGACTCCAACATTATCGGGTCTTTTGAAAGTTCTGCTATGATTCTCAATTCGATTTGCGAATAATCCGCCGAAACCAAGACATGATTTTCATCGCGTGCTACAAAAGCCTTTCGGATTTCTCTTCCTTGTTCCGAACGAATCGGGATATTTTGCAAATTCGGATTTACCGAAGCCAAACGCCCCGTAGCCGCAACCGTTTGACTGAAAGTTGTATGAATTCTTCCGGTATCGGGACGAACTTCTTTCGGCAAAGCATCCACATAAGTGGATTTCAGTTTTTGCAATTGACGATAATCTAAGATATCAGAAATCACGGGATGTTTATCTTTCAGTTTTACCAAAACTTCCTCGCCGGTGGCGTATTGACCTGTTTTGGTTTTTTTGGCTTTGGAATCGATTTTCAGTTGATCAAATAGAACTTCACCCAATTGTTTAGGCGAATTTAAATTGAATTCAACTCCGCAAGAATCATAAATTTTCTTTTCAATATTGAGAATTTCAGCCGTGATTTTTTCGGATTGCACCGCCAGAACTTCGGTATCCAAACGAATTCCTTCGATTTCCATTTCGGCTAAAACTTCCATCAATGGCATTTCGAGTTCTTCGAATAATTTCCCGGCATTGACTTCGGGCAATTGAGGTGCAAAAAAATGTTTCAACTGCAAAGTCACATCGGCATCTTCCACCGCATATTCTTTTTGTTTTTCTAGTTCTACCTGATCAAATTGCAATTGATTCTTTCCTTTTTTCCCGATTAATGTTTCGATCGGAACCGGTTTGTAGCGCAAATAAGTTTCGGACAAAACATCCATATTGTGACGCATATCGGGGTTTAAAAGATAATGCGCAATCATCGTATCAAATGACTTCCCGGACGGTTGAATGCCGTATTTATGCAGAACTTTGTAATCATACTTCAGATTATGACCAATTTTCAATACCGATTCGGATTCAAAAAACGGACGGAATTCTTCGATGATCTCGCGGGCTTCATTAAAATCCGAGGAAACCGGAACATAATAGCCTTTTCCAGCTTCGAAACTGAAAGCAATTCCCACCAATTCAGCTGTCAGTGGATCAAGGCCTGTGGTTTCGGTATCAAAACAAACTTCGGGTTGTTGTAGTAATTTATCCAATAATAATTTTCGACCGATTTTACCTTCGGCCAATTGATAAACGTGGTCGTAAGTTTCCTGTTCTTTGTAAAAAGCATCATTCATTTCTTCCCCAACCTCATTTCCTTCATCAAACAAAGAAGCCTGAACGGCAAGCTGGGAAACGGTTTTGGCTTTTTCGACAACTTCGGTTTCTAAATTGAAAGTCCGATAGAAATTCTCCAACATCTGACGGAATTCGAGTTCCATGAAAATTTCCTTTACTCGTTCTACATCCGGTTCGCACATTTCCAGTTCTTCTTCGTCAAATTCAACCGGCGCATCGATGATAATCGTAGCCAATTTTTTGGACAAAATACCCAATTCGCGGTTGGCTTCGATGTTTTCTTTCAGTTTCCCTTTGAGTTCATGTGTATGATCGAGAAGATTTTCCAGTGTTCCATATTCTTTAAGGAATTTTTTGGCGGTTTTTTCTCCAACGCCTGGTAATCCCGGAATATTATCGACACTGTCGCCCATCATTCCCAGAAAATCAATCACCTGTATCGGGTCATCAACTCCAAATTTTTCTTTGACTTCGTCCACTCCCCAGATTTCGATTCCCTTTCCAAATGCAGGCGGACGATACATTTTGATATTGTCTGAAACCAATTGTGCAAAATCTTTATCGGGCGTGACCATATAGGTCGTATAACCTTCTTTTTCTGCTTTTTTCGCTAAAGTTCCGATTACATCGTCGGCCTCATAGCCTTCCGCATAAAGAACGGGAATACAAAGCGCTTTCAGGATGTCTTGAATAATAGGAACGGCAATTTTAATAGCTTCGGGCGTTTCGTCTCGGTTGGCTTTGTATTGTTCATAATCCACCGTTCGCACGGTCGCCTGTCCGACATCGAAAACCACGGCAATGTGCGTAGGTTTTTCGCGTTTCAATACATCGAACAAGGAATTGGTAAATCCCATGATGGCTGATGTATTTAGGCCTTTGGAGTTGATTCTTGGATTTTTGATGAAGGCATAATAGCCACGAAAAATGAGCGCATAAGCGTCTAATAAAAATAGTCTTTTGTCGTCTGAATTCATAGTTTGTAAAGGTAGGGAAATTTTAGTTTTGAGGTATTGCGAGTTGGAGGATTAGAGAGTTGGAGAATGAGTGTTTTTCACCACAAAGGACACTAAGTCTTTCACGAAGAAACACAAATAAGAATTTCCCCCTAATTTTGGGGATGGTGTTGTAGGTTTGAGTAATTTATTCTAATCAAACAATCAATGATGTCAACTCAAAACGCATAAATCAAAACACTCAAGACTCCGGTGCGAGTTCCACGACCAATCCTTCGATTTCTTCGGTAATCTGAATCTGGCAACCCAAACGGCTGTTTTCTTTTACATGAAAAGCTTCGGAAAGCATGGCTTCTTCGTCGTCTTCCATGGGTGGTAATTCCACATCTTCCGACAAAATATAGCATTGACAAGAAGCGCACATGGCCATCCCGCCGCAAATTCCAATGGTTCCTTCCGGCGCAAGTTCATAAGCCCTTACCAATTCCATTATGTTCATGGACATATCGGTAGGAGCGTCCACTTCGTGGGAAATTCCTTCACGGTCAATGATGGTTATTTTAACGTCAGACATATTCAAACAATTAAATTAAATCGCAGTAATGGTTCCTTTCATAGCAATCCAATGACCGGGAAATGTGCACACGAAAGTATATTCGCCAGCCTCTTTCAATGTAAATTTAATGGTCTCCGATTCGCCCGGTCCTAATAATTTGGTATGTGCAATGATATCAGTAATATAAAGATCAGAAATATAGTCGTTATCCTTCTCCCTCACGGAAGCATTCGCAAAAGCTTGAACATCTGCGTCTTTTTCCAAAATCACCACATTGTGCCCCATGGTTTCGATGGGCAAAACACCCACATTTGTAAAAGTCAGTGTAACTTCTTTGCCCGCTTCTACGGTAAATTCGGTTTTGTCGAATTTCATATCGTCGGTTCCTTTCAATTCCAGCACATTGGGCTCGGCTTGTTTTTCTTCGATTTGTGCTTCAGGTACTGTTGTGACTTCCTCTTGTTCCACTTTTTGGGTATCGGGACCACAGGAAATAACTCCAAATATAACGGCAAATGTAAGTGCGATTTTTTTCATGTCTTTTGGTTTTCTATAAAGGTAAAAACCTATTCCGACTTGACAAATGATTGATGTCAATTTTGATTTCGAAATTGGATTTATTCAGGAGCAATTTAAGGTATATCCAAATATTTATGTGTCTGAACCGAAACTTGCCATTTGGGGTTTTCTTTGACGTAATCGATGAGTTGGGGCGTCATTTTATCGCGTTTGCTCCATTCTACCTGTAAATAAAGTTTGGCATTGGGATTAACGCCTTCGGCGTATTTTTCAGCAAATCGGAAATCATCCTTATTGAAAATGATGCATTTCAATTCGGAAGCGTTTTGAAGAACATCCGGTTGAACTTCCGCCAGCTTTTTTGGCGAAAGCGTAATCCAGTCCAGTTGTCCACTCAGGGAATAAGCACCGGAAGTTTCGATGTGTATAGTTGCTCCGAATTCTTTGAGTTTAGAAGTCAGAAAATCAAGGTTCCACATCAGCGGTTCGCCACCTGTAATGACAATGGTTTTGGAATTTGAAGTAGCTTGTTTGGCCAATTCTTCCATATCGGTCAGCGGATGTTTTTCCGCATCCCAACTGTCTTTCACATCACACCAATGACAGCCCACATCGCAGCCGCCCAACCGAATGAAATAAGCCGCTTTACCGGCATGTGCGCCTTCTCCCTGTAGGGTATAGAAATGCTCCATTACCGGAAGAAGCCGACCTTCTTTCAGCAATTCTGATTCTCTTTCTGTAATGGAATTCAGGGTAATCATTTTGTATTGTTCTTATACGCCAATAAGGTGTTTTTCAGCAACATCGCACGGGTCATCGGTCCCACTCCTCCGGGAACAGGTGTGATCCAAGAAGCTTTTTGTTTTACGTTTTCAAAGTCCACGTCGCCCACAAGCTTATATCCCTTTTCGGAATCGTCGTCCACACGGGTAATTCCAACGTCGATGACAACAGCACCTTCTTTGACCATATCGGCAGTTAAAAATCCGGGAACACCCAATGCTGTAATGACAATATCCGCATGATTGGTATAATAAGATAAATTCTCAGTATTGCTATGCGTCAAGGTTACGGTACTGTTTCCGGGAAAATCCTTGCGCCCCATCAAAATGCTCATCGGCCTTCCCACGATTCGGCTTCTTCCGATGATTACTGCATGCTTTCCCCGAGTCGGGATATTGTACCGGTCAAGCATTTCCAGAATTCCGAACGGTGTGGCCGGTAGGAATGTACTCATATCAAGCGCCATTTTCCCGAAATTCGTCGGATGAAATCCGTCCACGTCTCGTTTAGGATTGATGGCTTCGATGATTTCTTCCTGATCAATCTGCGCCGGAAGCGGAAGCTGAACAATAAATCCGTCAAGGTTTTCTTGGGTATTTAATTTTTGAATGACTTCCAATAATTCGGTTTGAGAAACGGTATTGGGCAATTTCACCAAAGAAGATTCAAATCCCACTTGCTGACAATCTTTGATTTTATTGTTGACATAAGTCTGACTTGCGCCGTCATTTCCAACCAAAACCGCTGCCAAATGAGGTTTGCGTTTTCCTTCTTTTACTGCAGCTTCCACTGCTTCTTTGATTTCTTGTTTAATTTCCTTTGCTAACTTGATTCCGTCCAGAATTTGCATGCCCAAAATTTTTTGCAAAGGTAAGGATTTGGTATTAGGTAGAGCGCATCGGTGAATGGGATTTTTAATCTATGAGTTAATCAGCCCTAACAGGGTTTGAAACTCTGTTAGGGCTTGTAAATAGAACTACGAAGTTGGCAAAATTGGTTGCCGCGCTTATTTTATTTCGCTCACTAAAATAAGTACAGGTCATTGCGAGCACGAAGCAATCTTTTCGCACGCAATGACAACGGAATTTTACAAAGTTTTAATAAACTCAAATTTTATCCGAACTTCGCCAAACGAATTTCGAACTAAATGAGAAAAATTGCCATCATCGGCGGAGGTGCTGCCGGATTTTTCACTGCGGCCAATCTTGGAAAAGAACGGGGAAACCAAACGGTTTTGTTTGAGCAATCTTCAGCGCCTTTGCAGAAGGTCAGGGTTTCGGGTGGCGGAAGGTGCAATGTGACACACGCTTGTTTTGATCCGAAAGAATTGGTCGAATTTTATCCGCGCGGAAAAAAGGAATTACTGAGTGTTTTTCATAAATTTCAGCCAGGCGATACGATGGGATGGTTTGAAAGCCGAAAAGTTTCGCTGAAAATTGAGGACGACAACCGGATTTTCCCCATTTCCGATAATTCGATGAGCATCATTGAATGTCTGATGGCAGAAGCCAAAAAAAATCAGGTGGAAATTCGGCTCAATGAAAACGTTCAGAAAATCACGCCTACAGAAAACGGTTTTCTGGTTCAATCCAAATCGGGTTCTTACGAATTTGAAAAGGTCATTTTCACACCGGGAAGTAGCGTGAAATCGATGGAAATTCTAAAGAATTTAGGACATAAGATTGTCAAACCCGTTCCTTCGCTTTTTACGTTCAACATCAAAGATCAACGACTGAAAGATCTGATGGGAATAAGCTTTGAATGGGCGGAAATTTCGATTCCCGAATTGAAAATGGAGGCGGAAGGTCCGATGCTCATTACGCATTGGGGATTGAGCGGTCCGGGAATTCTGCGGCTTTCGGCCTGGGGTGCTCTGGAATTGCATAAATTGAATTATGAATTCGAAATCAAAATCAATTTCATTCAGAAAGACAAGAATGAATGCCTAGATTTTCTAAATAAATTCAAATCGGAACATCCAAAAAAATCGGTTTATAAGATCAATCCTTTTTCGTTTCCGAAGCGTTTCTGGCATCGGATTCTGGAAGTTTTAAAAGTTCCTGTGGATTTGAATTATTCAAATTTGAATAAAAATCAAATCATGCAAATTTCGATTGAACTGACCGAAGGGATTTACAAAGTCAAAGGGAAAAGTACTTTTAAGGATGAATTTGTAACGGCTGGCGGTGTGGATTTGCGTGAAATCAACTTCAAAACGATGGAAAGTAAGGTTTTGCCCAATTTCTATCTGGCCGGAGAAATTCTAAACATTGACGCGATTACAGGCGGATTTAACTTTCAGGCTTGCTGGAGTGAAGGGTTTTTGATTTCGGAAGCTTTGAAAGGTTAGAGGTTTCAGGTTTAAAGTTTCAGGTTTAAAGTTTTTCGGTACGGTCGGAGTTATTCATTTTAAATTTATAATGTGGAACTTTAAATAGCTAAAACCAATCCCGTCTTAATACTCTGCTTCAGCAGTCCGCCGGGGCGGATAATACTCAAGTCTTCATACTTTTTATAACCACAAAGGACACAAGGTTTTCACACTAAGGTCACAAAGAGATGTCTTAATACTTGATACTTCAATCTTAATACTTTTTAAATGCGCCAGGGATATGGAGGGCAGCGACCGTAGGGAGCTGGTCTCGGAGCCGAGACGGAACCCCGGAGCAGCCCGGCCGCCGTGCCCGAAAAGCACGGCGGGGCGCCCAAAAATAATTGGAAAAGGACATAATAATTTATTATGTATGCATAGTATTTCATTTTTATTTTCTACATTTGTTTACATATACTTAACATTTATAAATCTAATTAGTACATGAGAAGAGTTTATTTAATTGCGCTCTTGTTGGGATTGGGGACTTCTGCTTTTGCTGGAGGTTACCGTGTGTCTTTTCAAGGCGTCCGTCAGGCGTCAATGGGCTTAACAAGCGTAATGCACGCCCGTGATGCAAGTATTGCATTTTACAACCCTGCTGGGCTTGCCTTTGTGGAGAGCAAAGTGAGTATTGCAGCAGGTGGGTTTGGCATCATTAACAATGTGAAGTGGCAAAACACTAACACTTTGGAGTCGGCTGAGACAGATAGCCCATTGGGTACACCGATTTATTTCGCAGCGTCTTATCGACCTGTTGATGCGGTGACGGTAGGTGTGAGTTTCACTACGCCGTTTGGGAGTACGGTCAAATGGCCGGAGAATTGGGCCGGAAAGGCAAACATCACAGAGATTTCGATGAAATCTTATTTCATCCAACCAACTGTTGCGGTTAAATTTAATGAATGGTTCAGCGCAGGTGCTGGTTTTATCTATGCGATGGGTTCGGTGAATTTGCAAAGAACAATGAGCGTGGGTGGGAACGACATCGGTTTGGAAATTGAGGATACTGATGCGCATGGTTTAGGGTTTAATGTCGGTGCTTATTTCCGTCCGACGGATCGTTTAAACATCGGATTGGCTTATCGTTCGGGGATTGACATGAAAGCGAATTATGGAGATGTGGTTTGGACAGATGTACCTACGGGACTTTCTACCACCATGCCTTTTTCGACCAATCAATTCAATGCGATGCTTCCTTTGGTTTCGGAATTCTTAGCCGGATTCTCTTATCAGGCATCTTCTAAATTAATGCTTGCCGCTGAGGTTTCGGTTCATGGTTGGGGTCGATATAGAAATCTGGACATCCAGTTAACTGATACCGATACAGGTGCTATTTATGATTCAAAAGCCAGAAAAAACTTTATCGACCGCGCGGTTTGGAAACTGGGTGGGGAATATCAAGCCACCGATATGTTGGCAATCCGTTTGGGTTATTATTTCGACGAATTTGTTTCTCCGGGCGAGTATTGGTCACCCGAAACACCTGATACTTCCCGTCATTCCATCAACGGTGGTTTAGGACTAAGTTTTGGTGATTTCAATGTGGATGCTTTCGGTCAGTACACCATGGGTGTTGAACGTTTTGTGAACAATCTGGAAACAGGATTTACAGGGGACGTTAACCTTTCGGCTGTATCCTTTGGCCTTGGACTTTCTTACAACTTTAACTAAAATCAGAAAATGAAAAATTTATCAAAACTATTTATAGCGTCTTCTCTTGTTGTAATAGCAAGCTGTGAGCCTGATTTTGACAATCCGGTGGAGGACTTTGTAGTTACTTCGGGCGATGCTGATTTCAGCAAATATGTCGCTCTTGGAAACTCACTTACATCCGGTTTTACGGACAATGCATTGTTTATAAGTGCACAGGAAAACTCGTATCCGAATATGTTAGCAACCCAATTTGCAATGGCAGGTGGTGGAAGTTTCACTCAGCCATTGATGCCAGATGAAATCGGCGGATTTAGCGATTTGGGTGTAGCAGGGAGATTGACTTTGCAATTGATTAATGGTAGCCTTGCGCCGGTTCCGACACCTGCTCAATCTCCATTGACTCCTGCTTCGGGAAGCTCTTTTGGGAACATGGGTGTTCCGGGTGCTAAATCTTATCATTTGGTAGCTCCGGGATATGGCAATCCTGCTGGAATTGGCTCCACAGCCAATCCCTATTTTGTTCGCTTTGCTTCTTCGCCAAGCACTTCTGTTTTGGCAGATGCAGCAAGTCAACAACCTAGTTTTTTCACTCTTTGGATTGGGAACAATGACGTTCTGTCTTATGCTACCGGCGGTGGAGTTGGGGTGAACCAAATGGCAGCCAATAATACTGACCCTACGACCTATGGCGGAAGTGATATTTCACATCCGGCCGTGGTAGCGGGTTCGATTCAGATGATTCTTGAAAAGTTGGTCAATGAAGGCGGTGCCAAAGGTGCCATTGCCAATATTCCAAGCATTACCGATATTCCTTTTTTTACCACAGTTCCTTATGCTCCTTTGAATCCGTCCAATCCTTCTTTCGGATCTATGATTCCTGCTTTGAATGCGCAGTTCGGGCAATTAAATGCGGTTTTTGATTATTTGGGTGCCTCCAACCGAAAAGTTGTATTCCATACAGATGCTGCCAGCCCGGTTGTCATTCAAGATGAAACCTTAGCGGATTTATCGACTGCAATTCGTGATGTTTTGATGAGTCAAGGAATGGATGCAGGAACAGCTACGATTCTTGGGATGACCTACGGTCAGTCTCGTCAGGCGACGGAAGAAGATTTATTGGTATTTACTTCTCAGACTATAATTGGTCAGGTAAATATGGATCGAGTGGCTCAATTGGTCGGGATGGGAGTTCCACAAGAACAAGCTGCCCAATTATCGGTAAATGGAATTACGTATCCACTGCAAGATCAATGGGTATTGATACCAAGTGAGAAACAAGCTGTTATAGACGCAACAAATGCATACAATACCGCCATCGCACAGTTAGCTGATGATTATAATCTGGCATTGGTAAACGCAAATGGTGCAATGCAAAGTTTAAGTTCCGCATGGGGTATCACTTATTTTGGAAACAACTATAACACAACTTTTGTGAGTGGAGGAGCGTTTTCATTGGATGCGGTTCACCTAACAGCCAAAGGCTATGCGATTGTAACCAATTATTTCGTTGATGCGATTAATTCTAAATATCGATCAAATCTAAGAAAAGTTAATCCAAATAATTATCCCGGAGTTTTAATTCCTTAATTACTAAAGATTTATAGTTCAAAAAAACGTCTTCCTCATTGGAAGGCGTTTTTTTGTATCTTTAGCTAACCAACTTTCTCTGGATGAAAAACCAGCCTTTCATCGGACCTTTGGCCGGGCTGATGCTCGGCATTCTATTCGCTGAAATTTCACCTTTTACTTCTTTAGCGAATGGAGTCCTACTTCTGTTTGCCTTTTTGTTTTTTATACTTCTGATTTATTTTCGAATTAAAAAATGGGATTTTCTCTGGATTTTTTGTGCTTTCACCTTGGGTGGCTGGCTTTATTCCACAGATTTCAACACTTACAAACCAATTCCTGAGTCGGTTCTCGATCAAGAAGTGAACTTAAAATTAGAAATTGAAGAAATTTATCGTCCTTCGGCTAAATTCAGAAAATACAAAGCAAAAATCATTGAAATCGATTCTGCATTTGCAGATAATTACGTATTGCTTTATTGGCGAAAAGAAAATACTGAACTTTTCCCGCAAGATGAAGTTGAAATTAAGGCCAAAATAATTCCCACCCAAAAACCATTAAATCCATATCAATTTGATTATGCAAAATGGTTAAAGCGACAAAAGATTCATTACACAGTTTTCTCTGACACGCTTTATAAGAAAACCAAAGATGGAAATTCTGTTGCTTCCAAGACCTCGTCCTACAAACGTAATACACATCGCAAATTAATGGAAAAAGGATACACAAAATCTTCTGCAGATTTGATTGGTGCTATGCTTTTGGGCGACCGAACGGAAATGGATCCCGACACGGAGGAGAACTACAGAAAAACCGGTGTTGTTCATATTCTTTCTATTTCAGGATTGCATGTCATGATGGTTTATTCGATTTTCATGCTTGTTCTTTATCCTTTGATTTATTTAAGAAACGGTCGAATTCTTCGTATTCTTTTAAGCTTGATTCTCATTTGGAGTTTTGTGATTTTTGTAGGATTTCAACCTCCGGTTTTGCGTTCGGCAGTGATGATTTCGGTATATTATGTGACGGTGACCTTTCGGCGCAAGCCCAATATTTATCATACCTTAGCGGTTTCAGCTTTTGTTTTACTTTGGATCAATCCGAATTTCCTTTTTGATGTCGGGTTTCAGTTAAGCTTTTCGGCAGTATTTTTTATTGTCTATCTCCACCCGATTTACCAAAGAATTTTCCGCCCGAAAAAAAGGCTTATGCGAAATAGTATTGCTTTTATCGGGACAAGTATTTCGGCACAATTGGGGACTATGCCATTTACTGTTTTGTATTACAATCAAACATCGGGTTTGTTTTTGGCTGGAAATGTGGTGATGGTCATTGCCTCCTATTTTATGATGGCCGGTGGGATGCTTGCATTGGTTTTATTGGAAATCAATTTTAATCCTGGGGGTTGGGTTTGGCTTTTCAATGGGATCATCGAGGGCTGTAATTCCTACATCCGATGGCTTTCTTCTTTTGACTCATTGGTTTTTGAAAACATTTCATTTAATCCACTGGAGTCATTTCTGGCTTTGCTCTTGATTATTTTGGTGGGAATTATTTGGAAGAAACCCAATTTCAAAGGTGCTTTGACTATATTATTGGTTTTGATCAGTTTTCAGGTTCAGCGCATCATTCATCAAAATCAATTGAGCAAAAAAAAGGAATTGATTGTTTTTCATCAGACAAGGAATTCGGTGATTGGTGTTCGAAATGGTCGGAATTTGGATGTCTTCGCAATGGATTTATCGGATTCTTTGAATTTAACTAAATATTTGATTCGTCCATATGTTTTGAATGAGGGCATTCGGACTTATCAATTAAAAAGCTTGGAAAAGAAAATAGATTCTCCTTATTTCAAGTCTTCGAATTCTCTTTATTTTGAAAGGAATCATTTGGTTTGGCTTGCTGAAAATTGGGTAGATTTCTCTCTTGATTCTGACTTTTTACTTGTTCAAAACAATATTGATTTCGAACTGGAAGAAATTAACCCAGAAACTATTCTCATCCTTGACGGGAGCAACTATCCTAACCATTTAATGGATTTGGAACTACCGATTTGGCGAACCCGTGAAAAGGGTGCTTTTATTTTTCCTATAAAAGATTCTCCAGAAGTTGAGCTTTCGGCATATAGCCTAAAAGCAGCCTCTCTAGACGCCCGTCGTGACTGATGACGGCATAAGCCGGATAAGACAGTTTGCCTCGAAGGGAAAAATAAGCGAAAGAATTGACGCCTCTTCCGCCCTGTTGCGGTCGAACGTATTTATACGTTTTTCCTCTGAATTTGACTTCTTCCCTGGATTCGGCGTCGAATTTAACCGGGATATAATTATCGTTTATATGTTGTACAACTTCAGCTTCCTTGAAGGTTGATGCGTCCATTTTTTTGCACCAACCGCACCAGCTGGTGTAGAAATCGATGAAAAGGGGTTTGTCTGGATGTTTTTTCATTTCGGCTTCTGCTTGTTCTAAATTCAGCCAATGGATGTCTTGTGCTGATGCGGAAAGGTTCAGAGCTATAATTAAAAATACGCCAAAGATTTGTTTTTTCATTTTAAAACAATGATTTAGAACATCTAAATTACAAATTATTTCACCCCGTGCATTAATTTTTTCATAACCGGACTCAACAACATTGCAATACATCCCATAATGATTGGCACGATTGCAAATAATGCAAAAAACCATCCGATAGAGTGTTCTTCAGAAATTTTATCAATCATTCCTCCCATCGTTCCGGCGGATTTCTGCCCTACTGCAATTGCCAGGTACCAAACTCCGAACATAAAACCGATCATACGTGGTGGAACCAGTTTACTTACATAAGAAAGTCCAAGTGGCGACAGACATAATTCTCCCATGGTATGGAAAAGATAAGCCAAAATAAGGAAAACGATACTCACTTTTGCCGTCATAGCTCCTTGTGGAATGTCCCAGGCACCAAATGCCAAAATTCCAAATCCGATTCCCAATAAAATCAATCCGAAACCGTATTTCATTCCTGCACTTGGATTGTATTTACTTTCCCACCATTTGGAAAATAAAGGTGCCAGTGAAATGATGAAGAAAGAGTTTAGAATTGCAAACCAAGAAGCATCAATGGTATTTCCCGGCTCAGAGAATTTGTTGTACAATCTGAATAAAACAAAAAACCAGATTCCGACAAAAGCAATTCCCAAAATGATATTGGACAAACTGATTTTCTTAAAGGTCTGACCAAATAATTTAAACAAAACCCAAGTAATGATAATCAAAGGTACAGTCGTAAGCAAGGCATCTACAATTTTAAAAATCATAGCCGAAGAACCTACCAATTCACGGTCGGTATAGCTGTCAGCAAAAATTGTCATAGAACCCAAAGACTGTTCAAATGCCATAAAGAAAAATACGGTAAACAGTCCACAGAAACAAACCGCGATGATTCGGTCACGGGTAATAGTGGAATATCTTGAAATTCTTGAAATCAATAAAAACAAAAATAAAACCAGCGCGACAAGCACTACAAAATTGGTTCCGCTCAAATCCCCTACTGTAAAGGGTAATAAGTTTATATTCTCAATTTTCTCCAAAGGATCATTGAATAAATACAGCAATCCACCTACTGCGGAAAGTACAATTAATACATAATCAAATATTTTGAAAGGATTTCTTTTGTCCGTTGCATCATCGATTACGATGGCAGCTCCGGCCGGTTGAATTACTTCGTCTTTGGCGTCTTCAACAGAAACTTCGTCTGATGTAATTTTAACTTTGGAAGGCGGACCTCCGATGTCACCAAAAATCGGTTTGGCCAACCAGAATTGCAAACAACCCAGCATCATGAAAATACCAGCCAATCCGAATCCCCAAGACCATCCGAAATTCTCTCCCAAATAACCACAAAGCATCATTCCAAAGAAAGCTCCGGCGTTTACACCCATATAGAAAATGGTATAAGCACCGTCTTTCTTCTCATTTTTCCCTTTGTACATGGTAGAAATAATGGAAGTAATATTGGGTTTGAAAAATCCGGTTCCGATTACCAAAAGCGCCAAACCAAGGTAAAAGAAAGGTTTGGTTTCAATCGCCATGGAGGCATGCCCCAACGTCATAATCACACAGCCAATGACAACTGCTATGCGATAACCGGTAAATTTATCGGCAATATAACCTCCGATCAAAGGAGTCAAATATAATAAAGAACCATACGTACCGATCAATGCCAGCGCATTTTCACGCGCCCAACCCCATCCGGGATTGTCATCCAGCATGGCGGCAGTTAAGAACAGAACTAATAAAACCCTCATTCCGTAGAAAGAAAATCTTTCCCACATTTCTGTAAAAAACAATACAAATAAGGTGGACGGATGTCCTAAAACCTGGGATTCAAAAATCGCGTCTTGCTGATTCTTCATAATTTTAATTTTTCAAAAACCGAAAGTAAAAATATTTTTCCAATAAAGAAGCCCGTTTTGCAATTAAACGGGCTTTCTGTATCAAATTTTGTTGTTTTCAACACCTGATTCAATTTCTGCCAACCTTTTTTCTCTCGGTCGGATGATCAGCCTATCGTAAATTGTCAAAGTTAAAATCGAGAACAAACCGATTCCCACAATTACGTACCAAATTTTATTGGGATTATAGGTTTCCCAAAGCATATCGACCATCTGCCAGTGGTCCATACCAAGCTTTTGTTCGGCCAAAGTAAAATATTCATTTTTGGAAAACGCAAGCGGAACTTCGGAAACATCTATTCCTTTTTCATCCGAATACTCCAAAAAAGAACTACGAATTTGCTCCCATTTTAAATCCTCTTCTTTTAATCCAAATTTCTCTTCAAAATCAGCCAAAGACATATTCAAAGCTTTGGAACCTGCTGAAGAAAATTGCTCCGGCGTGACGACATCGGGCATTTCTATATTTCGTTTGCCCATTTCTTTTTGAAGCAAGGACAATTTGTCGGACCATGCTTGATAAAGATTTCCGGAAATAAAACTCGTCACAAAATAACTTGCCGCAACCGGAAGAAAATAAGTTCCCTGGTAGAGTCCTTCTTTTCCTTTGGGCGTAATCAGCGCAATGAAAGAAGAAACCGTCGGACTTGACATCATTTCTCCAATCGCAAAAATCATGGTTCCAATGATGGTAAACCAGACATTTCCTGAATAGAAAGTCAAACCAATACCAATGGTTGCAATGACTGCGCCTCGAATTACGGCGCTGATGTGTCGCATTTTTGTAACGAAATAAGAAACAAAAACTTGGCAAAGTACAATCATCAAAGCATCGATTTGTGTAAACATTTCCGGTTTAATTTGTCCGTCTAATGATAAAATCTTTCCTAAAAAAGGAATGTTTTCATTGAACCAAATGCTTATTGCAGACGAATCCACCCAATCATCAATGAAATTGGGAAGTGTATTGAACAATTGATTGAACATTGTCCAAAATCCGACCATCAACAATAATAAAATCCCAAGACGAATGTCTTTCAGTGCAATGAAAATATTAACAACTGAATCTTTGATTGCATTTCCGATGGAATCTTTTGGTTTTTCAACTTTGGGTTCTTTGTAAAAAAACAAAAGAATCAAAAGATTGATGGTAATCACTACTGCTGCTTGTATAAATATAATTTTCCAACCCATGGAATTCCTAAGCGCTGACGAAAGGAAAGGACCAATGAATCCTCCGATATTTACCATCACATAAAAAATCCCAAATCCGAGTGTACCGGTGGTTTCGTCTGTATTTCGGGCAACAATCGCCGAAGCTACGGGTTTGAAAAATGCAGCCCCAATCGCCACCAATAAAAATACGATGTAAACCTGTGTATAAGTGCTTACTTCACCCAAGAAATAATATCCCGCAATCAAAATGATATAGGAAATCGTGAGCGAAAGTTTATAACCAATCCGGTCGGCAATTACTCCAAAAAACAGTGGCAACAAATACAATATTGCCACTATATTTCCCATGATATTTCCTTTCTGAATATGGTCGAAACCAAGTCCTCCAGTGTCTGTTGAGCCTACGAGGTAAATACTGAAGAGTCCGTAAATCCCGTACCAAGCCCAACGCTCAAAGAGCTCCATCACGCTGGCTATCCAGAAATTTTTATTCAAAGACCCGATGGTCTGAACAAAAGTTCTTTTGTTTTCTGTCATTTCAATTCAAATGAATTATCGGATGCCGTGCATCATTTTCTTCAACATAGGAGTCAATAACAATAATATCAAAGCTGCTGTCCATGGAAGAGCTGCAAATAAACCGAAGAAGTGCATCATGGAATAAGTTTCACTGATATGGTCAATCAATCCTCCAATTCTCGATCCAATGATATTTGCAATCGCAGAAGAAGCAAACCATAATCCGAAAATCAATCCCACTAATTTCTTAGGTGACAATTTACTTACATAGGACAGTCCTACGGGAGATAAACAAAGTTCTCCCGTTGTATGGAAGAAGTATGCTGCAATCAACCAAATCATACTAACCGATGCCGTTGCGGCTCCTTGTGGTATATCTTTACTTCCATACGCCAAAACCACAAAACCAATTCCCAAAAGGAAAAGACCCATGGCAAATTTCACTGGACCTGATGGATTCCATACCTTTTCCCAAATCTTACTAAATACCGCTGCCAAGGTTATAATAAAGAATGAATTCAAAATCTGGAACCAGGAAGCTACTACTTCTGTTTCCAAAGCCGTAAACTCTCTGATAATTTTCCAAAGTCCTAAATACCAAATTATAACGAAACTAATCGATGTTGCAATAATAGTTGCCGGATATCTTTTAAATAATTTCTTTGCTAAACCAAATAATACTGCTGTCACAATAATCAATGGAAATAATGTCAAGGCCGCATCTACCCATTTAAACACAACAGCCGCATTGCCCTCCAAAACTCTTTGGGTATAATCCAAAGCAAAGATATTCATCGAGCCTCCCGCTTGTTCAAAAGACAACCAGAAAAATATACTAAAGAAAATCAAGACCCCAACAACAATTAAACGATCACGAATCACTTTTGGATTCTCTTCATCAACTTCTCCTTCTTTCACCTCTTTCTTTCCGCCAATCTCCTCGATTTCATCTTGTACTTCACCTTGTACGGCAAGTAATTTCGGGTCTAATCCAATTCGACCAAAATAAGTTCTTGCGAAATAGAACTGAAGCATTCCAAAGAACATAAATACACCAGCCAATCCAAATCCATAATGCCATCCTACTTTTTCACCAATGTATCCACAAAGCATCATTCCTAAAAATGCTCCGGCATTAATACCCATATAAAAAATCGTATATCCCGCGTCTTTTTTAGATGAGTTATCAGGGTACAATTGACCCACCATTGTTGAGATATTTGGCTTAAACATACCGTTTCCTAAGATCATCAAACCTAATCCAATGAAAAAGAAGTTTTTATCAAATATTTCCAATGCCATGGAAGCATGTCCTAAAGTCATCATCAAAGCACCAATCAAAATTGCTTTTCGATAACCCGTCAATTTATCGGCGATAATACCTCCCAAAATCGGAGTTAAATAAACAAAACCTGTGTACCATCCGTATAGGTTCATCGCTTCTTGTCTTGTCCATTCCCATCCACCTTCGGCTAACGTACTTACTAAGAATAAGGTTAAAAGCGCTCGCATACCATAGTAGCTGAAACGCTCCCACATTTCCGTAAAGAATAAGACAAGTAATCCGGCCGGGTGACCCATTACCATTTTATCATCTACCCCTTGTTTTTTTAAATGTGAGATTAGTTGTTGATCTCTTTCCATATATATGTCAATTAATTAAAATTTTTAAAGATTTTCTAGAATATAATTAGTCATCAATGTATAAAGTTGAATTCGGGTTTTTCCTCCATAAATCCCGTGGTTTTTATCGGGATAAATCATCATATCAAATTGTTTGTTGGCTTCAATCAAGGCCGAAGCCAGATCCATCGCATTCTGAACATGCACATTGTCATCGGCCGTTCCATGAATCAGAAGAAATTTATTTCTCTCATCATCGAATTGCCCTGCATAAGTAATCGGCGAATTCCGGTCGTATCCATTCGGATTTTCCTGCGGCGTACGCATAAACCTTTCGGTATAAACCGTGTCGTAATATCTCCAATTGGTAACCGGAGCTACCGCAATCGCCATTTTGAAAACATCGCCTGCGCGGAAAATACAATTGCTCGACATATATCCGCCATAACTCCAACCCCAAATCCCAATTCGCGAAGCGTCTACATACTCATAAGTTGCCAATAATCTAGCGGCAGCAATCTGGTCTTCTACTTCCATTTTCCCCAAATCCATATAGGTCTGCTTCTTGAAAGCCACACCTTTTCCACCGGTTCCGCGCCCATCCACACAAACCACCAAATAGCCTTTCTGCGCCAACATAAAATACCATTGATCGTTCAAGCCATGCCAAGAATTGGTCACTTGTTGAGAGCCAGGTCCGCTGTACTGATACATCAAAACTGGATATTTTTTCTTTGGATCAAAATCTTTGGGTTTAATCATCCAGGCGTTCAAATCAGTTCCATTTACTTTGAGGGTAAACAGTTCTTTGGTTCCGGCTCCGTCAGCCGAAAGTTGATTTGCCACACGTGAATTCTCGCGAAGGACGGCCAGTTCCTTTTTCTCATTTCCGCTTCGTAAATAATAGGTTGTAGGCTGCTGAATCGAGGAATAGGAATTGATGAAATATTCAAATGTTTTGCTGAATTCAGCTGAATTCGTTCCTTTTTTATCAGTCAAGGCTGTTAAATTCTTTCCGTCCAAACCAATTTTATAAACCTGCTTTTCGGTGGAAACTCTTTTTCCGTCAAATGCATTGGATTGGAAATAAATCGTTTTGTCATTTGGATTAAATCCATAAAAATCAGTCAGTTCCCAATCTCCTTTGGTAACTTGATTTTTAAGTTTTCCCGATTTTTCATAATAATAAATATGACGATTTCCATCACGGTCAGAAGCCCAAATAAAACTATTGTCATCCAAAAACTCAAGAATAAAATCGTCTGTATCAATCCATTTCGGATCTGTTTCAGAAAATAACTTATTAACTTTTAGCGAATTAACATCCACGAAATTCACATCGACTTTGTTTTGATGCCGATTGGAAGTTAAAACCGAAAGTGTATTTTTATCGTTTGTAAATTTAATTTTGGGTATGTAATAATTTTCCACCGAAGAAAGATTAACCGCATCGGTTTTCCCCGATTTCAAATCATAAATATGTAAACTCACTTTTGAATTGTCTTCTCCGGCTTTCGGATATTTGAAACGCATTTCGTGCGGATAAAGACTATGTTCATAAACCGGAATGAAGAATTCGCGCACCTGAGACTCATCAAACTTCACAAAAGCCAGTGCTGAACCATCTGCATTCCAGTCAAAATGCCTTACAAAACCGAATTCTTCTTCATAAACCCAATCACAAATCCCATTGATGATTTCGTTTTTCTTTCCGTCTGTTGTGATTTGCGTCACCTTTCCGGAAGTTAAATCCTGATAATATAAATTGTTTTCAAACACAAATCCGACTTTGGTAGCGTCGGGCGAAAAAGTAGCTTCCTGAACGGGTTTCCCTTCGAAAATTGGTTTAAATGAATGAGAATTTAAGTCGTAAACCTGCCATTTTGCGGTGAAAGAGTGTCGATAAATCGGGTTAACTTCTGAGGCAAGAAGTAAGTATTTCTCGTCAGAACTGAAATAATATTCATCAAAATTCCCTTCAACAATAGCTATTCTGGAATCGGTTTTATTGACAAAAGAATTGTACGCATATTTATAGATTCCGGTTCCTTCGTTGATAGAATAATGAACGCCATCGTTCATAGAATTGATTCCGCGCAAGCCTTGGGCATAATACTTCCCACCCCAAATGGCCTCAAGACTTATATTCTGAGCACTGATAGTCAGCGCATTGAATACGCAAATCAGTAAAATAAAATTTCTCATCCTCTGTATTTCGCTTTTGAGCAAAATCAAAGATAGAAAAATTTGGGAAAGTTTGGATTTAATTTAACACAAGATACTATTCAAACAAATTATCAGTCAGAAGTTGTATAATTTTATAATGGATTTAAATCTTTGTTTTTAATTCCTCAAATAACAACGACTCTTGTTTACCGCTTTCCATATTTTTCAATGTGAGTTTTCCTGAATTCAACTCTTCTTCGCCAATCATTACCACAAACTTTACCGATTTTTTATCGGCATACTGCATTTGTTTTTTCATTTTGGCAGCGTCCGGATAAACTTCACAGCGAATTCCTTTCGTTCTGAGTTTCATGGCAAGTTCCATGGATTTATCGGCTTCTTTTTCTCCAAAATTAATGAACAATACATCGAGGGAATTCTCGATGGATTCCGGGAATAAATTCAATTCTTCCACAACCAGATAAATTCGGTCCAAACCAAAAGAAATCCCCACTCCGGACAATCCTTTCAATCCAAAAATCCCGGTCAGATCATCGTAACGACCTCCACCTCCGATAGAACCCAGTTGAACGCCTTTGGCTTTTACTTCCAGAATCGCTCCTGTATAATAATCCAAACCGCGCGCTAAAGTCAAGTTTAGAACCAATTCTGCCGATTTCAATCCTAATTTCTGAACTTTCTCAAACACAAATCGAAGCTCTTCAATGCCTTTCATTCCGATTTCGGACGAACTTAAAATCGATTCCAAAGAAGTCAATTGGGATTGGAAATCTCCCGACATAGTGAACAATGGAGACAGAATTTGGATTGCATTTTCAGAAATTCCTTTTTCCCGCATTTCTTCTTTTACTTTTTCCTCCCCGATTTTATCGAGTTTGTCCAAAGCAACGGTGAAATCAATTAATTTATCAGAAATATTGGCTACTTCGGCCAGTCCACTCAAGATTTTTCGGTTGTTAAAATGAATTTCAACTGGAACATTTAATTCCGAAAATACCGCATCATACAGAGAAACCAATTCGACTTCTTGTAAAAGTGAATCACTTCCCACGACATCGGCATCGCACTGATAGAACTCGCGGAAACGGCCTTTCTGCGGGCGGTCGGCACGCCAAACCGGTTGCATCTGATAGCGCTTAAATGGTAAAGTAATTTCGTTCTGGTGCTGAACCACATAACGCGCAAAGGGAACCGTTAAATCATAACGAAGAGCTTTTTCTGAGATCTGTGAAATGAGTTTCTGACTGTTTTTTTCGGCTAATAATTTCTCATCAGCTTTGGCTAAATAATCCCCTGAATTCAGAATTTTAAAAATCAAGCGATCACCTTCTTCCCCGTATTTCCCGGTCAGCGTGGACAGGTTTTCGAAGGAAGGTGTTTCAATGGGCGAATAACCAAAAAGCTGAAACTGATGACGGATTTTGTCAAAAATATATTGTCTTTTGCTTACCTCCTCAGGTGAAAAATCACGGGTTCCTTTTGGGATTGATGGTTTCTGAATTGCCATTGAATCGGTTTTATTTAAAGTAAAATTACTTCGCAAAGATGATGATTTTCATTTACAAAAAAAACCGCAAAGCTCATTCTAAGGGCTTCACGGTTTTAAATATTGATTTGAAAAAATTCTATTTTATTGCAAGATTAGTTTTTTAGTTTCTTTGGTTTCGTCTGCATATTGAATCAGTAAAATATAGGCTCCACTTTTAATTTCTTCTAAATTAATTTTCGCTTCTGACTTATTTGGTTTTTCTCCTAGGACTTTCGAACCATCAACCGAAAAGACACTCAATGATTTTATAATTTTATTGGACTTGACGATGAATCCGCCGTTCGAAGGATTGGGATACACCTGAGTGATGGCAAAAATCTCATCTTTGACAGACATTTGTGGCCAAGTATTTTCAGCTTCGGGACCGCCCCAAATAAGCGTTGCTAAATAAGGATTATCGATAAAAGGGTTTCGATTTCCTTGCATAGTTTGCAGAACTTCATTTCGTACGAGTTCATACTCTGAGACCGGATCTTCCGCATTCCATTGAAGGAAAATATCAGGCATGTCTTCATGGAAATTATGCTCACCGATGCTCACTTGATTAGCTGTGCAGCGATTGCCATACCTAAGGTGCATATACATCATCATTCGGGCTACGTCGCCTTTCCATTCGTCTCCGGGATAGAAAAAGCCTTGGGAAGTGATATGAGAATCTCCTTCTCCTTCTGCAAACTTGCGATTGGAACGGCTGTTATTCCAAGTATAATCCACCGCACGAATGGAATGCGCATCAGACCCTGGACCTTCGTTGCCAAAGGACGGATTTCCCAATGACTTTGGAAAAACATGTTCACGCACCCATTTTCCACTGCATGAACTTGTATGACAACTTTCGTCTTTGCTTCGAGTTCGGTCGTTTACATGATCGTTATCCGAGTCGTTGTAGCCATAAATCAAAAAAACTTTTGAAGGATCCTCCGGCACGAGATCTGCTAATTTGAGAGCATTCCATACTTCTGGGGTATAAATCAGTTCGTAAGTATGCGTTGCAATGACAAGGGCAGAAAGATCATTTTCTAAATCTTCACCGGTTTGACCGTAATCAAGTCCAGTGTAATAAGCTGGAACCTGAGCTATAAGACTCAGGGGAAGCAGAAGTAATAAAAGTCGAATCATAAATTTAAAAACCTGCAATCTAAACTTATTAATTCGCTTAAATCTTAAATTAAAATTAAGTTATGAGGAAGTTTTCCATAGTTTAGAAAGGAGGAAGTAGGCGATGAGAGTTCCCGCTGCGTTTGCCAGCAGATCGAACCAATCAAAGGTTCTGCCTAAACCGGAAATATGTTGTAAAACTTCAATTCCAAGACCGATGAGAATTGAAATAAGTACGAGTCGGTATCGGTTTCGAATAAATTCAGAAAAGAAAAGAAGAAAGGTAAAAATGAAGAACAAAGTGGCATGCACCACTTTGTCTCCATTATCAAAAGATATTTTAGAAATCCAACCCTTTCCACCTGAGGAGATGGCCTCCATCGGCATAAGTGTTGCCAACAGTAAAAAAACTGTGTAAGCACCGAAAAGGAGTTTAGAATATAAGCTACCTTTTTTAGCCGGCAACCTCCTGATAACCTGCCGCATCTAATAAAGCATCATATTCAGAAGTATCCGACATTTCTACTTTGATGATCCAGCCTTCACCGTAGGGATCTGAATTAATCGTTTCGGGAGCTGAATTCAACTCTTCGTTGATTTCAATAATTTTACCGGAAACAGGAATAAACAAATCCGAAACAGTTTTTACGGCTTCGATGGATCCAAAAATTTCACCTTCTGAAATTTCATCTCCTTCCTGAACTGAGATATCGACATATACGATATCACCTAACTGATCTTGCGCAAAGTCGGTAATTCCGATGAAAGCTGTATTGCCATCTACTCTTACCCATTCATGGTCTTTGCTGTACTTTAATTCTTGTGGAACGTTCATGCTATAATTTTTCTATAAATTTAATTAATTTCCAAATGATATGGTTAAACTTAATCCTGCACGGATGGTTGAAATTGGATAAGCGGTTGAAATTTTGTATTCCGTCATCATTTGATCCCAGAAAAATCTTAAATTAAAGTTTTTACTGAAATCATAATCCGCTGAGAACTGAATCGATAATAATTGCTGCCCTCCAGTGACTTGGGAATCGTTGTCGAGAATTCGTCTGATTCGAGTTTCGCTGTCGCGCAAACGTAAGTCAGCCCGGAAATTCAAATCACCAGTAAAGGTTTTATTTCTTCCCTGATAACGCATTCTGAATTTCAAATCACGCATCACATAACCCATCCCGATTACGTATTCTGTTCCGTAATCTTCAGTCAATGTATAATTGCTCAGACTCATGGTCATCAATCGATCTCGATTGTATTGCGCCCTCAACTGCAAACTATTTCTAAACGTCATATCTACTCCAATCAAAGGTGAGAACGACTCAATCATATTGACTGTTCCATAAATATTTTTGGAATAGAAATTAGCGTCCATATCTCTTCCCATCGGATCCATAAAGTAATTCGGATTGGATTGAATTCCGTTTACGGTATAGGATGAAAGGTAATTATGTGATACTTCAAAAACTTCGAACCATCGCTTGATAAACGGTAGGTTGGTCAATCCCGAATAAGTAACCGACCAGTTAGGCAATGGGATTCTTCGGTTATGTCCCAGCGAAGTTTTATGAGGATTTCTTCCTTCTACAGCCGAAACAAAAGCCGGAACCAAAACGTCGTAATTCGAAAGACCAAATCCATCATAATATCCGTCTCCCAAGGGTGCCATTCCATTGGCCATCCCCAATCGTTCCGAAATCACCTGTGTATTGTCCAAGAATGTCTGATACAAAGCATCTGGACTCATAAATGCAGTCGAAATCGAAATATTACTACTGTTCAGTGTTTCCTGTCGATCCAAATAGGTATTGATGTTTGGATTATCGTAGGTTTTGATATTGAATGCATGTTCTGAACTTCGGAAAGTTGTAGATCGTCTTGCATTCAAATCGATTCTCAAATTAGGGAAAGGTTCCACGATGGAAGAAGCAGTAAAGTTCGTCCCACGCGTAATCACATAAGGCTCGAGTAATTGATCGCTTCGGGTCACCCAATCATTTCCTGATTCGATGAATTTCCGTTTGATATCGAATTCAGTCCCATAAATAAATCCTGCATTCGGGCCACCGTCTTTTCCGAAACCAAAGAAATTAGGTTCAGCTAAGATTCCCGGAATCACCGCTCCGTTGGTTTGATTGTAATTGAATTGGAAACGTCGGATGCTCGACACCACCATCCAAGCATAATCCTTTCCGCGGTATTTGGTTTTGTATTGATGCGATTTATTGATTCTACGCAAAGCGCGCATCGACATTCCATCATAAGCTCTTCCCAAAGAGTCGATTTCTCGTTTTCTTCCACGTTTGATGGAGTCGAGTTGATTGTATCCCCTGAATTCTGTATAGAATTTGGTCATATCAAAATCTCCAATCATCGAGAAATTACTTGCATTTTGTGCGATATTCCCCAATCCTTCGTTTCGATAAACCGTAGAACGCGCTTGCCAGTTGTAATTATTAGTTACACCTAATTCAATATTTGCCCAACTCATATAAGGGAACAAATGAATAGGTGTTTTCCAGTTCAACTGAATTTGATGATCATAGTTCACCGGACGACCGATTTTGAATAGATTATTCCAAATCAGAGCTTTGTCTGCATATTCAAAAGCTGCCCCATCGTTCAGAGTTCGTGTGGAAGAAGTATAATCCAGTCGCAGCGACTTCGTTAAATCAAATCCGATGTTATATTGCCAAGAGAACAAGAAATTATTACTAAAGGCAACCGGGAAAAGATAAGAAGAAGTTCCACCAAAGAATTGGTTTAAATCACGGTATTGTCTTTCGGTATAGGTTCGGTCGATATCCGTACGGAATGAGAACCTCGTCGGCAGTGGATTTACGTTGAATTCTTTCAGGAATTTTAAATATTTAGCTGACCTTGCCGTGTCCTGAACTGCTCTCCAGTCTTCCAAAGGACGAATGTATTTCGCCGGGAAACTATAGTTATAATTTAAAGTTGCTTTTACGTTTTTCGTCAAATTATACGCCGTATATACATCTCGATTGTACATATCTGCATACATAAACGACAAAGCAAAGTTAGAAACATCGTAGAACCTTGCCGGTTTATTGTTCGTTTTCACTTTACGAATATTGCTAAACGTAAAGGACTTTTGTTGTGCATACGTCCGTACGACATCTTTGAGTTCTTCTTTTCTCGGATCTTCATCAAACAAGACATCACTATCAAGAGGGTTGTATTTCGGATCTGCGAACTGTTCGCTCATCGTCAGGTTAAATGGAATTTCCAATCCCCATTTTTCAGGCAAGAATTTGTCTAATTTAATCTGTGCATTTAAAGCATAATCTTTATAGTCTTCTTGATTTCTCTGACTGGGTCCAAGATCGATGGCTCCAAATCCTGCGGAACTGATGCTTCCCGAAAGCTGAACTTGCGCAAAGTCTCCCAAGGTAAACCCAAGACTCGCCATAGCAGCATAGCCTCCTTCATTATCAATCTCACTCAGACGAAGTTCGTTGACCCAAACCAAAACTTCCTTGTCAAACTTACTCGTAGAACGCAAACCAATCATCACCGAAGTCACTGCGCCCAGCGTGGGTCGTCCTTTAACATAAATGCTTTTCTGAGGATTATTTTCGTCAGGAACAAATACAAATCGCTCCAATGGATTTGCTGAAGCGTCTAAGTCTCTTGCCTTTTTTGCCTCTACGAAATAATCTGTTTGAATGTCGATAAAGTTCTCATCCGGCCAGATAGCATTTAAAGTCGTAGCAGACCTAGGAGTGTATTTTAATGGAATTTCGTATTCGTAATAGTTATCGGTATAATCGCTACCCAGTCGGATGAATAATCGAGCTTCCTCATCCAAGGACTGATCGTTTACGTCCATCAAGTTTTCGGCATGGACAAACATTTCCATTCGCTTGTATCGTCTCAAATCCAGATTTGAACTTTTATACACTGCTTTCGTCGGACTGTCCGTAGTCAACTTGGCTTTCAAAAGCATCGAAGCCTCATTCTGACTTTGATAACCGGTAGTTCCTTGCATTTCTTCACGTCGTACACCCGGAGGCAACATATACGGAGGTTGATTGGTAGAGTTTTCTTCCAATGTCACTTGTCCGATTTCTAAATTACTCAAGAAATCATCGGCAGTTGTACCCTCTTCATGACCAGGGATACCCGGAGTTGGATAAAGTGTTTTCGGATATCTTCTCCAGTTACTTCTTACCAAATCCATCGTCGCAAACCTCAAAGTGGTCTCCTGATTAAATCCGCGCATCAAGACTCTCATGAAACGAGCGGATGTTAAAACACTATTCGCAGCTGAAAGCTGATCGTCGGTTACCAAATCTGGAATACCGTCACCGTCAATGTCCACATCGAAATTATCCACCGGAATACGGAACTGGTACCAAGTAACCGATCCGCTCTGACCATTTGGAAGTTCAATATCGGTTACTTCTTTCGTTGAAACGATGTATCCATTTGTATTGTTCATCAGATCCGCCTGGCTCATTTTTACGGTGTACTGGTTGTACATCTCCGTTTGATCTAAATTATAGTCTAAGTTAATGTCCTCGGCATCCGGCTGCATACTGTACGCATGTAGCAAATCATCGGTAGAGTTATTACCTTGTGGCCCTTGGAAATATTTATATCGACCGGTAATGGATCCTGCATAATCGGATTGTGCCCATCGGTCATCTAAATAAAATACGTAGTTATCGGAGGCCGGATCATTTTCTCCGGTAATTGGGTTGATATTTGAAGTCCCATAAAGCGCAGCTTCCTCTGCATCGTTCAGACCATTGTATCCCAAATCCTGCTCTTTTCGAGCAGCTCCCTCGGTTTCATAGGCATAAATAATCGGATAATTATCCGGTTGTTTTCCCCAGTTGGTTTCAGTTACGGCTGCATCATTTCCGGAATGAGGCATTCCGTTTTCATACATCATTTCACCGTCTTTCAAAATATCTTCGGAAACGTTTCCTAATTGAATTAAAAGCTCACCGCTTCCTCCCACGCCATCGGCATAAGGATCCATCATCCAGAATTCAAGGTATTCAATATTGGAGTCAATGAAATTCGAAACCGAAATCGGACGCATTGCTCCTCCCCAATTTTGTGTGTCCGTCGCATTAGGATTTACGTTATAAGGCCCAGTGTACTGCGGATAGAACGTCATATCAAATGTACTGATGTAAGTAGCTGTTCCGGCCATCACATCTCTTTGGTCAAATAATTCACGAAGCTCAACCCTTCTCACGCGGTGTTGTGAAAGTTCCGCATCGCTGATTCCAGAAGGTGCGTTTCCTCCAATTCCATAGAATCTCGGATCGATGCTGTACCAAGACATCAACTTCCTTCCATTTCCATAGGACAAATCATCGTGGTTGGCTCCATTCGGGAAGAAAGGGTGCGTATTTCCGTTCAAACCTGCGGGTTTTCCAGGCACACTCGCCATCTTCCAAGACCCCACGTCCATCAGACTGATTCGGGATTGAGAATCTTCGAAATCATCAATGTAAGAATGACCACCGGCTGCACGGTTTTGTCCCGGCATCAAGTAAGCTCCTTCTGCACTAAAATTAATCTGGGAAACCTGATCGGTTTTAATCCCTGGGATTTTATTGGTAAGACGCGTCAAAAATTCAGACTCGCCTGTGTATTCGGTATGCAATCCAAAAATGGTATTGCTCACGGGTTCCGACCCGAATTGAACTTTTTGAGTAATCGGTCGCTCCTGATAATTCACAAGCGTTCCTCCCACAAGGAAATTATCGGAGAATCGATGGTCCACATTCAATCCCATGAAACGCTTTTTCTGCATATTGAACATGGATTGATTTTCAAGACTGATGTTAATCGGAACGCCTGAATTCTTTAGTTGTTCATTTATTATGGTTACTTGACCCAAAGCATAATCTACGGTATAGTCAATCCCTTCGGCGAGTTCCATTCCATTGGCAGTTACTTTTACAGACCCTTCCGGAACATTAAATGCTCCCAAAGGAATTCCACCGCTCACTTCACCTTTGTAATGCCCTGAAAGGCTATAGCGTTGCGCCAACTTTTCGGCCATAAGCGTATTGGGCAATTGACGATAAAGCTCATTGAAAACATAAGGTGAATTCGGATTCCCTAAAACATCGGCAAGGTGTTCACCAAATGGCTCCACCGTTGTAAATATGATGGTTCCTTGCATAGAGTTGACCGTGACACCCGGAATGAAGTCAAACAATCCGTCTCCATAATTCCCGTTACCACTCATCTGTAAATTTCCGTTTAAATTCAAACGGTCCATATTCATCACTTGCAATAAGGTCTGATCTTGAACCGGCGTATTGGGAAGATAATTAATCACACCGGAAGAATTGGGACTATTGTCTTTGAATTCGATGTTCATCATGAAATCCTCAGGCGACATACTGAGTGCGTTGATCGAATAAATATTTTTCATCATCAAATCCCACATCGGAGAACCGGTGTTCACAGTTGTATTGGGTTTGATTAATTTGGCAATCATAAGTTGATTTTGCTCATCGGACATTTCCCCTACTTTGTAAATCACACCCGGTGTGCTGTTTCGAGTATATTGGAAAGATACCGCCAAAAGATCTTCTCCGTCCACCAATGGTTGATTCAAAGAGATGTATCCTAAAGACGGATAAAAGGTATATTCGGATGGGTTTAACTTCCTAACGTTTTCGTTTACAAGGTAGTGCTCTCCTTCTTGATAAACATCGCCCCCAAACGAGAATCCATTCATCATGGAACGTGCGGCGCTCGCCTGTCGGATTCCACTTCCCATTCCGGTTACTGTTCCATAAAGAGAACCACCTGTTCCATTATTAGGTGGGTTCGGCCCATTCTCCCCCAAATCTCGCAAAGCAAGAATACTTCGGCGTTGATCCTGATTGGCACCACCGTTATCAATTCTCCAAACTTCCATTCGGGTAATCACAATATCACTCGATATTTGGGGATAATTGGACAAGGCTTCGTCGTAATGATCTCGGAAATAATGTCCTAAAAAGAAGTGACGGTTGTAATCGTACTCCTCGGCAAACACTTTAAATTCCGTCAAAACTCCTCCGCCCTGAACAGTAATATTCTTTGTTTCCGATCTTTGTTCCGAGAAAACCATGCTCACATCGGTTCGTCCAAAACGTAAATCTGTCCGGACTCCAAAGAGTGATTGAGCACCCGTAATCAAGGATGTATTGAGAGGCATGGAGATATTTCCGACTTCAATGTTTTGAATGATGTCGTCTTCGCCTCCCTCTTTCATATTTCTCCACTGAAGCTTCATTTCGTTTTCAAATCCAAAACCTGCTTGTGTATCGTAGTTCGCTCTTAATTGAAGATTCTCTCCTACTTTCCCCAAAACACTCATCTGAATTCTTTGCTGAAGATCCACCGTCACGGTGTTTCGGTTTTGTGGAAGCAATTGAGGGTTATCAATTTTTTGAATAAACACCCCCAAATCAAGTTGAGCCGATCCTTGCGGAATCAGCTGAATTTCATTTCCTCCAAATATGCTTTCAAACGCACGGGATTTGATTCGCAAACTCGGAAGTATATTCCCTGTATCGCCCTCTTGATCACCAAAGGCATTGGATCGATACATCTGATCGTAAGCTTGGGATTTTTCGCGGTAATACGCATCAATTTCACGATTGAGAATGATGTCAAGATAGTCCTGACTCGATAAATAAATGGGTTCGCCCACGATGATATCACCGATTTTTGGCCATAAAACATATTGGTCACGGACAGGATCATAGATAATATCATACTGGATTTGATTATCTAAATACAAACCACCGCTTTGGTTGTTAAATGGATAAACTAATGTATCTGATTCTTCCGGCTCCTGTGCATTTGCAATTCCGATAATTATTAACAAAAAAATTATCGGAAACAAGCTTCTCATCCTACTCATGTGTAAATAAAGCTGTTTCAAAAACTATATTCTTTTAAGTACCTCTTTAACCAATACATCTGCCTGTGAATCAGGAAAGTCTTTAGAAACAATCTCCAATACTTTTTCAGCTGTTTTAGTTGGTATTCCGAGGACATCTAATGCTGATAACGCTTCAAATTTAGATTTATTTTTAGAATTATCGGAATTAATGTTAAAATTAAAAATGTCCCCGTCTAATTTATCTTTCAAATCAATGATAATCCGTTGTGCTGTTTTAGCCCCAATGCCCTTTACAGTCTGTAATTTCTTCACGTCGGCCGTCTCAATCGCCTCTTTAATTTCCTCAATTTCAAGAGAAGAGATCATCATCATGGCCGAAGCAGGACCAACGCCGTTCACTGAAATCAATTTCAAAAAGACTTCCCGCTCCTGTTTAGAGAAAAACCCATACAGAATATGGGCATCTGCACGTACAATCAGATGAGTGAAAATTTTAATATTTTCTTCTTTCTCGAATTTCGAATAAGAATTCAAACTGATGTTTACATGGTAACCTACTCCATTGCATTCCACAATGGCATGCGTTGGGTATAATTCAGAAAGCTTTCCGTTTAGGTGTGTTATCATTTCATTCGTTGTTGAGCATCCAATACCGCAATCGTCGCCAAATTAACAATCTCCTCAATCGTAGAGCGCATTTGAAGAATATGAACCGGTTTGTTCATACCCATTAAAATAGGCCCAATCACTTGAGAGTTGTCAATTCCTCGTACGATTTTATACGATAAATTTCCGGAGGCTAAGTTAGGAAAAATCAGCACATTGGCACGCTTCCCATTTAACTTCGAAAAAGGAAAGGTTTTGGTGATTAATTCTTCGTTCAGCGCAAAGTCCGGTTGGATCTCACCATCGACTACCATATCTGGATGCGACTTATGAAGAAGTGCAACCGCTTCGCTTACTTTTTTGGAAGTTTCGGTTCTCGCCGCAAAGTTCTCAAAAGAAAGCATCGCAACCCTTGGACGAATCCCAATTCCACGCACCACAATTTCTGTCATACGTGCAATTTTGGCCAATTCTTTTGCTGTTGGATTGTCATTGATTGTGGTATCCGCAAAAAACAAAGGACCCTTTTTGGTCATTACCAACATCAGCCCTGCCACTTTTTTCACTCCGGGCGCTGGTCCGATTGTTTCCAAAACAGGTTTGAGTGAACTCGCATAACTGCGCGTACTACCTGTAAGAAAGGCATCGGCTTCTCCTGCTTCCACCATCATGGAACCAAAATAATCGCGATTGGTCAGAAAACGCTTGGCATTGTACAAAGTCATTCCTTTTCGCTGACGTTTCGCCCACAATCTTTCCGCCAAACGATTGACATGCTCCTCCGAATCAGGCGATTTCGGATCGATAATGGGAACATCCAATTGAATGTCAAATTCCTTTTTTAACTCTTCAACTTTTTCTTTATTTCCCAATAAAATTGGCCTCGCAATCCCCTCGTCATGAACGATTTGTGCAGCTTTCAATACATTATACTCGGCCGCATTGCTAAACACAAGAGTTTTAGGATCCTGTTTCGCACGGTTTTGAAGCATACGAATCAGCTTTTGATCACTGCTCAAACGGTTGAGTAACTCTTCCTCATATACGTTCCAATTATTAATTGGCTTTTGAGCCACTCCAGAGTCCATTGCCGCTTTGGCTACCGCCATCGAAACTTTGGTAATCAAACGACCGTCAAATGGTTTAGGTATAATATAATCTCGTCCGAAACTTAAATTCCCTGTTTTATAGGCCATCTGCACAATTTCCGGCACAGGCTCTTTTGCCAATTCTGCCAAAGCCTGAACGGCTGCAAGCTTCATTTCTTCATTGATTTTTGAAGCCTGAACATCCAAGGCTCCACGGAATATAAAGGGGAAACCTAAAACATTATTAACTTGATTGGGATAATCCGAGCGTCCAGTCGCCATAATCACATCTGAACGGGTTTCCAACGCCAAATCATATTTGATTTCAGGATTGGGGTTGGCCATGGCAAAAACAATCGGATTTTCATTCATCGACCGCAACATCTCTGGTGTAAGGACATCTGCTTTGGAAAGCCCGATGAAAACATCGGAACCCTTAATGGCTTCTTCCAAAGTATTTAAATCCGTATTTCGAACGAAAGGAATTTTCTCTTCGTTCAGTTGAGTTCGTTTATGATTGATGACCCCTTTGCTGTCACACATCAGGATTTTGTCCGGATCGGCGCCCAATGCTACGTATAATTTGGTACAAGCAATCGCGGCGGCTCCGGCGCCATTGACCACAAAATAAGCCTCTTCGATTTTTTTCCCGGCAAGCTCCAAAGCATTGATAAGCGCAGCTGCTGAAATGATTGCCGTGCCATGCTGATCGTCGTGCATCACCGGAATATCCAATTCTTCTTTTAATCTTTTCTCGATTTCAAATGCCTCAGGTGCTTTGATATCTTCGAGATTGATCCCACCAAAAGTCGGAGAAATTGCTTTGACAGCCTGAATGAATTTCTCAGGGTCTTTTTCATTGATTTCAATGTCAAACACATCAATGTCTGCAAAGATTTTAAACAAAAGCCCCTTTCCTTCCATCACAGGTTTGGAAGCCAAAGGTCCGATGTCACCAAGACCTAAAACCGCAGTTCCATTTGAAATGACAGCCACGAGATTTCCCTTGGCCGTATATCGATACGCATCATTTGGATTTTTCTCAATCGCAAGACAAGGCTCTGCTACTCCTGGCGAATAAGCAAGAGCAAGGTCACGCTGTGTGTCATGAGGTTTGGTCGGAACCACTTCAATTTTTCCTTTTCTTCCCGTTTCATGGTACCTTAGCGCATCCAATCGCAGTTTGTCGTCTTTTTCCGTTTTCATCTTTCTCTCTTAACTAAACAAGAGTGCAAAGGTCGGAAATCGCCGACAAAAAATCTAACTTTCGGAAAAGGAATTCATTTAAACCTCAAAGGAAACTGGCAAAAATGCACATTCCACTTCAAAAGGGATGGAATCATCTGAGCCCTCCGTAAAGTCCTGAACTTCTCCTTTCCATTTCAGGCAAAGGTTTCCTGAAGCATCTTTGAAAAAGGTTAAATGATTGGAATCCGCCTCGAAGTCCTCGTCCATAAAACTGACATTGGTATAAAAAACCTCCTCCATATCGCCATCTTCGTCTTCCTGCTCCACATAACATAGCGGAATTTCGATGGATTTCCCCACTAGTTCGGAAGGAGATGAAAAAGGAACCGGAAAATCATCAACAGATAAAATCACTTGTGCAAAATCATTTTGCAAGGAATCAGCTTCCACATGGTCAAGTTCGTCGGTCGAATGAATTTCAATAAGTAATTGGTGTTCTTTCCCAGAGTAAACTACTTTGCAGAAACATTTTTCTATGTAGTACGTAAAGGTTTCTTCCGGATGGAAGAATTTGATTGTTTTCATTAGTTGTTAAAAATCAAACTTTCAGCGAATATAAAAAGAGTTTGGAAATTTTCAAACGGAAATGTTTTTTGATGTGTTTTTTCTGATTGCCACTTGAGGTTTTTTATGGATTTGAAACTGAAAAACTTCTCCTCTCTATCACCTCACTCCCACACCCTTCGTTAATAGCGCGACAACGAGGCGACCCTAGTTCAATTGCTTTAAAAACTTGTTTGCACCCGTGTAGGTAACGTAACCTAATTTAATCAATTCCAAGTCTAAGGAGTTTGCGCTTTGGCAAGGAATATCGTTTACATTATCATTGACTTCATCACATTCGTAAATAAGAGATCCATATATTTGGCTATTAGTTTGCTTGTCTATAAAGACATAAACCGTTTTCTTGTAAATTTTTTCTTTCACATATTTTAATGCTTCATTTTTTTTTGTTTCGTTAGCACTGAGTTTGGTGTCGCTTAGAATTACACTATACTCTTTACCACTGTCATCCGTAACAATATAATGATTTGCCTCTATAATTTCAATTACCACGGCTTTTAAAATACCATCCTTTGATTGACCATTAATAAGTAGTAATAACGCAAACATTTTTATCATATAAAACATAAATCAGTTTTTTTTAAACCCATTCACTTGATCTGAGCCATTTATTTTTCTTTATACTCACCCGCTACCGCAGGATAGCATCTTGTGGGTAAAACTAATTGAATTTTCAATAAAATTTCCTATAACAATTAGATTATCCACCATAATCAACTTCGTTATTATAAAAATATTTCCAAGGTTTAAATTTAAGAAATTTTAGATACCACAGGATATGCTGATGTTAATTCTGCAGCGGTGGTGGATCAAACATGAAGTAGCCCCAAACAAAAACAGCCTCCTTTTTAGGAAGCTGTTTATTAAATTATCAACTTAGAGAATTACTCTGCAGTCGGCTGAATAGAAACGTAAGATCTGTTATTAGCTTTCTTACGAAAAACAACCGTCCCGTCAACAAGTGCAAACAAAGTGTGGTCTTTACCAATCCCCACTCCGTCACCCGGATGATGCTGTGTACCTCTTTGGCGAACTATGATATTTCCTGCAATTGCAGATTGCCCACCGAAGATCTTCACTCCCAATCTTTTGGAATGCGATTCACGACCGTTCTTGGAACTACCAACTCCTTTCTTATGTGCCATTTTAGTTTATTTTTCAGTTTATTAATTAAGCAGTTTTCCCACCGTTAAGTTCGTCCTGCCAAGCTTTCAATTCATCAAATTTACCATCGGCAGCAAGCTCAGCTTGTTTTGCCCATGTTTCAGGATCCAAATGCGCAAGGTTTTCTCCCGCTTCCAAAACCGCTTTGATTTCTTCAACCGATTTTTTGGCCAATTTTGCGAAAGTATCAATTCCTGCTGCTACCAAAGCTTCTGCCGCTTTCGGACCGATACCTTCAATCAATTTCAGGTCGTCTCCTTTTTTAGCCGCTTTTTTAGCAGGCGCTTTTTCTTCTTTTACTTCTTTGGTTTCTTTTTTGGTAGCTTTTGCTTTGCCACCACCAATCGAAACAATCTCAATCTTTGTGAACTGCTGACGGTGACCGTTTTTCTTTTTATAACCTTTTCTTCTTTTCTTTTTGAAAACGATTACTTTGTCACCTTTTACGTGTTCAACGATTTTCGCTACAACGGAAACTCCGTCTATAACCGGGGCGCCAACCTGTACAGAACCATTGTCAGTAAGCAATACACGGTCGAAAGAAACTTCCGAACCTGCATCCCCTTGCAAACGGTTTACGTACAATTGCTGGTCTTGCTCAACTTTGTATTGAAGCCCTGCTATTTCTACAATTGCATACATTAGTTATACTTTTTAATTAAATTTTCGGACGGCAAAGATAGAAATTTATCTTTTATCCGCAATACTTTATTCTAATTATTTTATATTCTTTAGTCTCCTCTATTTTAAAGCTTTAGAATCGAGATTTAAAATCAGAAAACCTTGACAAAACCAATCAAGATCACACTCATCCGAGATGTCCTCTGAAATTCCCTAAATAATTTCATTTAAAAAAACATACGAAAACGTTTGAAATGCTATAAAATCTTCAAAATTTCCCTCATTACGTTAATGAATTATTATAAATTCAAACTATTTAAAACGATTATAAATTAGAGATTTTAAATGAAAAACTTGAAATAAAACCCTGTTTGGCTTTTCTTACCATGAATAGTTCGTAAATTTACACGCTGATTTTTTAATGAGAAAAATGGATACATCTTTTGATTATATTCCGATTTTGGTTCTTTTTATTTTGGCCGCCGGCTTTGTAGTCGGAACGATTATCGCCACGCATCTTTTAGGACCAAAAAGAGGTACAGATGAGAAACTGGACAACTTCGAAAGTGGAATTGACCAAGTAGGAAACGCTCGAAAGCCCTTTGCCATTAAGTATTACCTCGTGGCAATTTTATTTGTTCTTTTTGACGTGGAAGTAATTTTCTTTTATCCCTATGCGGTTAATTTCAAAGAATTGGGTTGGGAAGGTTTCGCAGCTGTTTCTACCTTCATCGGTTTATTTTTCATTATGTATCTTTATGTGAGAAAAAAAGGAGCTTTGGATTGGGAAAAATAATCCTGAGTTCTGAATGAAGTTAATTTTAAAAAGAAAGTTATGATTCACAATAAAAGACCGGTAACACACAACACAAATGTGAAAGTAGTGGACATGCCGGAAGGATATCAGGGAGAGGGATTTATGGCGATGCAACTTTCCAAAGTGGTAGGTTTGGCTCGTAAGAATTCTATTTGGCCTTTGCCATTTGCCACGAGTTGTTGTGGTATCGAATTCATGGCAACCATGGGTTCTACCTATGATTTGTCGAGATTTGGTAGCGAACGTCTGGCCTTTACTCCCCGACAATGTGATTTATTGATGGTCATGGGAACCATCTCCAAGAAAATGGCTCCAGTTCTACGTCAGGTTTACATACAAATGGCCGAACCGCGCTGGGTAGTAGCGGTAGGCGCCTGTGCGAGCAGTGGAGGGATTTTCGATACCTATTCGGTGCTTCAAGGAATTGACCAAGTCATCCCGGTGGATGTCTATGTAGCGGGTTGCCCACCAAGACCAGAAGCCATCTTGGAAGGAGTACTAAGAGTACAGGAATTGGTTGAAAACGAAAGCATCAGAAGAAGGGACAGCGAAGAATATCAGGAATTATTGAGAAGCTACGGAATCTCATAAGCGAAAAACGAAATATGTTGGATAATAAATTTGTTTTTGAAAAACTCAGAGAAAAATTCGGGGATGCCATCATCGGATTTGAAGAAAACTTTGGACTCCTTGCGGTTCATGCCGATAAAGAGTTCAACCTGAAAATACTTCAATTTCTGTACGAAGAGGAAAGCCTCGGCTTTCGATTCATGACAGACCTTACCGCTATTCATTATCCCAATAACAAAGGAGAAGAATTGGTAGTTACTTATTTGCTTTACAATATGGAGAAAAACTTCCATGTTCGACTCAAATTTGCTCTTGACATCAATCAGCCTGACATCTATACCGCCTCTCAACTTCACCCAACTGCTAACTGGCAAGAACGCGAATGTTACGACTTCTATGGAGTAAATTTCGTGGGACACCCCAATCTGATTCGGGTTCTAAACGTGGACGAAATGGATTATTTCCCTTTGAGAAAAGAGTTTCCGCTGGAAGACCAAACTCGCACCGATAAGGACGACGAAATGTTTGGAAGAGGTGGGAATTTTAATTACGGAAATTTTTCCGTTTAAATGAATGAGATATGGCAGAATTAAAACAAAATATAGAAATACCAAAGGAAGGTAAAACCACCCAAACGATTAACTTGGGACCTACACACCCAGCTACACACGGTGTGTTCCAAAACATCTTGGAAATTGACGGTGAAAGAATCCTAAAAGCTACGCCTACCGTAGGCTATATTCATCGTGCCTTTGAAAAAATAGCCGAGAGAAGGCCTTTGTATCAAATCACTCCCTTGACCGATCGACTCAATTATTGCTCAGCTCCTATCAACAATCTTGGCTGGCATATGACCGTCGAAAAATTCGTAGGAATTGATATTCCCAAACGGGCGCAATACCTGAGAGTCATCATCATGGAACTTGCCCGAATTTCAGATCACATCATCTGTAATTCCATCATGGGAGTGGACACAGGTGCCTTTACAGGTTTCCTTTATATGATGCGCTATCGCGAATTAATCTATGAAATCTATGAAGAAATATGTGGAAGCCGACTCACTACAAACATTGGTAGAATTGGAGGCTTTGAAAGAGATTTCAGCGAAGTAGCTTGGACTAAAATCCATCGTTTCGTGGATGAATACCCCGACGTCCTAAAAGAATTCGAAAACCTATTCAAAAGAAATCGAATCTTCATGGAAAGAACCCAAGGTGTTGGTGGAATCTCTAAAGAAAGAGCTTTGGCCTATGGATTTACAGGCCCTAACCTAAGAGCCGCAGGAGTCGATTATGATTTAAGAATCCAAAAACCTTATTGTAGTTATGAGGAATTTGACTTCCAAATTCCGGTTGGGACTACCGGAGATTGCTACGATCGCTTCTTGGTGAGAAATGAGGAAATGTGGCAAAGCCTAAGCCTCATCAAACAAGCAATTCAGAAAATAAACGATTTGAAAGGAGAAGAAGCTACAAAATACCATGCCGAGGCTCCGGACTTTTACCTTCCACTGAAAAAAGACGTTTACACCAAAATGGAAGCCCTAATCTATCATTTCAAAATCATCATGGGCGAAGTAGATATTCCGGCGGGAGAAATATACAATGCAGTAGAAGGCGCAAATGGTGAATTAGGTTATTATTTTATCAGCGATGGAGGACGATCTCCTTACCGACTGCATTTCAGAAGACCTTGTTTCATTTACTATCAGGCATACCCTGAATTAATTGAAGGTTCGATGTTAAGTGACGCCATTGTCACGATGAGTAGTTTGAATTTGATCGCAGGCGAATTGGACGCTTAGATGAATGGTAAATTTGAATTAAGAATTTTAAATGAGTGAAAAGTTTATAATTAACTAAATAACAAGGTTAAACATTAAACTTTAGATTTTAAACATAAATGAAAATGACAACAGTTCAATTTTCGGAAGAAACATATAAAAAGATACAGGAAATTGTACAGCGTTATCCCGAGGGGAAGCAAAAAAGCGCTTTGATTCCTGTTTTGCATATCGTTCAAGCAGAGCATCAAGGTTGGCTCGATGTTCCGGTAATGGATCACGTGGCTGAAACCTTAGGTATTCTTCCCGTGGAAGTTTACGAAGTCGCAAGTTTTTATTCGATGTTTAATTTGACTCCCGTAGGCAAACACGTCCTATACGTATGTCAAACAGGACCGTGTATGTTACTCGGGTCAGATAAAATCATGAACCATATCAAAGAAAAACTCAATATCGAAGAAGGAGAAACCACTTCGGACGGATTATTTACACTAAAACCCGCCGAGTGCTTAGGAGCTTGTGGCTATGGCCCCATGCTTCAATTGGGGGAAACCTATCGTGAAAACCTGACGATTGAAAAAGTAGACGAATTGTTGGAAGAATTGAAAAAGCTGGGGTGATGATAAGATTATTTTCCATATTTTCTCTTTCCGTCTCACTTCTTTGTAGCTGTCAAAAAAGTTTGAATAATGCTGTGGAGACAAATTTTATAAATGCCGATTTCAAAATTTTATATACAACAAATACGGCTTCAGAATTTACAAAATCATTCGAAGACCCTTTTGATAATTCCATCATATACGTAGATACCGTAAATGTAATTTGTGATCAAAAAAATTTAAAAAAAATCTGGACAGATTTTAATAATGAGGGAATGCCTATGATAGGAATTGAGTTGGATGAGAAAGGCACACAAAAATTCAGTGAAGCATCTGAAATGAGCATGGGGAAGAAATTAGCGGTTGTCAATAATGATAGAATCATTATTGCACCTAAAATAACCGAGAAAGTTTCAAAAGGCATTATACAAATTTCCGGTCATTATACTTGGGAAGAAATAAAGAAATTAAAAAAAGAAATTATAAATAATAATCAAGCAACTAAATAATGGGAGAAACAAGATTATTATTAAAACATGCAGATGTACCGGGTATTCGTCATTACGATGTCTATCGGGCACATGATGGATACAAATCAGCGGAAAAAGCTCTGGCTATGACCCAAGAGGAAATTCTGGAAGAGGTAAAAACCTCAGGACTTCGGGGACGTGGAGGTGCAGGCTTCCCAACGGGCATGAAATGGAGTTTCCTAGCCAAACCCGAAGGTGTTCCGCGTCATTTGGTGGTAAATGCCGACGAATCAGAACCCGGGACTTTCAAAGACCGATACCTGATGGAATTCATTCCGCATTTACTCATCGAGGGAATGCTGATTTCTTCTTTCTGCTTAGGAAGCAATACCTCCTATATTTACATCCGCGGAGAATTCGCATGGATTGCAGACATATTGGAAGAAGCCATTGCCGAAGCCAAAGCCAATGGATGGCTTGGAAAAGACATCAAAGGAACTGGATTTGACTTAGAGATTTATGTACAACGCGGTGCCGGAGCCTATATCTGTGGTGAAGAAACGGCTTTGCTGGAATCCCTTGAAGGAAAAAGAGGAAACCCAAGAATCAAACCTCCCTTCCCAGCCGTAAAAGGACTTTGGGGACGACCAACGGTCGTAAATAATGTGGAATCCATAGCTGCGGTTGTTCCGATTATCGATATGACCGGAACCGAATATGCAAAAATCGGAGTCGGTCGATCAACTGGAACTAAATTGATTTCCGCTTGCGGAAACATCAATAAACCCGGTGTTTATGAAATCGATATGACACAAACCGTAGAGGAATTTATCTACTCCGACGAATTCTGTGGTGGAATTGCCAATGGGAAACGTTTGAAAGCATGTATTCCGGGTGGAAGTTCCGTTCCGATTTTACCCGCCAATTTATTATTGACAACCGCCGAAGGCAAACCAAGATATATGAATTATGAATCCCTTGCCGAAGGTGGATTTGCTACCGGAACCATGATGGGATCAGGAGGATTTATTGTTTTGGACGAAGACCAAGACATCGTTTACCACACCTATACATTGGCAAGGTTTTACCGACACGAAAGCTGCGGACAATGTTCGCCTTGTCGTGAAGGAACCGGTTGGATGGAGAAAATTCTAAAAACAATTGATGAAGGAAAAGGAAAAATGTCCGACATCGATTTGCTTTGGGATATTCAGCGAAAGATTGAAGGAAACACGATTTGTCCATTGGGCGATGCAGCCGCTTGGCCGGTTGCAGCAGCTATCCGACATTTCAGAGAGGAATTTGAATGGCACGTTCTCAACCCAGAAGAGTGCTTGACAAGAAATTATGGATTGGGTAATTTTGCCGATCCCATTGAAATTAAAGAACAGGCCTAATTATGTCAGAAATACAAGAAACGCCGTTATTTACCGTAACCATCGACGGACACACAATACAGGTGCCTGCAGGAACCACAATTCTTCAGGCCGCACGCCTACTCGGAAAAGAAGTGGCACCACCTGCTATGTGTTATTACAGTAAACTCGATAATACCGGAGGAAACTGCCGAACCTGTATGGTGGAAGTAACCAAAGGAAGCGAAGCAGACCCACGGCCAATGCCCAAATTAATGGCTTCATGCCGAACTACAGTAATGGACGGAATGGTCGTAGGAAACAAAACTTCCGAACGTGCCATGGAAGCTCGCGAAGGTGTGGTCGAATTTTTACTGATCAATCACCCACTTGACTGTCCCGTTTGTGATCAAGCCGGGGAATGTAAACTTCAAGACCTTAGCTACGAGCATGGAAAAGAAGAAACAAGATATGAATTTGAGCGAAGAACTTTTGAACCAGAAGACATAGGCGATAAAATTCAATTGCATATGAATCGCTGTATTCTATGCTATCGTTGTGTAAAATTGGCCGATCAAATTACCGGTAAACGTGAACACGGTGTCATGTTTAGAGGAGATCATGCCGAAATCTCAACCTATCTGGGGAAATCTTTGGACAATGAATTCATTGGAAACGTGATCGACGTTTGCCCCGTGGGTGCTTTGACCGATAAAACTTTCCGATTTAAAAATCGAGTATGGTTTTTAAAACCCGTGGATGCACACAGAGATTGTCCTACCTGTTCAGGTAAAGCCCAAGTTTGGTACCGTGGTGACGAAGTTTTCCGTGTGACTTCTCGCAAAAATGAATGGAACGAAGTCGAAGACTGGATTTGCAATACATGTCGATACGATAAAAAAGAAACCTCTGACTGGACGATTGAACAACCATCGTTGATCGCAAAGGACTCCGTCATCCGACAAGGACACTATGCGGCAAACATAGGAACCGTCAAACCCAATGAAACTTTCAAAAGAGTCATGAAAGGACGTGATCCTAAGCTTTTGCTCAACATCCATGATGTCAGCGAGGTAAATGAAGACAAAATTGATTTAAGTAAGATAAACAGACCTCCAACTAGTTTGGATTATAAAGAATAATTTGAATCATAATCCGCTTATGTGGAAGAAATTTTAAATAGAATAAAACATATGAACCCGGATCTTTGGAGTTTAATTGGTGAAAAAGCAGCTTTGAGTGGAGCCATGATTGGCTTTGCCTTGGTAGTAGCTATGTATTCTACTTGGGCAGAACGAAAAGTTGCGGCTTATATTCAAGACAGACGCGGCCCTAACCGAGCAGGTTGGGGAGGTTTATTACAACCACTTGCCGACGGTGGGAAACTTTTCTTTAAAGAAGAAATTACGCCCCGTCACGCTGAAAAATTCCTGTTTATTCTCGGACCTACTTTGGCTATGATCCTTGCCTGTATGACGGGAGCGGTCATTCCATGGACCACGCCTTTTCAATGGGGAGACTCCGTCATTGTACCTCAAATTGCAGATATAAACGTAGGATTCCTCTATATCTTGGGAGTTCTAAGTTTAGGGGTTTATGGAATTATGTTGGGTTCATGGGCTTCCAATAATAAATGGTCGCTGATGGGAGGGCTGCGCGCAGCTTCTCAGATTATTTCCTACGAATTACCCATGGGACTGGCCTTGATTGCTATTTTGATGATTAGCGGAACGCTTCGATTGGGTGGAATTGTGGAAGGACAAATGGACGGCTATTGGAACATCATCCTACAACCCATCGGATTTATTATATTTCTGGTTTGTGCCTTTGCAGAAACCAACCGAACGCCATTTGACTTACCGGAAGCTGAAAACGAATTAATCGGTGGATACCATTCGGAATATTCTTCCATGAAACTTGGTTTTTTCCTTTTTGCGGAATACATCAATATCTTTATCAGCTCCGTTTTGATTGCAACTCTCTATTTCGGAGGATATGACATCCCGTTCGTGAACGATGAAAAATTAACTGAGAGCTTGGGAATGAACACCATGGCAATTTTGCATTTCCTAAGTTTATTTGTAAAAGCTTGTTTCTTCATATTTGTATTTATGTGGGTAAGATGGACCATCCCAAGGTTCCGATACGACCAATTGATGAATTTGGGTTGGAAAACACTTCTGCCACTTGCATTGGTCAATATGTTGATTACAGGATTAATAATTTTATTATTAAATAATTAAAAAAATAAAGAAGATGGAACTTCTTACAAACAGAGCTAAACAAGTTGACAGGCGCCCGATGAATTTCTGGGAGCGAATTTATCTTGTAGCGATTTTTAAGGGTATGATGATTACCCTGAAGCATTTTTTCAGTAAAAAGGTAACGATTAATTACCCGGAAAAACAGCGTCCTTTCAGCCCGGTATTTCGTGGAGTTCATGTATTGAACCGCGATGAAGAAGGTCGGGAAAACTGTACCGCTTGTGGACTTTGTGCCCTTGCCTGCCCGGCAGAGGCTATTACAATGGAAGCCGCCGAACGTTTACCAGGAGAAGAACATCTTTACCGTGAAGAAAAATATGCTGCCAAATATGAAATCAATATGCTTCGCTGTATTTTCTGTGGTTTTTGTGAAGAAGCCTGTCCAAAAGATGCAGTTTATCTTTCACAAACCGTTACACCAGCGAGCTACCAAAGAAAAGATTTTATCTACGGCAAAGAAGATTTATTGATTCCACATCCTAAAAAATCAAATTAAAGTATGGGAACAGCTGAGATTTTATTTTTAATTCTAGCCGGATTAACGCTCTTGAGCGGCGTCCTAACGGTTACATCACGAAGACCGGTACATTCGATTTTATTTCTGATCATTACATTTTTCAGTATAAGTGCACATTATGTTTTACTCAATGCGCAGTTTCTTGCCGTCGTCAACATCATCGTTTACGGAGGAGCCATCATGGTTTTATTTCTCTTTGTCGTCATGTTGATGAATTTGAACAAGGAGGATAAAAACTTTAGCCGTCCCTTTATTATCTTATCGGGAACGATTGTTTCAGCCTTGTTTTTTGTGTTGACCGTAGGGATTTTCTGGCAATCTGACGTGAAAGAAAACAATCAGGCTTTGTTGGCCGAAGGTGAAATTGGATTAACAGAAAGTTTAGGCTCTGTTTTGTATTCCGATTATGTAATTCCTTTTGAGCTAGCGAGTATTCTCTTCATGGGAGCGATGATTGGCGCTGTACTTCTTTCGAAAAAAACGGAAGATTTGCATGTGAAAGATTAATGAATTTGAAACAATTAAAGAATTAAAATGCGTCAGATGAATTTTCATTTGACAAAATGAATAAAAAATATGATACCGATTAGTTACTATTTATTTCTGTCTTTGGGTCTATTTTCAATCGGAATGATTGGAGTAATGATTCGCAGAAATATCATCATCATGCTGATGTGTGTGGAACTTATGCTCAACTCAGTAAATCTATTATTGGTAGCTTTTTCTAAAATGCACCAAGCAAAAAATTTGGGTACCGAAGCTGGAATTGACGGGCAGATGCTAGTGCTTTTCATCATGGTGGTAGCGGCAGCTGAAGTAGCAATAGGTCTTTCGATCATTATTCTGTTTTTTAGAAAAGTGTATAACGTGGATGTTCAATCCCTGAACCGATTAAAGTTTTAAAGTATATGGAAAAGTATATTTGGTTAATTCCTTTATTGCCGCTTTTAGGATTTTTCATCAATGGTCTGGGACGAAACGCCTTGTCGAAATCTTTGATTTCCATCATCGGATCCGGTGTGGTTTTCATCAGTTTTCTACTTTCGATATTGGTATTCCTAAATGTTCCCTCAGGAGAAGGTGCTCAACCCATGATTTTTAATGCCTTTGATATATTAAATTTCCAAAGTATTCATATTCCATTCTCCTTTCAGATTGATGCTTTGACGAGTTTATTTTTGCTCATCATCACCGGTATCGGCTTTCTGATTCACGTATATAGTGCGGGATATATGTATGCAGACCAAGGATTTGGAAAGTTTTTTGCTTACCTGAACTTGTTCATTTTTTTCATGTTGATTCTTGTCATGGGAAGCAACTTCTTCATGATGTTTATCGGTTGGGAAGGCGTAGGATTGTGTTCATTCTTACTCATCGGATTCTGGTTCAAGAACCGTGATTATGTAGGTGCAGCCAAGAAAGCTTTTATCATGAACCGAATTGGGGACGTTGGTTTTCTCTTGGCTATGTTCTGGATTTACAAAGAATTTGGGACGCTTCAATACACCGAAGTTTTCGCTGCTCTGACGACTACTCAGATTTCAGCTTTTGCAATCGGTGGGATTACCTTGCTTTTATTCCTCGCAGCCACCGGGAAATCGGCTCAGGTTCCCTTGTTCACTTGGCTTCCTGATGCGATGGCCGGACCTACTCCGGTTTCAGCTTTGATTCACGCAGCTACAATGGTTACGGCAGGTATCTTCATGATTACCCGTTGCAATGAATTGTTTGAATTGGCTCCTTACACCAAAGAAATTATAGCTTGGGTTGGAATTCTCACCGCTTTGATTACAGCGACAATTGCCATCCGACAAAACGATATCAAAAAAGTATTGGCTTATTCGACCGTATCTCAATTGGGATTGATGTTCGCAGCCATTGGAATGGGTGCTTATGTAGCTGCTGTTTTCCATGTGATGACGCATGCTTTCTTCAAAGCCCTTTTGTTCCTTGGTGCGGGTTCCGTAATTCACGGAATGAATGACGAACAGGACATGACTCAAATGGGCGGTTTGAAAAAGTATATGCCCACCACGCATATCACCATGCTGATTGGATGTATCGCCATTGCAGGAATTCCCCCATTGAGTGGGTTTTTCTCCAAAGACGAAATGCTACTGAGCATGTTTATGGGCAATAAAATTATTTATGCCATCGGATTTATCGTATCCGTTTTGACGACTTTCTATATGTTCAGGTTGTATTTCATGACCTTCAGCGGAGATTTGAGAAAATCCAAAGTTGAGAATGAAACAGAGCCGCATGAAAGTCCAAAAACCATGACGATTCCATTGATTGTTTTGGCCATCCTATCGATCATCGGTGGATTTGTCGGAATTCCGGAATTGTTTATGAAAAATGCGCATCGTCTGAATGAATTCTTATCGGGCGTTGTAGCACCCGCAACGGAAGCGCATAGCATCTCACACTCCACCGAATGGTTACTCATTGCTGCTTTATTAATTTGTGTAGCAGTAGCGATTTATTTAGCCAGTAAAATGTACAATGGCAAAGTGGACAGAGAAGCCAGTGGAGTCTTGAAAGTATTTGAAAACAAATGGTACGTGGACGAAATTTATCAGGCCATGATTATCAATCCAACGATTGGTTTGGGTAATGTTTTCAAGAAATACGTTGAAAAATCGGGGATCGTACGCATGGTGAGCGGAACCGGTGATTTATCCTATTGGATATCAAAATATATACGAACGGTTCAAACCGGAAATATAGGAATGTATGTACTCTTGATGGTAATTGGAATTGTTGCCGGATTGGGGATTTTCTTTTTTGGAATGTTTTAAAAAGCGAAAGGAATGTTATTATCGTTACTGATTTTATTGCCACTCTTATTTGGACTTGGCTTAACCTTTATCAAACACAATAGACCCTTGGGGTTTGTGGGTACAGCTGTCAGCATTTATCTGTTTCTGTACACTTTGTTTTTATTGTTTACCAATACACCGGTAGATCTGACAGTGATCGCTCCTTGGTTTAAACTGGGAGATGTTCAGGCGCAGATTGCACTAAGCCTTACGGGACTTGGTGCCGGCATGGTTCTATTGACCACCTTGGTTTTTTCTGTTCTCTTCGTTTATTTCTATACGATTAAAAAGAATTATTCCAATACGTTCTATGGATTATTGTTATTGGTTTTCGGTGGTTTAAACGGTGTCTTCCTAGCTCAGGATTTACTTTTATTCTACTTTTTCTGGGAAATTGTTCTCATCCCAATGTACTTCCTAATTGGAATCTGGGGTGCAAAAAACACAAGAATCTCGGCCAATACCACTTTTTTCATCTATACGATTTTAGGCTCATTCATCATGCTTGCCGGAATTATTTACATAGGATTTCAGTTGCGCCCCGAAAGTTTCCTTTTGGCGGATGTTGTAAAACAAACCTCATCGATTGGAAACATGGAGGTATTGCCATGGTTATTCCTGATTGCTTTTGCGATAAAGATTCCTTTGTTTCCATTGCATTCATGGCAACCGGCGGTTTATAAAACTTCGCCCACTCCGGTAACGGTGATTCTGAGTGCCTTGATGGCGAAGATGGGACTTTTTGCCGTTGTAAATTGGTTACTGAATATGTTCCCAACGATCTCTCCAAACACAGATAATTTGTTGTACTTGGTTGCTTTCGGATTGATTTACGCTTCCTTGATTGCACTTACTACGAATAATGTAAAAAAGATAGTAGCTTATTCATCCGTAGCTCACTTGGCTTTGATTTTCATGAGTTTATATACCCAATCAGAAATCGGAAGAGAAGGCGCTTATTTCCAAATGTTCAGTCATGGAATTGTAGTGATGGGACTTTGGTTGAGTTTGGATTATATGCAGAGAAAATACAAATTGACAGATATAAAATCCATTAGTGGACTCGCGCATATTGATCCTTGGATTGCGATATTCTTTACGCTTTTTGGATTGGCCAATCTCGGACTTCCGTTGACAAGTAGTTTCATTGGAGAATTTATGATGTTGAACGCGCTTTACTCTTACAATCCGATTCTTTGTATCATGGCTTGTATGGGTGTGATTTTATCGGCGGCCTATACATTGAGATTGTCCACTGCGATTTTATTTGGAGCACGAAAAAATCTTCCCAAGAAGAAACAAAAATTTCCAAAAACATTATATCTGATCTTCGGATTTATTTCACTGATCATTTTGGTACTGGGAATTTATCCGTCCGTTTTATTTAATCTTTTTCAAAACTAATCAGGAGCAATGAATATTATATTAACATCGGCCATATCAGGAATTATTTTCATGTTTAGCGACCTTGTTCTGAAGAACAAACGCCATCAAAGCATTCTGGCTGTTTTGCTTTTTATAGCCATGATTATTGCTTCCATACTGCAGATTCAAGGCACAGAAATCTTTCAGGGGAAATACCCTAATATGATTGAAACCGATCCTTATCGAATTTCATTCTTTGTAATTCTCTGTTTGATTGGGGTTTATTATACGCTGATCAACCGACGCAATTTCAGCAAACCCGGAAGTCATGTATCGGATTATTTTGCTTTGATTTTTATTTCATTTGTGGGAATTGCAGTTTTAGCGAGTTTCAATAATTTGATTTTAATGTTCTTGGGAATTGAAATTCTTTCGATTCCGCTTTACGCACTTGCCGGATCTGCCAAACATAAAATGAAAAGTACAGAAGCGGCCATCAAATATTTTCTGATGGGAGCCTTCTCAACTGGAGTTATGCTAATGGGAATTGCGCTGATTTACGGTGCATCGGGTTCATTTTTATTGAAAAACATTACCACTTACGCATTTGATTTCCAATCCATTTATTATTTGGGATGGGTGGTTTTAATTCTGTCGATGTGTTTCAAAGTTTCGGTGGCTCCGATGCATTTTTGGGCGCCTGACGTTTATGACGGGACGCCGACCGTCTTTTCATCTTATATGATTACCATCGTAAAAGGAGCAGCGTTTATGAGCTTTTTGACCTTGATGTCCGCTTTCAAAATCACTTCGGAAATCGTGGCTCAAAACTATAAATACTTACTCAGCTTTATCATAATTCTAACTCTAATTCTGGGTAATTTCTCGGCATTGCAACAGAAATCCGTCAAACGTATGTTGGCTTATTCCTCCGTGGTTCAAGCCGGATTTATGATGTTTGCCTTGTTTGAAATCAGTGAAGAATCCAAATATGCATTGCTTTATTATACCGTAAGTTATGGATTGGCAAGCATTATTTTGTTTTATGCAATGACTCAATTGAAAAATTTGGAATACAAAGGTTTCAATGGATTGGCGAAAAGATCTCCTGTCTTGGCTGCCACAAGCGCCGTTGCTTTGTTTTCTCTGGCAGGAATTCCTTTCACATCGGGTTTCTTGGCCAAATTTTTCATTCTGAGTTCTGCCATGAAAGATCCATCCAATTTGGTTCTTGTTCTCATTGCCTTGGTTTTGGCAGTGGTAAGTGTTTATTACTACATCAAAGTCATCATTGCGATGTATTTCAGAAAATCATCCAAGAAAAAAATCAAATTATCTTTCACAAGCCAATTTTTATTGGTTTTAGGCGCTTTACTGACCGTAGCACTCGGAGTTTATCCCGATTTGTTGAAGATGGCGCTCAACTGTTTATTGGGCTAATATTAAAACAATGAAAAAGCACCCTTTGAAAGTTCAAAGGGTGCTTTTTCATTGTTTAGTGTCGCGTTTTGAAATAGCGATACAAAAAAGAAATCATTATTATAGGAGAAAGAAACAATTATGTAAAACGGTTTCAGCGGTATTCGGTTTCCGTTTCCTTGCCATAGCGTGGTAGATTCGCTATATACTATACTCCATTTTATGTATTTTAAAGAACTGTTCTTTATAAAATCATGTGTGAATAATGTGACCGGAAAAACCCTATACGAATTTCAGCATTTTTTCTTTGATTACTAAAATTATTCAACTCACACAATTTTTTTAACAAATTTTTAGGTTGATTATGAAAATAATTTATAGATTCGTGGTATAAAGTAATTTTGATCTAAAACAGGAAGCAATGCGTAGACATGCCGAGGTGGGGGTTCGAATCCCCCATTACTTTATTTTTTTAACTACTTAAACGTCTTAATTTAATGGAATTCTCCAGAAGAAAATTCATAATTTCGTCCGTTCTTTCAACCGCTGGTTTAACAGTTTTTTCGACTCCTTTATCTTACCCTGCTAATTTCATAAGTAGTTTGACTGATCCGAACATCGAGGCTCTTCTTTCTCAAGCTGCATCAGCGAGAAGCAATGGGGATTATGTATTATCTGAAAACATATATAACCAGGTGATCTCATTAGTGCCTGAAGAAATACGTGCATATTTTGGTTTACGTAAGACTTACTTGACACAAAAACATAAGGAGTATAATGTCGTTAGATTATTTGAGCAGGCGGTCAATTCTAACCCTGAAAATATACGTTTAATTTGTCAGTTGGCAAAAGAGTATACCAGTGTTGCACTAGGAAACAAACAGGTTGAGCAAATGCTTAATTATGAAACTCCATTGCTTGAAATGGCACAGGATTTATATAACCTGGCTCTTTCATTAAATCCGGAGGGTCCTTCACCCCTCGCTCGAGGAGGCGGTCAAGAAGACCAGAGTACTGAGGGTGGTGATAATGGAGGGAGTTCTGACTCCATTGCTGAAGTCGGACTGGAAAAAGTTGAGACCAAAATAGATCAGCAGGCAGGAGTTGTTGACGCACGTGATAATCCTTCTATGAAAACACAAAGAAGATCTCATCAGGTTACTTTCAAAAATAGATTCAATGAATTATCAGATAGTCAATTAGCCTCAAAACTTAATACCCTTAAAGCAAAACCCGATGCTCAAAAAAGAGCTAAGCACATCAAAGAACTTTACAGATTAAATATTAACAGAAAAAAAGTGTCTGATGATTATTTAGGTGCATGTACACTGGCTTACCAACTTCATTTATTTGATAAAGACGATACAAATTCTTTAGGGTTATATCGTAAATTAGCTTTACGTGCAAATCAATTTGCTCAGTTAACAACCGTTATGAAGAACAATGACATTCTTCAAGGTACATTTTGGTCTAAATTAGGTTATTTTGATGCTTTAAAAAAACAATACGAAGCCTCCCCAAATACTTCTATCCGAAATTCAGCTACAACAACTATTAATCAGTTAATACATAATTTTAATTTGACTCCCCTGATGAATGTCGAATTAGGATTTAGAAAGCTTGAAATGTCATTTATGAATCAAAATTTTCCTGATGCAAAAAATAATTTGATTGAAATAGGTAATTTGTTGTTTGGATCGTTAAACCCTCATGATGCTGTTAGATTTAGTAAAGCGTATTCAAAATATTTTGTAGTAACTCAACAGCGTGACTTAGCTATGAAATTTATTGATTTACTGATAAATCCGGAAAGCCCTGTTGACGAATTACTTATAAATCAGGACTCTTTGAATAAAATTATCGTAGACTATAATTCTAATGTTATGGTAGAAAAACCTCAACATTTAGACCAATTGTATAAACTTAGAGAAAAGCTCTATTCTAACTCAACTTTATAATGAATGTTAAGCCCTTTATTTTATCTTTTACTTTAATATTTTTGGGGATTAGTTATGGACAAATTGCAATAACGGAAGTCTACTATGACACTCCATTTTCTGAAAAATCTGTCTACACAAATAAGCATCACACCGGAGAATATATCGAATTATTCAACTATACGACTGAAGATATAGACATAAGCGGATGGAGATTAAATGCATACATCTTTCCGGAAGGAACAGTTATAGGTTCGGGAGATTTCATTTTAGTTGCCTGGGATGCCCGGGCTTTTGATCCAAACTTTTTCACCAGTTTCTTCCCCAGCACTCAAGGAAAAGAATCAAAGATACATTATCAAAAGAAATTTATACTTGCGAATTTTAAAGAAGAGGTATATCTGTATATGACCTCAATCCGCGGTTTTGATCTTCCTAGAAGCAAATTAGTTCAAAAAATTAGCTGGCAACTTCCAAAAGGGAGGGCTTATCAGCACAATTATTATGATCCTAATACTTTCAATAGTTCGGGAAATTATAATTACGATTACAACTACTATAAAAAATCCTTTCAGCTAACGGGACAAGGTCAGTTCCAATCAAATTTGAGCTATACCCAATCATCCTTTAGCACATCTGCTTTTAGACAAGCTACTCCATTACAGCTTGACTATTCATACCAACTAGTTCCATTAGAAAGTATTCCAGGAGTTATAGATGCTATTCTATTAAATTATGATCACTTTATCGGGAACAGTGGAGTTTTGGATTTGTTGAATACTATATGTGATGAATATGTCGCTCTTATATTTGAGAATGTAATCAATGACGATGTGATTAGCGAGGAATGCCCAGAATACGATGAAGCCGGAAATTTTATAGGTTTATCGGCTGAATGTCCTGAGAACAGACAAGGTAAAAATAAAAAAACTGAAGAATCTGATTTATTTGCACAGGAAGACTTCTCCTCAAAAGTCTGGCTCGCCCCTAACCCTACTCGCTCCAAGACCACCATATTTTGGGAAAAAGATATAGAGGATTTGATTGCTGAAATCATTGTTGTTCCGGTTAATGGCGGACAGCACATCCCGATAAGTTATGCAAAAAATGCAGCGAGTGCTGATGTGAATCTTTCCACCTACCCTAGTGGAATTTATGTTGTAAGATTTGTCTTCTTGTCTGGTCAAATCGTAACTAAGTCCATTATCAAAATATAATTCCCAACCGATTATGAACATATTTATTCAACGAATTAAAGTATTAGTATTAATTCTAATCAATTTCTTATATTTTCAGAATTCTTTATTTGCTCAGGTAGGAGGATTTAAAGAGACTGGCAATCCTAATGAGCTTAAACTTATTTCCGATACTTCGGGATATCTAGATTTTTCAGAGGAGGGAACAAATAATAGTGAAGTTATACCAACTGTTAAAGGCGAGCTGAATGTTAATGAGCAAGGGGTCTTAACTTATACCGTTCCCATAGAAGTTTATAAAGGTATTAATGACTTTCAACCCAATATAGCTTTATCATATAACAGTCAAGCCGGAAATGGACAAGCTGGCATGGGTTGGAATATCGTAGGACTTTCGTCCATAACTATAGGTGGCAAAAGCAATAGAATAGATGGAATTAATGAAGGAGTTCAATATAATGGAACTGATCCCTATTATTTAGACGGTCAGAGATTAATACAGGTTGGAACCTCTAATGAATACAAAACAGAGCAATACTCACAAATTAAAATTACAAAAACTGACGCAAATACATTCAAAATACAGTACACTGATGGTAAAGTCGCCATTTATAAGCTCAAGTCACTAGGTCAGTATTTGATAGATAATATTCAGGATGCTTACGGCAATAAAATTTTCTATACATATACTGTTACAACTAATGTTGCCTATTTATCCACTATAAAATACGGAGGGTCTAACACTGCAAACTCTCCTTTTACAATTTCCTTTGTTTACAATAACAGATCTGTCCCTGTAAAGATCTTTAGAAACGGCATTGAAATAAACAATAGTAAATTTCTAAAGGAAATTCAGGTTTCTTCTACCTCTTTAGGTGTACATAGAAAATATATCCTCACTCACGACTTGACAAGTGCAAAAATAGAAAGGTTGCGTAAAATAGAAGTCCAAAATGGTTTAGGAGAAAATTTGAAACCTTTGATATTTAATTACAATGTCGAAGACGGTGCCATAAATATTAGTAAATCCACTTCTAATGTAAGCTCCTTTAAACATAATACAAAATTCTTGGGTGATGTTGCTTATGGTGATTTTGCAGGAGATGGGCAGATAACGGCTACCTACTTCGTGAATTCAGAATATGAGAAATATGGAGGACAACTCTCTTTTCCTAAAGGAGAATATAGTATAATAAATTCTAAATTTGGAGTAATTGATAGTGGGATTAACCCACATTATAATAATTATAAATTGTTTAATGGAAGGATAATTGAAAGTGATGGCAGTTATTCTAAATATGATAAATTAATCCATGTTTTTCCAACTGATGAGTTTTCGGTAAATGATGGATACAGAATGCAAAAATTCATAGTTAAAGCTAATGATCTTAAATTAAATAATTCTAATTCTCAAAATTATTACAAATTAAATGTTTTAAAGAGACAAGATCCTAATCATAATTATAACCTCATAGATGTCAGGTACTTTGAAATAGATGGTGATTTTAATAATGATGCTCTTACCGATAGGATTTTATTTGTCCCTTCAGGTTTAAAAATTAAACATAGAACAAATGGAGATAATTCAAATGATGAACCTTCAAATACACCTACACCGCCTAAGATTTATTTTTTTGAAGTAGGAAAATATATAAACTCAGCACAAGAATTGCAACCTACTGTAACGACAGGTATTGAGTTTGACGAAAAATCAGAAGCATATACAATAGAATTTAACGGAGATAACATTCCTGAGATATTACTATTGAATCGAACTACTAAAAAGTTTTCAATCTATAAAGTACGCAACGGACAGCTGATTCCTTTACTTCAAAATCAATCTCTTAGTGATTTAACAGATGATACTCCGCTAATTTTTGGAGATTTCAATGGAGATGGATTAACCGATTTCATTACTCCCAAAAAGGTCTATACCATTGAAGACTCAAGTGTCAATGAGTTAGTAAGCAAAATCAACACGGATCAGCATAAATGGTGGCAATACATCAGTACCGGAATTGGATTCAATAAAAAAGAAAGAAACTTTACCAATCAGAAACTGGCTTTCTGTAAACCTTCCCAAAGAGCCATAATTGAAAAATCAACATTCTGGCAAAAGTTCTGGAGCGGTATACCCGACACCTATTCTCATACCGAATATGCAGCTTGCGGTACGCTACCTGTTGACTACAATAATGACGGGAAAACCGATTTAGTAAGTTTTACAAAATTTGGAAAGGTTCAATATAAAGAAATTCTCAATGATTCTTGGGTTATGGATGGGATCACACCAGACCCTAATCCTTCCTTTGCCAATAAATTCAGATTTTTAGAGAATACATATAATGCTACCGAAACATTCGATCTTACTTTCAATTCTCAAAATCAGATTTCAATTGAAAACGAGAAAATTTCACCTTTATCACTGATTGTTAATAATTCGGAATTCAGAGGCGTTGAAGGACAGAAAGCCGGTGTTAAGTTTATCGACCCAATCTTAAGGAAAGAATTAAGGATAGATATTAGCAGTACTGAGTTTTTGGAAAACAATATTCAGGAAATTGACAATAGTTCAGGGGTAAAACAAAAAGTAGAATATACGCCACTTTCTACAATTGTAAGAAACGGGAACTATGTAACGGCAGGAATTTATTATAAAACAGATCCAGATGAATTGGGTCTAAACTACCCTTATTTTGTCAATAAGCATCAACCTTATTATTTATTGGTAAAAAGAGTAAATACTCTTTTTGACGGAAAAGCCGTTTCAAAAGAATACAGGTACGAAAACGCGATTCAGAACTTTGACGGAAAAGGATTTTTAGGCTTCCAAAAAACACGTGTAAGCGACCCGTACGAATCCAAATATCATAGCGGAGAGTATCTGCCTAAAAATCCGTTTGAAGGGGTTATGTGGACAATCAATACTTACGATCCATTATTTGACAATGCTTTGATTAAAACCGAATATGGAAGTCTGAATGGAGAAGACTTGCTGACATCTACAGTAAACACTTATGAAAGAGTTGACAAGCCTAATTTCCAATATACCATTCAGAACAAGACTTCGGTTTCTCAGGATTTTTTAAAAGGTATTTCCATTTCGAAGACATATACGTACAGATCTTCTGATTTGTTACTTCAGCAGTCTGTCACAAATTATAACAACGAATTTACATCTACCACGACATTTGATTACAAACCTGCTTTCTACTCGGGGGAACATTTTCATTTTGGAAAAATCATTCTTAACCAAATTTCTATAACAAAAGGCAGTGATACATTTACCACAAAGGATGAATATGATTTTTTTGCCAATGGCTCCCTTCAAACCCATAGGAAATACGGAAACGGTACTCCTCCACTCACCACTGAATACACATACTTTACAAACGGCAATTTAAAAACCGAAAAAGTATCAGGAACCGGTGTATCTGCTCTTACCACAACATATGCATACGAATCAAGCAACAGATACATAAATAAAATAACCGCCCCCGACGGTTTGATTTCCCAATCCGTTGTCAATATTTTAGGGCAGGTGGAGTCTGAAACCTCTCCGCTTGGATTAACTACGACTTATGAATATGACAGTTGGGGAAACAAGAATAAAATCACAAACTATCTTGGACTGGAAACCATTTTGGTAAAAGAGCAATTAAGTAATGGTCAATATTCCCTATCGACAGAGACTCCCGGTTCGCCTAAGTCTGTAATAATTTACGATCGGTTTGACAGACCCGTAAAATCCAAAACACAGTCCATTAATAACAAATGGATTGTTTCCGATATAGTATATGACATTTTTGGCAAGAAAATAAAAGAAAGTGAACCATACTTTGAAGGAAACTCTGCTACCCAATGGAACGAACTAGAATATGATGCGCTGGACAGGATTATAGAACACAGACTTTTCAATGGCAAAACAATCACAACCTGTTACGAAGGAATGACCGTAACAGTAGAAGACGGTGAGCAGAAGACATCCAAAACACTGGATGCGATGGGCAATGTTATCAAACATGCGGATATGGGAGGCGAAATCCTATATGATTACTACCCTAACGGAACACTGAAAACAGCAAATTATGACGGAATTATTATTTCCGTACAACAAGACGGATGGGGAAATAAAACCCGACTGGAGGATCCTTCTGCCGGAAATTACACCTATACATACGATATTTTAGGAAGACTTTTGACGGAAGTAACCCCAAAAGGACAAACCGAATATGTTTACGATAATTTCGGGAAACTGCTTACGGAAACCAGTACGGGAGATGAAACCCATATCGTTTCTACTTACACTTATCATCCCACAACCAAGCTGCCGACCAAAATTACAGGATCTACCGGAAATGGGGAACATTCATTCGAATATGAAACCTTCTATGACCAATACTACCGCATCAACGGTAAGAAAGAAACCCACGATGCCTTCGTTTACCAGACAAGCTCTGAATTTGACAATTACGGCAGGCTCAAAAATACCACTTTGACCACTACCGTCAATAATATAAACAAAACGACTACTTCCAAAATTGAAAATATTTATGAAGCTAATTCCGGAATACTGATTGAACAAAAAGATTTCCTTAACAACCGCAGGATCTGGAAAATTGATGATGTCAACCAGAAAGGGCAGACTACCCAAATGAATTATGGAAACGGATATGTTCTGAATAACACTTATAATAATCTATTCCTGCCGACCAAGATAAGGGACATAAACAATTCCACTAACCAAACTGCTCTGGATATAGATTATAGTTTTGACCCGATTAAAAAAAGGCTTAACTCCAGAAACTTATTGGTTTTCAGCAAAAATGAACAATTTCAGTATGATGATCTTGACCGCCTGGTAAAGGAAACCGTAAACAATGTGATCGTTAATGAATACACTTACGATGTAAAAGGAAGAATGACCTATAACACAGAAGTGGGAGCTTACGAATACGGCGATGAAAATTACCATATCAGCAAATTCAAATTCAATCAAAACGGGCAGGATCTGAAAGATGACAGGGGTTTTCATCAGTTAAAGTTCAACGCTTTTAAACAAGTGGTAGAAATATACCTTCCGGGGCACGACCGTATCAACTATGACTTCAACCTGTTCAAAAAACGTGCAATTGCTTATTACGGAAGCGAAGATGAAAACAAGAACAACCGTCCGATACGCAAGTATTACACTTCTGACAATGCGGTAGAAATCATCTTTGACAGTTCTGCCAACCAAACTCAGATCACCACTTATGTAGATGGCGACCCTTACAGTTCTTCTTATATCAAGGTTGATAAGTTCACCGGGACTACCCTCAATTCATCAGAGAACTATTACCTGCACAGGGATTACCAGGGAAGCATACTGGCGCTTTCCAATACAGACGGACGTGTGGTGGAACAACGCTATTTTGATGCTTGGGGAAACATCAAACAAGTAAGACATACTACATGGAACGGCTCTACTCCTACTACTATGATCAATACGGCTTTAGGTATCATTGACCGTGGATATACAGGTCACGAACATTTACAAAGCGTAGGACTGATCCATATGAATGGTCGCTTGTATGATCCTGTTATCAGAAGGTTTCTAAGTCCTGATAATTTTGTCCAAGATCCCTATAACACCCAAAACTTTGATCGATATACCTATGTTTACAACAATCCGTTGATGTATTCTGACCCAAGCGGCGAATTTATTGTGGGGGTAGCAATTGCTGTTGCTGCAGCTATTGTGGCTAATGGAATCAATAACCTAATAAACGGAGTGCCTTTTTGGTATGGTATGGGAAAATCAGCAACCATGTCAGCCGCTATGGCTGTGGTTAGTTTTGGGATAGGCTCGGTCACATCCACCATAACAAGTACGGTAGGCAAAGCCGTAGTACAAGCCGGTATGCACGGGATGTCGGGAGGTATTATGAGCAGTATAGACGGTGGAGACTTTGGCAGTGGTCTTGCTGCAGGAGCCGTGAGTTCGCTGATTAGTAGTGGAATGCAGATATCCGGTATATCTGGCGGTCAGCTTAACAAATTTGGACAAAGTGATTGGTACAATGCGGCAACCATAGCCGCAGGAGGACTATCAGGTGGTCTTTCTTCTTGGATTGCTGGTGGTAAGTTCTGGGCTGGAGCAAGGCAGGGGCTTATTACGAGTGGTTTGAATCATACGGCTCATCAAACTTTTTTTGGAGCTAAATATTGGTTTAAGCAAGCTTTAAAATTACTACCAAAAGATCAACAAAAACAAATAGGTGCAACTGTTAAATACATAAAGGCCAATAATGCAGATTTTTCATATAGTAAAATTGCACTAGGTTATGAGATTCATGTTATGGGTGGCGCTGCTGGTGGATTAGGAGGCCAAATAGGTCCTGTTGGTGGTAAAGTAGTATTTCTTGGGGGTGAGGATGCCGGCTTTCTTTACACTTACGGTGGCTCAGAAAGTGGAGGACAATTAAAGTTAGTAGCTGCAGAGTCTGGTGTAGATGCTACATATACTGCATTTATAGGGTATGGCAGTGGAGGAAGCGGTACTTTTTCAGGTGATTATGAATATTTAAGCGGTTCAGTAAGTCTAGATTCCACAGGTGTACTAACCCCAGGCGTGAGTGCTTCTATTGGTGTAGCCTTTGGAGTGGCTACCTCAAAAAGTTGGGTAGTAATTTCATTAGGTGGTGCCGGATCTTTGGCAGGTGGAATCAGTACTCCTGTAGCGTTACAATTTGGAAAAGGTATAGGAAGAATAAATTTTTTACAACCCGTAGGTCCTAAAAGTTCAGTTGAAATCATAGAAAGTTGGTTAAAATGAAAAATATATATATGAAATTAATTTTCGGTTTTGGAATTGGGCTAATGATATTTCTTATAGCGATTCCTATTGTATTTTCACATGCAATAAAAAGGGACAATAATAGAGAAGCATACATTCAAAAATCTGAGTATTATTTTAAGGGAGAAATTATTGATTACGAACAAATCAGAAATAGTGAATATGCCTTACTAATAAAATATGATACTTTTAATTTGATTTCAGGAGATCTGACAACGAAACTATACTCTGGGGTCATTGATACTTTGTCTAAACAAATTATATATATGGCATACGTTTACCCACAACATGAGTATTATCCTCAGAAAAAAATTGAGTATAATGAATTTCCGAATTATATAAAAGTTGATGGGAAAAATAATAAAATAGAATATTACAGAAATTCAATTTTGTATAATTCATTAGA